>Ga0187848_10002627_pt1 | contig 13901 bp, 6 predicted proteins | sample June2016WEW_4_40_FD_132424 | JGI IMG/M metagenome (GOLD analysis project Ga0187848, IMG submission 132424) | Peatland microbial communities from SPRUCE experiment site at the Marcell Experimental Forest, Minnesota, USA - June2016WEW_4_40 | ecosystem: Environmental > Terrestrial > Soil > Wetlands... | reverse complement strand
GGACCGCGCCCGAAATGACAGCGGCGTCAAAGCCCCAGACGAATCCCCCGAAGGCGGCCACCAGGGAAACGAAAAGGTTATAGGGCCTTGTTTTTGACATAATTCGGTTAAAATTCTTTCGCACGGATTAAAGACGCAACATGTTGATAGAAAGCAACATGCAGCTTAATCGGAGGGGAGCACCAATTTTTTTCGTAAAAACCTGTTGACATATTTGTCTGAGATGTAGTATTACATAGCGCATAAAGCACGTCAACATGTACTATTTAAAATTACAATTTCTGTCGAAATCGGTTCCGAACGGCACAGTTTTTGTTAAATTTGGATTGAAAATGATTGACATTAATGGTCGTGATGTCGTATTTTACACGCATTGACCACGTTGCCATGTACTATATGATTGCACCAAGAGTGTCGGCGGAAATATCACCCGGTGTGAACTGGAGGCATATTGGCAGCCCCATCGTGCGAAATGGCACGGCCGAATCCGTCGTCGAACCCGCAGTTGGCCTGCAAGACTACTGTCACAAGTCACACTGCAATGAAGGGACCGAGCCTGTGCTGCGCGCGGCCCCGAATTGAAACGAGCCATGAAAATGAAAATGAAACCATATGCTGCAAGCCTAAACTTCGCCGTCCAGCAGGGGCGGAGCCGGCCTTGGCGGGCGGATTGGAGGCGGGGGAGAAGGGCCGCTTCCGCCGGGTTCACTTTGATTGAATTGCTGGTGGTGATAGCGATCATCGCCATCCTGGCGGCGTTGCTGCTGCCGACACTGGCCAACGCCAAAAAGCACGCTCAAGGTATTCAGTGCCTGAGCAACCTCAGGCAAATAACCATGGCCTGGACCATGTATGCGGGTGACAATAGAAACCACTTCGTGCCCAACGGGGATGAAGGCACCCAGCCTGCAAATCTCGCTGCCGCGCAGGCGGGCGAGGATGCTCAATGGTGCCCGGGGCTGCAGAATGAGTCAACCGGCTATCTAAGTCCGGCTGGTGCCGCCGACAATGTGGGGGTCGCGTGGATCAAGGCGGGCCTGCTCTACCCTTACGTAAACAATCCTACAGTTTATCATTGTCCCGCGGATAACAGCGCCTTGAACTCATTCGGAATCCTCTATCCTCATGTTCGCAGCTTGTCCATGAACGTTTGGTTAAGCCCGATTGTTCCCTGGCAGCAGGGGATCCATTGTTACTACAAGGATTCCGATGAGGGCATTCCCGGCCCGGCCAACCTGTTCGTGATGATAGACGAGAATGGTTGCACTGTCAACGACGCGAATTTTTGTGAATGGCCTGGAGACATGAACTGGTTTGATTGCCCCGCAACTTTTCACGATGGCGCGGGCGGCGTCTCTTTTGCGGACGGACACTCCATTATAAAGAAGTGGACTGATCCCACGGTGACAGTGGAATGGTCGAAAACTTTTGCGACGGGCGATCCCAGCAACGCCACGCTGCCTCCCAGCCAAAATCCGCCAACCGACCTGCTGTGGGTCCAGCAGGCCGCCAGCTACATCGGTCAATAAATCGCCGGCCGGCTTTAAATAAATATCTCCAGCATGGCCTAAGAACGTAACATATTGAACCACAGCAACATGGGATTAAATTGCACAGGCCTGCGAATATTTTTGTAAGAACTTTGTTGACATTGCAATCATTTTTATAGTAATACATGCCACAGTCACCGCGAAAAAACGTACTAACAAAAGCCACAACCACCACAACTAAAGAGAAATCAGCGACCCGTCAGCAAAACCAGAAAGCCAATTGGCCTAAACAGCACAGACTATTCCTATGAAAACAATCAGAATTGTCGTTCTCACCGCCGTCGCCCTTGCCACTTCGCTTGGCGTCTCCAGCGCCCAACCGCTCGTGCCCAACGCGGCAACTTCGGTGAGGTTTCCCTTCACCGATACCACCCCCGGTTTCAGCACGCCCAGTGACGCCACCTTCGGCGTGAGTTTGAATCTGACCAATTACAACCGCAATCATGCGCTGACCAATTATCACGGCATTTATGGCAGCGGCACCTCGGGACTGCATGTGGCGCTGGATCTATCCACCAACTCCGAGTTCGCCACGCCGGGGGGAGAAGGCTCAACACTTGTCTCCGGGCCAGTCCTTGTCGTGACCAATGCCGCGCTTGCCTTCGGAGCGATCCAGAGTTTTACGGCCTCCATTTGGTGCAACCCCAAAAACGCGGCCAACTCCGGCACTACCGAAATACGCCTTTTTATATTGGGCCACACTGGGGATAAGGCGAATGCCGCAAACATCGGCATGTTTTGGCAGACTGTGAATCAGCTTGCTGCCTCCGTCGGCGCCACCACAATTTTCGGGGCCGCGCCCAGTTGGCCCACTACGGACTCCACCGGCACCTTCCCCACCAACCAATGGCTCTTCCAGTGCCTTACCTACGATGGCACGACGGCAACCCTCTATACGGGCACCGATGGCGGCGGCACTCTCGCGGTGTCCTCGACACTCGCCCTGGCCGGCACAAACGTTACCATGACTTCGGCTGGAAACGTCGACGAATTGCAGATCGGCAATCGCCAGGACACCGGAGCACGCCCCTTCTGTGGCCGGCTTGATGACTTCCGCTTTTACGGATCCACCGCGACGGTAACGGGCGCGGCCACCGCGGCTCAGGTTGAAGACATCTTTTGGTCTGCTCAGGCGCCCACCAACATTGCCGCCGTTGCCGGCAACAACGTGGCCAATTTGACCTGGAACCCCCTGGCCAACGCGGCCTCCTATACCATTTCCCGTTCCTCAACCAGCGGCGGCCCCTACACCCAGCTTGCCACCGGCCTGACCTCGCCCAGCTACCCGGATACGACGGCGCTCAACAACCAGACATACTACTACGTCGTCTCGGCGTTGGATGGAACCGGCGATCAGACTGCCGGCCCTAATTCCTACGAGTACCAATTCACGGTGGTAGCTCCTCCCAGCCAACCCGTGGTGACCCCGACGGCGGGCAGCGATCAAGTGGTGTTGAATTGGACCGCATCCACCGGTTCTCCAGGCCCGATCACCTACAACGTTGCCAGATCAACCACTCCCGGCGCCGAAGTCACCATCGCCAGCGGTTTGTCCGCCACCACTTATACCGATACGACCGCGGTCAGTGAGATCCAGTATTATTATGTGGTAACCGCGGTGAATGATGGCTTGCCGACGGCGATGACCGCGTCGGCAGAAGTCACCGTCACGCCCGTGGGACCGCCTCCCGCGCCGATCATTGTCAATGTCGGCCCGGACGGGGCCGGTCAAGCCTACGTGAGTTGGACGGATGTGTCTGCCACCAGTTACAACGTCCTGCGCGCCACCAGCCAGGGTGGGCCTTATACTTCGATTGCCACGGGCGTTACGGGGACGAGTTACGTGGACACAACGATCGTGCCGTCTGTTGATTACTACTATTATGAGGTGGTGGCTGTGAATGCCTTGAGCCTCTCCTCCCCGCCTTCCGGCCCGAGTTACGCCGTGCCCGGCGGCCAGGGTAATCAACTCGTCAACCCCGGCTTTGAGGTCACTTCCGGTCTCCCCTGGGTTAGGACCACCGGTCCTGGCGCCTCGGCTGGCTCCATCAATATCATCTCCCTGCTCAACGCGGCCAGCGCCCCTAATACCTACTATAATGCCGGCATGTGTCCTGCCGATACGCCGGCGAAAGATGTCGTGACACACAGCGGGACTAATGTCGCCAATGTGTATGATTATCAAGCCCCTGGCAGCTTCAATGAATGGAGCCAGGAGGTTGGATGCACCCCCGGTTCGATCCTGGCGGCCAGCGCCTGGACCCTGGCGCCGCACGAAGACTTGAGCGGTCCCTGCATCTTTTATTACGAGGTGGATTTCCTGGACTTGGGCGGCAATCTGCTCGCCGCCTATGAATCGTTTGGCATCAGCAACTTGACTTGTGCCGGTCCCAACAGCTTTCCGCTGGACACCTGGGTGTCGCTGGCGGTGACTAATGAAATGCTGGTGACGGGCACCCCCGCCACCAATAGCGGCATCATCGTTGGCACGACCGGCCCCTCCGGCGCCATGACAGCCCCGCCGGGCACGGCTTCCGCCAACTTTGTGGCGAAGTTTGTGGACGTGGCAGCCCACGGCGGCTCTATTTATTTTGACGATTGCGATCTGGACCTGATCGCCGGCCCGGTGCCCCCGACCATCTCCTCGATCACCAACACCATTGCCGGAGCCTGTCTGGTTACCAACACCTATGTCACCGTCACCGCCACCTCCTTGACCGGCACGATCACCAACGCCTTTGCCGTCGTCCAAACCCACGGGCTGACTGGTCCCACCAACACGGTGACCAACAACCTCAATGCGTCCACCTTGGGCCTCGGCACCGCCACGGCCATTATCACCAACCCGCTGTCGCCCAATTTGGTTTACAATCTTAAGATCCTCGCCACCGATAACAATGGCAACAGCGCCACAACCCCCGCCGCTATTTTTGACACCATGGCGCCCGTCCTCGTCATCGAGGCGGAGGATTACAACTACAGCAGCGGCCAGTTTATTGACACTCCGGCAAATGGAGGGCTGGCCCTTTATGCCCTCCTCTCCTCCAACAGCTTCTATGCCCAGCAGGGAGTTGATCTTCATGGCTCCTGGGGCGGGAGCCAGGCGGCTGACGGCAGTTATTACCGGAACACCGACCTTCCGATCTGTGGCTACGCCAACCCGCAGGCTGGCTCGCTGCCGAACAATCTAATAGCGCAAAAATATCTCATCGCCGCCGCCAATGGCGACACGACAGATGTCTCAATCGAAGTCGGATACAACAACGGGGGCGATTGGTTGAATTATTCCAGGACATACGGTCTGGGGACTCCCGGGGTCGGAGTTTCAGCTCCCGCCGGCGCCTACACGATCTGGGGCCGCATGTGTACGGTCGGCGGGGGTACCGCCGAGCAGCTTTCCCTCGTTACCAGCGATCCCACCCAGCCAAACCAAACCACCACCCTTCTCGGCACGTTCAGCTTCACTGACAACGGCTGGAATACCTATGTTTACGTGCCCATGGTGGACTCGTACGGCAACCTGGTCTCTGTTAACCTGAGCGGCGTGGAAACGTTGCAGGCCCAGGTTGTGGGCAATCCGAACCTGGACTTCTACATGTTAATGCCGGTAGTGCCCGTCTATACGCCCGGGCTGCAATACTCCTATCCGGATGGAGTTCACCCGTTCGAGCCTACCAACCACTTCACCTTCACCGTGGGACCCAACAACGGCGCCCCCATCGTCAGCAGTGGCATTGACCTGGTGTTGAACGGCGTGGATGTCACCTCGGGCCTGACCCTCACCCATTCGGGAAGCAGTTGGATCGGCAGTTATCCGATCAAGTCAAATGCGGTCTATAACGCGGTGCTCAGTGTCACCAACACGGCCACACCCACCCCGCTTTACTCCGTCTTCAACATCAGTTTTGACACCTTTAATCCCAATAATTATCAATGGGAAGCCGTTGACTATGACTTCAGCGAATACAACGGCACTGTCTGGGTCAGCGGCATGTTCATTGACAATTCCGTGCCGACCTGTGATACCGCCTCAACGACGGTTTACAACTATGCCGCCAACAGCTACTACGGCTTTCCGACCGGCTTCACGCCTGGGGTGGATCCCACCGGCCATGGCGCGGTCGCCCAACAGAATATAGACATCTACTTCCCCAACGACGGCCAAACCGTCGGGGCCAATGAGATCTACAGGGCCGACGGTGTGGGGAGCCAGGCGGCGAGCGATTATGTGCGTCCCAAATTCCTGGCCGAGCGAATCGCGGTGCCGGACCCCAATATTGGGCCTGTCAACATTGGCTATTACGGCAACGGCTATTGGATGAATTACACCCGGACCTGGCCGACCAACACCTACACTGTGTGGGGCCGCCTGGCCGGGGGCGCCGGTCCGTTCAGCGGAACCACGCTGAGCCTTGTCACCAGCGGCGTCGGCACCGCCACTCAGACAACCACTGACTTGGGCACGTTCTCCGATCCCAATGCGGTGGGCTGGCAGGCCTGGCACTGGATCCCACTTCTCGATGGCAATGGCAACATGGTGAATGTTTCGCTGGGCGGCGTGGAAACGCTCAGAGTAACCAGCGGAAACAACCTCAATTCGGAATTCTTCATGCTGGCGGCGACGCCGCTTCCCGTCCAGCTCGCGGCGGCGGTTGTTGGAACCCAGATCCAGCTAACCATCCCCACCCAGACCGGGTACAATTATAAGATCATGTTCACGAGCAGCTTGACGGCTCCCATCCATTGGACCCAAGTGGGCACGATCCCCGGTGACGGAACAGTCCATGTTGTGCCCGAAACGTTGACTGGCACGCAGGGCTATTATCAAGTCCTGGCACAGTAACCAATCCGGGGCTGAGGCGGGCCGCGATGACTCGCGGCGCCGCCCGGAAAATGATGGCAACGACCGTTGGAACGAGTCTCACTTCGCCTCCCGTGGAGGGAAGGCGAAGTCAACTTTGGAGAGGCCAGCCAGCCGCGGTTCCACCCCTTCACCCGAACCCGGGATTGGGCCGTCGCACGGGGCGCGCGGAATGTCTTCCAGGCCCTGCAAGCGTCCGTCAAAGAAATTGACGCGACGATTGTTGTTGGAGGGGCCATGATGAGTCTCTCCATGAACCCTCACCTCACCCTAACCCTCTCCCCTCCCATCGGATGGGAGCGGAGAGGGAACAGGAGACGGACATGAATTGTTCCACGGAGGTCCGTCGAGCAGCGGCAGGTTCATGGTCCCAATGCCCGCCAAGATTCTGCGTGGAGGCTAATCACAATACACCACCAAAACAGGGCAGGATGCCGGTTTTAGGAGAAATAATAAAGCCGGGGCACAGCAGGGCGGTTGCTTTGAGCATGGAAGATTCTTGGCAAATGTTGGCGGAATAAGGGGGTGGACGGCGCGTGTTTATACAAGTAAAGTATATGAAACTCTAAACCCGGCGATTATGAGACCGATAAAAGTGCCACGCCGTCTGCCGCAGCGCCGGGCGGGCCGCCATATTGGATGTGACGGGAGCGGGTTGCGCCAGGGGTTCACCCTCATTGAATTGCTGGTGGTGATAGCCATCATCGCCATCCTGGCCGCCTTGCTGCTGCCGACCCTGGCCAAAGCCAAGCAGCACGCTCAGGGTATTCAGTGCCTGAGCAACCTCAGGCAAATAACCGTGGCTTGGGCCATGTACACCGGTGATAATAAAAACCAACTCGTGCCCAACGGCGATGAACAGACCGAGCCTCTCACTCTCGCTGCAGCGCAGGCCGGCGAGGATCCGCAATGGTGCCCGGGGCTGCAGAATGAGTCAACCGGCTATCTAAGTCCGGCTGGCGCCGTCAACAATGTGGGGGTGGCGTGGATCAAGGCGGGCCTGCTCTACCCTTATATCAACAATCCTGCGGTTTACAAATGTCCCGCGGATATCAGCAGCTTGAACTCATTCGGAATCGTCTATCCTCATGTTCGCAGCTTGTCCATGAACGTCTGGTTAAGCCCGATCATTCCCTGGCAGCCGGGAATCCATTGTTACTACAAGGAATCCGATATGGGCGTTCCCGGCCCGGCCAGCCTCTTCGTTCTCACCGACGAGAATGGTGAGACTGTCAACGACGCAAATTTTTGTGAATGGCCTGGAAATATGGGATGGTATGATTGCCCCGCCGCCTATCACAATGGCGCCGGCGGCGTCTCTTTTGCAGATGGACATTCCATTATTAAGAAGTGGACGGATCCCATGGTGACGACGCAATGGTCCCTCTTACATGCCGACGGCAATGACGACGAGGAGGCTCCCATGCAAAATCCGCCAACCGATCTGCTGTGGGTCCAGCAGGCCGCCAGCTACGTCGGCCCGTAAACCGCCGGCAAGCTCCAAATAAAAATCGGGCGGCTGCCGGGTGGCCCATGTCCAGCGTCACTGGACATTTAATCATTCTGTCATAAGTTGGATCGGATGCGATTTCATTGCCTGTTCAGTCCCGGGGCGGCCCTGCTGGGGTGCCTGATGTTGTCAGCGCCCCCGGGGCGCGCGGCTGATGTTCTGGCCAATCCCGGCTTTGAGCTGGGGCAGGCGGTTTTCGGCTGGAACAGCTACAGCGCAAGTTCCGGCAACGTTCTCATCCAGACCTCGGCCACCCTGGCTCATGGGGGAACCAATTACTTGAAGGTCTATCAGGCCTTCAACGGTTCCGTCAACTATAGCGGCGTTTACCAGGACAACCTCTCGGGGCCGGGCGCGGTTTTTGCCGCCGATGGCTGGGCCTGCACCAGTTCGGGGGATGTCCTGGCCGGGCAGAACGCGGCCTGGATCGAGGTCACCTTCCGCGATGCCACCGCTAATGTTCTCGCCCTCTACCGTTCCGCCCAGATCACCACCAATGCCGTGGCCGGCGGCGCCTTTCCAAAAAACACCTGGATTGATTTGCGGGTCACCAACCAATACAACCCCGATACTTACGCCATCACCAATTCCACCAACAGCCTGGTCGCCCCCGAAGGCACGAGTTTCGTCCGCTATCAAGTCACTTTCCAGGGCGACGCCAATGACAGCGCCGGCTCGGTTTATTTTGATGACCTGAACCTGGCGCAAACGGGCGGCGGCCCCATGGGAAACTGGAACATTGTCTGGAGCGATGAATTTGGTGGAAGCTCGATCAATGCCGCGACCTGGAGCTTTGAGACCGGCAACGGCAGCGGCGGATGGGGCAACAACGAACTGGAATATTACACCAGTCTGCCGCAAAACGCCTACGTCTCCAACGGCCTGCTCCACATCGTCGCGCTGCACCAATCCTACAAGGGTTTCAATTACACCTCCGCGCGGATGAAAACCCAGGGACTTTTTACCGCCCAATACGGACGCTTCGAGTTCCGGGCCAAACTGCCGGCTGGCGCGGGCTATTGGCCCGCCCTCTGGATGATGCCGGAGGATTCCGTCTATGGCGGTTGGGCGGCTTCCGGAGAAATTGATGTCATGGAGAATATCGGGACCATCCCCACCAACGTTTTGGGAACCATCCATTTTGGCGGGGCCTATCCGAACCAGGCGCAATCCTACGGCCCCTCCTGCAATTTACTCCCGGGTGATTCCGTCACCAACTTCCACAATTATCTTCTCGATTGGACGACCAATGCCATCAGTTGGTACCTGGACGGGCAACTCTACGAAACTCAGACCAATTGGTGGAGTTCGAGCAACCTGACCAACACCAGCATCCGCAATCCATATCCGGCTCCGTTCAATGAACCGTTTTATATCATAATGAATTTGGCTGTGGGCGGCACACTGGGCGGCACTCCCGACAACTCCGTCTTTCCAGGAGATATGCAGGTGGATTATGTCCGTCTCTATAACTTGACTGCTCCCCTCCAGCTATCCGCCACTGCCGGCCATGACACGGTGACGCTCACCTGGCCGGCCAACATCGTCTGCCATCTCGTTTCGACGGCGAATGTGACGTCGGCAAATTGGACCAACGTTCCTGGAGGAGCGAATCCATTGGTGCTCAGCCCCCATTCTTCCGCCGCTTTTTATCGTTTGGTTTCCCCCTGATGCACCCGACCCGGCGCCATTTTTCCTTCTCCCTCCTGGCCGCATTCTGCGTGATGCTGGCGGGTTGGCCGGTCCGCGCCGGCTATCTGCACGCTTTCGGCGTGGCGACCCTGGATATAAACGATCAGCCCATCATTTTGCGCGGGGTGAACCTGGGGTCCTGGCTCTGGCCGGAATACTACATGATGGGCAACCTCAGTCTGCCAGCCTACGCCAATGCCGGAACCGGCTCTGGTGGAATCAATAACTATTACGACGGGCTTGTGGCCGCCATCACGGATGTTCTGGGAGGCGACACGAATCTGACGGCGCAGGTGCTGGATGCCTATTGGACAAATTTTATCGGCGTGAACGACATAGTCTATCTTCACAGCCAGGGGTTCAACAGCGTGCGGGTTCCCTACACGTTCGAGGAGTTTTTTCAGGTGACTAACTGGGCCAACAATTATCCGAGCAACGGCTGCGACATCAACACCGGGTTTAAGTACCTGGATAATCTTGTCGCCTGGTGTTCCACCAATGCCATCTATGTCATACCGGACATGCACTGCGCCCCGGGCGGTCCCAACAACTGGGCGGTGGTCAATTACGGAGGAAGCCGCAACACCAACACGGCCAGCGTTTTTGCCAATGCCGCCAATCTGGCGCTGGCCGAACATATTTGGACCCGTATCGCTTCGCATTACGCCACCAACCCGTGGATCGGCGGCTATGATCTCCTGAATGAGCCGGTCAACACCGCAGCCGGCGATCTTCAGGTGGGCAGTCCTTACGTCAGCAACACCTATTCAAATCTCATTCGAGCCATCCGTTTGGTGGACACCAACCACCTGTTTCTGTGTGAGGGCGACGCTTACGCCAGCACGCTTTATGACGTCAATCAGGGTTGGACGGATGGCAATTGGGGTTTTTCGGATCATGACTACGGCAGCACCCTCCCGCTCGACACCGGCAACCGGGCGGCCGCTGTGGGAGAAAACGTCCCGGACTGGGGTGGAGAATTTGGCATCAACTCGACCCATTGGTATAATCGCATCATCGCCACGACCTACGAGAATCCGGTTTACCTCACATCCAACGGCAAGTCCGCCACCATTGTACAGGGGCATTGCTTCTGGGCCTACAAGGCATGTCAGGAGTTTTATGTCATCGCGCAAAACCCGCAGACGGCAGGTTGGAGCACCCTCAAGGCCTACTGGGCTTCGGGCAACACCCTGCCCCAGCCTTCCGTGACCAACGCTTACAATTGGCTGATCGGCTTCGCGCAGGCGGCTAATTTCAGCAATTGCCTGGTGCATCCGGAAATCGTGGACAGCCTGATGCGTCCCGGCACCAATGGCAGTTCCACCGGCTTTAGCCAGGCGGCTCTGCCTTACAAAAGCGGAGTGACGATACCGGGCAAGATTTTCGCCGTGGATTATGACATGGGGGACACCAATATTGCCTACGTGGACACCGTCTCCGACGACGAAGCAAATCAGGGACCGGGCAGCACGGCCTGGAACAACGGCTATTTTGGGCGGGACGACGGCGTGGATGAAACCTTTTGTGACGATCCAGGCACGTTGCTGAAAGTTGGGTGGAATGACGCCGGGGAATGGCAGCGGCATACGGTCCTGTGTGCTCCGGGAACTTATGATCTCTATATCCGTTACGCGGGCGGCGCCGCGGGCGGCCAATTGTCTGTGATGATCAACAGCAACCTGATTTCAGGGATAGTGAGTCTCCCTTCGACCGGCAGTTACACGGTCTATTCCACTTATCTGGTCAGCAATGTCACCGTGACCAACTCCGGCGCGGCTGCGGTTCAGATTAACGTGGTGTCGCCGGGCTTTGACCTGGCCTGGATTGAGTTTGTGCCCGCCAACGGCCCGCCCCTGCCGCCGAAGGGAGAAATAATCGTGGGAGCCGGACCCGGCATGCCGGCGGGCCTCACCGCCGGAGTTCAGGCCGCGACCGGCAACATGGAAACCTCATTGAATTGGGTCGCCGCCGAGAGCGCGACGAGTTACAAGGTGAAACGGGCGGCCAACAGCGGCGGACCTTATGCCACCATCGCCTCCTGCACCGCCTTAAGCTATGTGGATGCCGGTCTGACGAACGGCACTGCTTGTTACTACGTCGTTTCGGCGCTCAACGGGAATGGAGAAGGCGCCAACTCGAGTGAAGTGAGCGCCACCCCGCAGGCAACGACGCTTCCCACTCCCTGGATGGACCAGGACGTCGGAGTGGCGACCCAGTGGGACGGAGACGCAGGCGACGTCGGCTGGCCGGGAAGCGCCGGCTATGCCAACGGCGTCTATACCGTTGCCGGCTCGGGCGTTGATATATGGAACTCCGCGGATTCGTTTCATTATGCCTATCGGGCTGTTTCAGGGGATTCCACCATCATCTGCCGGGTGGCGAGTTTGCAAGCGACGGACCCGTGGGCCAAAGCCGGCGTCATGATTCGTGAATCGCTCAACCAGGACTCGGCCAATGTCATGATGCTCATCAGCGCCCAAAACGGCGCGCTCCTCGCGGACCGACCCGCCACCGGCGCTTTGAGCGCGAGTGCCGGACAGGCAGGGGCCGCGCCCTATTGGGTGAAACTCGCCCGCGCCGGGGACTCTTTCACGGGGTTCATTTCAAGCGATGGCAGCGCCTGGCAACAAGTCGGATCGAGTGTGACTGTTCCGATGGCCGCCAATGTCCTGGCCGGCTTTGCGGTGACAGCCCATAACAACACCGCCGTGAACACCGCGACCTTCGATCATTGGTCCGTTGCCATTGTCACTCCCCCAGCCCCAACCGCGCTGACGGCTGCGGCCAACACCGCGCAAGTCGCTCTGGGCTGGTCGGCCTCCCTTGGGGCGGCCAGCTACAATGTCAAACGCTCGCTTGCCAGCGGCGGACCGTACGCCACGATTGCGACTATTCCCGCCTCCACGAACTACAACGACAGCGCGATCACTAACGGCGTTTCTTATTACTACGTGATCACCGCGGTCAATGCCAACGGCGAGAGCTTGCCGTCCAATCAAGCCGCCGCTGTCATCCCCTGTCCGGCCCTTGCCGGAACTTACTCAGTTGGCAACGACGACCTCACGCTGTCGTGGCCGTTGTCGGCAACTGTCTTTACGCCTTACTGCACTCCGAGCCTCCTTTCCCCCGTCATTTGGTCCCTGGTGACGAACCCTGTTGTCAACCAAAACGGCACGCTGAACGTAACTCTGCGCCCGGGTGGCACCAACCACAGCCTGTTTTTCCGCCTGACCGCCCCGTGAACTCCCGTCGAGCGGGCGGGCGGGGAAGATCGCCTGACAAGGGTGGACTGGATTTCAGGGAGGGGGTTTGTGGGAGGGGAGTTGATCGAGGGCCTGACGGGCGGGCTGGTTGTTTGGGTCCAGATGAAGAACTTCTTCAAACTCGGTTTTTGCCTCGGCCATGCGGCTTTGGCGGGATAGTTCGCTGGCCAGGGCCAGGTGACCTTCCACATAGTCCGGCTGGATGCGGATGGCCTGGCGAAATTGTTCGAGGGCGGCGGCGGGACGGTTCATCCTGGACAACAGCCTGCCCAAACAGGCGTAGAAGACGGGTTGTTCGGGCTCCAGGCTGCGGGCGCGTTCGCATTCGTCCAGAGCCGGTTCATATTTTCCTTCGCTGGCGTGGATGTTGCTCAATTCGTACCAGGCGGCGGTCATTCTCGGATTCAGAGCCACCGTCCTGCGAAAGGAAGATTCCGCCTCATCCAGGCGCCCCTCTTTTTCCAGCATGCGGGCTTCTTGCAAATACCCCAGATAATACTGGGGCAGCAGGCCTTGCACCTCTTTCCAGGAAGCGGCGGCGTTGCGCAAGTCGCCGATGGCTTCCAGAAAATCACCGTAATCGAAGCGCATTTGGTAATCGTCCGGATCACGCCGGATGGCCTCGAGATAAACCGAGCGGGCGCGGCCGGCGGCGGCGAGGTCCATCTGCCGGCTCAAGAGGTTCAATTGGTTGCGCAGGCTCTCCAATTCCAGGGCGTTGCCGGCCTGGCTGCTCAAGGGAGGTTGCTGCCGGCGGCGGATGATTTGGTTGACCGTCAGACTGCGGTTCCAATCCGTCAAGGCCAGCCGGGAATCGGCGGCGGCTGGCGAAAGCCAGGGATGGGACGCGCCAGGCCCGGCGGAGGCGGGCAGGAACGGCGCGATCTTTTCCGCCCACGCCCGGCCGAGACGGTAGTTGCCGTCGAAATTGAAATGGACATGCTCGAAGAAGGTTTCGTCGCCGCACAGGCCCGCCGGGCCGTTGGCGGCCAGCGCGGCGGCGGCGTCAAACAAAAGGATGT
>Ga0187848_10002620_pt1 | contig 13918 bp, 20 predicted proteins | sample June2016WEW_4_40_FD_132424 | JGI IMG/M metagenome (GOLD analysis project Ga0187848, IMG submission 132424) | Peatland microbial communities from SPRUCE experiment site at the Marcell Experimental Forest, Minnesota, USA - June2016WEW_4_40 | ecosystem: Environmental > Terrestrial > Soil >... | reverse complement strand
TTCGCGGCCGGCGACAAGGACGCGGAACGCCTGGTGAAAGTGTTCGGTGGCCAGACGACCGAAGACCACCTCCTTTTCATGGACGACCGGGTCTTTTGCGCCAAGGTCAAAGACGGCGTGCGCCGGGAGTTCTACCCGGATGTGAAAGTGTTTCCGCCGGCAGCGCCGCGAGGCGACGAATCCTATTGGCGCGACGTTCTGAAGACCTCGCGGATGCGCTGGGGCAAAAACCGGAAAGATGTTGATCGGGGCATTTTGAAACTGCTGAACCAGCAGAACTAGCGAACCGCCGCGCGGGCCAAATCGTGCGAAATTGGAATTGGCGGTATCAATCGCGGTGGCACAACAAGCGGTACGCCTTGAAGTTTTTACCGGCGCAGGTGGGCTGAGGGTCTGGGTAGGCGGACTTCATTTCCGGCTTCACCTCCGGCTGAATGTCCGCCTGCCACGGCGAAAGCTGTCCCGCGAATCCTGCTATGAACACGCCGCGATTGATACGCCAACACCAACAATCCTGCGCATCCTGCTTCTACGCTTCGTCTTCCCTTCCGTGTAATCCTGGAATTGGCGATTTGTACAGGGCGCGGGAACGCTAAATAAACACACCAACAACATGATCACCGATGACCAGAGAAAAGCGTTCGCCGACCTCATCAAGGATGCAGAGCGGCGTTTTGAATCGACTTTCAGCGATGAATTCAAGCAACTGAAGGAAGACCTTACTCCACGGCTCGAAGCTCGTACCCGTGCGAAGCAGATGATGGAGACCGTCCGTAATTTACGAGGGAAGCTTGCCGAATCACTCAATGGATTGCGTCGGATGGGCTACCAAGTGGATGACGGCGTAATCGCCATCGACTACGACACGCAGGGGAGCGACCGGGAGCATCTGGAGGATATCAAGCGTTCGGCTTTAGACGAGCGCGACAAGCGCGTTGCGCAATTCCGGAAGGCGATTTTCGATGTTTGGAGCGTGCAAGATGTAGACCAGGCAAAGAATATCGTGTCCAGGGTTCTGTAAATAAACTGTGCCCGCGCCCCGTACAAACGCACACCCCGGCCGGACAAGGTCTCAAGCCGGGTACACTGCGCCGCCGGTGGGGGAGTGAAACCAATCGGACCGGTTGACGTTCTAGAATGAGCGGTGTAGCGTGTAAAGTATCGCGCTCAAGGGCGCTACACTAAAAACAAAGGGCATAGTCCAAAACCATGAAAACCTATACATTCAAAGTTGTGGTGGAGCCGGACGAGGGCGGGTATCATGCCTATTGCCCTGCGTTGCGGTACCTCGGAGCCGTCACCCAGGGTGCAACCGAGGCAGAAGCCCTCGCCAACATCAATGAAGTCGTCCGGATGATCGTGGACGAACTGCGTGAAGACGGCAAGCCGCTCCCCGAAGTTTCCACGGACGACATCGACGTGTTTGATGGCACCCGTGTCGCGGTCTCCGTCTGATCTGCGTCCATGGCCATCGATTTTTCCAAAATCCGGGCACTAACCGCGGGCGAAATCATCAGCGCGCTTTTGGTTGACGGGTTCGAATGGCACAAGAGTCGCAGGGGTACCGGCCACCGCCGGTATTTTCATGCCGATGGCCGCCGCGTCACCGTCGCCTTTCATGGGGCCAACACGACTTTCGTTCCCAAAACCTTGAAGAGTATGGTCGAAGAGCAGGCCAAGTGGACTGAAGATGACCTGGTGCGCCTCGGGCTGTTGAAGCGATGATTCGGCGAAGGCCTGCCATCGGCAGAGATTGGGCTCCCTCATGGGAGCATAGCCGGGGCGCTACGCTATAAAACAAAAGAGCCGTTACTCATATGACTGTCGTCGTCAAAAACAACGAACCCCTCGTGGTGCCCACGGCCGCTCGCCGCATGGCCGGTTTTAAGAGCGGGCAGGAACTCGAAGTCAAGGCGTCTTGCGGTGTCATCACCATTGTCCGCAAGCTCTCGCCCGACGAACAGCAGGACGAACGCGAGATTCGCGACCCCAAAATCCGGGCGGCAATCCGGAAAAGCCATGGAGGATGTCCTCGCGGGCAAAACCCGCCCAGCCGAGCAGCTGCTCGCCGAGCTCAAAGCCGGTTATCGCGCGAATGCCGAACGCGACCTAGCCATGGCGGCCGAGTGATTCCCGCTGGAAGAAGAGGCCTTCGAGACGTTCGAAGCCTCCCACAGGCCGAAGAAGTCCGCGAAAACCAAGTAACGATGACATTTCCTAGCCGGAGAGATCTACCTCGTGGAGTTCGATCCTGGCGGCGGCCGTCGCCGATTCTTCTATAATCACCAATATGCCCAGAGTCGATGACGCCCTCCAGTTCCTAATATCCTACCTTCGCCTACCTCGGCCGAGTGGAGAAGGGAGCGGATATGGCTACGATGTCTATATCCCAAATATCTGCCGGGCTTATGCGCGTGACGTTGAGAGAGTCTCGCCGCAGGAGTCGATGGCCATTGAGCGGCGGGTTCGTGAACTGACCGGAGGAGTTTTCTATGATGCAGCTTGGGAGCTGTGTAGGCGTGGCATTTTACGGCCGAGCGTGCGGTGCGCCGGAGAGCAATCCACCGAAGACGGGTCTGCTGGAAACGGCTATGCGATCACCTCTGCTGGCAGTGCTTGGATTGCAGATGCCCAACATGCCATCTTTATCCCAACGGAGCCATCCAGGGTTGCCGAGTTAATCGGTCGCTTTAGAACAGAGTTTGGCGATGGATTCTTTCAGCGAGCGCAGGAGGCCGTTAAGTGTCATTCCGCGACTGCATACCTGGCTTGTTGCGTTATGTGCGGAGCCGCAACAGAGTCCATACTCCTCAGTTTGGCCATCGACAAAAGTGGGGATGAAGAAAGCGTTCTCAAGATGTACCACTCGGCCAGCGGGAGAAGAAGGACGGAGAATCTGCTGCTGGCCGGGTTGGCTGAGCCCCTGGCGGGCACGTTCAGGAATTTGACGGATCTGCTGAAGTATTGGCGCGATGATGCGTCTCACGGAACCGCCTCAGAAATTTCGGAATTCGAGGCTTATGAAGCTCTTGCGCGTTTAGTGCGCTTCGCCCATTTCGCCACCGATCATAAAACTGAACTTCGACTTAAGTAGTGAAGATCGTCCGCGCTGCCCCCGGCGGATCGATCCAGCAGCAAGACGAAACGCCACCTCGGCAGTCCCGATGCGGGCCACGAGATCCAAAAGACGCGGCCGGTCGTCATCATTCAAAACGACGGGTAAGGGATTTCCCGAGCTGCAGCCAACATAAAGACACCGCTTCCCGTCGGCGCTGCTATTTCTCTTCGTCCTCATCGCGCGCCCCGTAGCAACGCGCCGAACCTGCGTATCCTGCTCCTACCTCCCAGATTGGTTAGCATGCCATCCTGAAATTGGCGATTGCAGGCGGATGGCCATTTTACGCAACACAATGGAAGACTCTTCGAACGAAGTTTGTTCGGTATGTAGTAAGCCAGTAGCAGGTGGTTTCACCGTTCAGGAATCGGAATCGAAAGATGGCGAACAGTTCATTATCGAGATTGCAGACACGCGAGATCGGGACTTCAATGACTGCGATGCCTGCAATACTCGGGTGCACTTCCGCTGTTCCAAGCATCCGGACACTGGATATTGCGACCGTTGTTTTGAGAAGTACGGCCTGGAAGAATACACAGACCCGTGGCCGTGGAGCCAAGTAGGAAAATAAACCGCCGTCCGTCTGCAACACACCATCTTTATGAGCCAGATAACCGACCAAGCCGAAGCGTTACGCCAGCAGGCCATCGGCCTCTTGATGGCCGAGCGGCAAACCATCGACCAGAAACTCGCCACATTGGGAGCGGATGGAACCGAAACCCCCACTATTAAGAAGAGCAAAGCGTGCTCGATTTGTTCCTCGGAATCCCACAATGCGCGCACGTGCCCGCAAAAAAAAGGAGGAGCCGAAGCCCCTCCTATTCAATCAACCTAGCCCTCAGCACCTTGTGGCCAGCCGCCTTCAATCGCTCGACGATTGGGACGGCTTTTTCATTTCCGGCCGCGTCGTTGTCGAGCGCAACCGTAATCGCGCCGAACGGCGCCAGGCATTTCTCCTGCTCCGTCGTCATCTCCGAACCCATCAAGGCCGCAGCCTGCCCGCCGTTCTGATGAAGCCAGAGCACCGCCCAAGGGCTTTCGACGAGGACGAGCTGTTTTGCGGGGTCGCACCGTTCGAGCCCGAAGAGGAACGTTTTCTTGAGACCCTTCCCCAGGAGCCATTTCGGTTCTTGCCCACTCTCTGTGGCGCGGCCGGCATAGCCGACCAGGCGCCCGCCCTCGTGAAGCGGGAACACGATGCGCCCCGCCATGCTTCCCTTACCAGGGAAGAATCCCACGCCGAACTTCTTGGCCGTCTCTGCGGTGATGCCCCGCGATTGGATCATGGGGTGTTCCGGGTTCACGTCTTTCAGGGTGAATGCGAGCGGCCGGTTCTCCTCCGGCTCCGCCGCCGTGATCGGTTTCGGCGGAAGCCCCTCGGGATACCACTCGTTGAGTTTCGCCGCAGCTTCGTACGCCTGGACGCCATCCATCAGGCACACGAAATCAATGACATTGCCGGACGCCCCACGACCCGATTTCTTGCACGAGTCTGAGTGGCAACAGAACACGTTCTTATCCGTATTCACGCAAAAGGTGTCCGGTTCCTTCGACGTATGCGATGGTAGGGGACACCTCCCTTTGAGTTGGCTTCCGTTCACGCGTTTCACAACGACCTGATAGCGGTCGAGGACGCCAAGGAAAGGTACCCGTTCCCGAATCGCCTTAAAGTCAAGGTACGATCTGCTCATGCTCCTTACTCCTTATCCTCTTAGTGAAGAGGGCTGGAGTAAGACTAATGGTTTTGAGAGAAAGTGGGAAGAGGCAGGGGAGCATTTACAATATCTCGCCTATCCTTTATACTTGAGTCATATACGCATCGATCCGTGTCGACGTACTGCGGGGTCTCTCATTAGAGAATCCTCATCACTCCCATGAAACGGCCTGTTTTCCGCCAAGCCTTCACCCTCCTCGAACTTCTCATTGTTATAGGCATCATCGCCCTACTCGCGATCGTAGTCGTTCTTCTGCTCAACCCGGGCGAGATGGTCGCCGAGGCACGGGATTCCGACCGCTCCTCCGACATGAGCACGCTCTCTAGGGCGATCTCGATCTATCAGGAGGACCAGATAGGCGGTTCGATAGGCGTCGCTTCGACCACGTACATCTCCGTTCCGGACCCTGCGGCGACCACGACCGCCGGGACCAACTGCGCAAGCATGGGCCTTCCCCCCCTTCCGAATGGCCTCGTTTACCACTGCGCTGCTTCTTCTACCTACCGCAACGTCGACGGCACGGGCTGGATCCCAGTCAACTTTTCCACGGTCACCATCAGCCCTCCGCTCAATTCCCTGCCAGTTGACCCCGTGAACACAACTTCGTCCAACCTGTTATATACCTATACGGTCGGGTCTTCACCGAGTGCAGGGACGGGCTACGCCATCGCTGCCAATCCTGAATCTTCAAAACTCCAGAATTCATTGCGGGCTCAAGGAGTCAGCCTGATCGTCGCGGGAAGCGCGCCTTCCCTTGCGCCGGTCCTGTCGTCTGGCAGTTTCAACAATCCAATGCCAACGCTTACGTCCATCAGCCCAACCTCACAACAAGTTTGCACGGTTGGTTGCTCCGGTAATTTTACTCTTACGGTAAGCGGCACAGGCTTCGTCTCTTCGTCGGTCATCTATGCGAGCGGAACCTATATTGGAGTTATTGCTTTCACGACTACTTACATTTCCTCCTCTTCACTTACCGGCATCACCCCCAAGATTCCGTTCCTCAACTCCGTCCCCGAGACCGACGCTATCACTGTTACAAACCCGGCTCCCGGCGGCGGAACCTCTGGTGTTCAGAACTTCACGGAAACTGGAGGATTCTAACATAACGGCATAGTCCTCGCGACCACCTACGTCTCCGCATCATCACTCACAGTCTGAGGTCACCTATACGGAAGCCTCTTACGGTGGGGGTCCTGTCACTGTTACTGTCACGAATCCCACGCCCGACGGAGGCACTTCCATTGCCCGAACTTTCACGTCAAACACAGGGGGTCCATAATATAGTCAAAGGTTCTACACCGCGTTGGGAATAGTAGGTTCCAGTGCCGCCCACGATTGAGCGCGGAAGGAAACCAATAGTCATCTCTGAGTTCCGTCCCGCAAACTTAAGAAAGAGCGGCATAGACCCCGATTGGTGTTTTAAAGTGTTCCTCGACCTAGGATATTCTTTAACGGAAATTGGGGCGCCGGACGGGAAGATTACGAACGACACCACGCATAACTATCTATTCCTTCCGTGACGCCCGCCCCCTATGCCCCCTATACAAAACTGGAAATGTCCCTCATCAAACTCGTTGTCGCAGTCTGTGCGGTGATGTTCGCTACAGTCTTAGACGCACGGGGAGACATCAACACCTATTAGTCTCCAATAGCCCTTACACGAGATTATTCGGCAATCTCCACGGGATGTCCTGATCCCGCCAGCCGATCTCCGGCTTCCATCGGCGCAGGGTCAAGGGCTTGGCCAGTTCCGGACACGCCGCCCACGGATGGTGCAACAAGCCCCGCTCTTCGAACTGCTTGTGCACCACCGGATAGTTGCCGCTGGGCATCGCCACCCTTGGTTCCAGGCGGTCGGAAAACTCATAGAGGAGCAGCGTTTGGGAGCCGACTACACCCACGTACACGGTGATCCCACCGCCTTGATAACTCACGCGGTTCGCATGGCCATACGAAGCGCTGTTCGCGATTGTGAGTTCGACCGTGGGGAAAAGGATGTAATCCCTTGGGGCACCGGCGAGCGCATTCGCAAACCGATACCGCGGGGGACCGCCAGCCGGCGAACACGACGGCGGGTCATCCACCCCGATTACGGCTACACAGGCGCGGTCGAATCCGTTATTCTCCCCGGAGATCGCGAGGTAGTCCCCATCGGCTCGCGGAATCCGACACAGGCATTCGATGTTGCCGACGTTCGCGAACTGAATGCGACTCCGGCCGCCTGCGTCCACGCGCTGCACGCACCCCGGCCACCGTGTCTGGTGCCTGATACTGGCGAAGATCACTTGTTGATTTCCTGCCGGACTCGCCAGGACGTGGGTATATCGCCAATCGGGTTCGAATCGCTGCCCGTTGTAATCAACGAGGTCTGGCTGGCAGGGGAGCGTCCACTGGACGGTCCCGTCTGGAGCGAAATAAAAAAGCTCGTCGCGCGCGGACAGATTAGTGGATCTCTCTGGAACGAAACTACAGGCAACTACTACTCCCGGATGCCCGTCTCCTTTAAAGTCAATCACTTGGACGCGCCAGCGCATCTCATCGTCACCGAATTGCTGGAGTGTCCCCGAAAACCGGTGTGTCCAGAGCGTCCGTCCCAATCCGTCGAGGGCGGTGAGGAGATTTCCCGTGAGGACTGCGCGCTCAGGCGTGCGTTGGGGTCTGAGAAGCAGGGCCGCACCCCCGGCCGCGAGCGCGCTACCCGCAAGACCCGCGAGTACCCAGCGCCGGCTTAAGTGCCAATCCGCCGAATTCTCTGCAACGCCCTGAAGAGTATCGGCGGTTCGACCATCGCGAAACGAATCTGGCGCCGCGAACCGCAGTTTCCAGGCCGCGACTTCTGAACGTATCGCCCAGACGCGGGGTTTCTTCCCCGGCATCCGATGAACCGGTAGTCCGTCATTCTTTTCCCGGTATTGGGCTTCTCGGACGCTGATACCGAGGTACGTTGCAATCTCCTTCCATGAGTTGAGATCTTCTTCGGGTGGTGCTAGGTTTGTCATCGCGCTTTAACAGGAAGCTCTGCTTTCCGGCTCGGAAAGTCCTATTCTACAAAACTCTGCGCATCCGTGCGCACCTTTGCGCTTTGAAAAACCACCACTTCCGGATACGGTTATATGGGGACTACAAACTACCAGCAGTTTGAAGGAGGACTACCTTTGCGATTGTGCGCAGCTATTCTCCCTGTCGTGCTTGCCGTGGCGGTTCCTGCATCGCTTGGTGCCGGTACCGTCACGCCCGACTTCGAAGGATTCTCAGACACCACCGTCCTCGCGACGCAGTATCCCGGCTTGACCTTCTCCGATGCCACCGTGATTTCCGCCGGCATCACCCTGAACGAGTTCGAACTGCCGCCCCATTCCGGCACGAACGTGGTGTTTGATGACGGCGGGCCGGTTTCCATGGGCCTCGTAGCTTCCGTCGTGAGCTTCAGCAACTATTTTACATACTACGAGCCGATCACACTGGCTGCATATGATGCCCAGAAAAAGGCGATTTGCGTTGGAGGCTGAGACGATGTGGCGACCCTTCTGTGTACTGGCTGTTCTGTTTGCGCAATCATTACATGCTGATGTCGTGGTTGCAAACACTCTGGGACCTGGTGACACATACTCAACTTCGTGGTATCCAATCGGTTTTGAGATCAACCCAATAGATGGGAACCATAATATTGGGCATGCAGCTCCGTTCACACCCACCGCGACTTACACATTCACGTCTATCATTCTGCCGATTGGCCGTGTCACCCCACCAGTCTCAATGACCCTTACGTTGGCTGCGGATGCCAGCGGGCTTCCTGGAACGCCTATAGAAACCTTCACAATTACAAGCGCAAACACATATCCAGCCCCTCTGCTAATAACACTAACCTCAACACTCCATCCGCAGCTGAACGCACATACCCAGTATTGGCTGGTTGCTGAGGCCGGAAGCCCAACCTTGATGGCTTGGTTCGTGTTTGGTTCAACTTCGTCTCCACAGGCTGATAGACAAGACGGTGGGCCCTGGATTCTCTACTCAAATACCCCAGCCGCATTCAGAGTCATGGGAACGCTAGAGCTATCTCAGTCTTGTGTTGCAGTTGTTGAGAACGCAGTTTCTGTGTCAACCAGCGACCAGGGTACTCGCATAAACGCGACTTTCACGCCAAATTCTGGCCTCACCCTTAGTCAAGCAACTACAATTTGCGCTTTTAGCAATTTCGATTGGGAGCAGATACTTACACACCTCCATGACCCAAGTCCCTTTTACCAACCCGACAATACTCACTTGACTGCTGCCTCGGTGCCCTTCAACGACCCGCCCCTCGGTGGTTACGCTTACTGCCAGTCTGATTTTGGCACGCCCTGTAATGAATACCCATTCTATTTAAATCCTAATACCCTAGGCACCAAACTGTCTTTAAGTAATTACGAAACCCCAACACACCTTTCCTTCTCCGATAGCCCGGCCGACCCGTGTTTACCAGGTGGCAACAGTCAAGGTATTCAAGGCTGTAATGGCATAAACGCCCCTGGCGGCAGCTTTCTGGCCTTTACGACGAGATTGCTTGGCATTCTCCCTGATGGCACTCTTGTTCCTTTGCCCGACGAGTGGACATGGACATCCACTTACAACGGTACTTCTGGGGGGATAGCGACAACACTGAACTTTTTGCCGGTCGATCCAGGCAGCGGCACCGGTAGCGTGACGATAACTAGCGTCAATGGCATTCAGCTCAACCCCGTACCTTCCTTTCAGGTCGCGACCACAGCGTCCGGCTTAGCCTACAGCCGCGTGAGTCAGACTTTCAACGGTACCGTGACCATCAAGAACGTAGGGAGTAGCGGAATCAACGCACCGCTCCAAATTGTGCTGATGTCGCTTACGCCTGGTGTGACACTGGTAAATGCAACCGGCAGTTTTGTTGGCAATGCCTTCATCACGTCACCCCTGTTAGGCACTTTCGGCCCTGGGCAATCTTCCGTTGTCGCCGTCCAATTTAGGAATCCATCGAACGCGGTAATCAACTTCACGCCGGTGATTTACTCGGGAGGCCTGAATTAATATGTGCCCACGTCCAGTATTGTTCACGGTGCTGCTCTCATGCCTGCCTTGGGCGGCTTCAGCCGGCCCCATCACCTATGCCGTGACCGTCGATACCTCCTCCATTTTTGGGACAGCAGGGTCGCTGGATTTCAACTTCAACCCTGGCCCATTAGTTACCCAAGCGGCATCGCTTGAAATCCTCACTTTCACATCGGACGGAGCGCTGGCAGGTGGCTGTCCCTGTGGTACAGGCGATGTCAGCGGTCAGCTTCCGGCAACTTTGACCTTCGATAACGGTACCGGCTTCAACGACTACTTCGACGATTTCACGTTCGGTACGACGATTTCCTTCGATGTGAGCCTATACGGACCAGCGCTGAGCGCTCCAGACGGGACTTCAACTTCGGGTAGCACGTTTACTTTCAGCTTGTTCTCTGACGCTGCGGGGACGATCCCGGTTCTCACAACCGATACGACCGATGGGTTCGCTTTCACGGTGGATGTAAACCTAGAGGGGACGACCACGGTGAGCAATTTCTCGTCGCAGACCAGCGTTCAGCCGGCCAGCAGTGCGGTACCGGAACCCAACAGTTTGATTCTGATGGGGACAGCTATGGCCTTGATAGTCGCGTTGCTTCGGGTTAAACTCTTATAGGCGCGTAAAGTTGGCCGGCCTGTCCAAAAGCATGCCAGCGAAATGTCCATTAAAAGGATAGACATGCTTGGTCTATAAATCATTTCCCACATCGGCGCCCATCAAACCCACTCAATCTTGTTAAGCTGTTCAAGTGTATTAAACTATCCACCTATGCGCAAAAGCTTCTCGTTACTTATTCTCATTCTCGCCGTTGCGCTCGTCGCGGCGATAGGCGGATTGTTCTTATTTAAGGCCGCTCCTTCATCTCACCCACCGGCAACTGAGGCGCAGGAGCCCTTAATTGTAGTTTCTTCAAGTACCCCTTCGTGTGGTGGAGTCACTGTTCTATCAATTAGTAATTCGTTCGATGTTGCGACGGACGAAGGGTTTTCTGACGATCCTTCGCCCACGTTAACGATAATGCCAGGCCAATCAAGCACAATAATTTATGCGGACGGCCCCCTTTTGGGTTCTATGGATTCCAATGCTGTCCCGGTTGAACTGACGTGCACCACGATTGGTGTAGGGCTTACGGCGACGATCACGCGTTCGGCTAATTATGATGGTGCGGTATTACAAAACATCCAGTGGCGTCCGATCGTTGAAATTAAAGTCGTACTCCACCAGCCGGAAGCGACGTTTGATTCAACCTGGGCAATGCGCCTGAGCAATGGCGTCGTGGTCGATCATAGTCATCCTTGGCCATATTCCGGTCAACCTTATCCAATCACCGTGACGAAAACGCTTCAGGCCTCTGCGCTTTAAGTTCATATTCCGTGTCGGTTTCATCGCGTCGCCGAAGATGCCCCAGTGCCCCTCCGTTGGCCCTTAGTTTCAAATCACGATCCGTTCAACCTCATCGAGGGGTATCTCATCGCCTCGCCTATCGTAGAGCCCCGTTGTCCGGGCCGACTCGTGCGCGGCCATCTGCTGCGCGACTTCGAGCTTACCGCCGTTCGTGAGGTATGCGGTAATGCCGGTAGCGCGGAACGTGTGGCACCCGATCAGGGTCTTGATGCCGGCGCCTGTCGCGCGGCGCCGGATCATAAGGTAGACCTCCGGCTGGGTGATCCGCCGTTCCGTGAGCTTCTGCATCTTGCCCCTGGCCGTGCGGAAGAGGGGAGTGGCTTTCGACCCGGCAATGCCGGCGGCATCAATGTAGGCCGCCATGTACTCTTCAAGATTGTGGTGCGCCGGCATCTCGTGGCGCTTGCCGCCCTTCTCGTGCAGCCGAACCCACCACCGGCGTCCCTGGAAATACCAGTCCTCGACATCCATGCCGGTGGCGGCGCCCACGCGCGCGAAGGTGAACACCATGAGGCCGATGAGCGCGCGATCGCGGAGACCCACCACGGACGAGGTTTCGATGACATCGAGGAGTTGGCGCGCTTCCTCGGCCGACAAGACCGGCGTCTTGCCTTTCCTCACGACGTGCTTCGGCCCGCGTACGGAGTGCGCCGGGTTCGCGGGGACCACCTGGCCGACCACCAACCAGTCGAAGAGCATCCGGATCGCGGCGAGCGATTGCTTCACCGACGGCCGTGCGAGATCTTTTCCAAGACGTTCGATATAGGCAGCAACGTGGACCGGACCGATTTCGTCGAGCGCCAGACCGCCAGACTCGCACCATCGGAAAAAATCCAAGCATGCGCGATGGTACGCCCGCCGCGTATTCGGGTTCCGGATGTTCGCCGTGAAGAATTCCAAGAACCGCAACCCGGCCTCTCTGCCGGCCGCGAGAATGACGGCAGGGACACCACCTGACTCGCCAGGCGTCAAATTATCAGCTTCCTTTTTTAATAATCCCCCATCCATGGTTAGTATATGATAACGTCCTTTATCATATGCTGAAGAGGGCGATTGTCAATACGATATATTAAGATGTGCGCCTAGGGCATACCTTCAGATATTATGCCCCGTAGTTGGAGACTGCTGCGGGTCGGGCGCTTCTGCCGACGACCTACCGCAATGATGAGCGCCGTCTAGCCGCCGGACATGCCCACCACAGAAAGCACTTTTCGTATTAGAATGCGTATGTCCCGCACCGATTGCGTGGGCGAAGGAGTATAGCGTGGGCGACATACAAAGGCAGACCGACGACGCTTCTCTCTATTTCCGTGAAGTCTATGAAAATACTGCCCTTTGGTCGTGCTGTGGCTACGACGGGCTCTCAATCGTTTTCGACTTGCCCCCTGAGTGCATCCGATCCCTTTCTGAAGATCCGAAACGCGCCCTCATGCGCCTATTGGGTAACTTGGCTAAACTGGGGAACGAGAAACTGTTGCAAACTGTGCTCGCACTCGAAGGCCTGAGTGCTGAAGATCGCTTGACCAGACTTTTGGCTTTGACCACCCGCATTTGTTCCCCACAGCAGGCTGGTAATGGTACCTAAAGACGCAAAGTAGTATGTCCGCCTGGGTGGACTTCCAACTAGATTGTCGGGCGGCTACGACTGGCGCACATTTCCAGAGTCACTCTCGGTTCGAGGGATTGACCTATGGAAGGAGAGAAGGCGTGGAAAGTGGGCGTTGCATCTATCTCGTCGGGTTCAGTGGTGCTGGCAAGTCAACGGCCGCCAAGTTGATCGGCGAGGCTCTTCACTGGCCCGTTCACGACCTCGACCAGGTGATTGTTGAGTGTTGTGGCATGACTGTCCCGGTCATTTTTCAGACCGAAGGGGAGCCAGGGTTTAGGTCGAGAGAGACGGACGCACTCAATCGCGTGTCCACCTCCGGACAGTGCGTCGTCGCAACTGGAGGCGGAACGGTCGTTTCGCAGGAGAACCGCAAAATCATGGCTCGTACTGGCTGGATCGTCTGCCTAGAAGGCCACGTCCGGACGCTGCTCGCCAGAATTCAGCGTCAGGGCATGAAAGATCCTGACTTGGCGCTTAGGCCGATGCTCGCCACTGCCCAGCCACTAAATCAAATCCGGGCTCTCAAAGATAGTCGACAGTTTGCGTATTCACTTTCGGACTGGACGGTTCACACAGACCGTCTCACCCTTCAACAAGTGGCAGCCGAAGTCGTCCGCGCGGTTGATATTCTGGAACGCTCAGACCATCCCCGCAGCATCGACGATCTTGTGGACTGTGTCCATTCGTAACGAATCAGATTGGAAGCTTGCTCCCGCCCAACCCGTCACACAGGCGACCTCCCCCCGTCACATTTACCTACTTTGCGACTGTCTCTTTTATAGAATGCGAACTGACCCAGGAAAAACAATTCAAGCCTTCCGCTGCTATCTTCACTGCTACCGCCCCGACCGCGCGGGCCACTTCCCAGATACCGATTCCGTGACAACTCACTAAATCTGCAAATCCTGGACGAACTATCTGTTGTATCTGTTGTCAATCAGAAAAGCGGCTCCATTCAGAATTAAACCGGCCAATGAGTTCGAGGCGTCCTCGCGCTCGCTGGGGCGCCG
>Ga0187848_10002617_pt1 | contig 13923 bp, 18 predicted proteins | sample June2016WEW_4_40_FD_132424 | JGI IMG/M metagenome (GOLD analysis project Ga0187848, IMG submission 132424) | Peatland microbial communities from SPRUCE experiment site at the Marcell Experimental Forest, Minnesota, USA - June2016WEW_4_40 | ecosystem: Environmental > Terrestrial > Soil >... | reverse complement strand
TGACCTAACCATATCGTAATCTACCAGTACTTTAGCTGCGGTTGAGGAAATTAGGGCCATGCAACAGGCCACTCCAATCGTAAACAGAGTGGAGAGTGGAATTTGGGGAGGGTTGCCAATATAGGGAGTTAGGGCTCCTTTGACCCACGCAACAACTGGAGTAGTAATGAAACCTAAGCCGAAGGGGGCGCTTGAGTTCGTGGTCGTTGTTGTCGTGCTATTGGTCGTCGTGGACTGGTAAACGTGAATCCCGCTTGAAGTAAGCGCAGGGGTCTGCTGAGCCGCAGAGGGTTGCACTAGAAGGAACGCGATTGCTACGGCGATGAGAACCGCTAGAACGATGATTGCTGGTCTGGTTGAAGATTTCAAGGTTTAGGCCCCGACTAATTTACGGACGGCTTCGAACAACTCCTGCGCTGCCTGCTTCTGCTTACCTGCATCATTTCTTATAACCTTAACAGGAGCACCCGTCGCGACCGCGGAGGCTGCTGCAGTGGCCCTCGACCATTGCAGGTCGAATGAAATATCATCAGCTAATGCATGCTCCCGCTTCCGATCAGTGTCAATCTTTCGTCTCCCCGCAATCTGTTCAGGGTCTGCTTCAATGAGTACGAATAGTCGCGGGCCAAGCCTCTGAAGTACGTTCTGAGGGAGGCCTGCCCACATCCCTACGCTTGTCCTGACGAACATGTGGGTGTCGACTACAACCGTCCCTTGTCCGGCTCGGTTTGATATCTCGTTCGCTGCGAGCTCCTGAACTTTCCGCTGAGCCTCGATGCTCTGCTCTCTCATCTCGTCCCGGTTCATCTCTTTCCCTAGCTCGCGCATAATCTCATTCATGATTGTCCCGAAGTTCATGACCGTTAGGTTTACTTTATTTTGCTTCGCTAAGTCCTGCAACTCGTTGAGAACCGTGGTTTTCCCTACGCCGGGAATGCCGGTCACTACGACCGTCCGTGACAGCGCCTATTCACCCAAGAACCCTCTCGCGGCCGGGTACAGTTCTGTAATCCTCTCTTGAACGAAGATCTGATAGTATTGCTCTATGATCCCTACCGTTAGTAGGATTCCGGTCCCAGAGCCGAAGGCTCCCAAAAAGTTCGCCACTCCAGCAATGAGACCGATCAGGATAGCGCCTAGGATTGTAACCACTGGAATGTACCTATCCAAGACCTGTCTTATTGGGACTTCAGATCGCCTAAACCCTTCGATCTGCATCCCCGAATCCAGCAGCTGCCTGGCAACGGTGCGGGAATCCATTCCTCCAACCTCAACCCATGTCACTGCGAAGAATACGCAGCCCATGATTAACAGAGCCAGGTACACCAAGGCCCTTAACGGGTCGGCAGCCGTAAGTTGGAGGCTTTGGGGTGGGACCACGTAGTAGACTAGCCCTCCTGACGGTTGGTATTGAGTTCCTTGAACGGTGAATGTGCCAACCAAGTTTAGCCAGAAGTTGGCGTTGAGGTTGTTGTACCTTTGCCAGATCAGCTGTGAGATGAAGTAAATGTTACCGAAGAGGGCGGCGGCGAAGATTACTGGGATGTTTGAGACGTAGAATAGCTTCAAGGGGAATTTTCCGCGGAAGCCACGGTACCTCGCGTATGAGACGGGGATTTCAACGCGCATGCCGTTGAAGTAGATTATGATCGCGAAGACGCCTAGCGTGGTAGTGAACGCAACCATATCTGGAAGCCCTCCAGTGCGAGCAAGTACGCTTCGTACACCGGCTAGGCCACCACCGATGCTTTGAGCGAAGGCGATTAATGCGCCTAAGTATTTTCCGTCCGTCATTGGGCCCATTGGTGCTACTGAGTCCCACCAAATTGTGGACGCTACGCCGGCAGCGATGAAGAGGCTGATTCCGCTTCCTAGTCCCCAGCCTTTCTGTAGGAGCTCATCAAGCAAGAGTACGATAAGTCCTGCCATGACTAGTTGAAGCATGATCACGATTTCAGTAGTTACGGGTATGGCGCCATAGGTTCCGCCGAGTATGTAAGCCGACGCTTCAAAGACTGTCATGACGACTGAGAGGATCTTGCTAGCGCTGGTGAACAGCGATCGGTCTTCAGGGTTGCTCATATCAATGTTTACCATCTTCGAACCCGCTAAGACTTGGAGAATCAAGCCGGCGGTGACTATGGGGCCGATTCCAAGTTCCATGAGCGTGCCACGGTTTGAAGCGAAGATTACCCTTAGCGAACCTAAGGGATCGTTCAGCCCGGCGTTCCCGATTCCGTAGAGGGGGGTCTGCGACATTATGAAGTAGATAATGAGTGCGATAGCTGTCCAGAAAATCTTCTCATTAAACGCAACTTTCCGGTCAGGCGCCTTAATGTCAGGAAAGAACCGAGCAATCGGCTTGAAGAGCTCGATGAAACGGACCATTCAAATTCACTTGGCGGCAGCAGCGGTAACTAGTTCTCCGCCTGCTTCCTTCAGCTTCTTCGCTGCACCTTCAGAACACTCATCCACTTTTACTTGAACAGGGCGCGAGATGGAACCCGACCCAAGTAGTTTCCTGAAACCAAGCCCTTTCAAATCCACTACAACCTTCTCCCCCGTCAACTGAGCCTTCTTCTCAGCAACAAGTTTGTCAACTAAGCCTGACAGTTGCCATAAGTCAATGGTCCGTCCGGGATCCTTGCTTGCGGAAACTGGAGTGAAGCCTTTCTTGCCCTTGTAATGCATGTGCGCGAATTCCCCGGTCCTGATCAAGCGCGACCGCTTGTGTCTGTACCTCCCAGATATGCCGGCTCCTCCCTGCATTCCCGTACCCCTATGCTGGCCAGACGTACCCCAACCGTGAGTACGTGAACCCCTCAGACGTCGATTTTTCCTCAACCTTGTGGCCAATTGGGTAAGCCTTCACTTTATCGTCTGTTGAATCACGCGAGGTTCAGGAGTGCCTAAGATAAATGTTTCAGTCCCAGCAGTGTGACGGAAACAAAGCGAACTTCGATAATTCCAAGCCCACTTAAGCGAAAATGGGCGTCCCGCGAGGTGAACCATTTTGACTGAAGCCTCCAAGGATGAACTCGCCAAATTCCTTCAATGCCCAGAAATCAAACTCTGGTATGACGGCGTAGCTCCAGAGCTTAAGCCAAGCACCAGGAACCTTTACCTCATCTACATGATGCGGTACTTCGGGAACGACAATCCCGGAACCTTCCTGAAAAGAGCCCAAGAGAACCCACGTCAGGTCGCGATGGAAGTCAAAAGCAAACTTGGAGAACACTACAAGCGCAGCATGAATGGCGCTCATCAACAAAAATACGCCTTAAAATCCCTCCTCCAATTCCATGAAATCCAACTAAGCGTGAACGGGAAAATCAAAGTTAGACGTGTCCGGCAGAAACCTGAACTGACTTGGGAAAACGCGAATCGGATAATCCAAGAAACCGATGAGCCCTATAGAAGCCTGTTCAAGTTCATGCTGTGGAGCGGTTTAGGTGAAGATGAACTCATGGAAATCCAGACCAGCCAAGAAATACAGCGCAGAATTGACGACCAGCGAAACAACGAAAAGCCTTACGTCAAAATCAGGCTGTCGCCTCGGAAGTCAAACCTGGATGAGTTCTTCACGCTGATACCGAAACAATCCGTACCGGAATTCCCCCTGTCCACAAAGACCTACAAAGATCGAGGCCGAAACCTAATCGACCCGCACGACCTGCAAAATGTTTGGAGACGGTCAGCCAAGAAACTCGGACTTTGGCATGAGGGCTTGGGCCCGCACCAATTGAGAAGCTGCTTCAAAAGTCAATGCGGTAAGTCGGAAGTCGCGTACGCTGTATCTGAATTTTGCATGGGACATGGCGGCGGTGACCGGTACGGCTACTCAAGGGAAACACTAGACGAGGGATATATGGCGAAGCAATTGAGCAAACTGTGGGAACACAACGCACCCGCCAAGCCTGAGGAACTTACTAGTCTCAGATCGGAGAATCAGGAATTGCGTGAAAAGCTGGAAGCATTGGAACGACGCGTTGACAGCTTAGGGTTGCCGGTCTTCACGTGGGTGGCCAAAAGGTGACTGATCTAAAAGGCTGGCAGGTGCAACAGGTACAAATGCCCCAGGCCCCGGGCCTATAAACTCAAGACATTTGGCAAATGCCCGACGACAGAGGTCGAACTCTTTCTTTAATGCTCGCCGATTCTTCCAAGTCATGTATGCCACTCTAGAGAGAAGCGGTTCAGTTCGCAAATTCATGTAAAGATCAAACAACTCGTGTGCCGTGGCTTTGTTATTGGTTTTCATTAACTGGTATAATGTGAAAGCATAGTCAAGCAAAGCGTACGAGAGCACATCTTCAACGGTATATCTTTCTGCGACAGAATCCATTTCTTTCCAAGGGTCAGTCGGTATCATGCCAGCGTCTTTCCAAGCAAGACTCCCCAGGTTCAACGGATCCTGTTCACGGGTAAATTCGGGTTTCCGCCTGTAGTAGCGGCCTTGGTGTATGGTCGGCAGCCTCTGCCGAATGGCATCGAAGGTGCTTGAACTCATACCTGTTTGGCTGTGGGCATTGCGAAACCAATCTCTCCAAGTTATGTCCGATCCATCCTCAGGTAATAGTTGGAACACAACCCTTTCGTAGACACCCTTCTTGCCTTCGAAATGAGCGCCTCTTCTCCCCATGATTAATCGAACTTTACTTCGATTATTCGAAGCATTATAACACTTACGTAACTCCCCGTTACAAGAGGGAATCGCACTGCAATATCTCATCAAAATACATCCAGAACAAAGACTGACGAGAATCCCGAAGGCGTTGACCGAGAACTTTGGCAACATCTGGGCCCTAGTGCCAAACAGCGAGGCGGCGGTTATCTTCCGTGAAAACGCAGACCTAGAACGTGTCCTTCGGAGCCTCGCAATTCTAGAACAAGACCTCAAACTCCGAGCTGAAAGGAAAAGATGACTCTAATGACTGAACCGTTAGATCGGAAGCATCTTGCGAACATCGTTGTACGAAAACTAGGATTGAAACGCGGCGACCGAATCGAGTTCTTCAAAGACAAAGTTACCGACGGTATCTTAATCGTAAAACGTGCCGAGCAACTTCACGGTTCCCCTGAAAAAGGAACGAACCAGTCGGAGGTGAGTTGAAGAATGACTCAAACGACACTTGACCTGAATGCCGTACTTAAGCGGGCTGAACCGCCTAAACCGGGCACTATTCGGACTGTTGTCGTAACTAACGTAACGCAGCAGAGAGCACAAGAACTTTTCGGGAAAGGTGCGAAAGAACCGGATAAGCAAGTATACGGAATCTTCGCAAACATTGACGGCGTAGAACAACACATCGCCGCCTACGCAGTACCCTTCGATATACGCAGAGTTTCACCGAAAAGCAACCTTGAACGGTTCCGGGCACGATACGGAACGTACCCAATGACAGGCCTAAAGGTCGAGATTGAAGCGACCGCCAAAGCCTACTGGCGAATTAAACTCGACTAGCAATGCAACCAGCATTGGCCCAATTCTAACCCCGAATTTTTCTTTGACGATTAGAGGGATGGCGGAAAAATTGGAAGAAAAAGAATCACTTGACCTTAACGTGATACTCAGACCAGCGGTGCAGAAGCCTGACCCAGAAGCAACCAAAGTTCAATGCTACTTTTGCGGTTCCGAATCCGATCTGATTTGGTGTGGGCTTCCCCGCGGTCAATGCCGCAGCGGCGCGTACGTCTGCTATGAGTGTAGGGGTAAATTCTGATGACTGAAACGCCACTGACGGTTCTTGAAGCCGCACTTGCCTTCTATGATTCAGGCCTAGTAGTGATACCACTCAAGTCTCGCGATAAGACTCCAGCCTTAGATACTTGGTGTCAATATGAGAAAGAGAAGCCGAGCCGCGAGCAAACCCAAGCATGGTTCACTAACAATAATGTGAACATCGGAATCATTTGCGGCGACATATCAAACGGATTTATCGTTCAAGATTTCGATAGCGAGGAAGCGTTCACCAAATTCTTCGGGCCGGACGCCAACAAAATCAAAGCCGAAGCACCCACGGTTCGCACCGGGCGCGGCCTTCACGTCTGGTATAGAAGCGAAGAACATGGCATACGCGGCTTCCGCATCGCAGAACTAGAAATGGATTTGAAGGCGAACGGTGGCTACGTGGTGGCACCGCCGTCAATCCACTCGAACGGGTCAACCTACACATTCCTTAACGAACTTCGAGAACCTTTACGCATCAAAGATTTAGTGAAAAGCATACGCACCCGATGCCAACAGTTAGGCGTCAAAACGCAGCGGGAAATAGTACCTATCAAAGAAATCTTGGCAGGCGTTGATGAAGGCCGACGCGACACCAGCGCAATTCAATTAGCCACGTATTTCCGCCAGCAGAATCTGACCCCAGAAGAAACATTACTCAAAATGCAGGAATGGAACCAACTCAACAAGCCCCCGCTACCTGACGACCAAATTCGGCTGAAAGTTGGAAACGCATACAAAACCGAGAAACCTTACAGGTGGTGGTTCCTGAACGGAAACGCGGATTTCTTCAGCTTCGACGCACACGGCAACAAACATTTTGAACCTGTAAAGTTCGCGAACTACTTGACGGGTCTATACCAATTCAAAGTTATGGAAGATAACTTCGACATCTTCGTTTACTCACCCGCGAAGGGAATCTGGGAAGAGAAAGGAAACCAAGTCATACGCAGGGAAATGGGTAAACTTCTGGACGATGACAATCGGAAACGGTACGTTGAAGATGTGAAGCATGCGGTTATCTGCGCTAAAGACATGATGGTGCCGCGCCCCATACCGCCCGTGAATAAGCTCGCTGTTCTGAACGGAATCCTGAACTTAGAAACTGGAACCGTTGAACAGCCAAGCCCCGATCAATTCATAGTCGTTCAAATCCCCGTCAAATTTGACCCAGCGGCGAAATGTCCGAACATTGACCAGTTCCTAAGCCAAGTAGTACCTGAAAGCATGATACCGCTACTGATTGAATCGGTGGCTTACTGTCTTTGGCAGGCCATGCCAATCCATAAGGCGCTGATGCTTATCGGCGGCGGCTCCAACGGCAAAAGCACCTTCCAGAAAGTTATGACTAAGTTTCTCGGCGAAGAGAACACGACCAGCGCAACCTTACAAAGCCTTTGCGAAACCCGCTTCATGGCCGCTGAACTATACCTGAAACTGGCCAATCTCTCAGCCGACCTACCCGACAAGGCCCTCACCCGAACAGGTATGTTCAAGACAACAACTGGCGGCGACCGCGTGCAAGGCGAAAAGAAATTCAAGAACCCCTTCTGGTTCTACAATTACGCCAAGCAAATCTACTCGTGCAATCAAATCCCATCCACACCCGACGACACCGACGCCTACTACAGAAGATGGAATATTGTCGAGTTCCCCACAAAGTTCCAGGGCGAAAACTGCGATCCTAACATTCTTGACAAGCTAACAACGCCTGAAGAACTCAGTGGTCTATTGAACAAAACTTTGGAGGTTTTGCCAGCCCTACTGAAACGCGGCGCCTTCTCCAGCGATGAAACGATTGAGCAAATTCGCGACAAATATATTCTCAAGAGCAACTCAGCCAAAGCGTTCATAGAAGCTCGACTACAAGCAAGCGTCAACCATACTGACCAAATCTTCAAGGAAGAGTTGTACAGGGAATACGTCTACTTCTGCGGAGAGCGCAAGCTTGTGGGGTTTTCTGGTTCTCTGGGTTGTGGTACACCGTTCAATGCTGATGTGCTGGAAATAGTGGTTTTAGTCATTGTCAGATGATGAAAAGAGTCATAGAGGCGCGCCGTTGGGGAATGCTAACGCCGCGAAGAAACCGGAAATCTGGTTCCCCGAGAACTTGGAATACCTGAACAATTCGGAAGACGTACTAGCGTTCCAGAAACGTGTGATCCACGCCCTCTACACCGGCAAACTTGGCGCCAGGCAAGCCGGAGCCATCAACCACGGCCTAGAAACCCTACTCAGATTCTACTTGGATTCAAAGAAACTAAGCCAGTATGAAGAATATTTCCAACGAATTAAAACCCTACTCGACAAAGACGAAGCCGAACAGAAAACGGAGGTCAAACCGCCATGATGTCAACCGATGAAGCCAGGAAGCTCACGGAACGCTTCGAATCACGTCAAGGACAAAGAAACATCGAAGACCTAGAGGCTGAGTTCTGGGATAACTTCATTCGAAAATGCGTTCATTGGAAGACTGGGCGACCTATCGAGCTTTATGAGTACCAGAAAGATGCCTTACGAAAGATTTGGGGCAACCAGAAGACGCTTCTCCACCAAGGACGTCAATGCGGGAAAACCCTGATTGTTGCCTTATTCCTAGCCTTTATGAGCCGTTGGAAACCGAACCAACAAATCCTGATTCTCAGCTTCCGCGAAGACCAATCTAAACTGATGCTTCGTTATGTTCGCTTCATCTTAATGCGGCATGAAGATCAAGCCTACCGCGAGAATATTGAACATGCTTCCGTGAAGTCGTTAGCCTTCAAGAATGGCGCCCGAATCGACGCCATGCCCAGCGGCCAAGTTAGCCGAGGTTACGCAGCGGACATTTTCGTCTTGGATGAAAGTGAACTGGTTTCAGATGATGATCTCACCGCCATTTTACCCACGAAACTTGCGACCGAGAGCAAGCAAATATTTCTAGGTACAAGCTGGTCGATCGACAACTTCTGGTACACTTGGACGACTAAACCGCAACAGTTCGGATTCGCATATTCACGGATGACTTCGGTTGATGCTGCCCAGCCGAACGGCCCTATTCGACCGAAAGACTTAGCGGATTTGCGTCGGGAACTGGAAGCCGGCCGGTTTGATCAGGAATGTTTGCTGATTCCGTTAAGTTCGGAGTTGCGTTGGTTTCCGCAAGAATTGCTCGAAACGGTTTTCACGGATGAACCATACTTAGAGGATTTTCCGGCAGGGTCTGAAATGTTTGTGGGAGTAGACCCAGCGACATCGAACAGGGATGAAAGCATCGCCTATCCGCTTGTGCAAATGCTTGATGGGAGCGTTGAGGATTTGCCGGTGTTGACTTGGCATGGCACGCCTGCGGCTGTTCAGGTTCAGGCGTTAGGGTTGTTCGCTCGAAAGTATGAACGGTTCGGCCCAGTCTTCATTGTTGATCAGACTTCGGCGTTTGGGATTACTTTCTGCGATTTGTTGGAAGCAGCGAATTTGCGGTTTCAACCGTTCACTTTCAGTTCGCAAAGCAAAGCCATCTTGTACACGAAGGGGAAGGTTCAGCTTGAAGAATTAGCGGTGAAGCTGCGTGATCAACGAACGAAGCACCAATTAGCTGTTTATCGGTTTCGTGAGTCGGAGCAGGTGAAGGGTCGGTTTCGTTTTGGTCAGGTGAATATTCCGGATGACAGGGCGGATGCACTGATGCTGGCTCTGTGGGGCGAGGGTCTACCAGATGTTTATGGTCCCGGCAAACATCCCCAGACGAGGAGCTTCTAACATGGTGGCTCAAATGAGTCGAACGATTGTTGAGCAGAAAACCGGCAGCTCACAGCCGAGACGACGCTTAGACATCACGGTCAGTCGTGAATGTAAGGAACTAGTCGACAGGATAATTGACTTGGAGTTACGGGCTGATGCAACCGATGATCGTCCTAGCAGAACGAAGAGCGCAATACTTGAGATGCTACTTAGAAAAGGCGTGAAGACTTGGGAAGCAGAAAGGAAACCTAGCCAGTAGTCGCTCGCAGTACCTCTTCGGTTGACAGTGCAAATTTTTTCCTAGTCGGTTGACTTTGATTCAGAACGCAAAGAAACAGGCCGCAAATTGATTTTCTTCTCGTAACCATTATATTCCGTTCTAGGCGAGGGTTAGGTTCGGGTTTGTAAGTTGGGCCGAGTACGGGTTACGGCTGCTGTAATCTTACTTGTGCTCGTGATGCTTCTTGCGGTTAATGCGGCGTCAGTGTGGGCAGTAAGTGTAACGCCGTCCTCTCCAACAGCAGGTCAAAGTTTCACTGTAACCAACAACGACCCAAGTAATCCAGACAACATTCAGCTGTTTTTCGGTTCAGGTTGCGGTTCTGGTGGTTCGGCAGACGGCTCCCCAATCCCCGTGGCAGCGGGTGGTAGTGCTTCTGCACCTGCTCAACATGCAGGCTCATACAGCGCAGGAGCGGGTGAAGAAGACATGCCTCTTTGCGTGGATTTCACGGTAAACCCAGCAACCCCAACTACATCGGTAAGTTGCTTGGTATCTACGCTTGATGTGGGTTCGATGACGACCTGTACGGCGACGGTTTCTGGTGCCGCTTTCGGCGCATCTACAGTGGATGGTGACACGATTTCGTGGAGCGATGCTGGAAGCGTTAGCTTCTCATCGGCAAGCTGTACTCTATCGGGTTCAAGCTGTTCCGTTACGGTTACGGGAACGGCAGCAGGTTCGGCTACCGTGACATGGTCCTTCTCTGGCGATGGAGATAATGCCCCAAGCTCAGGCACATTCCCCCTAACCATAAACTCCACCACTCCAATCCCAGAATACCCGTTAGGCCTACCATTACTAGCCATCCTCACAGTAATCGCATACGGCGTAATCAGACGAAAGACGGCGACGAAACAAACGTAAGAATCAATCGACCGCTCTTCTTACCCTAAGAAATCTTCCGCTACCAAGCGATTTGCGTTACCACTACTATCCCTAAGCTGCGCAGTTTGGTGAAAGCCTAGAAAAGCATCTTACTTGTTAAGCAAGCATAACGAGGAATGAAATTTTGGTAGACGAAATGAAAACTGTCCTAGACGCAATCGCAGACCTCCAGAAGCGTGTGCGAAAGCTAGAGACGAAGAAATCGAAAGGCGTCGAAATCTCAACGCCTGAAACGGACGAGGAAATGTTCAGCGCCCCTGACCGAGCAGGCATCGAATCGTTGACAAAACCATACCATTATCGAGGTCAAGTCTTCGGCGTCGGAGACCACGTTGAAAGCGTCAAACGCAACATTGCGAAACAAGAGGCTAGGTTGCGAGAGGCGGGAGTGACGTAACCATGACCTCCGAAAACAAGATTGAGGAAACCTTTCGGAAATCGAGGGAATGGAGCGAACAAGTCAGCGACATCTTCCGACCTACCTCAGGCGAGGGCCGAATCCCCAATCGGATTCAGAAAATAGCCGACGTCACCACACGAATCGACACGGAAGCTATGACGCTTGTAAGCGGTAAACCCGTCCCGTCGAGAAAGGAAGCGAAGTAATAGTTGAGCAGTAAACCGGTTGAGATGCCTCCATCGTCCACGTCTAGCGGCTGGTATCCGGGAATCGAAGATAAAATCCTAGAGCAGTCCGCCGTCATTGAACAGATCGGTGAAGACTACGGCGCCATTGGCAAACTTCGCCCCTTGAGAAAGAGAGAGTAGATCAACCACGCAAACGACTGGGTCTAGAAAGATTCCTCAAAGCTTCGGCCTCGAATCTAGCCAGATCATAGCATTGCAGGCCCTGTCGAGGCGAAGCCAAAAATCTCTCAGTCAACTCGGCAGGGAAGCCGTAGATCAGTTCCTGAAGAAGGAGAATGTCAACTAATGTCTAACCTAATTCTCGAACGTGAAGTCGAAGCGGTAGCAGATCAAATCAAAGACGTCGAGCAGCAGATGAGAACATTGAGTCAACGGCAGGAAGAAGCAGTCAAGCTTGGCAATGATGGAGCCGCAATCGAAGCCCGCCAAGCATTGAAACCGTTAGGCGAAGAACTTGAGGTTTTGCGAATCCGGAAAGACGCCGCAGAATCCAGACTCCGACTCACCAAGGCGAACCAACCGAAAGCGACCCTCATCCGAAAGCGAATTGTTGAGGAACTTTGGCCGAAGGGGCTGAAAGCCTACGGTACAATTCAACAAATGTTCGACAAGCTGCCCGCCCTACTCAAAGAGGCGAATGAGATGGATGGTTTGATTCAACAACTCACAAAGGAACACTTTCAATTGACCGGCGAACGCATCCAAGTCGAACGTTTCGGTTTGCCCGTCGATCTACTGCAAAAACTCGGTGAGCTGAACATATTTCCGCTGCCTCCCGTCGAGAAATTCCAACTGACCGACCCGAAACTCAAAGAGGTGAAATGAAAAATTGTGTATAAACTGCCCCACGTGCGTCGGCGAAGAGATCAGGGAAAAAAGCTTCGGCTACAAACGTGACTCGCAAGGAAACATCATGCACCAACCCAGCCGCACACCACTACAAGCCAAGCTACAGGCTGCCATAGAACAAAGACGCTTCCAACTGTTCGGCTACATGCGTGACGCTTCCGGTGAAATAACGAAGGATTTCGCCATGCCGGTTCTCCAAGCCAAAGAATCCCCTCAATGCCCAAGATGCTTCTGTCCTCTTGCGGAGCATTGCTGATTCCAGGAATTGGCCTAAGTGGCAAGGAAACGAGACCAGAAACGCAGCGCCAAGCAGACAGCTACAATTCAAAAGCTTCGCCGGGAACTACGCCAGGTGAAAGAGCAGCTACGCCAACACCAGATTCGAGACATCGAAGACCTACAGATTGCTCTCAACCTCCCAGAGGGGAATGGGTACAGCAAACTTACTCGAAAGTTGGCAAGCTTCCGAGACTATCCTCAAGTGGCGTTGGAATCTTTGCGGAAAGCTCTGTTTGCGGTTCTGATTCAACGAAATGACCAGACGCAAACAGAGAACTCCGCCCCTACTCGAAGTGACTACATTCAATGAACTGGAAAGGAGAGGCCCTCCGCCGGTGACGGGAAGGATGGGATTCGCAGTCCCCTGCTACCCCTCTCCAATCCTTCCAGTTGAACTTCATGTGATGAGCTTGGTTCCACATTCTTTACAGAACTTGCTGTCTCGTGGTATCTTCGCTGCACATTCACGGCAAAACATTGTCGAGGTGGGAACTGCTATCGTCTCCTCCAATATTCTAGTTCCCCCGTCTACTCGGATTTTGCGGCCACATTGAGAGCACTTGAGCGGGTCACCAACGTATGTATCAACGTCTATGTCATGGCCGCATTCACATTTTGTAGCGAAGCGTACTCTTTCTCTCTCGTCAGACTCTTGAGTTGGCCTACGCCGCTGGGTCGGCCCGTACGCACGATGGTAGAGATACAAAGGCAGGACGATAATGAATAGGAGAAACGTTCCTAAGGCCCATGCACCGGGGCTGGAGTCTCCACATGTGTAGGCGTCGTCATAGACAGCGGCTCCGGCTATTCCTCCGACTATGAGGGCTATCCCTGCTATAGGAAAGACAAACACAAACAGGATACCTATCACAACCGTGATGAATCCGAAAAATATAGCGGCGTTGCCACTTTGTTTTGATTTGACCTCAGCAGCAAGACGACTGACCGTTTCGTAATCGCATGACTTATCGCAGTAAGGACATGTTACGACATCATCTGTTTCCACTTCAGCATGGATCTTATGGCCACAATCACAAACCCAAGCAAATTTTGGCAAATCGGCGACGCTACTCCATGGCAGAAGGAAACTATCGGCGAAGCAGAAACAGAAGAGGGAACAAGAGAAGTATTAGAATTAGAATTATACAGCACTTACTCATTTTGCGTTTTGCAACAATTACATGTTTTGGTTGACCAGATGTAGTGGGCAAGGAAGTATTCAAAGCCGTTCCACAGTCAGGACAAAACCGTGACTCGCAGGATTTACCACAGTTCGGACAATATGGCATGGTTTCACTGGAAATACTTAGCTAATGTTTTGCTTACACCTAATGTTACCAAAGTTCCCGAAGCATAGTAACATGTCGCTTCTAGGGGGCCTCGTGTATCTGTAAAGCTTGATTCAATTTGAGGCTTCCAGCTCGTCACTTAGGATTGCCTACGTTCTTACTTGCTCTGGTTCTACTGGCCACTTGCATCACAATCAAACAGGTCGCTGCTGCACCCAATGCCGTGATCCAGCATGATGCTA
>Ga0187848_10002614_pt1 | contig 13935 bp, 11 predicted proteins | sample June2016WEW_4_40_FD_132424 | JGI IMG/M metagenome (GOLD analysis project Ga0187848, IMG submission 132424) | Peatland microbial communities from SPRUCE experiment site at the Marcell Experimental Forest, Minnesota, USA - June2016WEW_4_40 | ecosystem: Environmental > Terrestrial > Soil >... | reverse complement strand
TTCGTCTCCTCTCCATTTCACCACATCCCGCGCGTCAGCCTCGACGGCCCCGCCCCGCGCGCCCTCCCGCATAATTATCTGAAACCAATTGCCTGTGGCAATCGTCTGTGCTTGACGTACCGCCAGTCCGCTACTAAAACTAACCTAGGCGGGTGTGCCGTTGCGTTTCCCAGGGCGTGGGTCCCGGGGAGGGTGGCGCAAAGTGACCGATGGGGCATCCCAAAGGCCGGATTCGACTTCTAAGCTGCGGAGGCTCAAACAATGGCTGTTGTCTGTCCCGAATGCGATTCCCCCATCGTGATCGACCCCGACGAGGTCGAAGAGGGAGAAACCGTGCAGTGCGATGAGTGCGGCATGGAGCTGGAGGTGGTCTCCACCGATCCGCTCGAGCTCGCCCCCGTCGACATCGTCGGCTACGACGACGAGGACGATGCGCTTGCCCTGGAAGAGGACGAGGAGTAATGCTCCCCGCATCTGCATCGGCCAAGCCCTGCCCGCGTATCATAGCCTCTATGGCCCCCCACTCTTATTCTGCCGCCCGCTTTGCCCGCCTCCTCGCGCTCCTCTGCTGCCTGGTTGCGCTGGCCTCCTCGCTTGCTCCGTCTTCCCCCCGGCTCCTCGCGCAGTCGCAGGCCCAGCGCGTGGTCCAGGGCAAGGTGGTCGGCAGCTCCGGCGCCGGCATCAAGGGCGCCACCGTCTATCTCAAGGATGGCCGCACCCTCGCCGTCAAGAGCTACATCGCCGCCGACGACGGCACCTTCCGCTTCGGCCAGGTCGCCCCCAACTCCGACTGCCAGCTCTGGGCCGAGTTCGCCGGCAAAAAAAGCGCCGTCAAGAACATCAGCTCCTTCGACTCCCGCACCGAGTTCAACATCACCCTCAAAATCGACACCGCAAAGTAGCCCCCCACCGCCATACATACGTGTCGGCTCGCGCAGATTTGCGTCAAGACTACAACCCACATAACTCACTCGGTGTAAACATACTTGACACACCAAAATCAGGTAAAAATGGGCCGTCGTGACATGGCAGCATTGTTTTGTAGGCGTAAGCTTTTTGTTTACAATTATATAGCCCCTTGTAAACAGTTAGAGTCAATGCATTGACTCTAGGTGGGAAATAAGATTAGACTCTTATCATGCAGATGATTGCGGATGAAGACGTACAGCGTAGAGTCCGGTTGGAGAATCCGTGGTGGGAGAGTCCCCACAAAACAAGCACTCTCTATCAGAGTTGGAAGCCGCGGGCATATCTCGATGTATTCCTACCGCTCATAAGAGAAACATCCGTGCGAAGGGCAATCGTCTTGATGGGACCCCGTCGCGTCGGAAAAACAGTGATGATCCATCACGCAATCCAAACGCTACTGAACGATGGAATCCCTCCCAAGTCGATCTGTTACCTGTCGGTTGATAATCCGATTTATAACACCTTGACGCTAGAGAAGTTTTTGTTTTCCTATGCGCAAGCTGCAGAGATAGACCTCGAGAAAGACCAGCTTTATGTGTTCTTTGATGAGATTCAGTACATGAAGAACTGGGAAACACATCTTAAGTCCTTGGTAGATACCCGCGCAAATATCAAGGCCGTCGTTTCTGGCTCAGCCGCCGCAGCATTGAAACTGAAAAGCGACGAGTCTGGTGCCGGAAGATTCACAGACATACTGCTTCCACCGCTTACGTTCTATGAATATCTGGAACTGCTCAACGAAGGTGACATCGTAACAAAGCCTAATTTCCAAACAAACGACATCAAATCGTTAAACGAGAAGTTTATTTACTACTTAAATTTTGGTGGCTATCCTGAAGTAATTTTCTCTCCACAAATACAGTCCGATCCGGCACGCTTTATCAAGAGTGACATTATTGATAAGGTTTTGTTGCGCGACCTGCCAAGCCTTTACGGAATTAGTGATATTCAAGAGCTGAACTATCTGTTTACTACGCTGGCGTTCAATACGGCTAACGAAGTGTCCCTTGAGGAACTATCGAAGAATTCAGGAGTCGCAAAGAATACGATTAAGAAATATATCGAATATTTGCAGGCTGCGTTTCTTATTCAGGTTATCCACCGTGTTGATCGAAGTTCCAAACGGTTTCGGCGTGCCAATTATTTCAAGGTTTATCTAACGAACCCATCGATGCGTGCAGCTCTATTTTCTCCTGTTAAAGAAGACGATACATCATTACCCCACCTCGCAGAGACGGCTATTTTCTCCCAATGGTTCCATGGTAATGTGACATTGCATTATGCCAGATGGAAAGACGGCGAAGTCGATATGGTCATGCTGAACCGTGAAGATCAAAAGCCGTTGTGGGCACTTGAAGTCAAGTGGTCAGACAGATACTGTGAGAAACCTGGAGAATTAGTGAGTATACTTGACTACTGTAGCGAGAACACTCTTCCATATGCGATGGTTACGTCAAAGACGATGTCAATGTCATGCAAAGTTAAAGATGTTGAATTGAATTTCATTCCAGCAAGTATCTATTGCTATATGGTCGGCTATAACCTCATCCGATATAAAACTCATCCAATGAAGCCGGGCAATAATCAGCTGAGCGATGAAGTTGAGACTCCGGCGAAAACGACGCCTGACATTGAACCCGTCTCCTAGTACACCGGAATTCGCCGGATGCCCTCTCATCCGCGCTAACCCATCCTCATCCACATTAAGTTGCATTGCCGGCGGGATGTGAGTTTCACTGCGTCGCAACCGGCGCTGCGGCAGGCGGCGCGACCGGCGCTGCTACAGGCGGCGCGGAGTGGCCCAGAGTCACATGCACCACGTCGCCCTGCACCACGCGGTGGCCGGCCTGCGGGCTCTGCGCGGTGACGATTCCAGATGGACGAACGGCCGCGGGGCGTGTCGCGGATGGCGCGGTGGGCGCCGCGACGGATGGAGCGGGCGTGGTCAGGCCGTTCGGCGCGGGGTTTGCCGCGGACGGCGCCGCTGTGGGCAATGCGCTCTCCGAGACCGCGACCAGGTGCAGCCCGGCGCTTGCCGCGCGCGCGTTGGCGGCGGAGTAGCTGAGTCCCACCAGCGACGGCATCGCGTACGCATTCGGCTGCGCAATGGCGGCATCGCTCACCAGCAGGCTCACTCGCGGCCCGTCCACTCCGCTGGCGTTGGCCGGCGGCGTCTGCGTCAGCACAACGTCGGGGTCGCCCGCAATGGCGAGGTGCGCCACCACGCCCAGATCCAGCGAGAGCCGCCGAATTCCAATGGTCGCGGAGCGCTCCGTCTGGCCCGTTAGCTCGGGAATCTCCACCCGCTGCGCACCCAGCGACTCGGTGATGCGCACCGGCCACTCGCGGCGCACGCGCGAGCCCGCCGCCGGGTCCTGCGCCAGAATGCGACCGGCTGGTACATCGGCGGAGTAGAACCTGTTCTCCAGATTGAGTGCGAGCCCCGAGCGGCTGGCCAGGCTGTTTGCGTCGGCCACGGTCAGGCCGCTCAGGTTGGGAACCACCGCCTCGCGTCCATGGATCGCCAGCCGCATGGCGATAAACGCAGAGATCAGCGCGACGGCAACCAAAGCCAACGCGCCCAGCACTAGCGTGAAGATTCGCTTCATCACAGGAACCAACTCCACATGCGGCGCTTCGATTATCTCACCGCGACCATCAAGCCATCGGGTGCAGTCGCCTCGCTTCCCTCCGCGCTTACTCCAGCGTGTTGCCGCCGTTGACGGAGATCTTCTGTCCGGTAATGAAACCAGCCTCGTCGCTGGCCAGAAACACCACGGCGCGCGCCACGTCCTCGGCCTTCCCCATGTGTCCCACCGGCACAGCCTGCGCGTAGGCCAGCTTGTCGGCCTCCGGATCGTTGGCGTGCCGCTCGGTCGGAATCCAGCCCGGAGCCACCAGGTTCACCGTCACCCCCGTCGGCCCCAGCTCGCGCGCCCACGAGCGCGTCTGCCCAAGCTGTGCGCTCTTGGCCGCAACGTAGTTGGCGAAGCGCGGATTGCCCACCTCCACCACCTCGCTGCCGATCTGGATGATCCGCCCAAAGCCCCGCTCCCGCATTCCCGGCAGCACGGCGCGCAGAATCAGCAGCGGCGACTTCACGAAGAACTCAAGCTGGTCCACATACGACTGCCAGGTCTGCTCTTCGATGGAGAGCATGGGCTGCGGCCCGGTTGCGTTCACCACCGCAACGTCGATCGGCCCCAGGCTCGCCTCCACCTCGCGCACCATCCGCGTCACCGCCGCCTCGTCGCGCACGTCGGCGTGGAAGGGCTGCGCCACCAGCTTGCGCGCGCGCAACTCCGCGCACAGCTTCTTCGCGCGCTCGGCGCTGGCAAAGTAGTTCACCGCGACGCGGTAGCCCGCCTCGGCAAGAGCAATTGTCATGGCTGCGCCTAGTCCGCGCGCCCCCCCCGTAACCAGCGCAGTTCGATTCATGCCTCAAAGAATACCGTCTTTTCGCCACATCCATCAACGCGCGCCCGGCGTTGTTTCACACTCGTCTTATCGGTGCGATATGCTTTCGAGCTATGGACCGTCCCCTCCTCGCCGCCGCCCTCTCTCTCCTCGCCATTCCACTTGCCGCGCAGACGCCCGCGTCCCGGTCGCCCGCGAACTCCGCGTCTCCGGTCGCCGCCACCAGGACTGCCCCGCCGACCGGCTTCACCCAGTCCATCGTTCTGTGGCCCGCGGGCGCGCCGCTGGCGCAGGGAACAACCGAGGGAGACATCCCCAAGCTCTTCACCTACCCCGCCGCGGGCGCCAGCCCGCACAGCGCCGTCATCGTGATGCCCGGCGGCGGATACAACCATCTTGTGATGGAGCAGGAGGGCGCGACCGAGGTGCGCTGGCTCGCTACGCGCGGCATCTCCGCCTTTGTGCTGGAGTACCGGCTCGCGCCCGCCTACGCCTTCCCCGCGCCCATGCTGGACGCCTCGCGCGCCATTCGCTACGTCCGCTCGCACGCCGCGGAGCTGGGTGTGAACCCCAGCCAGATCGGCGTCTGGGGATTCTCCGCCGGAGGCCATCTCTCCGCCTACATGGCCACCACGCACAAGCCCGGCGATCCCGCCGCCGCCGACCCCATCGACCGCGTCTCCGACCGCCCCGACTTCGCCATCATCTCCTACGGCGTACTCGCATTGGACCTCTACGCCCGCGCCGGCGTCGTTCCCCTGCAAACGCTCATCGGCCAGCATCCCACGCAGGCCGCCATCGATGCCATCGACCCCTCCAGGCACGTCTCCGCCGACTCCAGCCCCTGCCTCATCTACTCCACCACCGGTGACAGGACGGTCGACCCGCGCAACGCCGCCGAGTTCTACGAGGCCCTGAAGGCCGCCAGCGTCCCCGCGGAGTTGCACATCTTCGAACTCGGCGCCCATGGCACGCACATGGGAGTAGACCAGCCCCCTGCGATGCGCGAACTCACCCTCTTCCCCACGCTGCTCGCCAACTGGCTGCAACTTCACGGCTGGATGCCCCCACAGCCGCAATAAATCCGCCCGCCCATCTGTGGGAAATCTCCGCTCCGTTTCACGCCCGCATGCCTATTTTCTCGCCCATTTTGCCCGCCAGCAGCCCGCCTCGCCCGCCGCTTCGCCTGTCGATGCAACGGTTTACGAAACCATCCCCAGCGCCCGGGAGTTATCCACAGAATTCTGTAGTTTTGCACTTGCGTGCACAGGCGCCCCACTCCTAGTGTCACTACAACTGATGACGCGCAGTACGTCGGAGGTTGCGTTCAAAGGCAGGGCCGGACGCTTGATCGGTGACGCAAGTCAACGGTTGAACGGACGGCAGCGCCGAGAGCGCAACAGTTGGCGTGAGTCGGAAGTTGCTTCGTGGGCAGAGCCGGAAGGTTGGCAGTCGGCGCAAGTCGGAGGCCATCTGGAAGGCAAAGCTGGAAGGTTGGCACCCGGCGACGGTCGGAGGCTGGGCCGAAGGCACAGCCAAGGGTTGACCGGAGGCGCAAGCCGCTGGTTGGCACAAGGCGGAGTCGGCGATGCAACGACCGATGAGAGTCGGAGGTTAGGTTCAAAGGCAGGGCCGGAAGGTCGACCGAAGGCGCAAGCTGGAGGTCGGCTGGAAGGTCGAGCCGGAAGATGGATCGAAGGCGCAAGCTGGAGGTTCGTCGGAGGGCATGGCCGAAGGATCGGCATGCGGCGCAAGTCGCAGGCCGGTCAAGAGGCGGAGCCGGAGGGTCGATCGGCGGCGCAAGCCGCAGGTCGTCCGGAAGGCTGGGCCGGAGGGTCGGTCGAAGGCGCAAGCCGGAGATCGATCGGATGGCAAACCGGAAGACTGGTCGGCGGCGCAAGCCGCAGATCGGTTGGAAGGGGCCGTTGGATCTGACGCCGATGAGAGTCGGAGGTTGAGTTGGAAGGCGACGCCGGAAGGTTGGCAGCCGACGCAAGTCGGCAGTCGGCGAAAGTCGGCAGTCGGCGCAAGTTGGCAACCAACGCAAGTTGGTAGCCGATGAGAGTCGGCGGTTGATCCGAAGGCGAGGCCGAAGGGGTAATCGGCGGCGCAAGCCGCAGGTTGGCCCAACGGTAGCCGGACGGCGCAACACCCGATTAGAACTGCGGGATCTTCAAGAATGAGACGCCGGGGACCCTCATAGGTCTCCGGCGTTTTCATTTAACCCTGCCCCGCACCTGGCACCCGAAACCAGATCAGTCCTCGCGCGTGGCACCCAAAATCACATTCGTTGTTGTGCAACTGGTGGTCCCCCCCCCACCCCCCCCATACCTCGTAAAGTATCTGAATTCAACGTACTATGCGATTCCACGCGCAAAGTATCCATTCAAAACAAGTTACAGCGATCAATAAGAAAACAAACTGGTTACAGATTGCGCCTGCGCGCAAATGAGAGATTGCTGTTGCCCGTAAATGAGAGAGGCCCGGCTGACGCGCCGGGCCTCTTTCATTTCTCTACTACCTTAATTCTACAGGATGGAGCATATCTACTATGCCAACTATTTTTGACTATTTTTCACAGCTAACATGCGTGGTTTGTTCGATTTGCCAAATTGCCGTCGGATCGAGCCCCTTGACAAGATTTGACGGGTTCGCAAGTGCGGATACCCCATTCATCGCAAAGTACGCGATGAATGGGGTATCCGGCTAGGGAGTTGACGGCAAATGGAGTCTGCGGTATCTTACTTCCATCATCTATCGCGACGGCACTGCGGATGCGGTGACCTTCATAAAGATAGTGATAAGGAGAACTATATGACCAACAAGCCTAAGAAGGCTTCTGCCCGCCCGTCCGTCACTCTTTCCTACCAACTGCTCCGTAACGTCACCAGCCCCGACGAAAACAACACCGGGGTCAAGTCCTTCGTCTTGAATCTGCCAGCGTTTGAGATTCTCAAGATTGGAACCAAGGAAAACCTCCGGATCTACCTTGCCGAATACAACGCGAGGAAGCGCAATCGCGTTCACGAGTCAATTGAGAACACGATCGAGACCGAGCCGGAACGCTTCATCACGCGCAACAGCGGATTTGTAATCGCTGCTAGCGAGATAGAGGTAGACGATAATCGTAAGACCGTCAAGCTGTTCGACGCGAGCATCATCAACGGCGCTCAGTCACAAGGCGAGATCCGACGGTGGGTTGGTGCTGTTTACGGCGAGGAGGCTCCTACTGATGAGGATTCCCCCTTCCACGTACGGGCCGAAATTATCGTGGATTCCGACAGCGAAGAGGTGGTGGAAACCGCAATCGCCCGAAATACAGCGACGCCCGTTAAGTCAATTTCTCAGGCCGGTGCGAGAGGGCACCTCGACGAACTTGAGAAGAGTGTTCGAAAGTTTCATCCGGAGATCAAAATCCGGAAGAGTGAAACGGACGAGGACGTGTTTGATACGAGGAAGATCCTTCAGTATGCCCGTCTGTTGATGCCGCCTGAGGTTTCAGGCAACGAAACGGCCGCTGAGCGACTGCGTCCTTATAAGAACCCCGAGCAGTGTCTGTCTGAGTTCTCGGAGTGGTTCGAGGCGAGGAAGACGAACGAAGAGGCTCGCAGAAAGTACCAGTTCACCGTACAGATCGCACCTCAGGCCATTTCCGAGTATCAGTTTTGGGAGGGGCATCCTGGGTGGAATGGACATCGGATCTGGGATGAGACGAAGAAGGGTGGTCGAGCCTGCCGGCGCGATGACACTGGTAAGATCGTGTGGATCTCTCCAGGCATTATCTTTCCCATGATTGGGGCAATGAGTGAATTTGTAACAGAAGTCGAACCGAGTGTCTGGAAGATAATGACTCCGAATCTCTTCAGACCAAAAGAAATGATCGCACGTGCAGTCCAGCAGTTTCGCGGCAAGCAGAGTGATCCCATGCAGATGGGGCGCGATGCAGGAGTCTATGATGCGCTTCGCATCTATCCACACACCCTTGTAGAAGTAATGAAAGATGTGAACGGATAGCCGCATTATCCGATTAAGAAACGGGCGGACTCTTACGAGTCCGCCCGTCTGTTTAAGGTGTTGTTTGCTTTCACGTGAAGCGCCGAGCACAGCACTAAGTGCTATTGGAAGGTCATCTCCAGTTTGACGCCGGAGTAGTTGGTGCGCGGGGCGATCTGGCGGCCGGGGCCTTGCTCGAAGTAGACCAGTCCGTAGCGCTCCATGGTCTTGAGCGTGCGCGAGAGGTTCGACTTGGCGCGTCCGGTCGTCTCGGCCAGTTCGGTGAGCGACTGCGGCTGCGTCTTGACGATCAGCGCAAGCAGGGCGCGGTTGCGGTCCGAGAGCACCTGGGACATGGTCTCCAACGACTGGAACCAGACCTTCGGCTCGTTGCGCGCCGGAACGTACTGCCCGCGCGCGATGGCCATGGTCCGCTTCTTGTACTGTTCCAGCGTGGCGATGCCGACCTTCAGTGAATTCATGTCTGCGTGCTCCTTTGTTGCAAGATGGCTTCCACCTCTGTCCAGAAGTCCGCGAGCAGCGTTGCGGCGTCTGCATAGGTGTAAAAACGGGCCCGTTGGCCGGAGTGCCTGTGGTCGTACTCGATGCGGGTGCGCGCTCCCGGCCCCGCGCCCTCGCGAACAGCGTGCGCGTTGTCGAAGCCGAGCAGCCGCGTGCCGTCTTCGTCGTGCAGCGTCAGCGAGTAATCCAGACCGTGCGGCCGCTCCAGTGATACGGCACACTGCTTCACAACGAACTTGACCCAGCACTTGCCGTCCGCGTCCACCACGAAGCTCTCGCCATCGAGCAGCAGGAGCGTGTCGAGGCTGGGGTCGCGAACCGCCATTCTTCAATGTTATTACTGGATGATAACTTTGTCAAGTTGAGGACAGAAGAGAACGGCAGAGCCGAAGCCCTGCCGTTTGATTCGTGGATCACTACGATGAAGCAGATTCCTCCGCTGCGCTGCGGAATGACAAATCAGGGCGTAGTGGCTGCCTATTCGGCGGCCATCTCTTCCTGTTCGCCTTCCATGCGCATGAGTTCGAGTTCGCGCTCTTCGGCTTCGATGGCTGCCGTCACTTCGCTCTGCACCTGCGCCGCCGCTTCCTCCAGCTCCGGCGAGAGCTGGACGTTGCGGTAGTACTCCATGCCGGTGCCGGCGGGGATGAGGCGGCCGACGATGACGTTCTCCTTGAGGCCGCGCAGCGTGTCGATGGAGCCGTTGATGCTGGCCTCCGTCAGTACGCGGGTGGTCTCCTGGAAGCTGGCCGCCGAAATAAACGAATCCGTGGAGAGCGACGCCTTCGTAATTCCCAGCAGCAAGCTACGCCCGATGGCCGGCCGTCCGCCGTTCATCAGCACACGCTGGTTCTCCTCGTTGAAGCGGAAGCGGTCGGTCTGTTGCTCCAGCAGGAAGTTGGTGTCGCCGATCTCCTCGATCTTGACCCAGCGCAGCATCTGGCGCACGATGACCTCGATGTGCTTGTCGGAGATGGCGACGCCCTGCAGGCGGTAGACCTCCTGGATCTCGTTGACCAGGTACATCTGCAGCGCGCGCTCGCCGAGGACATCGAGGATGTCGTGCGGGTTGCGCGGGCCGTCGATGAGCGCGTCGCCGGCGCGCAGGCGTTCTCCCTCCTGCACGTTGACGTAGACGCCGCGGGGAACGGTGTACTCCTCTTCCTGTCCGTTGTCGGCGGTGACGTAGACCTTGCGCTGGCCCTTGGCGACCTCGCCGAAGCGCACCACGCCGTCGATCTTGCTGATGATGGCGGGGTCGTGCGGCTTGCGCGCCTCGAAGAGCTCGACGACGCGCGGCAGACCTCCGGTGATGTCCTTGGTGCGCGTGGTTTCGCGCGGGATCTTGGCCAGGATGTCTCCGGGGAAGAGCTCGTCGCCGTCGGCCACCATCAGGTGGGCGCGCGATGGCATCAGGTAGCGCTTGCTGCCGCTGGCGGCCTTGATCAGGATGGCGGGCTGGCGCTTCTCGTCGGTCGAGTCGGCCACCACCAGGCGGCTGAGCCCGGTCACCTCGTCGACCTCGTCGTTCAGCGTAACGCCCTCCTGCAGGTCCCTGAAGTGGACGGTGCCGGCGATCTCCGTCAGCAGCGAGAAGGTGTATGGGTCCCATTCGCCAAGGATGTCGCCCTGCGTGACCTTGACGCCCTCCTCCACCTTGAGCTTGGCGCCGTAGACGATGGCGTAGCGCTCCTTCTCGCGCCCCTTGTCGTCGACGATGGCGATCGACCCGTTGCGGTTCATCGTCACCAGGCCGCCGTCCTTCGAGCGCACGGTGACCAGGTTGATGAAGCGCACGGTGCCGGCGTTCTTGGCGTCGATGTGCGAGGCGTCGGTGACCCGGCTGGCGGTTCCGCCGATGTGGAAGGTGCGCATGGTGAGCTGCGTGCCCGGCTCGCCGATGGACTGTGCCGCGATGACGCCGACGGCCTCGCCCATCTCCACCATCTTGCCGGAGCCGAGGTTGCGCCCGTAGCAGAGAATGCAGACTCCGCGCTTCGATTCGCAGGTCAGCACGGAGCGGATCTTGACCCGCTCGATGCCCGCGGCCTGCACGGCCGATGCCAGGTCCTCGTCGATCTCCTGGTTGACCTCGACGATGGTCTTGCCCTCGAAGTCCTTCAATTTTTCCAGCGAGACGCGGCCGATGATGCGGTCGCGCAGCGGCTCGATGACCTCGCCCGCCTCGATGATCGGCGTAACGTAGATGCCTTCCACGGTGCCGCAGTCGTGCTCGGAGATGATGACGTCCTGGGCGACATCGACCAGGCGGCGCGTGAGATAGCCGGAGTCGGCGGTCTTCAGCGCGGTGTCGGCCAGGCCCTTGCGCGCGCCGTGCGTGGAGATGAAGTACTGCAGCACGGTGAGCCCTTCGCGGAAGTTCGCCGTGATTGGCGTCTCGATGATCTCGCCCGAAGGCTTGGCCATCAGGCCCCTCATGCCGGAGAGCTGGCGGATCTGCTGCTTCGATCCGCGCGCGCCCGAGTCGGCCATGATGTAGATCGGGTTCATGGCCCCCTCCTTGTCGGCGCTCCTCATGTTGTTGAACATCTCATCGGCCACGCGCTCGGTGACGCCAGACCACATCTGGATCACCTTGTTCGACCGCTCGCCGTTGGTGATGGCGCCGTCCAGGTACTGCTGCTGCATGGCGAGCACGGTCTTCTCCGCCTCGCCCACCAGGCTGTACTTGGAGTCCGGGATGACCATGTCGTCGAGTCCGACCGAGAGCCCGGACTTGGTGGCGTAACGGAAGCCCAGGTCCTTGATCCTGTCCAGCGTCTTGACCGTCGTCTCCAGGCCCAGGTTCAGGTAGCAGTAGTTCACCAGTTGGCCAATCCCTTTCTTCTTCAGCAGGCCGTTGACGTAGGGCATCCCCTCGGGCAGCGCGTCGTTGAAGATGGCGCGGCCCACCGTGGTGGAGAGGAACTGCTTGTTGAAGTGCACCACCTCGGTGTGGTTCAGGTCCTGGTCGTCGTAGGCGGTGGTCATGTCCAGCACCGGGCCGGTGTAGCGCAGGCGGATGGGCGTCAGCGTCTCGATCTGCTTGGCCTCCAGCGCCATCAGCACCTCTTCGATGTTGGCGAAGACGCGGCCCTCGCCGATCGCGTTCACCTTGGCCTTGGTCAGGTAGTAGATGCCCAGCACCATGTCCTGCGTGGGCACGGTGATGGGCTGTCCGCTGGCCGGCGATAGGATGTTGTGCGAGGCCAGCATCAGCACCGACGCCTCGATCTGCGCCTCCGGCGACAGCGGAATATGCACCGCCATCTGGTCGCCGTCGAAGTCCGCGTTGAAGGCGGTGCATACCAGCGGGTGGATCTTGATGGCCTTGCCCTCCACCAGCACCGGCTCAAACCCCTGGATGCCGAGGCGATGCAGCGTGGGCGCGCGGTTCAGCAGGATGGGATGGTCTTTGATCACCTCTTCCAGGATGTCCCAGACGATGGACTCCTGCATCTCCACCATCTCCTTGGCCTGCTTGATGGTGGTGCAGTGGCCGGTCTGTTCCAGCCGGTGGTAGATGAACGGCTTGAAGAGTTCCAGCGCCATCTTCTTGGGCAGGCCGCACTGGTGCAGTTGCAGCTCCGGGCCGACCACGATCACCGACCGGCCGGAGTAGTCCACGCGCTTGCCCAGCAGGTTCTGGCGGAAGCGGCCCTGCTTGCCCTTCAGCGTGTCGGACAGGCTCTTAAGCGGACGATTGTTAGCCCCGCGCAGCACGCGGCCGCGCCGTCCGTTGTCGAACAGAGCGTCCACCGCCTCCTGCAACATGCGCTTCTCGTTGCGCACGATCACCTCGGGCGCGTGCAGGTCCATCAGCTTCTTCAGCCGGTTGTTGCGGTTGATGACGCGGCGGTAGAGGTCGTTCAGGTCGGACGTGGCGAAGCGGCCGCCGTCCAGCGGGACCAGCGGGCGCAGCTCCGGCGGAATCACCGGGATCACGTCCAGAATCATCCACTGCGGCTTGTTGTCGGACTTGCGGAAGGCCTCCACGATCTTCAGCCGCTTGGAGTACTTCAGCTTCTTCTGCAGCGATGTCTCGGTCTTGATGCGCTCGCGCAGTTCCAGGGAGAGCTCGGTGACATCGACCCTCTTCAGCAGCTCCTTGATCGCCTCTGCGCCCATCATGGCCTTGAAGCCGGAGGGACGATACTGGTCGTCAAGCTCTCGGAAGCGCGTCTCGTCCTTGATCACCTCGCGCTCTTTGACCGGCGCATCGCCCGGGTCCACCACCACGTAGGATTCGAAGTACAGCACCGCCTCCAGCTCGCGCAGGCTGATGTCCAGCAGGTGCCCGATGCGGCTGGGCAGTCCCTTGAAGAACCACACGTGCGAGCAGGGGCTGGCCAGCTCGATGTGGCCGAGCCGCTCGCGGCGCACCTTCGAGAGCGTCACCTCCACGCCGCACTTGTCGCAGATCACCCCGCGGTGCTTCATCCGCTTGTACTTGCCGCACAGGCACTCCCAGTCCGTGATGGGGCCAAAGATGCGTGCGCAGAACAGGCCGTCGCGCTCCGGCTTGAAGGTGCGGTAGTTGATCGTCTCCGGCTTGGTCACCTCGCCATGCGACCAGGAGCGGATCTTCTCCGGGCTGGCAAGCTGGATCTTGATGGCGTCAAAGTCGAGGATCGGTCCGGTCAGTTCAAAGGGGCTGGAGCGGAACATGGTTTGCGTCTCCGTCTGCTGCAGCGGGTTGGCTGCGGTTGCTCTATCTGTTCCGCGATGACTTCATCAGGCGCATCGCGATGCCTTTGCTTCTGGTGCTGTTGCCTATTTCGATTGTGGTGTTGCTTAGCTTTTAGCCATTAGTTCTTGGCCATTAGCTCTTGCTGCAATCTTTGATTCGATTCGCCTCTGCTGTTAGCTCTGGGCTTCTCTGCTAAGAGCTAACAGCTAAAGGCTAAAAGCTAATCCGCTAAAGCGAGCTCAGGCAGCGGCACCTTCTTCTGGTCGATCTGCTTGATCAGCTCGACGTCGAGGCACAGCGACTGCAACTCGCGGATCAGTACGTTGAACGATTCGGGCACGCCG
>Ga0187848_10002606_pt1 | contig 13960 bp, 10 predicted proteins | sample June2016WEW_4_40_FD_132424 | JGI IMG/M metagenome (GOLD analysis project Ga0187848, IMG submission 132424) | Peatland microbial communities from SPRUCE experiment site at the Marcell Experimental Forest, Minnesota, USA - June2016WEW_4_40 | ecosystem: Environmental > Terrestrial > Soil >... | reverse complement strand
GCTTAGTCGATCAAAGCTGTGCAGTTGAACCCCCGCGACCACGCCGGCGGATCGAACAGGGCAGCGAGGCGTCGAGCGGCGTGGTGGTGCACAGTGCACCTAACCGTTTCTCCCCGGCCGGAGGCCGTCAGGGCTGGGGAGGAGGAGACCAGTGACGGCGCGAGTGCGAGTTTCTCAACGCTACGGTACCTGTAAGTAGGAGGTTACTCGAATGAATCGCACGTGTGTTTTTTGCATCGCGTTGTTTGTCGCGGTGCTCGGCATCGCCCTGATGGGCGGTGACAAGCTGGCGGTGGCAGGCGATGCCTGCGCGCCGGCCTGCTGCGCGGCTCCGGCCGCCAATTGTTGTGCTCCGGCCACCTGCTGTCCCAAGCGGTGCCACCGGTCGAAGTGCTGCCAGAGCTGCTGCGCTCCGACGTGCTGCGCTCCGGCAGCCTGTGCTCCGGCCCCGTGCTGCGCTCCGGCGGCTTGTGCTCCGGCGTGCTGCGCGGCGACGTGCTGCGACACCTGCGCTCCGAAGACCTGCTGCGCGAAGAAGTGCCGCTGCCGCAAGTCGAAGTGCTGCTGCCAGAACTGCTGCGCTCCGACGTGCTGCGCTCCGGCGGCCTGCGCTCCGGCGCCGTGCGCTCCGGTAGCTTGCGCTCCGGCGTGCTGCGCTCCGGCGTGCTGTGCGGCGACGTGCTGCGACACCTGCGCTCCGAAGTGCTGCCGCGCGAAGAAGTGCCGCTGCCACAAGTCGCGGTGCTGCCAGAGCTGCTGCGCTCCGGCGTGCTGTGCCCCCGCGTGCTGTGCCCCGGCGTGCTGCGCCCCGGCCGGCACGGCGGCCCCGGCTATGGCGCCGGCCCCGGCGCCGAGGCCGGCTCCGGCTCCCCCGGCTCCGGCCCCCAAGGCCTGAGAGCAGATTGATTGGGGGCCTTGTGCGGCTGTCGGGCCTTTCGGCCGCGGACAGCCGGCCCAGAGCCCCCAAGCGAGCGGGACCTGCCCTGTTGGTCCCGACGCGAAGTCCTGAAAAACTAGCAGCCGGACCTGGTTCAGGTCCGGCTCTTTCTTTGCGCACGGGGCGCAGGCGGCCTACTGCTGGTTCGCGTAGAGCAGGACGTTCAGGCCGATCCGGGCGGCGTCCTCCCGCGTGTAGCCGCGGCACTCCAGCGAATCGTGCTTCTCCAGGGCACAACTGATGTCGTAAGGCGAGAAGACCACGACGTAGTGGCCGTCGAGCTTGGCCCCCTCCAACTCGGGCGGGACCTTGCGGAGCACCGCCCGCAACGGCTCGGACCCGCCGCCGGGCTGCGGATCGCGGCGGGTGACGGTCGACAGGTCGAAGCCGCCGTACTTTTTCGTCCACAGCGGGTCGTTGGCCGGGATCCGCTCCAGGGCGGCCTTGGGAAGGATTTCGGCAATCTCGCGACGAAACGATGCCGCGAACGCCGCGCTGGAGCAGATGGCATCGGCCAGCAGCAGGCCGCCGCGCTCGAGGTACGTCCTCAGCCTCGCCCGCTCCTCGTCCGTCAGGCGGAAGGCGTTCCGTCCGTCCATGAAAACCATGGGATAATCAAAGAGGGCATCGTCGCGGATGTCCAGGAGAACGGGGTGGAGATTGACGCGGGTCTTCAATTCGTCACTGGCCGCTTGCATCAGGTTGGCCAGTGCCCGCGGCGCGGCGTCGCATCCCCCGGGGTGTTTCAACTTGGCGATCTCCATTCGGCCGCGGACGACCTTGTCGGCCCGGCTGGGGCCGCGGTTGCCAAATGTCGGGTCCTCGCGGCCTTTGACCTCCCGGTTGGTGGCGTAGGTGAGGATGTTGATGCCGATGGCCCGGGCGGCGTCGATCTGGGCCTGCACTTTCTCGCTATATTTCGCATCTCGCCCAGACCGCGACAATTCCCACAGGCAGGATAGCGAGGGGCGGGGGTCGTCGGGCGGGTCGGCCGGGGCGTAAACCACGCTCGTGCGGCAGCCGAAGTCGATCCCCAACAACGGCCGCAACTGCTCCGCCGGGACCGGCTGCTCGGCATGCCAGACCGGGTGCGCGGGATCGAGGACTTTCAGGCGGTATTCTTCCTCGGGGAAGACCAGCCGCATGAGCTGCCGGAAGCCGGCATCGAACCCCGCCGAGCAGCAGTCGGCCTCGGCCAGCAGGAAGCCGCCGCGGTCGAGATAGTCGCGGAGCTTCGCTGCAAGCTCCTGCCGGCCTTTGGGGGTCGGGGGCAGCGGGCTGTGGTTGCCCGAAAAGTATAGGACCGGCGCCTGCAGGAGATCGTCCGCGGTGGCGGCCTCCAGGTCGACGATCTGCCAGGTCAGCTCGCGATTCCACTTCGCTTCGACGTAGATGGTGAGGTTGTTGATGTCGTTTCGCCGCTGGTTCCAGTCTTCGGGGGGGCCGTGTTTGAGCTTGGCCAGGAGGATGGGGCGGCGGCCTTTCGCCAGGAACAGAAGCGCAAGGCTGGTCGAGATGTTCTCGTCGTCTTCGGAGTGGCCGTGCCCGTGCCAGGCGCCGGTGGACAGGACCCCCCCTTGTTCCTGCACCAGATAGGCCGTCCCTTCGCGGTACCAGTCGTGATCGCCGATGAACCGGTGATTGGTCAGACGGCCGACGCGCTCCAGGCCGTAAAGGAAGTAATAGTGCCACAGATTGCCGCGTTGGCAGGGGTTGGACTCGATCGTGTAGTTCCGCTGCAGCCAGTGGAGGGCGTCCTGGACGCGGTCGTGCTCGCGGGCGTCGGGTGCCGGGCAGCACTCGACGTGGTCGCCGACGACCTGGGCGTCGGGCTGGTGGATCACGTCGCTGGAGATCACCAGCGAGGTGATGCCCGCGCAGGTCATGCTGCCGACGCCGTCCAGGGGTTTGTAGTAACCCCAGGAGCCGTCGTCGTTTTGGGCCGTGGTCCAATAGGCCTTGGCCCGCTCCCAGGTGTCGCGATGGACCTGAACGTGGAGGCGGCCGGCCTCGGCGGCGCGTTCCGCCTCGTAGAGGGCCAGCAGGGCGAACTGGCTGTTGGAGTTGTCGCCGTTGCCGACAGGGTAGGACCAGGCGCCGCTCCGCAGTCCGGCCCGGATCTGCTTCTCCTCGAGCCATTTGACATTCTGGCCGATCAGGACCTGGTCCTTTTCCGGCTCGGCCCGGCACAGGACCATGGTCTGCAACGAGACGACGTAGGTTTGGCCGGGTCGGAGCCGGCGGATCGCCTTCAGGGCGTTCTGGAGTTGGGGGTCCTGGGGATCGACGCCCGCGCTAAGCATCGCGAGCGTACAGAGGCAGGTGATTCCGCCGGGCTGGCCGGGGTAGTCGGACCAGGTGCCGTCGTCTTTCTGGTGCCCTTTGAGATAGGCAACCCCCCGGTCAATGGCGGCGCGGACCTCCTCCGGCGAGAGGTCGGCCCGCGCAACCGTAACAATCGGTCCCAGCAGAACCCCTAGGCCGGCCAGGACGGGGGCCAGAATCCTCATTTTCCATCCTCCCCATCTTCCGCGGCGGACCGCTTCGCCACAAGCGTCATAGAATTCAGCAGTTGCGCTTTCCCGGCGGGCCAGTGGCGGGCTTGGGCATTTCCGCGCGATTGCGTTAGAATACGTATTGGTGCCCGTTTGGCGGGCGGGTGCCATGCGCAGCATGGTCCCGCGCCGCGGCGAGATCGGCGGACCGGGCTCGCGCCCGGTGCCCCGCCCGCAAAACGGTTTCCGCCAAGACCAGTATTATTATATCGCGCGGCACAAGAAATAAGGAATTGCCGTTGTCCACTACCATCCCTCCTTCGACCGCGGCGGGGGTCCCGGCCGCCAAGCCCCGCAGCCTGGGCGACGTGCTTCAAGAGTTCAGCCAGCACCGCCGGCTGATGCAGGAGGAGCTACAGAAGGTGATCGTCGGGCAGAGCGACGTCATCGAACAGCTCTTCGCCGCCATCTTCACCCGCGGCCATTGCCTGCTGGTCGGCGTGCCGGGACTGGCCAAGACGTTGATGGTCAGCACGCTGGCCAAGATCCTCGACGTGCCGTTCAAGCGGATCCAGTTCACGCCCGACCTCATGCCCTCGGACATCACCGGCACGAATGTCCTGGAAGAGGACGAGAAGGGGCGGCGGGACTTCCGCTTCGTCGAGGGCCCGGTCTTTACCAGCATCCTCCTGGCCGACGAGATCAACCGCACGCCTCCCAAGACCCAGGCCGCGCTGTTGCAGGCCATGCAGGAGCGGGAGGTGACCGTGGGGCAGAAGACCTACGCCCTGCCGGAGCCCTTCTTTACCATTGCCACGCAGAACCCCATCGAGCAGGAGGGGACCTATCCGCTCCCGGAGGCCCAGTTGGACCGCTTCATGTTCAACATCAAGGTGGACTACCCCTCGCTGGACGAGGAGGAGCGGATCCTGGCCCAGACCACGCGGAGCGAGAAGGTCGAGGTCCGCAAGGTGCTCTCCGGCAAGGCGATCTTGAACCTGCAAAGCCTGGTGGGCAAGGTGGCCGTGAGCGAGTACATCGTGCAGTACGTGTCGCGGCTGGTGCGGGCCACCCGGCCCAAAGACGCCTCGGCGCCCAAGTTCGTCGCGGAGCTGGTGGACTGGGGGGCGGGGCCGCGGGCCGGCCAGTTCCTCATCCAGGGGGGCAAGGCCCTGGCCGCCATGGACGGCCGCTTCTCCGTGGCCCTGGAGGACGTGCAAAAAATCTCCATCCCCGTCCTCCGCCACCGCATCAGCACCAACTTCCAGGCCCAGGCCGAGGGCATGAGCAATGAGGACATCATCCAGCGGCTGATCCGCGAGACGCCGCCGCCGGTTATTCCGAAGTATGAGAAGTGAGTTCTCTGAAGATGTCTGAGCCGCTATACGAAGATCCGGTCGTTGCTGAAATCCGCGCGATCCGCGCACAGATGCTCGCGGAGTGCGGCGGGGATTTTCAGAAGCTGATGGAACAAGTGCGCGAACATGAGGAGCGTGAGCGGGCCTCGGGCCGAAAAGTGATCCCGCCCCCCCCCGCCGCGCCGCGGATGGCGCAGGCACGACCCGGAGGCCCTGGCGCTGCGGCACCCGCGGCGGGCAGGCAGCAATGAGGTTGCCCTTTTCAGGTCTTCTTCCAACTGATCGGACACGAGCATGGCCCAGCAAGTCGCAAACTATGTCAATCCCGTCCTGGCGGCCCTCAAACGCCTTGGTGGTTCCGCGCGACCAGCGGAGGTCTGCGCGGCCGTCGCCAAAGACATGGGGATGGAGGGCTCGCCACTCCTTGAAGAAACGCTGAGGAGCGGCGTCTCCAAGTTTGAGAACATGATCGCATGGGTGCGGTTGTACCTCGTGCAAGCCGGATACATCGACCGCTCGAAGCGCGGGGTATGGGCATTGACGGACACGGGCCGTAATTCTCTACCGCTGTCCGAGGATGGAGCCAACGAACTGGTCTTGGAGGTGCAACGGCAGGGCAAGAAGCTGTCCGGCGCAGCGGAGGCCCAAACGGAGGAAGAAGGCGACTTCGGCGAGAGCGGCCCCGAGGGGTCCGGGTACAGGGCGCAGTTGCTCGGCATAATCCGTGGCCTGTCGCCCGGGGGCTTCGAGCGACTTTGCCAACGTCTGCTGCGCGAGTCGGGATTCGAGCAGGTGATCGTCACGGGCCGATCTGGCGACGGCGGGATTGACGGCATCGGCGTTCTCAAGGTCAACGCCTTTGTGGCTTTCAAGGTCCTCTTCCAGTGTAAGCGATACGCAGGGGCGGTGAGCTCGACTGAAGTTTGCAACTTCCACGGCGCCATGCAAGGGCGCGCCGACAAGGGCATCATCATAACAACAGGCACTTTCACCGCGGCCGCCATGAAGGAGGCGGTTCGCGACGGTGTTCCACCGATCGAGTTGGTCGACGGTGAGCGGCTTGTGGGTTTGTTTGAGGACTTGGAGTTGGGGCTCGTCCCGAGGAAGACGTACGACGTGGACCCCACCTTCTTCTCGCAATTCGACTCGGACACCGATAATTCATCGTAGGTACACCTATACATCGAGCGAGGGCGAAACATGAGCGCAGTTGTATATGAAGGCGTGGTGGAGCAGGGGCAGATCCGGCTGCCGCCGGGGGCGCAGCTCCCGGAAAACACCAGAGTCTACGTGTTGGTTCCAGGGGCGAGTGAGAAACGAGAGGCTCACATTCGCAGCCCACGGCTGGCAGACCCGACGCATGCCGCGCGATTCGAGCTCGAAGTGGCCGAGGAGGGCAAGGATGCCGGATTATGACGCGAGCCAGTTTAGTCCGCCCGCGCCACTGGCGAGGGTGACCGTTCGCACCCGAGACCATGCGAGGGCCGCCTCGGACGTGCCCATGCTGATCGACTCCGGTTCAGACACCACGCTGCTTCCGAAGACTCTCGCGGAGCAGCTCAAGCTACAGGGCGAACGGCAAGAAGTTCTCGTAGGCTTCGACGGAAAGGCCAGCGTGGCGGAGGTGGTTAATGCGGAGGTGGTTTTCCAGGGGCGCGTCTTTCGCGGGGAGTTTCCCCTTATCGATGACAGTGTCGGCATCTTGGGCCGGAATGTGCTCAATCGTTTCTCACTCACGCTCGACGGCCCCCGCCTGAGCTGGCGAGAGGGTCCATAGCGGACGCGTCATGTCTACCGCCGAAAAATACCTGAAGCCCGAAGTGATCCGCCAGATCAAGCGGCTGGATCTCCGCGCGCAGTTCATCATCAAGGGTTTTCTGCACGGCCTGCACGCCAGCCCGCTGCACGGCTTCTCCGTGGAGTTCAGCGAGCACCGCAAGTACACGCCGGGCGACGACCCCAAGGACATCGACTGGCTGATCTACGCCAAGACGGACAAGTACTACATCAAGAAGTTCGAGGCGGAGACGAACATCACGGGGTACCTGGTGATGGACCAGAGCCGGTCGATGGGCTACACCTACCGGCAGGAGTTGACGAAGTTCGAGTATGCGATCTGCCTGGCGGCGGCGTTGTGTTACTTGATGATCCAGCAGCAGGACCCGGTGGGGTTGTTGACGTTCGACGAGAAGATTCGCAACAGTTTGCGGCCGCGGACGCGGCGCGGGCACCTGGCGGACGTGCTCTCGCTGTTGGCCCGGCTGCGGCCCGAGGGCCCTACGAACATCGCCCAGAGCCTTGTGCAGGTGGCGGCGATGCTGCGGCACGCCAGCCTGGTGATGGTGTTTTCCGACCTGTTGGGCGAGGCGGAGCCGATCCTCGAGGCCCTGTACCGGCTGCGGCACGGGGGGCACGACGTGATCCTGTTTCACGTGCTGGACGAGGCCGAGGTCTGCTTCCCCTTCGGCGGCATGGTCGAGCTGGAGGAACCTGAGACCCACGAGCGGCTGGCCCTGGACGCGGAGGGCTTCCGCCGCGACTACCTGGCCCAGATCGAGGCCTTCCGCGCCCGCTACCGCCGCGAGTGCTCGCAGGCCCGCATCGACTACGTCCCGCTGGACACGAGCATGCGATTCGACCGGGCGCTGCTGGGGTACCTGGTCAGCCGGGCAGCGCGGGGATAGGGGCCATGAGTTTCCTGCATTTGTCGCTCTTGGGGGGCGCGGCGCTGGTGGCGGTGCCGATCGTGCTGCACCTGTTGATGCGGCAGAAGCCCAAGCTGCTGGAATTCCCGGCCTTGCGGTTCCTGCAGAAGCGCCGCGACACGAACCAGCGGCGGCTGCGGTTGCGGCACTGGCTGCTCTTGCTGTTGCGGGCCGGGGCGATCGCGCTGCTGGCCCTGGCCCTGGCCCGGCCGAGCCTCGAATCCACCGGCAGGCTTTCCGGCATGCTGGGCAACCAGGAATTGCCGGTGGCGGCGGCGCTAGTGTTCGACATCGCCCCGCGTCTGGAGTACCGCCAGAAAGAGACCCGCCTGGAGGCCGCCCGCAAGCTGGGCTTCTGGCTCCTGGCCCAGTTGCCGCCGGAGAGCCAGACGGCCGTTTTGAACACGGGCATCTTGGACGCGGGCCGCGTCGAGCGAGGCTTCGACACCGACCGCGGGCTGAGCCGGGAGCGGATCGAGCGGCTCCGCACGAGCGGCGCGTCGCAGCCGCTGGTGCGCGTCGTGGGCGAGGCCGCCCGCGTGCTCAAGCAAAGCGACCTGCCGCGAAAGGAGATCTACGTCTTCAGCGACCTGTCGCGGGCCGCCTGGCCGGCGGAGGCCGCCGCCGCGCTCCAGGACCGGCTCACCGAGGTGCCCGGCGTCTCGGTCTACGTGATCGACGTCGGCGTCGAGGAGCCGGCCGATTTCGCGCTGGGCGAACTCCGCCTCTCGCAACAGGTCCTCTCGGTCGGCGGCAGCGTGGACCTGTCCACCAGCGTCTCCTGCCTGGGCGCCGAAGGCCAGCGGACCATCGAGCTGGAGATGCTCACCGCCGGGGGGAAGACCCAGAAACGCCGCGGGGAGACGGTTTCGCTCCGCCCCGGCCATGCCCAGGCGATCGAGTTCCGGCTGGACTCGCTGGAGGAGGGCACGCACCAGGGGATGGTCCGCATCCTGGGACAGGACGCCCTGGTCGCCGACGATGCGCGGTACTTCACCATCGAGGTCCGCCCGCCCTGGCCCCTGCTGGTGGCAGCCAGCCCGCCCGTCCAGGAGCACGCCGTCTACCTTATCGGCGCCGTGGCGCCGCCGGAGATGCGCAAGCGGGGGCAGGCCCAATTCGACGCCCAAGTGGTCGCATTCAAGGACCTGGGCCGTCAGCCGCTGGAGCCGTACGCGGCCGTGTGCCTGCTGGACCCGCCGCCCTTGGAGCCGCTGGTCTGGCAGAAACTGACGGGCTACGTCTCCGACGGCCGCGGCCTGGCGGTCTTCCTGGGCCGGCACGCCGAGCCGGTGGATTCCTTCAACGCCGCCGTGGCCCAGCAGCTCTTGCCCGGCAAGCTCAACGCCCAGGTGCCCCGCCGCCTGGGCGACAATTGCCTGGCCCCGCAAGACTTCCAGCACCCGATCCTCAAGGCCTTCGCCCCGCGGGCTACTTCGACCCCCTGGATGGCCTTTCCCGTGTTCCGCTACTGGGATTTGAGCGACGTGCCGCCGGGCGTGGCCACGGTGCTGCCTTACACGGACGGAAGGCCGGCGCTCCTGGAACGGCCGGTCGGTTCGGGCCGCGTCCTCGTCTTGACCACGCCCATCTCCGACCCGCCCACGCGCGACACCTGGAACCTCCTGCCCGTCGGCCCCTCGGTCCAACCCTGGCCGTTCGTGATCCTGATCCGCCAGATGATGGCCTACCTGGTGGGCGGCAGCCAACAGCAACTGAACTATTACGCCGGACAGACGGTTACCTTGCCGCTGGACGAGCACGCCCGGCGGTCCACGTACGTCCTCACTGCGCCGGACGGCGTCCGGAGCACGCTCACCCCGCAACGGCAAGACGTGGCGATCAGCTACGCCGAGCAGGCGGGCAACTACCGGGTGCAGGGGGCCGGGCGGACGTCGGGCGCCGACCGCGGCTTCAGCATGAATCTCGCCCCCGCCCAGACCGATCTGGTCCGCGTGGATCAGAAGCACCTCGCCGATCTGTTCGGCCCCTTCCCGTTCCGCGTGGCCCGCACCGCCGACCAGATCGACCGCAGCGTGAGCCTCGGCCGCGTGGGGCGGGAGCTGTACCCGATGCTCCTCTACATCCTGGTGGCCGTGCTGGCCCTGGAGTACGTTCTGGCCAACCGGTTCTATGGAATGAGGGGCTGAATGCACCTGTTCTTTTATCCGCTGGCCGACAGCTGCGTGCTCGTGGCCCTGCTGGGCGCGGCCCTGTTGGCGCTGTTGGCACTGGGGCCGGGCCGCCATCGGGCCAGCGTGACCCGCCGGGCAGTGCTGGCCACGCTCCGCGCCGCGATAATCGGCCTGGTGGTCCTGGCCATGCTCCGCCCCACCCTCGTCTACACCGAGGCGAAGAAACAGGAAGCGACCCTCGTGATCCTGGCCGACCAGAGCCGCAGCATGTCCGTCCGCGACGCCCTGGGCGGCAAGACCCGCTGGGAGGCCCTCCGCGGCACGCTGGAAGAGGCGGCGCCGGTGCTCCGCGAGTTGGCCCGGGACCATTTCGAAACCCAAGCATACACCTTCGATTCCGAGACCCATCCCGTCGAGGTCCGCCAGGGCAAGATCGCGTTGCCGCCCGCGCCTGAAGGCCGCGAGACCGCCATCGGCGCCGCCCTGGACGACCTTCTCCGCCAGTTCGGCGGAAAGCGCGTGCTGGGCATCCTTCTCCTCAGCGACGGCCGGCAACAGGCCGTCGCCCCCCGCGATGTCGCCCCGCAAACCGTCGCCCCCCGGCTCCGCGACCAGGGAGACAAGGTCTTCCCCGTGGTCTTCGGCCAGTCGCGCGGCCTGGGCGCCGCCCAGGACGTCGCGCTGAAGGAGATGCTGGCCACCGAGCGGCCCTTCGTCAAGAACGAGCTGAGCGTCACCGGCCAGGTCCGCGTCGACGGCTACGTCAACCGCGAGATCCCGGTGCGGCTCTGGTTCGAGACCTCGCCCGGCAAGATGACCGTCGTGGCCCAAGAGAGCGTCAAGGCCACGGCCGACGGGCAATTGCTGCCGGTCCACTTGACCTACATCCCCCAGGAGCCCGGCGAATACAAGGTCACGCTGGAAGCCGTTGCCCAGCCCGGCGAGTTGGTGGCCACCAACAACCAGCTCAGCACCTTCGTCGACGTGCTCAAGGGGGGCCTGAACGTGTTGTACATTGAAGGGGCGTTGCGGGTCGAGCAGAAGTTCATCCGCCGGGCCCTCGATGCCTCGCGCGACATCAAGGTCGATTCGCTGCGGCTCGACCCACGGCAGGCGGGCCACCGACCGGCCGACCTGGCCGACCTGCTGCGGCCCGGCAAGTACGAGGTCTACATCCTCGGCGACGTCGACCGGGATGCCTTCACGGTGCCGGAGTTGCGAGGGCTGGCCGAGGCGGTCAACCGCGGGGCGGGATTGATCATGCTCGGCGGCTTCCACAGCTTCGGCGCCGGCGGCTACAATGCCACGCCGTTGAACGAGGTCCTGCCGGTCGTCATGGACCGCTGGGAGCGGCAGCGGCTGGACGACCCGATCCGCGAGGACCTGCACCTGCCCGGCCCGTTGCACATGCGTCCCACGCCGTTCGGCCAGCGGCATTTCGCCCTGGCGCTGGCCGCCGATCCGCAAACCAGTGCGGCCCTGTGGGCCAAGCTGCCGCCCCTGGACGGGGCCAACAAGTTCCTCAAGGTCCCGCCGGGTGCGGTGGTCCTGGCCGACGCCGACGGCGACGAAACCAAACCGCTGCTGGTCACCCAGAACTACGGCAACGGTCGCGTGCTGGCCTTCGCCGGCGACTCCACCTGGCGGTGGTGGATGCGCGGCGCCGAGGCGTCCGACAAGCGGTTCTGGCGGCAGGTCGTCCTCTGGCTGGCCCGCAAGGACCAACTCGCCCAGGGCAACGTCTGGATCCGGCTGGACAGCCGCCGCTACTGGCCCGGCGACCGGGTCGAGTTCACCGTCGGCGCCCAGCGGCCCGACGGCGAGCCGCCCAAAGAGGTGGAGTTCAAGGCCGAGGTCGTCGCTCCGCCCGGCGGCGCGCGGATCCCCGTGCTATTAATCCGCCAGAACGAGCAGACCAGCGGCACGTTCCGCGAGACCCAGACGCCGGGCGATTACACGATCGAAGTGACGGCCACCCAGGCGGGCAAGGCGCCGGAAACCGCCCGGGCCCGCTTCTCCGTCACTCCTCAAGACCTGGAGCTGGACAACGCCGCCGCCGACCCCGACACGATGGAGAGCCTGGCCAAGGCGAGCGGCGGCAAGACCGTCGCCCCCGAGCAGTTGCCCGAGCTGATTCGCGAGTTGGCCCGGCAGACCCCGTACCTGGAAACCCTCCAGGAAACGAAGAAGACCTTTTGGGACACCTGGCCGTTCTTCCTCGCCTTGGTCGGTCTGTTGAGCATCGAGTGGTTCTTGCGAAAGCGGTGGGGGTTGGTGTGAGGGCGGGAGTTGCTTGCGGCTTCGCAATGGACGGCCGCCGCCGCTTGCGGCTTCGCAGTGCAAGGCGTCTCGCCCAACGATTGACACGCGCCCGGCCCACCAATATGCTTGGTTAGAGGGATTCCACCCGTTGGAGTGCGCCAGCCATGGCTACGACACAGCACGTCACCACAGCCGAAGAGCTGTTGCAGGCATCCGGCCTTGGGCGCTGTGAATTGGTCCGCGGAGAACTGCACATGATGTCGCCCGCCGGGTTCGAGCACGGCCGCATCGCCGGCCGAATCCACGTCCGTTTGGCTCAATTCGTGGAGTCACGGGGTTTGGGCCTGGTTCTCAGCTCGGACACGGGTTTCTACATCCAGCGCGATCCGGATACCGTCCGCGCGCCGGACGTGGGATTCGTACGCACCGAGCGGGTGCCCCGCGCCCCGGCGCCCGGTTTTTTCGAGGGTCCGCCGGACCTGGCGGTCGAAGTGCTCTCGCCGGGCGACCGCGCGGGCGAGGTGCTTGCCAAGATCCAGGACTGGCTCGACGCGGGGTGCAAGGCCGTTTGGGTGGTCGATCCCGCCGCGAAGACCATCGTCGTGTACCGGCCGGGCGGCACGGTGGTCCGGCTGGCCCCCGCCGACGACCCGACGGCCGAAGACATTCTGCCGGGTTTCCGCCTGCGGGTGGGAGGGATATTCGCCTGATGGGCGGCCGCTGGTTGCCCCAGCCTCTGCACACCCCTCCTCACGGGGATGCCGGACTGGCGTCCCGCGGACTTTCGGCCCCACAGCGGCTCAAGATGTGGGTCCCCCCCAGCCGATGCTAAGAAGTCCGCGGGGCCGGCGGTTGTCGGCAGGCCTTCCATGTGGGGCGGAGTCGCAGAATAATTTCCGCCTGGGCCTATTGACGCCGCTTGGCGAGGTGGTAAAATAACGTGTCTCGGCTGAAGCGACGAGCTTTGGGCGAGGCGCGGATTTGCTCTTTGACAATTCGGTTGTGACAACCTCAATTCTGATTTTCAGCCGGTTTTCGGACTGAAATTCGTAAACGTGCCGGTCCCCGGGGCAACTCGGGGGCAGGCGCTTCTTGCTTGCAGGACGATCCTGCTGTTGAGGGTTAAGAAGCCGCCGGGAGCAATCCCGGGGGATGCTTACAATCAATTGAAGGGTTTGATCCTGGCTCAGAATGAACGTTGGCGGCGTGGATTAGGCATGCAAGTCGAGCGAAAATCCCTCGCAAGGGGGAGAAGAGCGGCGAAAGGGAGAGTAATGCGTGGATAACCTACCCCTAGGACTGGGATAGCCGCGGGAAACTGCGGGTAATACCAGATAACGTCTCCGGACCAAAGGTGAGATTCCGCCCGGGGAGGGGTCCACGTCCTATTAGCTAGTTGGTGGGGTAATGGCCTACCAAGGCTTTGATGGGTACGGGGTGTGAGAGCATGCCCCCGCTCACTGGGACTGAGACACTGCCCAGACACCTACGGGTGGCTGCAGTCGAGGATCTTCGGCAATGGGCGCAAGCCTGACCGAGCGACGCCGCGTGCGGGATGAAGGCCCTCGGGTTGTAAACCGCTGTCGGAGGGGAGGAAATGCCAGGGAGTCATCTTCTTGGTTTGACCTATCCTCAAAGGAAGTACGGGCTAAGTTCGTGCCAGCAGCCGCGGTAAGACGAACCGTACGAACGTTATTCGGAATCACTGGGCTTAAAGGGTGCGTAGGCGGCCCGGAAAGTTGGGTGTGAAAGCCCTCGGCTCAACCGAGGAATGGCGCCCAAAACTACCGGGCTTGAGTGAGACAGAGGTGGGCGGAACTTAGGGTGGAGCGGTGAAATGCGTTGATATCCTAAGGAACACCAGGAGCGAAAGCGGCCCACTGGGTCTTGTCTGACGCTGATGCACGAAAGCTAGGGGAGCGAACGGGATTAGATACCCCGGTAGTCCTAGCCGTAAACGATGAGCACTGGTTTAGAGGGTCCTCCATAGCCTTCTAGACGTAGCGAAAGTGTTAAGTGCTCCGCCTGGGGAGTATGGTCGCAAGGCTGAAACTCAAAGGAATTGACG
>Ga0187848_10002601_pt1 | contig 13989 bp, 13 predicted proteins | sample June2016WEW_4_40_FD_132424 | JGI IMG/M metagenome (GOLD analysis project Ga0187848, IMG submission 132424) | Peatland microbial communities from SPRUCE experiment site at the Marcell Experimental Forest, Minnesota, USA - June2016WEW_4_40 | ecosystem: Environmental > Terrestrial > Soil >... | reverse complement strand
GCCCAAGGAGTATTACGGAAGCGTCATCATGTCCGCCGGTGCAGCCCTCAATCAGGCCAGGCAGAAAGAAAACGAGCGGGCCCGGTTTGAGGCGGAGGCGGGCAAAACCTATTACTTCAAATGGACCGCCGGACCCATGGCAACTGGGATCAAGGTCACGCCTGAAGATCCCGCGGTCGGAGCCAAAGAGATGCGCAAACTCCATCTCTCCAAGCCCGTTGACGACAAGGAAGAAGCGAAACCGGAAGCGAAAGATCCCGAGAAGCCGACGCACTAGGGTTTACCGCGCTTATAGCCGGTCAAATGCGTCCATAGATGGATCGTTCCACCCCTGCTCGAGTCTAGAGAGTAGAGTATCCTAGCGGTATATGGATCTCACGCTGTTGGCACGGTGGGCGGCCGTCGGCGCCACACTGCTTGCCGTCTTCGTTGCCTTGTTCAAGGAGCAGCTTCAATCCCTAGTCTGGAAGCCGGGGTTCAAAGTGGAAATAGCAACCCGCCCCCCGTTCTGCGTAAAGACGCAGAGCTCCGTTCACGGCATGGGGTTGGACGGCAGGATGCAACTGCTTTGGTCGGGAAGCATCTACTGGGCTCGCCTTTGGGTCCAAAACGTAGGCGCGCGCCGGGCTGAAGCAGTCGAGGTCTTCGTAACAAAGGTTCAACGTTCTAACCGGGACGGTTCAAATAACCCAGCCGAAGGATTTGTTCCGTCAAACCTCCGCTGGGCTAATACTGATCCGATCCACCCCGAGATCTTCTATCCGATGAACCCGGGGATGGGGCGGTACTGCGATCTAGGCTCAGTCGCGGATCCGGCCTGCACAACGCTCCGGGAGATCCGCGGGACTCCGAAAGGTGCCGCGACCTTTGACTTGGTATTACAGACTCCGCTGCCCAACGACGCCCACAGGCTTCCCCCTGGGGACTATCGGATCACGTTCAAGATCTCGGCAGCCAATGCGAGACCAGTTGAGCGCGCCGTCGCCATCAGCATCTCGGGGAGTTGGACGGAGGATGAGGGAGCCATGTTCGGCAAGGAACTGGGAGTGTCAATCGCTCAGTGACTCAGGCGAGCATCAGGCAGACCCGGGACCCGCTGAAGAGGTCAGATGGAGCCACCCGCCGGGCTTGAACCGGCGACCTGCTGATTACGACTCCGCTTGGCCGCATTGTCGACGTCGTGGAGGCTTCGGACCGCGCTTGAATGTGGTGTCTCAACCTGCCCCGCCCTATACCAGATACCGCTGCAAATCCTCGCTTCTGAAGCAGTGCGCGAAAGCGGTGTCTCTCGCGATGCGGTTGGTTCTCACCAACTCGGCTAGCGATTGCTCCATGGTCATCATGCCATCGGCGCGGCCGACGGAAATCTGGCTGCGAAGCTGGTGATCGTCGCCCTTGCGGATCAGGGCGCGGGCGGCGTCGTTGGCGATCAGGATTTCGGTGGCGGGCCAGCGGCTCACGCCGTCCAAGCCGGGGACGAGCTGCTGCGCGATGACGGCGGCCAGGGCCAGCGATATCTGCTGGCGAATTTGCGGCTGGTTGGCGGCGGGGAACGAATCGAGAATGCGCGCCACGGCCTGAATGGCGTCGTTGGTATGCAGCGTGGATAGCACCAGGTGGCCGGTCTCGGCCGCGGTGAGCACGGTGGCCATGGTTTCGGCGTCGCGCATCTCGCCGACCAGGATCACATCGGGCGTCTGGCGCATGATGCTGCGCAGGGTTCCGGCGAAATCCGGCGTGTCGCGGCCCACTTCAATCTGCTCGATGATCGAAGAACGGTTGGCGTGTTGATACTCGACCGGATCCTCGATGGTCACCACGTGGGCCTGCCGCCGGCTGTTGACGATGTCGATCAGCGCGGCGAGCGTGGATGTTTTGCCGCAGCCGGTGGCACCGGTGACCAGCACCAGGCCCTGGCGCCGCTCGGCGAGTTTGGCCAGCGCCGGCGGCAGGTGCAGCGACTCGAGCGAGGGAATCCGCGCCGGCAGCAGGCGGATGCTGGCCGCCAGGGTGCCGCGCTGGTGATGCAGATTGACGCGGAAGCGGCCCAGGCCCTCGCGCAGGAAGCTGAAATCGGCGGAGCGGTTCTTCTGCAGCTCTTCGAGTTGCGGCGGCGTGAGCAGCGGCAGCACCAAGCTGCGCACGTCGTCGGCTTCGAGCGGCGGCCCGGAGCCTGCGGCCAGCGCGCCGTTCACGCGCAGCACGGCGGGTGCGCCGGCGATCAACAAAACGTCGGAAGCGCCGCGGGACGCGGCGAACGCGAGCAGCTTGTCGAGCGAAGCGGTGAGGTCCGGCTGGCGCGAGACCGGCTTGTTGCCCGGCGCGGCGCGGTTCAATTCGGCGACGATTTTGGAAAGCTCGCTATCGTATTCGCTCATACAAGAAGCTATCGGGGAAAAACCACTCGCCCGCAAGCGGGCGTTGGCAGGCTTGAAGCTGCCCCACCAAGCTGGCAGGCTAAAGCTGCCCTACCCAGAGTATAGTGCGGTACCATCCCTTTATTGAAGCTGCTGATTTTTTCCGACATCCATAACGATTGGAAGACGCTCGAAGGGCTGCTCGGCGTGCAGGCGGACTTCTACATTGCCGCCGGCGACCAGGTCACCTGGGCCAAGGGCTTCGACCGCTGCGGGGAGATTCTCGCGCGGCGCGGGGACCAGGTTTACGTGCTGCCGGGCAATCACGAATCGGTGGAAGAGGTCGCCAGTATGTGCGCGCGCTTCGGCCTGCACAACTTCCACGAGCAGCACATCGAGATCGGCCGATGGAACGTCGCTGGCCTGGGCTACTCCACACCGACGCCGTTCGACACGCCGGGCGAGTACAGCGAGCCGCAGATGGCGGCGCGGCTGGCCAAATTCGCCAATCTCGACCCACTGGCGCTGGTGTGTCACGCGCCGCCGTACGGCACCGGACTCGACCAGATTCGGCCGGGCCTGCACGCTGGCTCGCGCGCGGTGCGCGGGTTCATCGAGAAATCGCAGCCGCAGTATTTCTTTTGCGGCCACATCCACGAGGCGGAAGGCGTGGAGATCCGCATCGGCCGCACGCTGGCGCGCAACGTGGGCAAAGCCGGGTATTTGTTAGAATTGGATTGAACCCACATGACCCTCGAAGAGTTGGAACGCCAATACGCGCCGCTTCGCGACCAAGCCCTGGCCGTGCGGAGGTATCTTTGACGCCCCCGCGCAGAAGTTCGAACTGAGCCGCACCGAAGAGCAGGTCGCCCAGCCGGATTTTTGGGCGCAGCCCGAGAAAAGTCAGAAAGTGATGCACCGGCGCAAGCGCCTGGAAGAGGCGATTGCCGACGACGATCGCATTCGCGCCCTGACCGAAGACCTCGACACCATGTTCGAGCTGGCGCGCGAGGGCGAAGACGTGGCCGGCGAGATCGAGCGCGACGTCAAGACGTACGCCGAATACGTGGATCGCCTGGAAACCGAGATGCTGCTTTCGGGCGAAAACGACGCGCTCAGCGCCATCGTCACCATCCACCCAGGCGCCGGCGGCACCGAAAGCCAGGATTGGGCGGAGATGCTGCTGCGCATGTACCTGCGATGGACGGAGCGGCATGGCTTCCAGACGGTGATCACCGACCGGCTGGAGGGCGAAGGGGCTGGCATCAAGTCGGTCACCTTCGAAGTGAACGGCGAGAACGCGTACGGGTTGCTGCAATCGGAAGCCGGCATTCACCGCCTGGTGCGCATTTCGCCGTTCGACGCCAACGCGCGCCGCCACACGTCGTTCGCCTCCGTGTTCGTTTACCCGCAGGTGGACGACGAGATCAAGATTGAAATCAAGCCGGACGACCTCCGCATCGATACGTTCCGCTCGTCGGGCGCTGGCGGGCAACACGTCAACATGACGGATTCGGCGGTGCGGATCACGCACCTCCCCACCAAGACCGTGGTGCAATGCCAGAACGAGCGCTCGCAGCACAAGAACCGCGACAGCGCAATGAAACAGCTTCGCGCCAAGCTGTATGAGCTGGAGCTGGAAAAGAAACGCGAGGAGACGCGGAAGACGGAGGACTCCAAGCTGGACGCCAGCTTCGGCAGCCAGATCCGCAACTACGTGCTGGCGCCGTACCGATTGGTGAAGGACCTGCGCAGCAAGCTGTCGCTGGGAGACGTGGACCGCGTGCTGGAGGGCGACCTGGACGGGCTGATCCACGCGTACCTGGTGTGGCGCAAGACCGGCAGGGTCGCCGGCGTAGACGGCAAGGACGAAGCGCCGGAGTGAGCGCCGACCAAACCAGCGTTGCTCACGCCGCGGAGTTGATCCGCGCCGGGCGCCTGGTGGCTTTCCCCACCGAAACCGTCTACGGGCTGGGCGCCAATGCGCTTGACGCTGCAGCGGTGGAGCGCATCTTCGCCGCCAAGCGGAGGCCGCGCTCGAGCCCGCTGATCGTACACGTGGATTCGATTGCCATGGCGCAAACGCTGGCTGCCGTTTGGCCGGAAGCGGCAGAAAAACTGGCGCGACGATATTGGCCGGGGCCGTTGACGCTGGTGGTGCCCAAGCGCAGTGTGGTGCCGGACATTGTCACCGCGGGCCTGGCTACGGTGGGGCTGCGCATGCCCGCACACGCCCTCGCGCTCGATTTGATTCGCGCTGCGCAAGTGCCGATTGCCGCGCCCAGCGCCAACCGCTTCACTGAGCTTTCGCCCACCGCCGCGGAAGACGTGCCCGCCCAGCTTGCCGATTTCGTGCTGGATGGCGGACCGGCGCGGGTCGGCATCGAATCCACCGTCCTGTCGCTAGCCGGCGCGCCGCTGCTGCTGCGGCCCGGCGTGATTCCGTTTCCCGAAATCGAAAGGCTGATCGGCCCGGTGCAGATTGCCGCGGCCGCTGCTGTTGGCCCTCACCCATCGCCCGGCATGCATCCGCGTCACTACCGGCCGGCTACGCCGCTCTATCTGATCGCTCCCGGCGATGCGCCGCCGAAAGGCCGTGGCGCCTGGCTGCGGCTGGGTCGGGAAATGCCCGCCGAGCCGCGTGAGTATGCTGCGGTTCTCTATCGAACACTGCATCGCTTGGATGGCGAGGGCTTACAGTGGATCGCGGTGGAATGCCCGCCGGAAACACCGGAATGGGCCGGCGTGCTGGATCGATTGCGCAAAGCTGCGGCGAAGTAAGAAATCGGCTGGCCTTCCATCCCCAAACGGTCTTTCCGTTTCCAGACAACGATCCCCTGCACATGTCGGCGGCGTATCCAATTTGTGGGTGACAGCGATTGCGGAAGCCCTAGCGTTCCACGGCCAGGGTTGGAAAAGTGCCGGAAATGTGGTCCTGCCAGGCGAGGCTTTCCTCGTCCACCAGCAACCACAACAAACCCACCGCGGTGCACACACTCAGACACGAGCCGAGCATGCGCAGCAAACGGTGGCGCGGCTCCAAAGGGAGGCCGTCGAACGTGGTGAGCCGCAGCCGCGTCCAGCGCATGCCGGGAGTCTCGGTGCCGGCGATCACCGGCAGCAAACCGTAAGTGAAGCCGATCAGCAGCAGCGCAATGCCGAAAGCCATCGAATTGGTTTTGTTCAAGACCACCTGACCGCCAAAGAGGCGAAACGCGAGCAGAAAACAGCCATAAGCAATCAGCACCATGGCCCAATCCAGCGCTGCCGCCACCGCGCGATGCAGAGGCGTCGCCGCCTGCGCATCGCAGTAAATCCTGGCCTCGACGGTGGTGCCCAGCGTGCGCGGCTTGGAAGGGGCTGCCTCCAGGAATTCCAGCTTTCCCTGCCCTTCCGGCGTGCGCACACCGGTCTTGGTTCTGGACTTGCGAGCCGCCGTCTTCGGCCGCGCGGGCGCGATCAGAACTACGTTCGCCTCGATCTTGTCGGGAAACAACGAAGCCTGCACGGGGGGCGCTATCTCCTGCGCCGGCCGCGGCGCACGCGCCTGCGGCACCCGCCTCGGTGCAGCCGCCAGAGCTCCGGCCGTTATCAGAGTGAATCCGCCCGTCAGCCGGTCATCGCCTTTGCGCCCGCAACGCGAACAGCGGTGCTCGCCTTGCCCGAATCCCGTCCCGCAATAGCTACAGGTCATGATCTTCACACTGTGCGCGAATCGCCCGGAGCCTTAACCGGCATTCTGTGGTACCGTCTGTGGTTGGGGTCCTTTTCGCCAAGCTCTCCTTCATTTCTTAGCACAAGAGTTGAGTCTTGTCACGGAAATTCGTGTAACTTCATCTGCGTTTTTCTAGTTACAGGGTTGGCTTGGCTGGCGTTGGTCAATACTGCGAGCGCCCAGCGGTCGACTCCCCCTGCCGCTCCTATTCCAGCTCCTCCGCAGACTGGCACCAACGCGCAACCTGCCGCACCGCAGCTTCCCGAGCACAAGACTCTTGAACTCAACCAATGGGTGTTTTGGGCGGTTCATCAGGAGAAGTCGCACGTCCCCGTTTATATTGGCAGCGGCAACGTGCAACTGGAAAGCAAGGCGTTGCTGGTGCGGGCCGACGAGATGGAATACAACGAAGACACGCACCATCTGGTCGCCAGCGGCAACGTTTATTACCACAGCTTCGAAAAGAACGAGCAGATCTGGTGCGACCACCTGGAGTACAACACCGAAGAGCAGAAGGGCAAGTTCTACGACGTGCGGGGCGAATCCATGCCCAAAACAGTGGTGCGCCGCGGCATCCTGACCGGCAACAGCCCGTTTCATTTCGAAGGCAAATGGGCCGAGCGCATCGGCGACAAGTACCTGCTGTACAACGGCTGGATCACTAACTGCAAGATGCCGGGACCGTGGTGGAAGCTGCGCGGGCCGAAATTCGACATCATCCCCGAAGATCGGGCGCTGGCCTATCGAAGCACCTTTCTGCTGCGCAAGATGCCGCTTTTCTATACACCCTATTTCTATCACTCGCTCCAGAAGCGACCGCGCCGCAGCGGATTCCTGCTGCCCAACGTGGTGGCACACTCGCAGCGCGGCCCGATGGTTGGTTTGGGCTATTTCTGGGCCATCAACCGCAGCTTCGACGTCGCCTACCGTTTCTTCGATTACAACACCGCCGCCTTTGCCCACCACCTGGACTTCCGCGGCAAGCCGCGCGAAGGCACGGATTTCGATGTCATCCTTTACGGTGTGCAGGACCGGCAGGGCATTATCCCGGGCACCGATCCGGGCGAGCACTACAGCGGCCTCAACGTCTATGCGCTGGGCCACGTGGACCTGGGCCACGGCTGGACTGGCATGGCCAACGTCAACTACGTCAGCTCCTTCGATTTCCGCCAGGAATGGTCGGGATCTTTCAATGAAGCCATTGGCTCGGAGGTCCATTCCATCGGGAGCGTGAGCAAGGACTTTTCCAGCTTCAGGATCGACATCGTCGCGGCGCGGCTGGAGAATTTTCAAAGCATCGAGGTGCCGTTGACCGAGGCCAACGGCCAAACGCCGGCGTTGACCAATGCAGTTCTCATCCACAAACTGCCGGATGTGGAAGTAAACGGCCGGGACCACGCGATCTGGAAGAACCTGCCGATTTGGTTTTCCTTCTATTCAGCCGCCGGTCTGCTCTCCCGCTCGGAGCCCCTCTTCAACAATTCCACCTTGAACCTGGGCGGCCCGCAGGGGAACACGCTTTACGAAACGTTTCGCACCGAGCAGTTCACCCCGCGGCTCGAATTGGCGCCGCACATCACCAGCGCGTTGCATTTCTGGCACTTCGATCTGGTTCCGAGCGCGGGCTTCGACGAGGCCGTCTACGGGGAGAGCCAGGCGCCGAACGCGGCAGTCTCGCAGGAGGTGGGTTTTGTGGCCTACCAGGTGATGGGCGGCAAACTGGTGACCAGCGCGCGGGATTTTTCGCTCGACCTGATTTGCCCCTCGCTGGCGCGTGTCTTCAATAAGAAGACCATCTTCGGCGACAAACTGAAGCACGTCATCGAACCGCGCGCGACTTACCGCTACGTGACCGGCATCGGCAGCGACTTCGATCGCATAGTGCGCTTCGACGAAACCGATCTGCTGAGCAACACCAATGAGCTGGAGTTCTCGCTGGCCAACCGCCTGTATGCCAAGCGCGGCGATTCCGTCCGGGAGATCTTAACCTGGGAGCTGAAGGAAAAGCAGTACTTCGACCCGACCTTCGGCGGGGCGGTGGTTTCCGGCCAGTCCAACCTGTTCGCCGCCACGGCCGACCTCAGCGCGTACGCATTCCTGCTCGGCCCGCGCAGCAATTCTCCGCTGGTTTCCACGCTCCGCGCCAGCCCCGTCGGCGGCCTGGGTGTGAACTGGCAAGCCGATTACGATCCCCGCTTCCACAGCATCGTCGATAGCGGTTTCGCCGTCGACTACCATTGGCGAAAGTATTTCTTCTCAGCCGGCGACTATGAGGTGCACACCAACCCGCTGCTGGTTCCATACGCCAACCAGTACCGCGCCCGCGTGCAGTACGGCGATCCCAACAACCGTGGCTGGAACGCTGGCGTAGAAGCCGTTTACGACTATCGCCTGGCGAAGGTGGAGTACACCACTACGCTGGTTACGTACAACACCGATTGCTGCGGCTTCAACGTGGAGTACCGTCGTTACAATGCGGGCATCCGCGACGAAAGCCAAATCATGTTTTCGTTCGCAATTGCCAATGTCAACACATTCGGCAACCTGAAGAAACAGGACCGGCTGTTCTAGGGGACTTGCAGGCGGCTTCCCAAGACGATGATCCGGAAGACGATAAAGGCCCCAAGTTGGGTAACTTGAGGCCTTGCACTCAGAGAGTGGCGGCGGGAGGGGACTCGCCGCCAAGGATGCTGTCTGTATTGATCCTATAGTAACTGTTTCAGATCCGTTTGTCCAGATCCTTTGTGAGAAACTTGTCTCCCCTGGCGGGGCGGAGCTCCAGAAGTGCCATTGGTCTGCCATGCGGGGTCGTCTCGATGCCGGCTCCCCGCAGCGGTGTTTGGAAAATGGGACGGTAGGGGAACGGCGGATGCGGACCTGACCGGCAAATTAAAAGGCCCCGAGCTGGGTATCTCGGGGCCTTGCACTCAGAGGGTTGGCGGCGGGAGGGGACTCGCCACCAGGGATGCTGTCTGTGTTAAAACGATATTAACAACTTAAGACCTACTTGTCCAGTGTTTTCTGAAGTTATTGCGAAATATTTTTGGGCAACAGCGGTGGCCGCGGGGGCCCCCCATTCCCAGTACCAAAGTTTGGATGCGGGCCCCTAATACTCACAAATGGCCAGAAATAGGTCATCGGTAAGGATTAACTTCGGGCCCCCCGGTTAACGCCTCCCGCCTAACCAAAGACATCTTGAGCGATTGATCCTAAAAGGGTTATCTTCACCAAGAGAGAAGGCGGTGCCGGGTGATCGAGATACAGGATGACAGCTTATTGCGGAACAGAGAGCGCGAGCGACGCAACAAGCGCCGTTTTCAGATCGAACAGGAAGTCCGCTACAAGATGCTTTACGGTCAACGGATTGCGGAGACTGGGAACGGCAAAACGATAAACATCTCCAGTGGCGGTGTGTGGTTTACGACGGAGAGCATGCTCACGGCTGGCATGCCGATCGAACTTTCTATGGCGTGGCCAGTCCTGCTCAATGACAACTGCCCGATGAAGCTCATGATCTACGGATGCGTAGTTCGCAGCAACGAGAGAGGCGCGGCAGTCGCCATCGAACGTTACGAATTCCGCACCCAGGGCCGTAACTTCTCGCCGGCACCGCAGCCTGGAATCGAAGTCCATTTGGCCAGTTAGAGCGCCTGGCGGCGGGTTTCAGACGATGCGAAGCAGCCGTGCGGGAAGCGTGACCACGGCCCAGACCAGCGAAAGAGCGCCCTCCACCGCGATTCCGACTACGCGGAACGGAAGTAGCAACAGCCAAACCAGCGGGTAGAGCACCAGCGCGGCCAGCGCCAGGGGCCAGCACAGCACAAGCAAAATACACCACAACAGGAACTTCACGCGCGCGAACCTCTCCCTTTCCATACGTGCTGGGAGGGCGGTTTGTTCCCTTGTTCCGCGAATCGAGCCTCGCTTGTCCGGTATCCTTGTAAAGGGTGGTGGACGACAAGAAGCTGATTCAGATCGTCGATGCCGTGCTGGCCGAAGCGGCTGGCAAAGCCGGGGCCTGGATGAAGTGCCGGCCCGGGTGCTGCGAGTGCTGCCTTGGCGTTTTTGAGATCAGCGCCTTGGACGCCGAGCGCCTGCGCCGCGGGCTTGCCGCTCTCGAGACATGCGACCCGGCGCGCGCCGCACGGGTTCGCACCCGCGCCGGCGAAGCGGCTGCGCGGTTGCGGCGCGGCTATCCGGGCAACACCGCGGATCGGGCGCTCGGCGAGGCGGCGGACGACGATGAGCCGTGCCCGGTGCTTGACCCCGAGACCGGAATCTGCGATCTCTACGAATGGCGGCCGCTAACCTGCCGGACGTTCGGGCCTGCCATTCGATCGGGCGGCGCAGTGGGGATATGCGAACTGTGCTTTCCGGACGCGACGGAGGAGGGAATCGCGGCGTGCGCGGTGGAACTCGATGCGGACGCGCTTGAACTGCCCCTCCTGCAAGAACTGGCGGGTGAGGAAATTCCCCGCCCTATGCTGGTCGCCCTTGCCCTGGGCTGGTGAATATTAGGTTACGCAGCGGCTTTTGTTTGTGCGACAATGATTGGAGTTTGCCAGGCTGCCCGGCCTGGCGATCGGAAAGGCGTGACGCGTGAGTTATCAGCCGGAAACGCCGTTCGACAATATCGAGAGTTCTCACGAGTATGTGGCCCTGCTGGCCGAGGCTCTGGATGAGGCCAGGCGCGATGTGGAAGCCGAAATTGCGCTGGCGGAGCGAGAAAACGCGGAACGCCGCAAAGAAGCTCTGCTGCTGGTGAACTACAGCCTGGCCAAGCTCAACCTGCACATCACGGCCAGCCGCCGCCTGCTGAACAACCTGCGTACGCTGCGCCGGTTGCTGCTGGCGGAACGGGGCTTGCCGGGCGGCCGCGAGAAGGAAGTCGCCGCCGGCGAAAACGATTAAGAAAGCGGGCTCCGGCGTAATGCCTCGCTTCGCGCACCGTCTGGCGGTCCTGTTTATCGCCGCCGCCGTATCCGCCGCGCCCGGCAACCAGGACCCGTGGCTCAAAATCACGTCCGCGAATTTTGAGCTCTACACGACCGGCGGCGAACGCTCCGGGCGCGACCTGGTGCGCCACTTCGAGGACGTTCGCAGCTTCTTCGTGCAGGCTTTCGGAGACCGCCTGCCCGACGCCAAGCCAGCCTGCATCATTGCCTTCCGCAACGAGAAGGAATTCGAGCCGTACCGCCCCACGGAATTCGCCGCCGCGTTCTTCCATGCAGGCATCGCGCACGATTTCATTGTCATGAGCGGCGGATCGAGCGACCACTACCCGCTGGCCGTTCACGAGTTCACGCACCTGATGGTGCATGAAGGCGGCCACGAATATCCGCCGTGGTTCAACGAAGGGCTCGCCGAGCTCTTCTCCAACCTGGAACCGATGGGGAACAAGATCAAAGTCGGGCAGGACATTCCGGGCCGCATGCTGACGCTCGACAGGGAGAGGTGGCTTCCCCTGGCAACCCTGCTGGCGGTGGATCGCAACTCGCCTTACTACAACGAAAAATCCAAGGCCGGCATATTCTACGCCGAAAGCTGGAAGTTGGTGCACATGCTGTTCCTGCACCCCTCTTATCGCCCACAGCTCAAAGCCCTGGACGCCGCTCTGAAGCAGGGTGACTCGGCGTACACTCTGGAGGCGGTCTACCACAGGAGCATCCCGGCGATCGAAGCCGACCTGCACAGGTATCTGAACGGCGGGACGGTCAACGTGATGATGTTCAACATTCAGTTGCCCAAGGCGGTGGACACGCCGCAGGTCGAGACCGCGGCCGGTATGAGCGCGCGGCTGGCGTTGGCCGAGATGTTCTCCAACACGCGCAGCGAAAGCGAAAAAGCCGGCGCGGCCTACGAGGCGCTTGCCAAAGAGTACCCGAAGCGATGGGAGGTTGAGGAAGGCTGGGGCCAGTTCTGCTGGTTTCAACGCAAGCTGGACGACGCGGCCCGTCATTACGCGCGCGCGGTGGAACTGGGCGGTGAGGACCCGCGCCTCTTCCTCGATTATGGCCGGGTCCTCTATTACAGCAACCGCCCCGACGAGGCCATCGACATCCTGGGAAAAGCCGCCCGGCTCAACCCTGGTAACGATGAAGTCCACTTCGAACTCGGCTCAGCCTATATGCGCCATGGCAGCTACGGAGCCGCGGTAGCCGAACTCAGCAGCGTGAAAAAGGTGCAGCCGGCCCAAGCCTACGGTTACCTTTACAACCTGGCGTTTGCGGAATACCGGCTGGGCCAGACGGCGGAGGCCAAGGCGCACTCCGCCAAGGCGCGCACGTTCACGCATAAGCCAGAGGAACTGGCCCAGCTCGATCGGCTGGATCGGGCGCTGGAACCGCCTGTGACGCGAGCCGATTCGGGTGGCTCCCAGAGGACCAGCGGCGATTCGGCCGAGACGCCTCGCCTGGTCCACCATGGGCCGGGGGAGGAGACCGAGGCGCCGCAGGCCCAGCCGGCGCCTGCCCTGCCCTCGGTCGAAGGCGTGCTGGAACACCTCGAGTGCGGCAAATCGGCCCGGCTGCACGTGCGCGTGGACGGCAAGATCCGGATCTTCGTGATTACAGACCCGCAATCGGTGACCATTCGCAGCGGCGACGGCGCGCCGGTGGATCTGCAGTGCGGTCCGCAGAAACCGCCGCGCGGCTTGCGCATTGAGTTCCAGGCCGTGCCCGGGCAATCAGACGCCGCGGGTCTGGTTCGCTCACTCGAATTCAAGTAGAACGGCGCGCCAAGCGCCGCAACTGCGCGATTACTACAACGGCGCACGGCAGTCCGGCTGCCGGGGCGTGTTAAACTACAATTTCACCTTAAATAATGCTGCTTGCGAGAGAGTTTGTCGCTTACACTTCCCGGCAACTGGTCAGAAAGCTGACGCCGGCCACGATTGAAACCTCCGACCCGGATCTGGTCGCCAGCAAGATTGCCGAAGTCCTCACGGAAGAACTGGCGGTGGAGGACCGTCTGAACGACGAAGTTCGCGAACTGCTAAGCCAGTACAGCGACTACATGCGGCGCGAGGGCGTGAGTTACCAGGAAATGTTCCGCCGCATCAAGAACACGCTGATCTCGCAGCGGAAGGTGATTCGCGCTTCCGGCCGCGACACCGGCGACGCCATGAAGCTGTCCCGCGACAAAGTCACGGACATGTCCCACAAGATCGTCGACATGCTGCGCAAGAACCGGGAACTGCGCCTCAGGAACAAGGACACCAACGCAGTGCGCCTGGAAATTCTGCGGATCATGACCGAACTTCTGCAGGCCGAGGACAAAGTCGATCGCGCGGCGCGGCAGAAGATTCGCAGCCAGAAGCGCGAGATCCCGGAAGGCAGCGAAGAGTGGGACCTGCTGCTGAGACGGTACTACGCCGAGGAGCTGAAGAAGCTCGGCATCGACCTGGCGCGATAAGCTGAGAAACCGTGAAATGCATGCGCCCGCAAGCGGGCGTAGGCAAGCTGAAGCGTGCCCCACCTATGCTTGTCCGTACGTTGCTTTCGGGCCGTGTTTGCGAAAGTAGTGCTTGTTGAGCTGGGCCTCGGAAATCGGTTCCGCAGCGGGGTTGAGGGCGATGGTCTCGAGTGCCATAGCGGCGAGCTGTTCGAGAACCACGGCCACGTGCGCCGCGTCGGCTGCGGTCTTGCCCCAGCAGAATGGCGCGTGGCCGGCCACGAGCACTCCGGGGACGGCGAGCGGCTCGCGGCCTTGCATCAACTCGACAATCGCCACGCCGGTGTTGCCCTCGTAATCGCTTTCGATCTCCGCGGCCGTCAGGTGCCGCGTCACCGGGACGGGGCCGTGAAAATAATCCGCGTGGGTGGTGCCGAAGCAAGGAATCTCGCGGCCGGCTTGCGCCCACGCAGTGGCGTGGCGCGAATGGGTGTGGACAATGCCGCCGATCATCGGAAATGCGCG
>Ga0187848_10002599_pt1 | contig 13991 bp, 15 predicted proteins | sample June2016WEW_4_40_FD_132424 | JGI IMG/M metagenome (GOLD analysis project Ga0187848, IMG submission 132424) | Peatland microbial communities from SPRUCE experiment site at the Marcell Experimental Forest, Minnesota, USA - June2016WEW_4_40 | ecosystem: Environmental > Terrestrial > Soil >... | reverse complement strand
AACAATGGTCATGGAACCCGCAAAGACACCAAACCAATGGTATACACGCGTACCAGCCCAAACCTGCTCAAAGATAACTTAGCTAACAAACTATAAAAAACGAATTGTGCACACGTCTATAAAGTAGTTTTAGGAGGATTTTTTTGGATAAAGTAGTGCATTTTGAAATACCCGTCGATAATGTTGAAAGAGCCAAAAAATTTTATAAAAGTGCCTTTGACTGGACATTGATTCCGGCTCCAGAAATGAACTATACAATGATTCACACAACGGAAGTTGACGCTATGAACATGCCTAAGGAACCAGGCGCAATCAACGGTGGAATGATGCAGCGCAAAGACCCCATAAAGTGCCCAGTATTAACTATTAGCGTTGAAAACATTGATCAAGCAATAAAAAAGGTTCAAAGTTTAGGCGGCAAAATCGTCATGGGCAAAATGGAAGTCCCTAACATGGGAATCTCGGCGTATATTCAAGACTCTGAAGGAAACATTTTAGGCCTTTGGCAAGCAACCATGAAACATTAAGCATTAGCTATATTTTAAATTTTTCAGAATCCCTTTTTTTAATGTTGTTTTGTTAGCGGACTTTATCTTTTTGGCTTAATCTTTTTTGGTTAAGCAACTTTTGATTTTTAAGCTTACCAACCCTTGTTAGCTCTGGCTCCACGCTGTTTGAGGGCTCTTCATCCAGTCGTGCCCAAAAATTTCTGCTTCCCCGTTTTCAATGCCCTCAACTATTCGTTGCGCTGTATACTCAGGCGGATCAGCTTTACTAAATGCTTCCTGCGCCCCTGGCGATTCTTCTTGCCTTTGCAGTGAAGCATCTTTGATCGTGTTCTTTTCAAAGTCGGTAAGGGTAATGTAGGGGTAAACAACGCTGACAACTATTTTGTCTTTTGCAAGTTCTTCTCTTGCAATTAGGCTGAGGTGAGCTAACGCACGTTTTAGGGCTGAATATGGACCGTTATCAGGCAAGTACATCAATGCTGTTCCTGAGCTTACGTTAACGATTGTTCCTCCACCTTGCCGCCGCATAAGCGGAATAACTTCTTTCATAGCAACCAGCGGACCAACAACGTCTAAATCAAAAAGGTAACGGAAAATTTCGATGTCCGTCTTCTCAACCGGTGCATCGTATCCTCGACCAGCATTATTAACAAGAATATCTATCCGTCCAAAGTGCTCATACGCCTGCTTAACCATGTTCTTAACATCTTCAACCTTAGAAATATCTGCAGTAACGGCAATTGCTGCGGGCAGTTCCTTGGCAAGCTGCGCGAGTTTGTCTTTTGATCGGGCGACTAAAGCCAGCTTTGCACCTTTGCTGGATAGAATTTTGGCTGTAGCTAATCCGATGCCGCCAGATGCCCCAGTGACAACGGCAACTTTTCCTTTGATGTCCATCTGATTTCCTCTAATCGATGCGTTTGAGAATCTGCGCTGGACTCTTTAGAGGAGCCTTTGGAAAGCCGCCCTTCGGGTAGCCAAAGATGACTGCGGCATGGACGTCATGGTCTTCTGGGATGCCAAGGCTCGGTTTAATCTTTGGGTCGTTTGCAGTGGGAACCGCTGTGCCTATCCAGCAGCTTCCGATGCCCAGCGTGTAGGCGGCAAGCATCATGTTTTGCGCTGCCATGGTACAGTCATAAACTACGTAAGGAGATTTAGCGCCAGAAACAAAAATCAAGAGCGGCGCATTGTAGAAAATGTTGTAGTTTGGATCCGTCAGTCGCTTTTTTAAGCCAACTAAGCCTTCGTCGCCAACATCAGGCAACGCCCGAACCAATGCAGGCTTTGCTATATCGGAAAGGCGGTTCATTTCTGCTTTTTTGGTGACGATTGTGAATTTCCAAGGTTGAACGTTGATGGCTGAAGGCGCATAAGTTGCCGCTTCAAGCATCGTTTGGATTACTGATTCAAGAACAGGTTTATCTTCATAACTGCGAATTGCTCGCCTTAATTTTATTGCTTCAATAACAGGATTTGTAACCATAAAATTTCGCCAATGTATAGAAAGATTGTAGGTTTATAAAAACTGTTCCCTAACAGAAAAGACGCCAGTTTTATTTTTTTAATACGGTAGGCGCACTGTTGCTGTTGAATTTGCCTTCAGAAGGTCAATTGGTATGCTTTGTACTTGGTCGTTTCAGTTGTAAAAAGTAGGCAGGGCCGTCATTTTTGTTAACTGATTTCTTTATCACAATTTAGTAAAGAAGACAGACTGCTATTTAGTTTCTCTTGCTAATACGAGGTATAGTTTCTCCAGCGTTTCTCCGTTGTTTCTAGATGGTATTCACTTGGTTTTTTCCTGAAGTGTGCTCAAATAGGAAGTTAAGCTTTCAATGCATTGCATTTCTCGTCCAACCAACTCCCGCAATTCACGCCAAAACAGAACATTTATCTTAATTTTTGACCATTCCAAGCTGCGTTGGAGGCGTAAGGTGCCTTCTTTGCCTCTTCTGTCAAAGTCTAAGAGGAGAATAATTTCGTGGCCGCCGAGCTTTTCTATTTCTGCGGTTGCTTCAAGGAAGGATTTGCCTCCAGTTTTCACTGTCAAGATTGCACCGTTAACGCCTAACATACGTAGGGCTTGGGCGTCTTTTTTGCCCTCAACAATTATCGGCCTGCCCTTCGCTGATTCTTCAGTTAATTTTGTTATGATGAGCTGGATTTTTTCCTCTTTCTTTTTCAGATGTGTTGACAACAGTTTTACCTTGTTATCTTAGCTTGCCGCACAGTTTCCAAACAGTCTTTAGCTTCTTTGTTATTTGCGAAGTAGCGTCTAACAGGCTCAAGTATGTCTGCAAGCTGGGTTGCAACGCCATTTTTCAGGTCTTGAGGATGCAGTTTACCTTCTGCATAAGTGGATTCAAGCTCTTGAAAACTTTGGAACTGTATGGTTCCTCCAAATTTTGTTGGACGCTCGATTTTGAAGACCGCTTTTTCTCGGAAAATTATGTACTTGCAGATGTCAAGCACCGGGTTGAATTTAACGGTTTTTTCTGGACAGAAAGCTTTCGCTATTTTCTGCTTTATTTCCTCTGGGCTGTCATAGATGAAAATGCATGTTTGAGGCTTGCTCTTAGACATCTTAGCCGAAGCTACGGCTTCTTTTTCCTGCCCCTCTGGAATCGGCCAAATTTTAGGCTTCTCTAAGCCTTGCAACAAATGATGGTGAACGCAGACGGGTTTCCAGCAACCGATTTTTTCGCCTATTTCCCTTGCAACCACGTTTGCTTTTCGCTGGTCCATGCCTAACTGGCAAATTTTTACTTTCATGTGGAAAATGTCTGCAACCTGCATGGGCGTGTACAGGTAGTCTGAGACGTAGTGGGCTTCAGCTTCTTTTCTTCCCGCAATCTCTAAGGTTCTGGTGGTTCGGGCAATGGTTAAGTTTTTTGCGATTATAACTGTTTTAGCCCAGTAATCAATGTCCTTGTAGAGCTCATCTGAATAAATGAACTCGACTTTGTCGCCGGGCACACCGAGGGCAAGCCATGAATGCCTAAAGAGGTCAGCGGCTTTGCGGATGAGAGTTAAATCGCCGTCTAGCTTGTTGTTTAACCATGCGTGCCACGTTGACAAATAGGCTTTAAAGTGCACGCCTGCTTCTGCAAAGTCTTTCATTTTGTAAGCGCAAATAACGCCCGTCCCCAAATGCGCCAGACCAGAGGGCTCCCAACCGTTATAGGCTACAGGATGCTCTTCTGTTTCCAAAAGGTTACGCAAATCTTCCGACGTTATAACTTCTTCTGTTGGCGGTCTGCAGATTAACTCAATTTTCTTTTCTATGTCCAAATTACGCTCATCTTCCTAGTGTTTCCTAGGTTTAATGTGGGTGTTGAACTTAAAAATTTAGTATATTTTTTCTCGATTTCATGACATTTAGGCTTTAACTCTTTTCGTCAAACGTATCATGTACCTTTTCTCATCCAGATTTCTTATGCGGCTGTCAATTAGCCCCTGATTTCTTGCTTCGCTTAAGACTTGATTAAATGACACAATCTGAGGATTTGCGGCTTTCTTGTTCATTATGACTACCCAGATTTCATGATATTTGCCTTTATTTTCTTTAAAAAACTGCTTAAGCTCTGCTAAGCTCTTGGGTTCAAAAGTTACGGATTCAGCCACGAGTTAACACTTCCATTTTAGATAAGCTATAAAAGACGAATTGTGCACGCTTCTAAATAAATTAATAACTTTTAGAGCAAAACAGCGTTAAACGTAGAGTGCTTGAAATTTCTATGAGGAGTTAAAAAAGAAAATGGAGACTATTCTTATTTTTTCGAACTCAACCTTAACGGCTATATTTTCCTGGATAATAAATAGTCTTAGCAGTTTGTTTCAGTTCTTTAAATCGGCATCTGTATTCCCTTTTCTTGTTTTTGAGGAAAAACGAAAAAGGAGGCACAATTTATAAAGCTAAGTAATTGTTTTTCAAACATGAGCGTGAACCTGGTATGGTTTTGGTTGTTGCCGCTGTCGGCGTTAGTGGTTCAGGAAAAACAGTAACGTTAGAATACTTGATTTCTCGCCTCTCAGCCGAAGGCTATAAAATCGGCTCAATAAAACATGTCCACCACAAGGGCTTCAGCATGGATAAAGAGGGCACTAACACTTGGAGATACGCTAAGGCAGGCTCCAAAGTAATTGTAGCAATTTCACCTGAAGAAATAGACATAATTAAGAAAACCCAGATGGCGCTCAATAACTTGGACCAGATAATGGCTCTACTGCAACAGGAGAAGCTTGACATTGTTTTCATTGAAGGCTTCCACAGTTTAATCGCTAAAAGGCAAGACGTACCCAAGATTATTACCGCAAAGGACCAAAATGGCCTTGAGCAGACTTTAGAGGGTACGGTTCAGCCGATCTTAGCGATTGCAGGCATAGTAGCCCAAAACACAAGCAACTCAACCTACACCAATATACCAGTAATTAAGGTTCCCGAAGACGGGCAAAAACTTGTGGAAATAGTCAAAAAACAATTAGAAAAGCCACAGAGCAAACCCAGCAAAAAACCAGTTAACTGAGGAAAATCGCATGGCTAAACGGGCTGCACTTATACTGGCAGGAGGAAAAGCCCGCAGGTTCCAGTCGAAGGGCAAAAAATGGGTAGACAAAGCCCTCGTAAAGCTTTCAGGAAAACCTCTTTTAGTTCACGCTGTTGAAAACGTTCAAGGCGTTGTTGATGAAATTGCAATATCCGTAAACGATGAGGAAAGGAAAGCAAAATACGCTCAAATCCTAAAAGAATATGTTTTAACAGACATCCAGATAGTTATTGACGAAAAAAATAATCATATTAGTGGCCCTACCGTGGCAATCATGTCGGGTTTGAAATCGGTTCAAGCTGATTATTGTCTTACTTTGCCTTGTGACATGCCTTTTGTTCAACCAGCTGTTGCTGATTACCTGTTTAATGCGGCGGAAGGTTTTGAGGTGGTTACTCCAATGTGGCCTAACGGCAGGCTTGAAACCCTCATAATGGTGCTTGAAAGGAACAGCGGCTTAGAAATCACTAATACACTGTACAGGTTGAGGCGGCCACGTTCAGACGATATACCGCGAGGCGCCTCCAAAATACTGTTTGCTTCTCCAATGAACCATATTACAACGCTTGACCCGGAACTCAAAAGTTTCATCAACATTAACTTTAAAGAAGACTTAAATCGGCTGCAGACCCGCTGGACTCATGGTCCAGTCACAGAAGATATGCAAGTAAACTTGGGTGTTTTATCAATTTCTGATTTGCAACTTCTTCGAGAGGGCGCAGAAATGTTCCAAGACGGCAAACTTTCGGAGGCACAGAGCACATTTGCTTCATGCGCCGGCAACTTTGAGGTTTCTAACAGCTTTTTTTGGGCAGCGGTAAGCGGAGAAAATCAAGGTGAAGCATTTCTGAAGCTGTCTCAGCAACAACTTGACCCCAAAGCGGCTACTGAACTGGATTTTGAGGGCAAAGAGGCTTTCCTTGGGGCTGCAAACAACTATCGAAGAGAAGCTGAAATACACGAGGAAAACCGTTGCTGGTTGCTGGCGGAACTATCTTTGGCTGATAAATCATGGTGCGAATCATGGGTTATGGGGAAGCAAGGTAATGTCCACAGATATCCGCGCAAAGTGCTGTAAACTTGCTTAAGCAATTTGCACCAATTCTAGTTTTCCGAACAAGTGAACATCTACTTTTGTGCCTTTAGCTAAATTTGTGTGTGGCGGAATTATTGAATACCCGTTTGATTTGACAATGGTTGTTAACGCGCTTGAACCACCCTCAACCTGCTCAGCTAAGAGTTTATCTTCGGCTCGTTTTAGGTGAACCAGTAGAAACCTGAATTGTGGACCAGAATCAACCGCTTCAGTCAACTCAGCGATTAAACATGGAATCAAACCGTCTCCTGGCAAACCGCAATAAAGGCGGATTAAGGGAGCCACAAAAAGGTAAAACCCAGCGATACAAGACCCGATGTGACCCGGCAACATTACAACTGGCGTACCCTTAACAACGCCGAAGCCTGAAACAGCTCCAGGTCTCAACAAAACACCGTGCACGACAACGCCTGGTTCGCCGAGCGAGTTTATGGCGTCGGGAACAAAATCTTTCATGCCTACCGATGTGCCGCCAATAGTAACAACCATATCGGCTTCTAGCAAGGCTTCACCGATTTTCGCCTGCACTTGGTCTAAAGCGTCAGGCATTATCCCCTTCAACTTTGCCACGGCACCCAATTCAGATGCTAGCCCCGCAACGACTAAGGCGTAGTTATTTGCGATTTTTGCTGGGTCTTTTTTGCATTGCTGAATTAGCTCGTCTCCGCCCGACAGAATGGCGATGCTTGGCTTTTTGAACACTTCAGCTTCAGACATTCCAATTGATGCGAGCAGCCCAATGTCTTGCGGTCTTAAAACTTGACCTCGCTTAAGAAGTAAGGCGTCTTGTTTTACGTCGTCTCCAAGCGGTATTATGCCCTCGCCTGGCTTTACTTCTCTAAGTATCTCGATTTTGTCGCCCTTTAATCGGGTTTCTTCCACTTTAACGGTTGACGCGGCTCCTTTAGGTATTGGGGCTCCACAAGCAACGTAAATTGTTTCTCCACTTGTAGCTTGAGCATTAGTTGGGTAGTCAGCAGGGAAGAGTTTACCAACAACTTTAAACACAGCAGGCCTTGAGGCTGATGCGCCTTCGGTGTCTTTTGGGTTGATTGCATAGCCGTCGATGAAGGTTTTATCATAGCCGGGTATGTTAATGTTTGAATGAGCATCTTTTGCTAATACTCTGCCTAAAGCTTCGGCTAACCCGATGTTTTCGCTGGATAGTGTTTTTGAGCTTACTGCGTCAAGTAGTTTGGTTAATGCTTCTTGGGGGTTAGCACGTTTTGGCAGTCGCCTAATATCAGGTCTATTCATCACGAACGCCTACAGGATTATTCTTTCTACTCCAGTGTAAATATTCATACGCTTCCCACGCACAAACCCCACTAGGGCAATGTTAGCTTTTTCAGCCGATGAAATGCCCGAATTAAGAACCGCCGCCACGGAAGCAACAACAGGTAAACCAACTTTCGCCGCCTTGTAAATCATGTCACCGGGAACACGACCAGTTATAATCATAAAGCATTGGCTGAAGTCCTCTTTATTTAGTGACGCTTGACCTATGACTTTGTCAACGGTGTTGTGTCTTCCCACATCCTCGGAGAAAGCCACGATTGTGCCGTCTGACTTGAAAATGGCGGAATCATGCAACCCCCCAGTTTCCTTAAAGCCCTTAGCAAGACTGTTGATTTGGCTTATTGCGTCTAGAATAACTTGGGCTTTAACTTTAAGCTGCGATTTTACGACGGGTATTCTCTCGTCATGCTGGTAAGGTGAAGTACTTGCTTTGATTAAGGGAATGATGCGGGTGCTTCGGCGGGAGTTTTTCATTCGCTCATCCAAATCCACACTCGCTTTCAGCTGAATCTGGCATCTATACTCTTTCTTTTCGGAGCTTAAGGATTCGATTTCGTCAACCGACCTTAAAATGTCCTCGGCAAGCAAGTAGCCGACTGCAAGCTCCTTAAACTGTGAGGGAGAACACCAAATAACAAACGTGTAAGCATCATTAAGTGAGATTTGAAGGGGGACTTCGTCTGCAACGCAGTCTTTTGTTTGCTCTGCCTTTCCAGTTGATAAGTCAAGCCTTACCATGTCAACTTGACGCATAATGTTGTCCTCTTCATTTGTTGTGTTTTGAACTCAGCGCTGTTGATAAGGCATTCGGCTATCCAAATCATTAGCCATTTGTTTGGTCTTTTATTCGGAAAAAAGGCGTTAACAGCTTGAGGTACACAAAACTTGACAATAAACTAAACCCGTTTTTTCCCGAATCCGTTTTAACGCAAAATGTTAAAAGTGAAGAAATTCTGCAATTCTCAGTATGTGGAAAAAGCATTAATCTACAGTGAAAAGTGCGGGCAACGAACCATGTTGAACTATGTTGAATCACATTTGAAGCATTTTAGAAGCATCTAGTAGTCTGGGAGGGTAGGTTGTGTACACAAATATCCTAAGAAGCTACCGTCAACCTCTAAGGCTCAGAAAGAATCGGCCTCAAAATTACGAGACTATTTAAAAGAAAGTGGAATGAGCTTTACGCCTAAAGCGTTGCTCGAAAACGAAAATTATAGGTATTTTTCGTATGCTTTTAGCTGCGGATTGTTGGCTTTTGAGACAAAGATTTTGCCTGTGCCGTGCTCTGCCAGGTCGCCGAGGAACACGTAGAATGGTCCAGCGACGCTTTGGGTGTCGTCGATTTTGACTTTTGGTTTAACGCTGTCTATAGTGAACGTGGGCATTACTTCTTCAATTGTGCCTGTTATGACGATTTTGCCGCCTGTCATGCATGCGCCAGCTCTGGTGTCAGTTTGTTTATCAACAAGAATTGCGCCGTCGCTCATGTGGTAACCCAGAAATCTGCCTGCGCCACCGCCGATTTTGAGTACTCCCCCGCGAAGATAACAGCCTACGTCGCTGCCGACTTTGCCGTCTACAGTTATTAAGCCGCCTTTCATGCCTGTGCTGCTGCTTCCACGGTATGGTGAAGCCAAGTAATCGCCTGCGTCGCCGTGAACTTCAATGGTTCCAGCTTTCATTTCGTTGCCTGTCCATCCGCCTACGTTGCCGTTTACTGTGATTTTGCCGCCCAACATTTTTTCGCCTGTGTGCATGCCTGCATCGCCGTTGATGACTATTTCTCCAGTTTTCATGCATGAACCTATGCGTTTAACTTTGCCTACATCGCCGTTAATGGTTATAGCTGGGGTTTCAGCGTTGTCCTCGGTTATTTCAAATAGGTTGCAAAGTTTTAGTTGGCGGTTTCCCTCGGTAACGGGTAGGTTTGCTATTTCAGCGGTGGTTTTGCCCTTGAAGACGTCTGGGCTAATGCATGCCGCCTGAACGGGTACCTCAAATTTTCTTAGCGGCACTAAAGTTATCATTTTTAGACACTTGCCTTTATGCTTAATTTTTCTGGAACCTTAAGGTAATGATCAAACACTGGGTAATTGTCGTATTCAATGGTCCAGTACTGCTTGAACTTGCGTTTCATCTCTTCATCAATTATGCACGGCTCTTTTGTCTGGACATCAAGCCACATGGTTCTGCCGCTAGCTTCCCCTACTACGACGCCGTCTTTAACCACGACTTTGCCATCCTTAATCGTGTAAGCGGCATGTTTGAAGGCTCTGCGCACAGTCTTGAACTTTTTAGCTATGTCGGTTGTTTCAGGATTAATGGCATATATCGCAACGTCAGCGTCAGCACCAACGCCAAGGTGACCTTTGTTTTTGAGCCCTAAAGCTTTAGCTTGTCCCGCACGAGTCATTATTGCTAACTCGAAGAGCGACAGTTCTCGGTTAATTGAGGGTAGCAAGCTCTTTTTCTGTGCTTTCTTGTGGCAATGATTTAACGTTGCTGTGCGTGCATCTTTGCTCATTAGCCAAGCAAGAATTCTTGGGTATGCGAAGAATGGTCCGGCGTTGGGGTGGTCTGTGGTTAGGAAGATTTTCCACGGGTCCTTAATCAGTAAGGCTAACTCTAAGCCAATTGACCACTGGGTTGCGTTGACGGCGTTATTTTTCTTGTATTGGAAGGGGATTATTCCGCCGCTTGTCTCAGTTTCAACGTCACTGTTAACCCACTTGTGACCGCTTAGCTCGTAGAGCGTGAACTCGAAGGGTCCGTCAGCAGTCATGGTTGTGGTGTCTGTGAATATGATTTGTCCCATGTCAACGGTCATGTGATTGTGAGCGTTGATGTAGCTTGAGATTTCTTCCGCTGCCGAGTTAAAGTGACTCCAGCCGTCGCCGCCGAAACTGCTAAATTGCAAGTGGGTTATGTGTGCGACTGGTTTGCCGTCAGTAGATAAGTCTTCAAGCGCCCTCATGGTATCAAGCGTTGTAGTGTAGTTGCCTGGCAACCCCAGATTGTTAGTGTGCAGGTGAATTGTGTGAGGAAGATTTAGCATTTTGTTAACTTTAACTAACCCCCTCATTATCTCGCGCGGGGTAATACAAAAGTTTGGAACCTGGTCATCTATGCTGTGGACATTGTGCCCGAAACCCCAAGATTCCAGTCCGCCTGGGTTGACGATTTTTATGGCATAACCTTTAGTTATATCAAGCATCCATGCAACGTGCCGTGCGCATTCTTCAATGTTACCTTTGGCTAGGTTTTCTAGTACAAACCACCAGTCGCCCAGCAACGGGTAAGTAGCTTTGTCAACGAGTGGAATATCGTTTAATTCTTCATGCGTATGCTTTGCTTCTAGCGGGGCCATAGATGGATTCATGATTGTTGTGTAACCCATACGTGAATAACGGTAACCCGTCGTGAAAGTGGATGGAATCGAGTAGCCAGTGCCTGAGCGTGTCATTGCGGTTTTACGTTCCACATCTTTAACGTGGTCTTCTGGACGTACAATTCTGCCAGTATTAACTTCTCCGCCAGCAACGTGAGTATGAATGTCAACACCGCCCGGCATAACTGTTAAGCCAGTAGCGTCAATCACTTGAGCCCTGCGCGTGACTTTTGCAACAATTTTGCCGTTCTTGACTGCTATGTCCATCTTTTCGCCGTTAATCCCATTTATGGGGTCAAAGACGAAACCATTTTTTATAAGTAACTCATTCATTTAGCAAGCCGCCTCAATTTTAGCCTGTTTCTTAGCATTTTGTGCTTTAATAACTCGGACTTCATTAAGGATTCTCTTTAGAAGTTGCTCATCGTTTAAGATTCCTGGTGGTGGCTCAACGACTTTACGTAGCATTATTGGCACGTGATCCATGCGGTAAGCTGAGCCCTCATACTCTATTCCGCACCATTGCGTTGGAAACACCACGTCGCCAAGCCTTGAGATAGCATTCATATCTGGGTTAATGGTGATTAACGGGTGCTTCATCATATTTTGCATGGCTACTTTAGGAAAGTGGGCACCTGGATCTGATGAAATAACTAGTGTTGCGTCGGTGTCGCCGCGTCTCAAAAGGTCGATGGTTGTGAATTCCCCCGGGTTGTATTGTGGGTACCTTTGTGAGAAGTCAATGGCGTATGGGTAACCTGTTGTCCAAGCGAAAACCACGTTTGCGCCTGTAACGTTGAAGTGTCCTCGCATAGGCGAGATTACAAATTTGGTTTTTCTATTAAGGTCCCGTGTTAACGCAATTGCTATTTCGATGTTTCTGAATCTGCCAGCGCTTTGAGTTAAGCCAAGACCGAAGAAGATGACCCCAAACTCGCAATTCACCATTTCGTCAGCTACTTCTTTTAAGTATTCAACTGGAACACCGCCAACTTTGTCAACATCCAGTTCTTGATCAACCACTAAGCATCTGAGCGCATCAAGTATTTCATAATCCTTGTTTGGTTGAACTTGAATAAAGTAATCAGCTGCCTCGGCAGTCATAGTTTTTCTTACATCAACAACAATCAGTTTACGCCCCGCCTTCTGCATTGTCTGTGGTGGCGCATCAACACTATATGCTTGCGGAGGAGGCGTCGGTTCATATCCACCTACGATTCGCCGTGAAGCTGCTTCAACTTTTTTCTTGCTTTGGGTACCTTTTAATTTTTCCAGGTAACTTTTCCATTCGCTACCCTCAAAACGACCGTCAGTGAAGCTGGTGTATCTTTCAAGGTGTCTTGGGTGTGAAGTCCAAGGGTTGCATGCCCAGTAAATTATTAGATCTGCACGATGTCTGATTTGCCCAAGAGTGCATGAGGGGATACCGATTTCCTGTGTAGCCATAACTGATGGACCATGGCAAACGCTACAACAGTTATCAAGTGCTGAGCCTAATTCTTCAGCTAATTCAACACCAATTCGTTGCGCTTCGCAGGTTGAACTGCTCCAACCGAATAGCAGTGGATACTTTGCGTCCGTAAGAATTTGAGCTGCCTTGTGTACTGCCTCATCCATCGATACAGGTTCTAACTTGCCATCCTTTCGTATCAGCGGCTTTAAAATTCTCTCATCGCTCTTGTAGCCGTGAACCATTTTAGCTTCACATTGGGCACAGCCATTCTTCATTTTAACAATCTCGTTGTTTTCCACTGTTACCTCTATGTCATCACATAAGCAACCGCATATTGGACAAACAACTGATTTTATTATTTCTGTCATAACAATTACCTTCCATACTCCTCTTTCAAAAGCTCATCAAGCGTTAAGATGACTTGGTTTGAGGCACATTCAACTTCAACTTGAAAACCCTTAAACAGAGGCATACCCATGCCGAAGGTTTCATCTCCGCAGACCGCATTTGCCCATAAACCGCAAGGGATGAAAACCAAGCCAGGACTGGAACCATAGGGATTCTTGGTTGCTTTAACGATGACTGAACCGTACTTTGAAGTAACCTTGACGTTTGCTCGGCTTTTTATGCCCATTTTTTTCATGTCAGATTCATCAATAAAGCAGAGGGCGGAGCTGTCAAAGTACTCTTTTGATCCTTTCCCCATCTCTTTTCCAACACCTTGATCGATTGTTCTACCAGTAATTAGAATTGCATGTAACTTTTGCTCTACCATGGTCTACGACCTTACTCAATAGAGTTTATGCAGTTATATTTAAAATTAAGTTTAAGAAAAATGTAAAATTCACCCTTAACTCGATACATTGCAGCGGTTTAACGCATGATTAAAGCTACTTACAGCTTGACTTACCGAAGTTAAAAGTACTTGAAAAGTAAGATTACCCAGAAAGCAGGTTTATTTGAGTTTAGCGTGCTCAGCCTTGAAAGTAGCATTATACGTCCTTTTGCCGGACGTGTTAAGTGCGCAAGCAACTTTTCCCTTAAGGGTAACTCCTCTTAAACGCCTCAGGTCTTTAGTCATATCTGGCTCAGTGTCGTCAAACCAGCACATTACATAATGGTCAACTGCACCTTCAGGCGACACAAGATAGTCAGCATCACCCATCAAAGTGAAGAAATCTACAAGGCTGCCAGTTACTTGAGAGTTTTCGGCGCGGGAAAGCATTATTTTTTTGGCTTTAACAACTACAAAAGGGTCTATTTCAGGGTTAACGTCACGCTCTTTAAAAATGCATATGACAGGTTTATTCCAAACAAACTCTGACAAACAGTTTCCTCAAAGAAACATAAGCTTAAAGAATTATATAATTATATTGCAAAAGCTGTCGAGAGCTCGCAGGCGCATTGAATTTTGAAGAAATCTTGCGGGCTATCTTTTGGTTTCTATGAGTTTGAGAAATTCGTTCACTGACACTATTTGCGTTTTTTTGTAGCATGCTACTTTGAGGAGGTGTTTGTCGCCGCTAACTATGTAGTGTGCCCCTGCTGCTCGGGCGCATTCTATGAACTTGTCGTCTGCCAGATGTTCCACAATAAAATTAATTCTTTTTGTAACTTTGACGAATTTTGCAATTTTCAGGACTGTTTCAATTAAGTCTTCACTGCGTAATCCCTCAGCTTGGTAGATGTTCTTGAGTTT
>Ga0187848_10002595_pt1 | contig 14007 bp, 18 predicted proteins | sample June2016WEW_4_40_FD_132424 | JGI IMG/M metagenome (GOLD analysis project Ga0187848, IMG submission 132424) | Peatland microbial communities from SPRUCE experiment site at the Marcell Experimental Forest, Minnesota, USA - June2016WEW_4_40 | ecosystem: Environmental > Terrestrial > Soil >... | reverse complement strand
CGCTCAAGAATTTGTCCAGCGGCGGCGACACGATAACATTTGACGTGGAAAACCCAGACAAGGAAAATTCACCTGTTATAGAGGCTATAGTGCTGTCGGGCGGTCATGTCAAATCAATCAATGTAGTGGGCTCCACTTTAGAAGATACCTATCTAAAACTTGTGAGGAAATAAAAATGCGGCTCTCAAAGGCGTGGATTATAGCAGCCAGGGACTTCAAAATATTTAGGCGAGTAAAAAACGTCTGGTCCTCAATTATTATTTTCCCAGTTGTTATCTCAGTCCTGTTTCCGGCGCTGCGAGTCCGTGGCTCCCCCTTACTGCTAAATACTCCAGTATCACCGGTCGCCATTGTAATGAGCGTTTTGTTCAGCGTCATTGTTTCATCGCGAGTTAATGATGCGCGCAGCGCTAGCAGTTTTGGAATTTTTATTCTCTTCCCCCTTCTGGGCATATACCTTCTCAGTGAGACAAGCATAATAACTCTTGACGTAAACAGCCTGCTTATAATCTCAGGTATACTTTTAGCAGTTGATGTAGCGCTGTTCTATGTTAGCACAGCAACTTTCCGAAGGGAGGAAATACTAACAAAGTGGAAGTAGCGAAGTTAGAGGAGGGATGTTCAAAAAAATGACAAAAGCCAAGTTTGAAATAGGAGAGACTGAAAAACACACCATTATTGTTAATGTGACCCCTCTTCTAAAATACACCGCCATAGAAGTGGATGGCGAAAAAGTCGTTAATGAATCACACTTTTCGTCATTGCCAAAAAAGTTCCAGGTTGAAGTAATAAACACGCAAAAAAATTACGCTGCGCTAAGTGGAAGTATTTAGACTTAGACACTAAAAATGGAGGTGAGAGTAACGACTGAAGAAACAATTGTGATAATTATCGTTGTAACCATTGCTCTTATGTTAATAGGTTATTTTCTTATAGGACCACCTGGTAACCGCAGATGGAATAAGAGAAAAAATTAATTCTGGACCGTTCTCGTCTACCCAAGTCACTGCAGGTGGCAAAGCTGCTCAAAAAACCTAAAGGTGCATGCGCGCGCGGGTGCAAGCACGGCTCAGTAGCGAAAAATAGTTAAACCTGCCCTTCGTAACGGCAATTCGCACTAGTTTAGCACAAGTTAACGGAATAGAAAATGCATACTGGATGAGGGCTTTTAATTAGGCTTGGTAGCGCAGATATACCAGCTTGAGGTATCTCAAAATTAAGCGCGTTGAGGATTCGCTTAAATAATTAAGCGCATCCCAGCGGGCTCACCATCGGACTCGCTTAAAAGTTTAAACGAATCTTTTTTGAAAAGTAGCCGCGTAGGCACAATCAGTTTCGGTCGTTGGTCTACAAACGAGGATTAAATAAGAAAAAATAACTATGCTATGATGAGGCATCTATTTGTCAAACGACGACAATGCGACTGAAAAAGATATGCAACAAGCGGAAGTTTTTGATGCATTGGGGCATCCTACACGAGTGGTTATCTTGAAGGTTTTAAGTGAGGGACCAGTTGGTTTTGCTGAGTTAAAAAAGAAAACTGTGATCGAAAGTAGCGGTCACCTTTTGCACCATTTAAACAAGCTTGATGGCTTGGTAAAAACCGATGAATACGGCAAATATACTCTTTCAGATCAAGGAAGAGATGCTTTACTGAGCGTGCAAACTGTGGAAAAGGTTGCAGATTTAAAGGCGAACAGGAAGGCTGCAAATTATCTTGAGCATGCAGAAACGATCTTGAAAGGTCTTTTTGTCGCGTTTGCTGCTCTGTTGGTTCTAAGTTCTGCAACGGAGTTTTACCAACTAAAAGAGATAGGGCTATTTGAGCAAACTATTGTTCTCGGCGTTGCCTTTTTTGTTTGCCTGGGTGCCTATCTTCGAATACAAGCAGAATATGTCTCAAAAGTGGAACCAGCATCAAATATTGAAAGGCAAAAAAATGAAAACTAATTATCTGGGTAATGACAGCAGCAAAAGTCACCTATTACATATCCCTGTTCCTTGGGTATATGTGATAGCGTACTTAGTTGGAATTGTAATCCAGCTTGTATATCCAATTTCCATCAGTTCAACTCTCATACTGGCAATCACTCGTATTCTCAGTGGGGTACTATTAGTGGTTGGTGTTGCCATTATAGTATGGGCTCAATTAATCTTTCATAAAGAACATACAACCACTGATCCCACCCAAACTTCTTTGAAATTGATAACCTGGGGACCTTACCGGTTTACCCGTAATCCAATGTACACAGGTTTATTCTTGACTTTTATTGGCATAGACGGGATTTTGACGTTTGTTTGGTCACTTATTCTCCTGCTTCCTGTATTATACTATGTCAACTGGATAGTGATTCCAGTCGAGGAGACGCAATTGAAGAAAACTTTTGGGAAAACCTATGAGGACTATTGCAAAAGAGTCCGTCGCTGGATATAATAATAGTAGTTAAGCAACGTTGTCTTAACGGCTTACAGCGTGAAGAACGGGCAGAAAGGCACCATTGCAAATGACATTAGCGGTGAAGCACAGAGCGTGGTCGCAAGCACATTCTAAGTCCTTTTCCATTTTTCGGTCATTTTCCATGTTTATATTGCCGAAAATGCACAATTAAGCTGGTTTAGCATAATAACCTGCAACCGCCCTAAAGGATTCTTTCGGTTCCCAAGTCATGTCCGGGTAGGTTGTGCCATGTTTTCCGTTATCCCAGTATTTTACTAGGCTGGAGCTTGCCATGTCAAGGTCGAATCTGGGATTGTCGCTGTAGGGAGTGATTTGCGACATAAATTGGAAAATAAAGGCGCCGTCGACCCCTGCTTTGTCCAGAATGCTTAGGTTTTCAACGAGTTTACGTGTTTGCCACTGCTCATCACGGACATGGACGCCTTTTGTGTGCGGTCGAATAAGTCTGCCTAAGACGGGGATTTGATGCAGGAACTGTGACTTGAGGTCGATGATGCCTGCGCCCAGGCCTGAGGAGCTTAAGAAACCTTCGGACCCGATGCCGCCTTGGTATGTGCTGTATCCGAACTCGGTTATCACAACTGGCCTGTTATGAGCGAAAGAGGGCTTGAGCATCTCGATATATGTGTCTTCAATGCGGTTGATCCTATAATGGTCAACGCCAACAAAATCGAAAAGTTCCCAATCTACAGCTTCCCAAACAAGCGAAGCATAAGTTAATTTTCCGTGAAACACTTTTCTCACTGAATTATTTGTTTTCACAAGGAATTCGTTAAGAGGCTTGTTGTGCTCGCCAGCTTTAACGCGAGACATGAACTGGGGGTTTTTTATGCGTGCCGTGAGGTTTCTTCCTGGGACAATGCCCTGCATGAACAGAGTTAACTCGGAACCGACAATGAAAACCAACCGCTCTGGATAGCGCCGATTCAACGTTTCAGCAGCCGCGGCGGCTTTTGTAACATAGTTAAGCGTCTTCTCTGGACTCTTATCCCACATTTCAGGAGAAAACCAAACTTCCAAACCTACATCCAAAGCGGATTCAGAAGCAGTCATTAATCGATCGATATTAAGACCGCAGATTCTTACGGCATTACAGTGCAAATCATTCTTTATGATCTCGAGCTCGCGACGAACGATTTTAGGATTAAAATTTGGGCGCCAATTGAAACCCATCACTCGTCCGACATCGTAGCTTACTCCTTTTCGGTTCATCTTTGGTTCGAACCTCGGCGGATCTGGATTGAGCATACGCAACGGGCGCGTCTAATAAGCATACTGTGCGGTTATTCACTAAAGAATTAATTTGTTATAATGAGGTGATTTGATGAGTGAAGAAAAATATGATAGGTTTTGAGAAACTTAAAGCTGCGTTCAACGCGCGCGCTAGTATGAGGCAGAGCAAAAAGAGCGATTCGAAAACTTCGGCTTCTGCTTATTCCTGTTGCTATAGCGCTTTTCGTGATAGGTTGACTTCTTTATTATTTCGGCAGAAAACGGAGGAATGCTTAGGTGTTAACTAATCAAGCTTTGGCTCTGATTTGCCAAAGACCCATAACATTTCCCTCAGTATCACTGAAGTATGCTGTATATCCTCTATTACCAAATTCCGTTTTGCTTACGATTATCTTGCCTCCCTCTTGTACTATTCTTTTTAAGGCATCGTCCATGTCCATTACAGTTATTGTCACAACTGGGTTAGTTACCTCTTTAGTTCGCTTAATGATTGCACCATTTACTTCAAATGGCATGGGCAAGACAACTTTCGGATCTACTCTAATTGTCAGTAGTCTTGAGTACTTGACTCCTGGAACCGGATTCAGCTCCCACTTGAAAACCTTCATATAAAAATTAGTAGCGCGTTCAACATTATCTGCTGGTATTTCAAAATGTTCGACTTTATCCACAAAAAATCACTAATCATAGTTAATAAAATAAGGATATAAAAGCGTAGAGGAAACCCGGAAAAACAATTTTTGGACTTGACCCTTTTCAAGTCTGTGTCTCGGTGGGATTTACCTTCAAAAAGACTTTGAACATATATTATGGTCAAAGCGATCAGGTCCTTGCGCGTTAAATTTAGACGTGGGTTTAGACCTAAACCCCTGCACCATATATAAGTAAAAAAGCCTATGATCCCGCTGGCTTCGCGCGGCGCGCTGTTGCAGTGATTGAGTCAATTCAAATTAGGCTTTATTCAGCCATATTTCAAAGCCAATGTCTTCATCGACGATTTCACATCGCTTGAATTTAGATTGGGCGACGAGTTCTTGGATTTGCGTCTTTGTGTATGCCGACTTAGCCAGCGATTTGAAGGTCGTTTTGGTGAAGAATGAATCGAATCGGTTTAGGTGCATCTGATCAACGAATTCATTGAGCTTAGATGTTGGGGCGTCTTTGTTCATATCGTCGATCAAGGCTTTGCCGCCTGCCTTCAATACTCTGAACATTTCGTCCAAAACTCTGACTGGCTCTGGGAAGTTCTTGAAAGCAGAGGTGCAAATTATGAAGTCAAAGTTTTCATCCTCAAAGGGCATATTGGCGGCGTCGCCTTGCCTGAAATCAACCTTAGCTCCAGCTTTTTCCGCTTTGCTTTGGGCGATTTTCACGAACGTCTTGCTTATGTCTAAGCCAGTTATGCTGTAGTTGCCAAGCTTTGCAATTTCAATCGACAGGTAACCTGGGCCAGGTGCCACTTCAAGCACGCTGCCGTTTGGGGGTGTGCTGCCGCTTGCCAGCTTAGCCCACGCCTTATACTGTTCAATCATGTGCTTCTGAACTCTGTCATACTGCTTGGCAACAATGCCCTCCATCGCTATGCCCTTGTATGGTTTCCTCTTTTGCATCTGAACATTTGTTGTCATTTCTATTTTCTCAAAAAGCAATGGCACAACATGCAATAAATAGTCAACTCACCTAAAGTTACTATCTGCACACAACAGGAGTGCCGTGAATGGCTTTTAGGAAAACATCGAGTTACCATTAGTCATGAAAAGATAGCCCGTTGTTTTTGTTATTGGCTTACCAAAAATCATATTGTTAAGGCGGCAGATCATACGGAACACCATGTGCCGGATAAATTCTCTTTACCTTCAATTTCCTGAGCCGTTGCCAATTACTGAAGGCATCAGAGCCTGCTGGAGAAGCGTTTTCAGTGGGTAGGTCTCCAGTGAAGGCGATACCGCCATTTAATATGAGCGTAACATGATCTTGACTATGTCCAGTAGTTGGGATTATTTCGCCCTTAATACATAGCGATTTGAGGAAGACTCGGCTATTATTAAACGCCAACACGATATTACCTTCATCTTTAATCTCATGGAACTGCATCGGCGGTCGAATAAACTTCTTTTGCGCATTGAGACAAGTTACTTGCGACTCCATCACTATGAGCTTAGCACCCTTATCTTTCATCTCCTGAGCGATGGCACCATGGTCCATATGGTAATGCGTAATGAGAACGTGAGTTATATCCTTAACGGAGAGCCCTTGTGCTGCAAAACGCCACTTGAGTTCTTGCATTCCATTGGGCCAGCCGACGTCTATGAGAAGCTTGGCCGCCTCTGTGATCAATAGGTAGCAATTGACCGATCTATATCCAACATTAAGTATCCTCAACGGGTGGATCATGGACAATTAATGGAGAGATAAATAATAATCTTTGATCAGCGATCAACTAAACTCTTTATTGGGTTCATTATTTGAAGCCGAGGATGAATTGCGCTTACCTTCAAAATAGCGCAGAAGCCACTAGTCAAAGGCAAACGGCATAAGAACTTGAAAAAGCAAAACATAAGTCAGCGAGCCTTGCCAGTTAACAAAATGCAACCGTGTTATTATGAAGGAGTGTTTAGTTTATTTTGGCATAGCTTAATTCAACGGCACCTGAAGCGAACGCCTTCGTGCCGATTAGTTTCAGCTTCTGCCTCACATCAAGGTCTTTTAGCAAAAGTTTTCCATTGCCCAAAATCACAGGATGGACAACAATCAGGTATTCGTCAATCAACCCCAATTTCGCAAACGTCTGTGCTACCGTTGCACCTCCCACTACAATCATGTTCTTTCCTGGCTCCTGCTTTAGTTTCTGGATTTCTTGGGCGAGGTTATTTTTATACAGAGTGGAGTTTTTCCATTCTACGCTGTTTAGCGTACTTGAAATTACAATTTTTCTGATTTCGTCCGCATACCGTGAAAACTTTTTGTCGCTTTCAGAACTCTGAGGGTTACTCGCCGCTGCGGGCCAATATTTCTCCCATATTTGATAAGTTCTTCGTCCCAGAATCACAGTGTCTGCAAGATCGAGATTTTTCCACATTTCTTCATGGAGGTCTTTCCACATGTTTTCATCAGTGAAAGATGGAAGATACTCCATTTCATCGTTTGGTCCAGTGGAGAAACCGTCAAGTGTCATTTGCATTGATAAGATTATTTTTCTCAAAAAATCACCAAATTAAACCACTCAAATAGCCTATAAAAATGTTTTTTTAGTTTGTTCTCGCAGCTTCAAAAAGGAGTTTGCACTGTTGCAGGCTTTCATTTTTTCTAAGTGTGGCTAGAAACAAGTATTGGCACAAGCAACGTTGACTCAATTAATTTTTAGTTTTTCTTTTTTGATCTGCCAATATCTTCATCTTGGCAAGCTCAGGTTTTTGAATGTATAAAATGATCGCGTTTGCGTGACCGCGTCCTAAGCCAAAGTCAGCCTTGAGCCAAGCAAGTAACTCGCCATATTTTGTTAGCCCTTTCTCTTTTGCTAATGTTTGGAAATATTCGGGATCCTTGCCCGTCTTAGCCTTAATATTATCAATGTATGCCTTGTACGTCATGGTTTTTCACTTTAAGTTGGTAGTCTGATAAGTTGCTGCTATAACGCCTTTGTCGGTCGTTTTTGTACTTATGAGCTTTAGAGAAGTAAAAGGGACTCCTTCAGCAAAAAGACGACGTCCTTCTCCCAAAACTAGCGGATGAATCAAAAGAACATACTCCTCTATGAGATTGCTCGGCATTAATGACCGTATCAATTCCCCGCTGCCCATTATCACAAGGTCCTTTTTTTGCTCTGCCTTTAGCTTAGAAAGCTTCTCTTCAACGTTGCCATTTATGAGCGTGGAATTTTTCCATGGTAAAGGTTCCTTCAGCGTTCTAGATACTACGTACTTTTGGGTGTTATCCATGTACGACGAGTAAGGGCTGTCAGTTCGCTTAGGCCAGACAGTATAAAAATTCTCAAAAGTTGTTCGGCCCAATAGCAAGCCGCCTGCGTTTGTCATAGCCTCTCCTGCTGCGGGCATCGCTGCATACGGTGCACCCCATCCACCATGCGTAAAGCCTCCACGAGTATCTTCATCAGGTCGCGCTGGCGCTTGCATCACCCCATCTAATGAAACATTCATGAAAACAATGATTTTACCCATATTCACACCAAGCGTTTGTGTTTTTTAGACTGATTGTGGAATAGTTTTTCGCTAGAAAGCCCCTGCAGCATTAGGCATGTTGGGCATGATTTGTTGAGTTATGTCCCAGTATTCGACGATTTTGTCGTTTTCAAATCGGAAAAGATGTATTTGCCTCAAACCACCTTCACCGGGTTTGGATTTGTTGTTCAGGACATTACTATATGCGGCAACGAAATTTCCGTCGGCGAGGAGCTGGCGAACCTTGAATTCCATTTCTGAACTTTGCGCAGAAAGGTCTTTTGAAGCCGCTATCATTGCGTCAGTTAAGGCTTCTATGCCGCCACTTGTGAATTGATTGTGGGTCTTGCAGTCAGGCGTAAAGAAACGCAAGCCTTCCTTAAACTTTCCTATTGCTAAAAATTTGAAATATTCTGTGATAATAATCTTTCGATCGGCCTCTTTTATTAAATCAGAATTGGTCTTTGGCATATTTTTCAACTACCTAAAAATCGATACTTGAAAGGAACCAAAAAAGTTCTAATAAACATTGCTAATCAAAATCCTTTGCCTAGAACAAGCCAAATAACGATTAATGGTAAGCATGTTCATAGTAAAACCATTGTTTAAGCGTGAAAACTTCAGGCGATTTGGGGTATGTTAGGAATGGCTTGAAAAAAATTTTTACTGATAAATTGGGGCTAGGATCCCCCGCCCAACACTAGCTGAATATCTCCAATAACATGGTGAAAATACTTTCCAACCGTTTGAAACGCGGATTAATTCTTTTCTTTTAGCTACGGTTTTGAACCCTTTTGAGGCTGTGTGAAAACTAAAATCGAGCTCAGAAAATTGCTTCAAATGCGTATTTTGTAGTATTTTAATCCAACATTATTTTAATAAAACTAGTAATTTTCTGAAATTTAAATTAGTTTTTACACAGTCTGTTTTGGGTATGGGGACGGGCAGCTTTGAACCTTCGATATTAGAAAAGGGATTCGCTTAAATAATTAAGCGAGTCCCAGCGGGCCCGCCAGTGGGCGCCGCCAACTGGCTGGCGAGGAAATACGGGAGCCTAAAACGGCCGGCTGGTCCTACCTCTTTCTCCTCTTAATTCTTTAAGTTCTTTGATCTCATTTTCCGGGATAAAACGATAGTATTTTTCCAACAAATCAGAATTGGATAAGTCAACAATTGCACCGGCAAAATCGTCTTCATCATTTGGGAAAGTTTCTTCAAAAACCCTGTCAAGCTCTTCTTTTGTTGCAACTTTATAAAACAGTCTTGCCTTATCTGGGAGCTCTTGAAGACTGAATATTTGCCCCGGTTTGAATCCTAATGTACGCAAAATGTCTTCCAGAAGTTTGTCTTCCTTAATTACTGTATCCCTGATTTTTGAGCCCCTTTCGAATTCCATAAACATTGGAGTTTTTGGCATAGTCTTCACCGACTGAAAAATAAGTAAATTGTCGTATTTCTTTTCTGGGACCTGAGAAAAAATCGAGAGGGCTTTTAACATTGATACGGTCGTATCAATGTTAAAATATTTAGCTAAACAACAAGGTTCCTCAATCTATCGTGGGTAATGCTGCGAATAAGATCGTCGTGGGCTTGCCGCGCTCTCAATTTTTCCATGTCAATGTTGCTTTCGATCGCTGTTCTGATCTTAGAGCGCAGAATCTCAGGAGAGAGAGCATCCAACTCGACTGAGTATTTCACGTTTGGGTATTTTTCCGCAAACCACTTTGCCCGGCTATCTTTCGTTTTCTCAGGATTGCGTGGAAGATTATATTGTAGAACATCCGCCTCATTAAGAGCGACTTCATCCAAGTCTACGTTAGCAACGCCATATAATTTAAGACGTCTAAGTATATCTGGCATCATGTTTTTTCCGGTAGCGTTCAAATCTCCAAAGTAAAGGATCTTTAACTTCTGGCCTCTCGCTATTGCAGTTTTAAAATTCTGTGCCGATTCCCAAATAATGGGGGTGCTTTGGCTGCCTCCGCCCGGAACCAAATAAACACCGTATCCTCGCGTAACGTTGTAAAATATCTCTTCTAAGCTGTGTTTTTCTAGCCAGACTTCCACATATGTACCTTGGTCAATATGCCAATCCCTTCTGAATTGATTTACTGCAGCATTTAAAATTTCAGGCATGTTATCCCAGACAGGAGGTCTTCTACGTTGACGTGTTTTGTCGATTATCCAATCCATATTAATTAATCCGCAGTTACGGGCTTGCACCATCAACCGTTTCACAAGGTCATATTTGCCGCTGGCCAACAATTGCACAGTAACCAGGTGATAATAGATTTGTCTGACAATAACTGGCGCGTTAGCTTTAGCAAATCGTCTAGCCTCTAAGAGAATATCTATATTAGCGACAGGCTTCCAGTTTTTGAAAACAGGATATGGCTCTGGCCAGCTGAGCTGTCTACAAATTTGCAGCTGCTTGAAATACTCGTCCACATTTCCCAGTTTCTCGGTAAAAGTGACCATTCTAATCCCCTCTGAGAAGCGACATATCCTGGTCAATAGCCTGCCATAACTCTCCACGCGTTACAGTTTTTCTTGTTGTCAAGAGACGGCCTAGCGCTAAGTCATTAACGTTGAAAACTTCAGAGGCGTTCTTTTTATCTTCAGTTTCTTGCGGATGACCTGCAAAAGAAGTATTGCTCAACGAAGCTGCTGGTCCGTTTTCTTGTTCAGGCGTGTTGCTGGCGCAGATTTGTTTATCTTCTTCTTGAGAAGTTAGCAGTTCTCTTGCTCGGGTGAAACTAAGCTTTCCCTCCGTGAGCTGCTCTTGAACATACAAAGGCAGTCTCAACAGGTTCAGTCTTTGTTCCACGAAGCCTCGGCTTCTACCTATTACACGCGCAATTTGTTCTTGAGTCTGCCCGGCTTCGATTCGTCTCGCAAAGTCGCGAGCTAACTCAATGGGTAAAAGATTTCGTCGGTCTAAATTTTCAACAAGTTGCAGGTCCCTGGCTTGAGAGTCGGTTAAATCCTTCACAAAGCAACATATCGTTTTAAGGCCAATGACCTTATGCGCTCTGAAGCGTCTTTCGCCATGAACAATCAAGTATCTGTTAGCGTTCGGCCGTACGAGTATCGGCTGCAGTAGACCATCTTGCTTGATGCTTTCTGCAAGTCTTTTCAGGCTTTGGTCGTCAAAATATTTTCTTGGTTGATCAGGATCGGGATCTATCAGCTCAAGGGGTAAGTTGACGGCATTAAGACTGAACTGTTCCTGCGGTTTCTGCTGATAGGTTGAATCTGCATTTTCATTTTCAGTATTATTCATGTGAAGCATGACTCCGGCGGTGAGTTGTCTTCTGAGGCCTCTTGGTTGAGGGCCGGAGAAGCCTCATTTTTTTTAAGAAGGAAAACGCACGAATTGGTGGTTTCAAGAATAGCAATTTTTCCATGAAGAGCCATTGATAAAAGCATCATCCTGGCAGTTGACCAAGAGATTTTAAGATTGGTTGCAACATAGTCGGTGGTAGTTGGTTTCGCTGTCTCATGCAGCAGATTTAATATTTGTTTTTCAATTTTTGGATCTTCAAATTTTCTAACTGGCATTCAATCACTACATAAGAAAAATAAAAAACGCAAGACAACTCGTGAGAGGACAACGGCGTATCGAAGAACTGGTTATTATCGGATGACCGATAATTCAGGTTCGTTTAGTGCTTTTTCGTCACGTGACGAATTTTCACTAACGAAATGGAAGCAAGCTAAATGACAATTATGGCACGTAGCATAATTGCACTAAACGATAATCGATCAAAGAAAATTCTCCACGTGGAGAAATAATTGTGCCACGTGGCACAATTTACACTAAACGAAACTAAACAAGTATACTAAGCGATAATGTTTCACGTGAAACAATTACACTAAACGAACCTGAACAAGTACACTGCAAGTACACTGAACGATAATTGTTCCACGTGGAACAATTGCACTAAACGAACCCTAAATGGAACAACAACATTATACATATTTTTCTAGTGTAAAGGAAAAGGAGAGTGAAAATTTGAAAAACCAGGCAGAGATTGAAAATCAAATCTGTGAGATTATCGAGAAAAACGGCTTGGACCCTCTTGAAACCCAGTTTATAGCGAACAAATTGCAGCTCAGTTGGGCAACAGCTAACAGAATTCTACTGTCGATGAGTCTGAAAGGCGAATTGACAGCATTAAAAACCAGCAAGGCATTCGTGTTTCTTCCACCCTGCACAATCACGCTGAAAAAATAAGTTTTTCACGGATGAAGAGAGGGTTGACGAAGAGAGAGGGCTAAGATCGCCCCCGCATTTCTTTTCTATGTTGGAATTTTTTGCAAGCACAACCTCCACTTTTCTGTTTTTTCTAGTGAGAAGGAATCTCGGTGTATCTAAAATTATTTTCTTCCACGAGAACCTACTGCTACTCTACAATTTTTTGATATTGTATGTATGGTATGTATGTAGAATATTGAAAAATCTCTTTCTAGATCTAGACAGTACCTTTCTGAAACAAATTTTTAAGCTTAGCTTTCAGGTCCTCTACTTTTTTCATTTTTTCTTATGTAGGGTTTTGAGGCCCTGCAGGAAAAAAGAACTTGCCCACAGACAAAGAACAAAATAAAGTAATAATCAAAATTAGCGGTGAAAGAACCCGCGTTTTAAAAACTCTAAAACAAGTTGAATCAGTTTTTCCGTTGTTCCTAGAGGGAAAAGAAAAACCAAACGACAAGGGAGATGGAATTCACATCTTTTTGGTTGTAGCTTGTTCCGATCAGGAGGCTTAAGAATTGCCGGAACAGCCAGAACAAGGGTCATCATCAAATAACGAAGCCATACATACGATACATACTATACATACAAATGATGAATCTGCCATACATGCCGTAAATACGTTTACAGAAAATAACACGCCTGATGTGCATAGTTTTAGGTCAGGCGTCAAAGAACATGTTACACTCAGCCTTGATTCAGGGCTTCATAAGTTTGGTATTGAGAATAGCTCCCTAGTGGGATATCGCCATTTTGGTGATCTTGTTGACAAAGCGGTTGTTGAATTCTTTGAGAAGCATATTCCAGAGTCCCGTCGGCCTCTTATTGTGAATTTCAATGGTTGCCCCAAAAAGCCTGGCGAATTAAATCAGAACAAAAGCCTTCAATTATATATGCTCAAGGAAGATCTAAGCGTGGAATTAACTAAAATACCTAGCTACCTCCACAGGATGACGCTACAAAAAACTCCACCGTTTGAAGGGTTTATTGCTGGCCTGCGGCGGGATCTGAAGAAAATAGTGCTTAAATCAACTAACTTTGCAGAGCATACGCATATTGATGATCCAGAGCTAAACACGCTACTAGAACGAGCTGACAAACTGCTTAAAGAAAGCTCTATTAAATCGGCGGGTGCGTAAAATATGCGGTTTCGATCGTTATTATCGAATAGTTCTAGCTAAAGCTACAGGTGCCGAAGCCGGGGTCTGTTCCGCATGCTTCTCAAGAATGCTTTTAGCCGACATCTACGAGTCCTCCTGTTTTGCTCTACCTACCTCTGAGCAGCTGAAGGCAGAACCCTATCCCTGCAAGTTTGAATTCGAATGCACGCAGGAAGGCAAATTTAAAGCTGAAAGCTACCGGAGCACGCATGGCGCGGTGTAGGTTACAGAGCTTGGCGCTTCATCAATTGCATTTTTCTATAGAGGAGATAAAAATGGATGAAAGCCAAACTTCGGAAGAAAAAAGTAAAGCAGTTCGAGAATTCTTGCCTTTTTGGGCTAAGGAACTGTTGGGAATGAAGGATGAGGCGGAGCAGGCGAATAAAGCTGAGAAATCTTCCTAGCAAGAAGGTTCCTCACTTCCTGATCCTGCATCAGCATGTCCATAATTTTATCTGCTTTTGTTCTTTCTTCTTCCAACAAGATCGCTGCTTTTTGGTCTAAGACTATACCACAGGCTGGACAGAATTGGGCGTTTGAACCGCTTTCCTTTCCACATCTTGGGCATTTTACCAACGTGATAGCCATTTGCTTCTTGTCTTCTTGGTCGATTGTTATTCCGTTTGATGCTAACAGAGCGCCATCGACGTCTCTGCCGCTTAGATGAACATATGTTGAAGCCCTATCTGAGCCTTGAACCCAACCGAGAAGTTCCTTCATTTG
>Ga0187848_10002592_pt1 | contig 14011 bp, 12 predicted proteins | sample June2016WEW_4_40_FD_132424 | JGI IMG/M metagenome (GOLD analysis project Ga0187848, IMG submission 132424) | Peatland microbial communities from SPRUCE experiment site at the Marcell Experimental Forest, Minnesota, USA - June2016WEW_4_40 | ecosystem: Environmental > Terrestrial > Soil >... | reverse complement strand
ATCTCCTATCGCCGCCCTCGCCGGCGATCCTGCGACCGCATCCGGCTTCATCGGCAAATCGGTCCGATTGACCCTCTTCTGTTTAACTGTCCCAGATTACACAACTATTCGAAAAACAAAACAACGTTATAGCGAAGGTGTGTTTATAGGCGATGGTGGGGCGCTGACATGCTCTTCGCCGATAGCTTCTGGACGACGGGCTACTCGGAAATTACCGATTTCGAACCGCGAACTTCAGCGAGAACTTGTCCAGGCGCCTGGACTTCTGTTTGAGTGGCTAATGCGGTCACCCGTTGTTGGAGGCATGCGTGTTGCCCGCAGAGCAAAGGGTACGGAACACGGTTCCCATCGATAGGCCAGTCTCTTTCGAGATCGCTGCGATCGAGGCGCCTTTGTCCCGAAGCTTTGCCAGACGCCCAGCGTCGACTTCGACCCGCGGACGGCCGAATTTCACGCCACGCCGGCGCGCCGCCTGTTGGCCAGATTTCACACGGTCGGTGATCAGACTGCGCTCGAATTCCGCGATCGATGCGAAGATCCCGAAAGTCAGGCGACCGGTTGGAGTGCTGGTGTCAACACCTTCGTAGAGCGAGATGAAGTCGATTCCGAGAGAATCAAATTCTGCCAGTGCATTCACCAGTTGCCGGAGCGAACGCGCGAAGCGGTCGTACCTATAAACCACAACCGCGTCGAACTTTCGACGCCGTGCTTCGGCCATCATCCGGTTCAGCCCGGGGCGAGACTCTCTGGATCCGCTGATGCCTGAGTCAGAATATTCTCCGACGATCGTAAATCCCCGGCGTTCGCAGTAAGCGTGAAGCTCTTCAAGCTGCATGCGGACAGTTTGGTCGGTGGTAGAAACTCGACTGTAGATGGCGCATTTCATTTCGTGCCTTCACGTTTCATTGGTGGCCGGCCACCAAGTTTTCCATTGGTGCGGGATGCCTTTGCCTTGGCTTTCGACCGCTTTGTACCCAGGCAGGCCGGACAGATCAGTTCAACATTATGTATGGGGCATTTGTATTTCATAACCTAGCAGTTGGGTTTATATAACCTAACAGATGGGTTTGTCAAGCACGAAAATCGTTCATTCCAAAAGTATCCGCGCGCGACCCGTTGTAAGTTGCTGATGTGGCTGGGCTGCTTTTGGGCAAATTGACGTTCCAGAAGTTAGAACCTTTGGAACGTGCGCCCCGGCTATGTGCCTGCGCCACCGGTATTCTGGAAGGGCTCGTTGCAAATCACTCCATGAGCGCGTCGCCGAAATGCAACATTACTTTCTGGGGCTGGCTCCGGGCCCTGCTCGTAGCTGCTTTAAATCGGCAGTGGCGAAGCCGAGAAACGCAACATAACGTCCAAAAGCTTACATTACAGCCGCGGCTCAGACGCAGTGTGTCATCTCGTTTTTGACCTCGAGGTTGAGGGTGCCGGCTGAGCCGATTTTCTTTAGACCTGGCAGATGGGTCCCCTATCGGCCGGCGCGATGGCCAGGGGTGGAACCCCCCTCGCGGGCTACAGCTTAGGCCAGGTTGACGTGGTCACCCCCGCTTCTCTTTTCTTAAAAAATTTATTTCGTTAGCCCAGTAGGCGATCGAGGGGACTGGGAGGAAGCCGTTCTGGCGTTTCCGGGAAACTGCCAAATCCTGTTAAGTACGGCTAAGACGAACTAACCTGGTTTCATAGTGGGTGCAGGAAAATTGCTCAGAACGTACGCCAGACCCCGGGGCTCCGGTTGTCGCCGCTTGCATCGTGGCGCGATTCCGACTGCGGGGCGAGCCGATTGAGCGATCAGCCAGGGCCACGGCGACGATTGCGGATTCGGTGCAGTTGGCGCGGTTGGTGCTGTGGGAGATTCAGAGATAACACGCGGTCCCGAAACCGGCTTCGCAAATGACCTTTGCGTTCGGCCCGGCAAAAGCCCGCCGGATTATGGCCGCCAGGCCATGCGTTTCGGTCTTCATTTGGTACCACGTTTGGCTTTTACGCGGGCATCGACGATGCGCAGGAGATGGTTGGCCAAAAGAATGATTTCAATTGCCTCGACAGGATCGTTCAAGTCTACGTCCCGGTGAGAGTGTAGATTTTTGTAAGATCCGATCGCCCCTGAAAAGAGCTCCATTCGTGCGACTTGTTCGCCGCGCTCCGCATTCATGTCTGTGAGTGGTCCCTTGTCTGGCGAAAATGCCTCGCGCATGAGCGTTACGCCGATCATGCTGTTTCCCAGTCCCGCAGCGTCGCGCACCGACACTTCGACCGCCTTCATCGCTTGGAGCGCGGCGACGTCGAATTCTCCGCGCATGAAAGCCATCCAGACCTTGTCGGCGATCTTCGAATGTAATGCCTGTTTAGGGAGCATTCGGGCGACGGCGTACTGTGTGAACTCGGCCTCGTTCTCAAAGCGCTGAGCGCGGCGACTCAAGATCCGCCAGCCGTACCGCGCGCTGGAGTCAGGAGCTGGCACGATCAGTCCCTGCGCTTCGAGCCAAGCCCAGGCCTCCGTCAAGGCAACATCAATTGCATCCCGCCGATTCAGGGGATAGGGAGTCTGTTGACCGGGAAAGGTGGTTGACGGCCACAGCTCGGCATTCAATTGGCCCGGCATGAACATATTTCGTGAAAAGTTTCTCTTCCGAATCAGGAAGAGTAGCTTCGCCCCCAGCTCTTCCGGTTCAAGAGCGAGAAGAACATCGGCATCGGGAATTGCTTGAGTCAGTTCGTGCATCGGCGTGTCTGACGTATGATAATCGCTATTATCGGTACCCGATTATAGGCCATCGTGACTGCCGGAGAACACACGATCGGAGGACTAAGCTCCCGCAGAGCGCGTGCAGGCCGCAGGCCGGTGTGCGGGATTGTCAGCCGCGGCGAGTGTCGGGCAGCGCAAGATTTGACCACGAACGCCGGCAACCGGGCCTCGGCGATAGCGTGACTGCGTTGTAGCTCACCCCTTGTGAAGCGCGCCGTGTACCCGGCGAGGCGGACCGCCGACCGGTTTTCTGACCGGCTTTTTCCGTTCCGTTGCGATCGGGGCCCCCTTTCGGACTAAACGGCCGCCCCCGCGGAGGCCCCCTCGACTGGCTCCGCTGCCCCTGGGTTGACATGGCAAAAGCGCTCGCGGCCCGATGCCGTTTCGCCTGCTTCAATGGGGCCGCGGTGGATTCACCGCGGATACGCAATAACACTTTTCCCATGGAACGATGCGGAAGCGCTTCAATGGGGCCGCGGTGGATTCACCGCGGATACCCGGGGCGAGATTGACATGCAAATCGCCACGGCCAAGCTTCAATGGGGCCGCGGTGGATTCACCGCGGATACCCGGCCTGCGCAGAACCCTCGAATTGTCAATGATATCGCACGCTCTTTGCGAGCGCCCCTCCCGTGGGAGTCGACCAAGAGGATAACGCAGCCCGGCTACAACTCCAAGTACTTGCGTTTCTTCAGAGTACAGGCTTCGAGCGGTTGTCGGCATTTCTTGATCACGCCACCGCTCGCATACTCTTTTGCTCTCAGCGCGTAACGAACACTGGATAATCATCAATTTCGCCGTTCAGGAAACGCGCCAGGAGCCGTGCCTGTATCTCCAGCAGTCGGCGGTAGCTGACGCGGTATTCAAACATAGGATGGGTCACAAGGGTGTCCATACGCAACTCGTACGCATGAAAAAATCCCTTGCGGCCGTTTGGCTTCAGGGCGACTGCGGGACCAGACCGGATAAAATCCGCAGCCGTCACCATGCGAGTGTTGATCGCCGTTAAAACCACGGAGTCGGCAATAAGGGGCCGGAACGGCTCCATTAAGTCGAGCGCAAGTGCCGGACGCCCGAAACGGGGTTGGTGGTAAAAGCCCCAGTACGGGTCAAATCCCAGCGTATAACAGGTGATTGTTAGGTCCTTCACAAGGATGCTGTAGGCAAGCGACAACAAAGCATTTACCGGATCACGCGGCGGACGTCTGTTCCGTTGGGTGAAGTCAAAAGAAAACTCAGTCGGCGCACCCCGGTGTGCGTCATCGCCGTTTTCTTCCGATTTCAGCATTCCCGCAAGTTCACTGAAATAAACGCGTGCAGCGGAACCTTCAATCCCAAGGAGGGAATCGAGTTCCGTCACCACTTCTGCCTTTTCCGCCAGGACTTTCAACTGACGCAACGCGCCTTCTGGCGGCTCGATGTGATTGCGCTGAAGGAGAGTACGCTGATTGCGGATTTTGCCGGCGACAAGTTTGCGTGAGAGGCGGAGAGCAATGGCTTCGTGCTCGGCGGACATGAACTGCCGGTATCGCAGAAAGACATTGCGCGAATTCAGGCCGCTTGTAATCCCATAGAACCAGCCACCTTGGGAGAAATAGCAGACGGGCACTTCGGCCGCGCAGAACGCCTGCACGGCCTGGGTCGAAAGCTGCACGTTCCCGAACAGATTGATCTGCGATACTTCGCCGAGGCGGACTTCTTGCTTCAGATCATCGCCATCACGCACCTGGATGACCTCGCCCGACTTTCCAACCCGAAAGCCTTGCGAGTTCAGGTATAGGGGCCGAAGGTCGTCACGCGCGGCCACCAACTGCCGGATCTCCGCCGCTGGCGGCTGTTCTCCGTCGCCAAATAGCGGGATTTGCACCGCACGACGATCTTCGAACTTGAGAGCACGCGCACGTAGCGCGTTGGTTTCGTCTGGCAGACAAATTCCGGCAAGCGAGCACCGTGGACACTTCGGACTGTCGACCAACGGCTCTGGGATCTGGTCGCTCAGCGCTGCCGTGCGCGCCTGCGAGATGAACTGCTCGGTCTCCGTAATGAGAGCATCGCCAATCTCGATCCGCACGCGTTGCTTCGTAGTGGCGTAGTAAAGAATGCCTTCGTCGCAGGAATATCCGCTATCGCGTAGCACGAGAGCTTGAGCGGCGACTTGGATACGATCCGAGGGCCAAGGTGCAGGCGCGCCATCGAGTTCACGCGGCTTGCCGCGCTTGTAATCGACCGGACGCACGGACTTTCCGTTGTCTGCCGCCGTATCGCTTTCAATCAGGTCGATCTTCGCGGTCAGTCCGACGCGCTCACTTGATAAGGTCACCGAGCGCGAGTGTATGACCTCGCGTCCAACATCGGCGGCGGCGGGCATTGAGCTTGGTCCACTATCGACCCGTGTGTGTTTGGCGTTACCGTCAAGCGTGTCGGCACTCTCCTGGAACACGCCCTCCACCCATTCGTAATAAAAAAGCCTTGGGCAGTAGACGAATTCGTTGAGCATGCGCGCCGGTAGCAGGTCGGGCAACTTCAGTCTAAGATGATGGACTGCACCATCTTCCGGTTTCTCGCCAGTGCGAATTGGCTCAAGGCGTTGAGGTTCAGCAGACACGGGCGACTCCTTTCGGCCGTAGGGCGGTCAAACGACGATACAGGGGCTGTCTAGATTCGTGTACGGCTTCCCGAGGGCCGTGATTACACGGTCACCGCGGCCCTCCGCAGGTCCGAGATTCACAAATAAAACTTGGTCCTCAGCGTGGTTGATGACGGCACGCAGGGCCTCCCGGCATCGCACCAGATCAGAGGGCGTAAATTGACACTCGAACACTGAAAACTGAAGGTGATCGCCGAATCCACGCATCAGCTTGAAGACTTTCCGCAAACGCTTATCGTCGGAAATGTCATAACAAACCAGATACGAGCTGCGCATAAGCACCTCACTGCGGTCTTTGGGTTAAGAACTTGCTTACGTCCGCAGGTATTGGCTGCACCGTGTATAGGCAAGCCGTCCCCGGCAGTGACCGCCGTTACACCTTAGTAACCTCAGTCATCGTGTTGGTCTCTGATGACGCAGCGTCTGTCGCGGGCACAAACGTCCCAAGTCCGAAATGGCTGGCGTAGCCAAAGGTGAGCGGGCCGCGGACAGGCTTCGGGAAGGTGAGGACGAATCCGTATCCGATCTGACCGGCGTGCGCGCCGTTTCCGTATTTGCGTTCGCGTTGGAAGGCGAGCCAGTGGATGGATCGCCTGCCCACCCTCATTGGTACGATGACTGTGGGGCGTGGCAGCCCGGACTCGACGATGAGTCGGCAAAGGTCGTGATTCGGCGAGCCAATCTGCAGGCCGTACGCGTCAAGCTTCGGGCGTCCGTCACTCCGTTTGTGCCAACGCGCCATCCGAAGGCTCATCATGACGGACCTCCAATCGGTAGCTTCGGCAAGCAGCGGTGACTGATCTCGGGATGGATCAAGACCGGCAAAATCGCTGGATTGACCAAGGCCGAGCAGAATAAGTTGCAAGTCATGACCGCCGTGGCCCCAAACACGTCGCAATTGGTCAAGTGCTCGGCGCGCATTTGTGTCGAACCCCATAGGTGCGTACAAGGTGATCCGTGTGATACTGCTACGTTCCCCTGCGGCTTCACACAAGATGCGGGCGTGCTCGTGGGTTTTTAGCGGCTTGCCATCCGGATCGAGGCCAGTGAACACAGGAGCGTTGCCGGAGAGTTTGACCAAGCTTTGGTGGATTCGCTCAGCTACTGACACGGCCTGCGTCAGACGTGGTAGGACTTGGCTGGCAACGGCGAACCGAGCGACCGTGGGCAATGGACCGACCGGTGCGTTGATTCTTGCATGCGCGCGGATCTCAAAGGCGTTCCGCGGACGTGCGTAATCAACCCAGCGGGCGCCAGGCGGTTGGCTCCACCCGGACTGCTTCAAATCTCCGGTGTCAGCCAGCAACGCCTCGAAGATGCCAGCAGGAAGCGCGCTATTCGTAGCTCGTGCTTTGTCAGGACCTTTCTTGCCGGGCTTTAGCGAATTTGCAGCCATGGCTGTCTCATAGCCATCGCGCCAGAACAAGTAGCCGGCGGCCGCCATTGGGGCAATGACGCGCACCAATTCTTCGTGGTCGGCAGGAAGCTCGCCGTCAGCCAACGGACGGGCGTTCGGTGAGCGGGCGGGCTTTGCGCGTAGCTTTGCTTCCACTAGACTTTCAGCCCGACCGAAGTAGCCCAACCGTTCCAACAGAACGCGAAGTGCTTCCGTTTCCGGTTGCGTCAGCTCCACGGTCGGCCACGCGATTTCCACGGATTCTCCGTCCTGTATGTGCACGAAAGTATCGAAAATCTTGGTGGTCTTCTGCTTCGACCCTTCGACATAGGGCATGTAGTGACGCGTGTGGCCCGTCGTCGCCCGAGGCAGGTGGAAGGAGGGCGCTTCGGCAGCGAGTTTCTCGATAACTCGGCGTAGGGTGGATTCTGGGACGGCATCCTTGGCTTTGTGATGCCAAGTAGCAATCAACGCCCGAAGAATACGCCATGGCGAGAACGGCCATTCGACAATGCCCTCATTGACCTGTCGGCCCCATGGCGTGGCGTGCACGCGGCCGGCAAGGAACTGAAAGCTTAGAGCAATCATTTTGCTTCCTCGTATTTGAGGGTTGTGACCACTGGGGAGGCAAACATCGACGAGGCGGCTCGAATCCACCCTGGCAGCGCCTGTTCGATCTCAGCCCGAGATGGCAATGGGAAGTCCTTGGGGCGGGTCACACGAATCGACCCATCACCTTCAGTCTCCAGGTCACAGGCGGTTCTTAGGCGCAGACCTTCGTCCAGGAAACGACGGATCTTGTAGAGCGCAACACCGATGAGGAGGTTTACGGCATCGTCGCCCAATCCATAGCCACGGATCTGAGCGAGATCCAAATTGAAATACGCGGTAATCTTGCCGGAGTACTCGTCCCGATGAAATGGTACATGGCCGAAGCCTTTTTTGGCGTCGCCGCTAGGGTTCACATTGTCCATCTTGACCCCGCCGCTCGGCGCAATAGTTACGCCGCTGGCTTCGATGAATGCAGTAATGGCGCGTGGCAGACGCAGCCTGCCACCTGCCAAATCGCTTTTGGCCAGGAAAATACCGTGGATAAGAGCGTTGGTGTCGTACTTGAACAGCACCGAGGCGAGCAACTTCAGGTCCACCGGCCCCATTTCCATAGTGCCAAGTTCCTTCTTCAGCGTCTGGAAGAATGATTTGTCTTTGCCTTCGAGAATGTACGGGCTGTTGAGCCGATGAGATTCAAGTACGGAGTTAGTGATAATATGACCAGCCCCGTTTGTGACTGCAACATAAGGCAAGCCGACAAGGCACTCGACCCACTTTTCTTTGGGCGTATCCCAGCAGACGGCCTCCAGCCGGTTGGCCATGCTTTGTGCGGACTCCACCAGCAGCATTTGCCTACCGTCGGCGAGGTTGTAGGTAGCCGCGCCGAGGTCAGGGAATCCGGTGGGCTGAAAGCGCGTGCCTTGCACGGGCTTCAATGAAACTTCGACCAACAAACGCGGCTCGTTGGCGAGGGCAGTTAGATTCATCGTACGTCCTCCTTCTATATGGTTGTGGCTTGAGGCCGCAGCACCATCTCAGCCAATGCGTTGATTTCAAAGCGAGAGATTGGAAATAGTAGCGCCGCCGCGGCACGCGCCACGGCTTTGCCTTGCTGATGCACTTGCTCAACAGCAGGGGCGAGACCGCTGGCGCGCAGTCGGCGCACCGCCAATTGACTGGCCGCCGCTCCTTGTCCATTTGCGGCGCGCTGGTGGACCGCTGGCACGAGGGGCACTTCCACGTTGCGCACCAGCGTCCCGGCAAAGCACAGTTTTAGTAACGTGAACACAGCGCCGGGGAAGGTCGAGGGGCTACTGTCCGACCGGAGCCAACGAGATTGTTGAATCTGCGGCCAATCCAGAAGCGTAAGTCCCCACAGCAAGTCTGCGAATCGCACGAAATCCATCCTTCCCTCGATAAAAGCAGAAACGTGGGAAGGACTGGCGAAACAACGGCCCACGTCGGGCCAGATGGGCACCCCTGCCTTCTGTGCGAGCACCAACCGACGGGCCATCACGGCGTTCAGAGCATCGACGACATCTCCTTCGCGCCAAGCGACGTCCACCATAGCAGTTTGTTCCCAGCCAACCCAGAGCGACCCATTCTTGACGCCGCATTTGATAGGCTCAAGCTGAGAGCGAAGTGGCATGAAGGTATCGCCATACTTGCCATAAACGGATGCCAGTGACGCCGCCAACCGGTATTCCGCCGAGCAATCATCGGCTGCTTGCAGCCAGCGCGGAGAAAGAGGCGATACAGGCTTGAGAAAAGATTTCTCCGTCCATTTCAAGCTGTGCGTCATTGCCTGTTCGCAGCCGCCGAGCGCAACAAGAACATCCTGAACGCGCTCGGCATCGCCCTGCTTGCACAAAGCAAGTATGGTGAATTCGAGTTGGCGCAGCGCCCGAACCGCCGAGGAGGGGGCGCTATCCGCCGTCGCTGCCCGTCGAAAGCTGTCAAGCCATACATCGCAATCATTGAGTAAGTCCACCGCGATATTCCGCGTCACGGATAGGCGATCAAGCGGCGTGGCGAAGTAGGCCAGGCCATTCCGAACTTGAAACCCATAGCGTTGGAAAGCAGCGATGCCGCGGTCAACACCTAGAGAAACAACGGCACGCGCGAAGTCCACTCCATTACGGGCCGGTCGGCCTGCCACTTGCGCACGGCCTTCGCTCATGAGAGCCCGCAACTCCGGCAGGCCGCTTGGTGCGTTCCATAGCGGCATCCACATCTCCGGCCGAGCACTCGATTCGTCTGTCTGTGCCGCCGTGGCGTAGCCGACGCCGGCTTGTCTCACGCAAAACGGCGCGCTAGGCGTTCCCCCATCGGCTGATTCCAGCCGTTTCAAAACTGCGCCCGCAAAAACCACCGCCCCTTCGATCATCAGAATGAAATCCCAAGGATTGAGCAGAGACTCGGCGCGGAATCCCGAACTGGAATTGTCGCCGCCTGCAGCGGCGGGAAAAAACTGTCCAATGGCTGCACCTCTGAGAAGCCCCGCAACTGATTCACTAAACAACGCTGCGCGTAACCATTTCTCGGCGGAGGGCGTAGGTGCATCAGAGTTGAGGCCCAAGACATCTGTAAGCCTCTGCATGAAGTTGCTTGTAAAATCGGTATTGCCGTCGTTCCACCCGGTTCCCAATAAAGGGGGATAGCTCACTCGCGATTCAAGCAGAACCATGCCCGAGTCAATCCCGCACACACAGTCATCCGGCAAATCATTGCGAAGTTTTTCGATCAGCAACCGCTTGTGGGTGCCAGCAGGTGCCTCCGAAAGCCCCATCTGATAGATTGCGCTCTTTGCCATGTTCAACACGCCTCGGTACCTCTCAAGGCGGTGACCTTCGCTGCTGATGAGTTGGCCAACGATCTTGGTTGCAGTCGTCGGCTGATCGCGGACGCCGGTTCTTACCTTTTTCCCCGTAACTGGATCTTTTTCGTTCAGCTTGCGCTCCTGGTAGTAAAAACCGCTGCCACCATTCCAAGGCGCAACAATGGGAGTCGGGCAGTATTCGTGCAGAAAAAAGTGGAGGAGGGCAGGTTCGTCGAGAACGGACTCCAAAACGAAGGTATCCCCCTGCCAGTAACCCTTCGCGCTGTCGTCTCGCTGTTCGGCGATGAGGCGCAAGACGGCAAGGGCCTTGAGATAATGGGCGAGCGGAACAGGGGCGCAGCCAGTCATGCGGATTGTGCTCATTGGGTTTGCTTCTCCAATTCTGAAGCGCGCCAGTCAGCCACGCGCAACAGGGTTTCCAAGTATGCGAGGCGGAAGGGACCAATATCCGGGGCATCGCGCAAATGCAGCATCCGCGCCAGCCAGGACTCGCCGCGTGGACCGTTGCCCATCTGCATGAAGGACAGATCTAGCTCCAGCTCCGAAACGTCTCCGTGACCACCCGGCCAAACGGCGGGTAATCGGTCGCCTTGCCAGATACCCCGCGCAAACAGCCTCCCGGCCTCGGGAGGGTTGGCCTCACTGGGTAACGACCGGATAGACAGGCGGACACGACCGTGATGGGCAGCGATGAGATAGGCAACAATGTTGCTAGTGATGTCCGCTTGTGCAAGTTGCAGCCATGCCAACGCTGATGCTAATTCGTGCCGAAAGCCCTTTCGGTCGCAATGGCCCTGTTGGAGGGCGGACTTGGCCCAAACCGTTTCGAGGATAGGCGGCGTCCCGCTACGAAGCAGCATCTGCTGGAAACAAGGATGGGCTTTCCCGACATCATGCCATAGCGCTGCATTGACTAGTGCCGCTCCCAGGTCAACACTCAGTCCTGCCTCTGCCGCCAGTAGGCGAGCTTGTCCGCCTGCATGTTCGAGATGGGATGCCAGCTCCACCCATCGGCCTATGAAAGTTAGCTTGTTGGCGTCGTTAGCGTCTGGGGATTCCGTTTCGACCATGGTCGCCACGGTCGGCAGATCGCCGGAACCCCCTGTCCAGCCGAGCCGGTCGGAATAACCCCCAGAGCCCTGGTGAACCAGATAGGTCTGTCCTGGCTTGGCATGCGATACATCATTGTCAACGGACAAAAACTCGTCAGCCCCACTGCTGTCCCACAACGGATGCCGTTCTGCGACAGCTGCGACGAATTAGCAGCTACTACCGAAAGTCTTTATACTGAGCTTGCCCCTGACAAATGGTGGAAGTGGTTTTCCTATCCACGGTTTTCATGCCAACCGGAAGCGTTCATGGGTTGTGAGAGGCATCCTGTCGAACCAGAAATTCATTTTCTGGACGGACGGGTCGAACCATTCATCCGGCCTCCGTTGACGAGATGGCAGCGGTGGCGTTGGCATCTTCTCGTAGCGGCTGTTCTCGCCTTGGTCTGTGCGGTCATCGTTGAGCTGTTCGTTGGCCTTATTCGCCGTTAGTGGCATCGTGATGGTGTTCTCAGGGGGTTTCATGGGCGGCACTTTAATCCGATGGTGGCGCGTTTCCAGATGATTAGCGATATGGCGATTTCTCAACAATCATCGGCACCATCGCCCGTATTCTCGAATGCCCTGCGCAACGCACATTAAACTGGCGATCGACAACTAAGAGAGGCTCCGGTTCAATGCAGCGGCCCTTCGTGATCTTACCGTCACAACAATGAGGCCCGGTCGCTGGACCGGGCCTTTTTCTTTCTTGTTCGCACGCGCAGTACCCTAGTACGCCCACCACGGACCTGCCTGAACGCCGCTCGGTGGAGTCACTCCCTGAATTGCCGTGTAGACATTCCGGCCATAGAAGAAGGGCAGACCCCAATCGAAATACCCATCAGCCGCCTTCTGTAAGGAAGAGGGGTTTCCTGGATTTTGAGGCGTGTTAGGCCCGGCCAGATCACTGAAGGCGGTGTTAGTTGCGAAAGAGAGTGTGTTGGCGGCGCTTACGCTGAACTGGACTAGGCTGCTGTTGCCGCCGGTTGCTTGGTTGGTTGCCTGAAGACTATCGGGGGACGTGGCGGGGCAGTAATAAAAATTAAGACTGCTGCCGGAGCAGTCCGTTATCCCCGAAGTCGGTTGGTCCAGAAAGAAGATGCCATTCGAGCCGCTGTCGAGGAAGCTGCCGATGGAGTAAGAATTATTTGCGAGGAGTAGGTTGTTCTCTGTTGAATTCGGGTACGAGACCCCACCGACTGGGAATACGGTTGTAAATCCGCTCCAGGCCGGATCATTAAAGTTAGAATCAAGCGTCAAGACGACTGCGCTGCCAAGTCCATTGTTGGATTGTGTACCGATGCCGAAGACCATAGTGCCGGTGGCTGTGGGTAGACCGCCGACAGCAACGTTCTGTAACTTAAGGATCACGCCATTGTTGTCCGTAAACAGCGATACAGGGTTACGGACCTGTTGAGCGGCGGGCACTAAGGCAGGAGTACAACTGGAGCTAGAACAGGTGTAATACGTTCCCGGAGGTGGAGTGCTGGCAGAACTACAGGCGTTAACCCCGGCCTGTGCGTTGCCGACCACATCGCAGTCGTATATATAATTGCCTACTCCGAGCAGGCCATTCGCGCCCAGGTGGGCAACGTCATCCTCCTCTTGTCCTGTCGTCGTTGAGCCGGTACTGGTGGGAACCTGCGAGCAGGTGGTCGGTATCGAATTCCCCGTAGGGATAGAAGTGTCGCCCATCACGTGTATCGGCACCGAGCTTGCCAATTCGCTGCCGTTGCTTGACCCGCCCGAGGCCGGCGTAATCGAGTTCAAGTAAACGTTTGGCAAATTGAGTGATGAGACCAACGATGCCGGAATCCTCAATCCGCTCGAGCCGGTGTCCACCGCGACGTTAGGAATGGTGACGCAACTCGTCGTGGAACCCGGAGTGCAAACCTGGACGGTGGTATACGCCACATTTGTTTGAGGATTAGTGGAAACGGGGCCGGCATTAACGGCCAGCGGCGCTACGTTGACGGCGCTGCCACCCAGGGTGGTGCCGCCTATCTTTACGTCGGCTAATCTCACGGTGCCAAAGAAGAAGCTGTTATCCAGGAATTGAATGCATTCAGCAACCGGGGTCTTGGTGGTTGGGGTCGGGGGCGGAGTGCTGCTGCTGCTTCCGCCGCAACCCACGGCGAACACCAAGGTCAGGATCAGAATTACAAAGCCGATTTTTCGCACGTTCCCTCCCATTACCGTATTTCCTGAGCATCAACGCCCTGCGGAATCATTGCCGGAACGTAAGCGTGCCCAACATAGGCGCGCGTATGGCCGCCCGAGTGCATTACCAGATTCGGTTGTGCCACCGCCAGCGGCGCATTGCGTGAGCGCCTGGGCTGTGCGCTTCTGGCCTCTTGAGCGGCTTGCGTAAACGTCGCGTAGCTGTCGCCGAGTAGCTGCTGGAAGTTGGGAAGGAACGGCCCCCGCCAAGCCACGCCAAACACCTTGCCATCCGGCGAGACATATTCCCGCACCACCGTACCGTAGGGTGTCGTGATCTCGTGCACCGAGTAATTGGCGCTGGCCCGTACGGCGCGCGTGGCCTTCATCTGCTGCTGATCGGCCTCCACAGAGGTCACATCGCCGCCCAGCGCCGCTGCCGCGTGCAAGGGCAGGAGCAATGACGAGAGAACGAGCCCTGCCAGCAGAACGATCTGTGTCGTGACCTGACTCCGGCTCCGAATGTCGATTTTCATAATCCTCACTTCCGTGGGATACTGAGCTGAATGTCTGTGTCTAATGT
>Ga0187848_10002588_pt1 | contig 14020 bp, 12 predicted proteins | sample June2016WEW_4_40_FD_132424 | JGI IMG/M metagenome (GOLD analysis project Ga0187848, IMG submission 132424) | Peatland microbial communities from SPRUCE experiment site at the Marcell Experimental Forest, Minnesota, USA - June2016WEW_4_40 | ecosystem: Environmental > Terrestrial > Soil >... | reverse complement strand
GCCGACAGGAATGCATGGGGAGCATACGCGCCCCCGCGTGTGCTGGCCGGCGCCCTCGCCGGTCAGTCTTGATTTCAAGAATCTCCGGAAGCGACGGCTGAATGTGAATGGTTACTCGGCGCGGACGCCACCCAGTGCCCGCGAGGAGCGGGTGCTCCCCAACAATTAAGAATAGTGCCAGGATGCGTCCGCGAACTGCCGGTCATTGAAAGCTCAGGTGGCACGGGCCAGAGACTTGTGTTTTGGCCGGCTTTTCGCCGCCGTGGCGGTGGCTTCCGCATAAACTTCCCGCAGTTCGTTGCGGTCATCGTTGGGCAGATAGAGGTAACGGCCGCAATTGTCGCACAATTGAACGTCCTCGGCATGCATCAGCCGGATAATGGCGCCAATGGGAATGCGCATGTGGCAGCCCATGCAGACCTGATGGCGCACGGCCGCCAATCCGGTTTTGCCCCGGGCGGTCAAGCGATCGTAGTGCTCGAGGATGGGCAACGGGATTTTGCGGCGCAGTTGGGAAATCGCCGCTTCCACGCTGCCGCCGCTGCGGTCGCCAAACTGCAGCTCCTGGAGCTGGAGCAGATTCTGAAAAAGTTCTTTCATGGGACTGAATTCATTTGAGAGCGGAAACATTAAACTGGGAAAAAGAACCGACGCCGGTTCCTCCAAACTTTCGGCGCCGATTCACAGATTCATGGGAGATGGGTTGATTCAGACCGGATCAGTGCTGCTTCCGGTTTTGGCGTTTGGAGCCTTTTTGTGCCAGCGGCGGAGTCGCCGGTGTGCAGACGGGTTGAGGCTGAGATGGTTTTGCGGCAGCGGGAGCCGGGGCGGCTTGGCAGCCGCAGGCGGTGGGAGCGGTGGTTGGGGCGGTGGTGGCAGTGGGCGGAATAATGGTAGATTCGTTCATAATATGATGTTTTGTTTATTAACTGCGGTTGGACGCAGCCAGGAAGACTCATTGCAAGAGCCATGCCAGCCCGATTTACCGGCCGAAAAGGAATGCAAGGCATTGCGTTGCAACAGGATGCGGCGAAGGAAGGCAAAGGGGCCGCGCCTGCGATAGTTCGCAACTTGGAATTTCTCGAAGGCGAACTGCGAAATCTCGTTTTCAAACGCGGGAAAAGGGTTGGGAGCAGCGAGCAAGTCCGGTGAAGAGGTTGGCAACAAATGATGAGTGTTGTTCTTTGGACGCGATAGCTTAGGATGTATGTTGGATGGCGGCAGAAGGGCCGTAACGCGTGACCCATTGTTGCCGACATCGGCCGCGTTGCCAAACTGCCAAGCGATGACCTATGCCATTGGGGCCTGATTATGAACCGGAGTTCGATTCGTTGAGAGATCTCCTGCTGGAGATTGCTCCGGAGCGGTCGGTGGAGCACCTGCTGCGCAAGGTGGTGCAAAGGCTCGCCGAACGTCCCCACGCGCTGGTGGCCCGGCTGTGGTTGCTGGAAAAGTGCGATCTTTGCGCTTCCTGCCCCATGCGTCCCCGCTGCCCCGACCAAACGCGCTGCCTGCACCTGGTCGCCAGCGCCGAGTCTCCCGTTTGGGAGCCGGGGGAAGAAGCGCGGGCCGCGGAGCGGGAACTGCGCCGGATTCCAGCGGGGGTTGGCGCGATTGGGCGGATCGCGGCCACGGGCCAGCCGATGGTGAGCAACAACCCCGGCAAGGACCTCGACGGATTTGGCGAGCCGGGATGGGCGGGCCGCCAGGGCATTCGTGGATTTGGCGGGCAGCCGATTATTTTTCAGAACGAAGTTCTGGGAGTGATCGCGCAGTTCAACCGTATTCCGACTCCGAATCAAAGCCCGGCGTGGCTGAGGATATTTGCCGATCATATCGCCGCCGCCATCGTCAATGCGCGCGCTTTTGAGGAAATCGAGCAACTCAAAGCCCATCTGGAACTGGAGAACACGTTTCTCAAGGAGGAGGTGCAGGAGGCCAAAGCGCTGGGCGAAATGATTGGGCAGAGCGCGGCCTTGAAGAGGCTGTTGCGCCAGGTGGAGATGGTGGCGCGGACGGACGCCACGGTGTTGATTCTGGGCGAATCCGGCACGGGCAAGGAGCTGATCGCGCGCGAGATTCACAAGAACAGCCGGCGGGGCCAGCGGCCGTTGATCCGCGTCAATTGCGCTTCGATTCCCCGGGAGCTTTACGAGAGCGAGTTCTTCGGGCACGTCAAAGGCGCCTTTACCGGGGCGTTCAAAGACCGGGCCGGCCGCTTTGAGGCGGCCCAGGGCGGCACCTTGTTTTTGGATGAGGTGGGCGAAATTCCATTGGAATTGCAGAGCAAGCTGCTGCGGGTGTTGCAGGAAGGGCAATATGAACGGGTGGGCGAAGAGAGAACCCGCACGGTGGACGTGCGCATCATTGCCGCGACCAACCGGGATTTGCCCAAGGACGTGGAGACGGGGCGCTTCCGCCAGGACCTTTATTACCGCCTCAATGTTTTTCCGATGAAAGTGGCCCCGTTGCGGGAACGCAAAGACGACATCCCTCTGCTGGCGGCCCATTTCCTGGACAAAGCCATTCGCAAACTCAACCTGCCGCCCGCCCGGCTCACCCAGGCGCATATCGCCCAGTTCCAAAACCATGACTGGCCCGGCAACGTGCGCGAATTACAGAACACGATCGAGCGCGCCTTGATCCTCGCCCAAAATGGGGTGCTCTGGTTTGACCTGCCGGACAGCCAGCGGACAACGGCGGCCGGGCCGGTTGCGGCGGGGACGGAGCGCGCAGCGGAGCCGGCCATTCTGAGCGACGCCGAGTTCCAGCAGCGGGAGCGGGATAATGTGCTCGCGGCCCTCAACAAAACCGGTTGGAAAATTCATGGGCCTGGCGGCACGGCCGAACTGCTCGGCGTCAAGCCCACGACCTTGATTTCCCGTCTCAAGAAAATGGGACTGAAGAAGCCTGCGGCAAAAGCGGCCTTGGCCGCCTCCGGCAGTTGACCTGCCTGGCGCTAATTTGATGTTGTAGTGTCGGCGCTGTGCGCCGATTTCGCGGCCCAGGCTCCACCCTGCAACAATCAACTTAAGACATGACCCTTTTGGGACGAGAAACCGCAGTCCCGCTGCGAGATGTCGCAATCTGCGAACCTTCGCAAATGTCCGGGATGGCGACCGCTGGCTGTATCATCTTGCACACCAGCGACTTGGGGATTGTCAACCTGTTGGCACAAGGATTGATAAATGACCGGTAGATATGATGCCGTCCGACAACTGTTTTTGAGAAAATCCAATCGTTATGTTGCGCCTAAATCCCGTTGAGCCAAATCAGGCTGGCGAAGAATTGCAGGGAATCCTGGAGAGAAACCACTTGGGTTTTGAGGAAATCCCGAACTTTGTGAAAATCCTGGCTAAATCCCGCGCGGCGGCGCGGGCCTATATGCTGGCGGAAGGCGCCCTGGCGGAAGGCCGGCTTTCGGAACGGCAGCGGGAACAGATCGCCCTGGCGGTGGCGGAAATAAACGGCTCCAAGTATTGCCTGCTGGCTCATGCGCTGGCCGGCAGGAATGCCGGGTTGAGCGAAGAGGAGATTGAGTCGGCCCGCCGGGCGGCGGCGTCCGATGCGAAAGCGGACCGGATGTTGCGTTTCACCCAGTCCATGGTTCTGCAACGCGGGGAAATCAGCGATGAGGACCTGGGCGAGTTGCGCAAAGCGGGTTTTTCCGACGAGGAGGTCATTGAGATGGTGGCGAATATTGCGCTGAATGTTTTCACCAATTATTTGAATATTTTGTCCAAGACGGAGCTGGATTTCCCGGCCATTGCGGACGGCCAGGCGAACGGCCACCCCGGAAAACCTGCCCAAGCGCCGGCCTGAATCAGGATTCGCAAAAAATCCCGTTGATGGGCAATGCGCCAGTCATGGATGATAGGGCGGGCAGACCCCTGCCGGCCGCATGACGGCAGTGCGACGTTGGTTCCTCTGCCATTGCCCGACGGCGGGCAGCGGAGTGCCCGCCCTGCCTTTCCCGGCCCAACCATGACTGACGCATTACGTTCAGCTCCGCTTTCGCGGTTGACATCCTTGGCCCGGCGTGACTCAGTTTTCGTCGTCAGGCATGTCCTGCTCGCTCCAAAGTTCTAACGTCTTGCTGCACAAAAGAAAGCAATGAAAGGTCCATCAAAGTATGCAGGTTTTGCCGCGGCATTTGTGTTTGGCGTTGGATTGCTCATCGTTGGCAAGACTTTGGATGGAATCGAAGTTTTGGGACTTGCCGCGCCGGCGCTGGGCCTTGCCATCGCACCGACTAATTCAGGCAAGGCTTTGATTATCGCTATTGGAGCCATGTTTTTTTGCTCCCTGTTTGGGTATCTGGCCGCATCAAACGAAATCACTGGCAAGGCGGTTTATCATCACTGGGCTGTTCGAGGCAGCAGGCCGGAGCCAGTGACACATGCAGATTCACCTGCCAAGTTTCGCGAAGCCACTAATTTAATTTGGGCATGCAGCTTATTCAGCGCACTTGTCAGTGCCTGCTTTTTCGCTTGCTATCGCAAAGCACACGCGGCGCCGGAGGAGTTTTTATAGAGTTATGCGGAGCACGAAGGCATAGTCGCACGGCTTTGTTGCCGGGAGTTGAACGGCCAGGCCGTCGTCGCCGCGATGCCAGATGAGACGGTCGCGGGCTGCCAAGGATTGGGGTCAATCGTTTCACTCTTGGCGCGCTCGAAACTTTCGCTATTTTTTGCCAAGGGCTTCGGTTACGGCGGCCTGGATTTCTTCAGGTTTGAGCCTGACGGACAGGTATTTTCCATCCGGGCCGATCAGGAAAATGGCCGGCAGATTGGGGCTGAAGCTGCCGCCACTGCCGCCGCTCATAAATCCCCCTGAGTACAAGCCATACCATTCCATATTCACACCGTCCAGCGTGCCGGAAATCCAGGGAACCTTTTTCTTGGAGAGTTCCGCCAGATAATTTGCATCGGCGCTTTTGCAGAGCGTAACGACGACCAGCGGCCCGTCTGCCGCGAATGCTTGCGCGACCGCTTCCATGGCGGGAGTCTCGGCGCCGGGCAGCTTGCCGCACAAATCCAGCAGCACATGTCTTCCGCGGTAATCGGACAGCTTGAGCGGCTTTCCGTCCAGTGTTTGCGTCTCGAACAGCGCGGCCTCCACGCCGACGGCCGGCAGATGATGGACCGGGACTTCGATCGTTCCCACGTCAAGGGTTTCCTCGCTCCGGCCACCCGGCATTTCCGGCACCAACACTTCCTTGCTGGCATAGCCAACCGGGGCGCGAGGCGGCATCTGGCCGGGGTTGTCCTCCATCACCGTGACCATGACTTGACATTTGCCGGCCGGAATATCGTCCGCCCGGAAGGAGCCGGCCGCGGCAAGTTTTGCGGGGTAAGAATGCTTGTCCAGGCGGACGCCGATCTCCACCAGGCTCCAATCCACTTTTCCGCCGGGAGGCGTCAACTCTACTTTTCCGATGATGGCCCGGCCCATTCCGCCGAGCGTGACTTGCGTGACTTCTCCCGGCTTGACCTCGATCTGCGCAAGCATCTCGCTCCTGAAGCCCCTGCCGCCCTGCTGGACATCCCGGTTGATTTGCTGCCCGCCGGACGGGACGTTGGCGAAGACAAACCGGCCTTCGTCATCGGTCACGGTCTTGAAGTCGTTGCGGTCATACGTCAGATCCTCCTCGGAGGAGGCCCGGAAGGCACCGCCCAATTGCAAGGTTTCATTGGTTCCGGGCCGGCTGCCAATCCGAAATGTTCCTTCTATCCTCCCCCACGGTTGCAGGACGATTTTTGGCGGCGCGCCGGAATTGGACGCGGGAATTTGCCCGAGGCCGGCGGCATGGGACGCAAAAATCGCGGTGGCCTCCGCGTCGCTTGGCAGGACAAACCGGCCGGCGGCATCGGTGGTGGCAATGGTGTCGTTCGGATAGCCGTGTAATTGACCCTGGCGCAGGTAGAGAGATTTTAGTGACTTCTTGAGCGCCACCGTCGCGCCTTCGGCGGGCCGGCCATCCGGCAGAACGACCGTTCCCTCGATCATGCCTCCTCCCGCGGTGAGGACGATGCCGGCGGCGTCGGCCGCGCCAACCTGGATTGTGGCCTTTTGTTTGACAAACCCCCGGGCCTCGATCTCTGCCGTCACTTCAAGCACCTTTGCCCCGGGGTGGCCCGGATAAGGGTCTTTGGAGGAAAGGATGAACTGGCCCTGCGCATCGGTGACGGCGATGGCGGCTCCCGGGAGCGGTGTGCCAGATTGTGAGCTTCGGTCGTCCCGGCGGACGCCGGACAGCCGCAGCAGCGCGTCCGCGACCGGCGCGCCTTCGGCGTCCACCACGCGGCCCCGCACTGAATTTGTTGTTGTCAGGCTGGTGTCGGCGGCTTCGAGATAAGCCGTGAACGCGCCATCGGCAGGAACAAGGCCGTCAATCACCTGCGGCTTGCAGCCCGGTCCCTCGATAAGCACGCGAAATTTCAATTGCGGATCAAGCAACTCGATCTTGAAATTTCCCTGATCGTCCGACTGGGCGCGTTTGCCGCAATCCGGATAAGCCAGGGAAATGGCCCCGCCGTTCTTCGGCGAGGCGCCGAAGACGATCACCGTGGCCCTGGCGGAGCCGCCGCGCGGAGGCACGATGCGGCCAACCAGGTCCGGCCGCGTCTCCGGCTGCGCCCGGGCCAGAATGGCAAAACCGGCCAGCGCGACGGCGCCGGCGCGGCAAATCCCCCGTATATTCGCGATCACGATATTCATTAGACGCCAATCCACCGGAAAGGCTCCGCCCTGTTCACGTTCCACCGTGTCCAGGCTCTTGCCCCCTGCACGCGGATGACAAATTTATCGTCCCCGTGCCGCGTGAGCGACACCACCGATTCGGTTGCGGAGCCAAGATTTCGTGTTGTCAACAATTCATTTTTTGTCCGGCGGGCGCGGGGCAAGGGCGCGGGCGCGCCATTGGCGGAAAGGTTGCCACCTGGGTTCCTGCTCGAAGGCCCGGCGGTAATCCTCCGCGCCGGGCAACTGGCCGGCGGCGGGTTCGTCGAGGATCACCGCGCAATCCGGATGCAATTGCAAGGCCGAGGCCGGGACCATGGAGGTGACAGGACCTGCAAAGGCTTTGGCCACGATTTGGGCCTTTCTTGCACCGGTGGCCAGGAGGAGACAGCAGCGGGAATCGAGGATGGTTCCGATTCCGATGGTGATGGCGAGGCTGGGCACCTGGCCTGGAGGCGCAAACAACGGCGCATTTTGCTCGCGGGTCAGCGGCGCAAGCGCCTGCACCCGGGTGCGCGAGTCCAGCGGGGAGGGTGGCTCGTTGAAACCGAGGTGGCCGGTGCGTCCAATGCCCAAAACTTGCAGATCAATGCCGCCGCTGCCCTGGATGAGCTGCTCATATCTCGCGCACTCCGCCTCCAAATTGTCCGCGGCCCCATTGGGCAGGTGCGCGTTCTCCGGCCGGAGGTTAACCTTGTCGAACAAGTGAAGGCGCATATAGGTGGAGAAAGAATTGGGATGAGTTGGGGCCAAACCGGCATACTCATCCAAATTGAAGGTGCGGCACCTGGAAAAATCCAGGCCTTCCTCCTGGTGCATCCGCACCAAGTGCCTATATACCGGTTCCATCGTGCTGCCCGCGGCCAGACCAAGCACCAGGCGCGGGTTGGCCCGCAGTTCCTTCCCAATCACCCAGGCCATCAGGGCGGCGGCGGCGGCATCGGTCTGAATGATGATTTCCATGACGCAGCCAACGCTACTTGAGCAGGATTTGCCCGCAACCCCAAAAGATCGGGTTTGGCCGCGGCCGGGCGCTGGACAAAATTCTTCGTGTCCGGAGTTCGACTTCCAATACCATTGCCCCAGCCCCGCCAGTGAGGCAGGATGGGGCGCGTGAACCGGCGCGATTTTCTCAAGACCGGCATGGCCGGCGGCGCGGCGGCGTGGGCGGTTTCCGCCACCGCCGGCGCAGGCCCGGCGTTGCAAGAGTTCTCCCCTTTGCGCTCCTTTGAATGGGACGAGGCGACGATCAGCCAGTTGCGTTCGGCCATGCTGGCGGGACGGCTCACGGCGGCCGCCCTCACGCGCCAGTATCTCGGCCGCATCGGCGAGGTGGACCAGCGCGGCCCGAAGCTCAATTCGGTCATCGAACTGAATCCGGACGCGGTTTCCATTGCGGAGGCGCTCGACCGGGAGCGAAAAGAGCGCGGCCCGCGCGGCCCGCTGCATGGCATTCCGGTCCTGATCAAGGACAACATCGCCACGCACGACAAAATGATGACGACCGCCGGTTCGCTCGCGCTGGTTGGGGCGGTTCCGCCTGGCGACGCCTTCCTGGTGCAACGACTGCGCGCGGCGGGGGCGGTCATTTTGGGTAAGACGAATCTGAGCGAATGGGCCGATTTTCGCTCGACCCACGCCACCAGTGGCTGGAGCGGCCGGGGGGGCTTGACGTTGAATCCCTACGCGCTGGATCGCAATCCGTCCGGCTCCAGTTCCGGTTCCGGCGCGGCGGCCTCGGCCAACTTGTGCGTGGTCGCGGTTGGCACGGAAACCGACGGTTCCATCACCTCGCCCTCCTCCTACAATGGCCTGGTTGGCCTCAAGCCAACCGTGGGCCTGGTCAGCCGGTCCGGCATCGTTCCCATCGCCCACAGCCAGGACACGGCGGGTCCGATGGCGCGGAGCGTGGCGGACGCGTCCATTCTCCTGGGATGCCTGGTCGGAGCGGATGCGGATGATCCGGCCACCGCCGCCGCCGCGGGAAAAATAGCGCCCGACTACACCGCGTTCCTCGACGCGGCGGCCTTGCGGGGAGCGCGCCTGGGCGTGGCGCGAAAGTTTTTTGGAATTATGGATGCGGTGGACAAGTTGATGGAAGAGGCGATCGCGGCGATGAAAAGCCGCGGCGCCCTGGTCAGCGATCCGGCGGACCTGCCCAGCCACGGAAAGTATGGCGACAACGAGGACGAGGTCCTGGCATACGAATTCAAGGCGGACTTGAACAAATACCTGGCGTGGCTGGGCCCGTCCGCGCCGGTGCATTCGCTGGCCGCGATCATTGAGTTCAATGAGCGAAACAAGGCCCGGGAAATGCCGTGGTTCGGCCAGGAGCTGCTTCTCAAGGCGCAAGCCAAAGGCCCGCTGACCGAGCCGGCTTATCTGGACGCGCTCGCCCGCAACCACCGCCTGGCCCGCGAGGAAGGGATTGACGCGGTCCTGGACCGCCTGCAACTGGACGCGATCATCGCTCCGACCACCGGTCCGGCGCAATTGACCGACCTGCTCTGGGGAGATCGCGATACCGGCGGCTGCACGACACCCCCCGCCGTGGCGGGCTACCCCCACATCACCGTGCCGATGGGCCTGGTGTACGGACTGCCCGTCGGCCTTTCTTTTTTTGGCCGGGCTTGGAACGAAGCGAAGCTGGTGGGCCTGGCCTTCGCCTTCGAACAGACGGCCCAAGCGCGCAAACCGCCGCGCTTCCTGGCCTCGGTTAAGATGCGATCGGAGAAATGAATTTCCTCATGCCGTGGATTGGCGGCGATGGCACTGGCCTGAATTGCAGTGTCGGCTCTGTGCGCCGATTTCGAGCCACAGCCTCGACACCACAACAAGTCAGGACACCGCTGCCGCCAGCAGTTCGTTGACTTTTGCAATCACCGCGAAGGCATCCGCCACATAAAGCACGTCGGCCTTGCCGCGCGCCCAGCCGCAGTTCGGGTCGAGGCTGATGGCGCGGCGCTCGCCGATGAAACGCCAGCCGACGGTATGCGGCTCTTCGCCGTGGCAGCAGGTGCTCAACCCTTTGGCGTGCCGCGGGGTCGCGCCCGTCTGGCCGATCTGGTTGAGATGGGAGAGGAACGGCAGCACCGCCTGCCCTTCGCCGCCCAAATCCACCAGCGACTTGCTGCTGCCCAGCGAAGCGCGTGTGAGCTTGAGAAAATCGAGGATCAACTTCTCCGCCTCAGCTGCGCGCGTCCGGCCGTCCGCCTGTTTCTTGGTCCAGCCCGCGCCGGTGACGAAAAGCAGTGGCGCATCGGGACGGATCGTTTGCGCATCGGCCTTGGGCTCGCGGATGCCAAGCACCGTGGTGCGCTGGCCGGCCTGGGCCAGATTCACCGCTACCAGTTCAACCGCCGCCGCGCCGGCGCCGCAGTCGCAAGCCGCCTGGCTGCCGGGGTCAATGAGGATCAACCACGGACGCTGCGTTCGGGTCAGCGCCGCCTCCATCCTCTGGCGATAGTACCAGCGGTTGACCGCAGGCTTCCCACCGGCATCGCTGATGCCGGTCACATGGGAATCCACCCGTCCGCCGAGCCGTTGCGCGACCCCGGGCAAAACGCGGTTCCAGCGTGAAGTTGCCGGAGCGACGACCAGGGTGGCCTGCGCGGCTTTGCAGAGGGCTTCCGCCGCCGCTGCGTCCGTGGAATAGCGCGACTGGGCAAACTCCGCGCCAACCGCGCCGAAATACTTTGTGGCGGGACAGGCTGCGATGGAATCCGCCGCCGCTTGAACGCTTTCACCAATCAGCCCAACGAACAAATTCGAACCGGCGCTGGCTTTGTTCAGAGCACGAGCGGCATGCAATGCCTCGCGAGCTGAGTTGGCGAGCGAGCCGCCGGCTTCCGTATAAGCAAGTAAGAGGATCGTTTCCATAATTTTTGCCGCAAAAAGGCACAAGAGGCACAAAACTAAATGGTGTCTGAGAGAATATATTTTCTGACTTCAAGTTTTCGTGAACCGAAGTTGATCAACAAACCGTGCTCGACTCGACAGCCGCGCAGGTATCCGAGCAATTGGGCGACATTCTCATCACTCAGTGCTTTGCACGCCTTGAGTTCCACGATGAGTTCACCTTGAACAAACAGGTCTGCAAAATAATCACCGAGCACCGTGCCGTCTTCGTCCAGCACTTGTAGTGCATGCTGTTGCTTTACCTGGACGTCCGCTTTGCGAAGCCGGTGCGCCAAGCCATTCTCATAAACTTTCTCCAAATGGCCGTGTCGCAAGTAGCGATGCAAGGCGAAGGAGGTTTCGCGGACTTGGTCACAGAGTTGGAAGATTTCTTTTTGAGTTTTCATTCTTTTTTTGTGCCTCTTGCGCCTTTTCGCGGCAATCATCTCTTAATCCACTCGACAATTTCCTGCGCGATGGCGTCCGGCGACTGGTCCTTGACGATTTTGGTGGCGCGAAGCTGTTTGGGCAGCGTCACGCTGACGAACGTTAATCCTTCGCCCGCGAGCTTGGCCGGCCTGGCCTTCTGCAACGCCGGCATGACGGTGCGCATGTTGGCCATCCCGACCTGCGGATTGTTTTTCGGCTCGGGCAAGTTGCCCGTGGCCCACCCCAGCAACGCCGGCGGCCCGGCACAGCGGGACACCTGATGCCTGCCGCCTTCGATGCGCTCCAGGATTTCCAGCGAGCCGTCGGCGTTGACTTTCAGTTCGTCCACGCCTTGAAACTGATCCACGATGCCCAGCCGTTCGCCCACCATGGGCATGGTCGCGCCCGCGCCGCGCGAGGCGGATTCCCAGCCGCCGAAGACCAGCAGCCTGGATTTGTCCAAACCGGGAATGGTCTGGATGGCCTCGGCCAGCGCGGCGGCGACTTCAGCCGCCTCGGTGAAACCGCTGGCGGGACCGTCGAGCGCCACGAGTTCAAAGGGCGCTTTTTGCGCCACGGTCATCATGACCTGTTGGAGCTTGGCCTTGGGTCCGAGGCTGACGAGCCAGACCTTGCTGCCGGGCGCGTTCTTCGCCAGGTTCGCCGCCTCATAAAGCGCGTGGCCCGCCCAGGGATCGAGGATGGCGGGCAGCATCATTTCATTTTTCAGCGCCGGGCCAGCCGGCGACGCGACGGGTTCAAGCGTCTGCAACGGATCGGGCACGATCCCGGCGCAAACGACGATTTGGTATGCGATGCTCATAAACGTTTCATCTCTTCGGAGTCATTCTCTGAAGGAAAACACCCGGCCACAGTGGCCCGCACTTCCTGCAACCAGGCGGCGCGCTGTGCCGCTGTGCTCGTGATCACGACGGCGAACGTCCGCCGCTGGACATTCTTCACGCCGCACAAGTCAAACACACATTTCTTCCACAAATTCTCCAGCGGATCACCGAAAATCTCGCGCTCGCGGTCCTCCGGCGTGTTGGCGGTGTTGAAAACAATCGCCGCCCTGGCTTTGAGCAGCCCGACGGGGACGCCCTCGCCTTTGTCGTTGGCCACGAAACGGTAGGCGATTTCCATCCGCAACACGCGGTCAATCCAGCCCTTCAAAATCGCCGGCGGCATGCCCCACCAGTTCGGATGCACGATGATAATGCCGCCGGCCTGGGCGATTTCCCGGCAATGACCGGCGATGACCGGATCAAGTTGCGCGTCCGTTTGCAATTCAGCGGCGGAAAACAGCGGCGGAAATTGTTCGTGGTAAAGATCGTGGAGCGCGACCTTGTGGCGGTTCCGGAGCAGCGCCTCCGCCGCCGTGCGGGCGATGGCGTGGTTGAAACTTCCGGGGTTCGGATGGGCGAGGATGATCGAGATATTCATCAGTTTTCCGCCGAATGCAGGCCGCCCGCGCCGGCGCGGAAGGCCACGGCCATGCTCATGGCGTCAGCAGCGCAACCTTGGAGAAATATTTTTTGAACCGCTCCTGGTCGCGCGTGGCAATCTTCCAGCCCATGATCTCCGCCTGGGCGCCGATGAAGAAGTCCGGCAGCGGCATTTTGGGCGGCGCACCGCCGCCGGAAACGCGCCGCGCGGCGACATAGCGCCGATAAGCCTTGCCGCAAAGCGCCGCGGACGCGGCAGGCACATCATGCACGGTGATTCCCAGGCGTTTGACTTCCGGTTCCACCTCTTCCGGGTCGCGTGCTCCCGCGCACAATTCCGCCAGCGTCACCACACTGATGCCACCGCCTTCCGCTACCACGGCGTCCTCAATCTGCTTTTTCGACCACGCGTGGTGTGGCTGGGTTTTGTCCAGGGCATCCACAACGACGTTGGTGTCCAACAGGATCATGGCTCGCGCGTCATCTCACGCAGTTGGTCCCACGACAGGTCAAACTTCATCTTGGAAGCCGCGATGGCCTTGCGCACCTCCGCCCGGGTTTTCTTCTTCGGCGGCGCCGGTTTATTGAGGCGCACCAGAAGGAAATGGCCGTTGCCATCGTCCTCACAGGCAAACACGTCGCCCGGCCGGGCGCCTGGCATGACCACCCGCTTCTTGCTGTCGGCGATTACTGTCATGGTGGGATAATCCCACATTTATGGCTGGGAGGCAAGCGCGTTTCCAATTCAGTTTTCCGCCGAATGCAGGCCGCCCGCGCCGGCGCGGAAGGCCACGGCCATGCGCTCCGGATTTTCCGGCGAGGCGGTCGCGCAGTTCCACAGGCAGGCGCCGCAGTGGACGCATTTCTCGCGGTCGAAATTCGGCACGCCGTTTTCACCCGGGGTGATGGCCTGGCCGGAACAGACTTCGACGCACAGCTTGGTGCCGCATTGCTGGCATTGATTTGGAAAAATAAACGCGACGTGGTCGGCGTAACCGGGCGGGGCCTGCACTTTCCCGCCCATCAGCAAGGCGTCCTGATGGGAGACGAGCAACCGGCCATCGTAAGGAATCGCCGGCCAGCCCGCGCGTTCCAGGAGGGCGGCGTGCGCGGAAACGCCGCGCGCGTAACAGTCGTCGCGAATCTTGCGCACTTCGCCCGGAGGAATGCGGCCGCGAAAATAATCTTCGAGCGGGGGAATGCGTTCCCACGGACGCAGCGGCCGGCCGGGCAGGACGAGGCGTCCGCCGCTCAAACCGGCCAGCGCCATGCCGAGCAGGCCGGCGACGAAGCCGTGTTGAAAGCCGTCGCGCGATTTTTCGGCGGCGCGAGCTTCCTGTTCCACCCAACTGCCCCGGCGGCGCTGCCCGTAAGCCGCTTCGAGGTTTTCCTTGGTGAAAGGTTTCTTCGCCTTGAGCAATTCGAGCACGGCTTCGGCGAGTTGCGCGCCGGTGGCCCAGGCTTCGTCCACGCCCGATCCGGTGAGGATGTTGGTGCTGCCGCTGCCT
>Ga0187848_10002587_pt1 | contig 14025 bp, 7 predicted proteins | sample June2016WEW_4_40_FD_132424 | JGI IMG/M metagenome (GOLD analysis project Ga0187848, IMG submission 132424) | Peatland microbial communities from SPRUCE experiment site at the Marcell Experimental Forest, Minnesota, USA - June2016WEW_4_40 | ecosystem: Environmental > Terrestrial > Soil > Wetlands... | reverse complement strand
CGGGGCGGGCAGGGGGTCGCCCGCCGCGTCTCCGCGTGCCCGGGTCCCCGTGTCTCGATGCTGCGGGGCCGGCTCGGGGCGGGGCATTTTCCGCCGCTTGGCGGCGGGCCCTTTCGGCCCGCGGGCCTTGCCGACCGCCGGCCTGTTCCTCGTTGCCCGCCGGGTTTTGGGCTTGCTTTTCACGCCCTCCATGATAGCGGATAGTGGACGTGTGTTCAATAGCGGGAATCGGGCCAGTTTGCGGGCGGAAGGGGATTGGCAACCAGCCGCCTTGGCGCCCCGCGAGGGACCGCTATATTGGGGGCGACGGGGGTTGGCCTCGCACCGCCTTGACAGAGATTTGAGACCCTCGACCCCATTTGCACGCCCACCATTTTCAGGCCACCGCAACGCAAATTGCCAAAACTAGTATTGTGTCTCGAATTTCCGAATTTCGCGAGCGTGGCCCCAGCATGGCGTAAAGAAGGGCAGCATCGTGGTTAAGGTCTCGCTTATGTCGGGGGACGGCAGGCTGGCGGAACTCGGAGAGGTGAAGCCCAGCGAGGCGGTAGGGATGTTCCTGTCGCACCCCTGGCAGACAGAGGTCCGTCGCGCGGGCGAAATCGACGCTGAGGGCGCGGCTTTGGGATGGCCTGAGATGATCTTCACCTCGCCCTCAGGCCACCTAATCGCGACCGCAACGGCGGCGGATAGGTTCGACGTCGAGGTCTGCGTTCCTCGAAAGGGCAGGCTGGTCGCTTTGCTCCTGGGGGACAAGTCCCACGCGATGAGGTCGATACCGGCCGCCCACGTGGGCGAGGTGATCCGCATTTTCTCCGAAGGCACCGGCACGTCGGCCGACATAAGTGGTTCGCGCCCGGTAAATAGGGCGGGCGCCAGTGAGCCAAGGCGGATCGGTCAACAAGCCGCCGATAGCGACCACACGAAGCGATTTGGGAACACCGTATCGCAACTGCGTCCCGGCCTGACGCTGATGCTGGCCACAGGCGTCGCCATCAGCATTCCATTGGCCGTGGCTGCGTCGGTCCGTGGCGTCCTGGCCCAAAGTTGGGCGTTCGCGATCGCGCCCGCCGTCACCCTGCCGACGATCTTCGCGTTATTCACTGCTCCGACGCTCGCCGAGAGCGTCAGAACCGGTGGGGGGAGGGTGACGCACCTCTTGTTTGGGCGACTCGTCTTGTCCGATTATCCGCTCGCAGACTTCGAGAGCATCCAAAGGGTCGGAGGCGAAAGGAGGGGGATGTGGGCGGCTTTGATCTTTTTCAGGGGAGGGCGTGTCATGCGATTGTTCGGCGCTGGCGACAGTGTGTTGGATGCGCTGGAACGGGAGCTAGAGGCCGCGAAAGGTAGGGGCGGCGAGGGTGGGGAAGGGTCGGGGGCATGAAACGGACCGGGTGGCCCCGGGCGGGAAACCGGCCGGGGCCACCCGGTCCGTTTCATCCGCCCTTTCATGCCCCGCTAATCGTGCTCATGGGGGCACCCTGCGTGTTTCGTTGAGGGGCGCCCGGGGGCGGCAGCAGCGAGCGCCCACCCCAAGAAATCTAACAGCCGTCAGGCGTTGAGTCAATCTGCGCCTGGTCTCGTGTGCGGCAAGGTTTTCCGGCGGACGATTCACGGCGGCGAGAACGGCCGTTCGACCCGTGCTGAAGCACGGGCCTACTACCGCCTTCGGCGGAAATGCCCGTGAACGGGCATGCCAATGCCTGGAACATTGAAGGCACCCGGAGCGCGGTTGCGTTCCCACCTATTCCCTTCGCAGACATTATGGCATAATCGAGACGCTGGCGCGCGGCAATGAGCGCTGAACCGCAAGGGAGCATTGCAGGACCGTGGTAATGACCCAGAATCGCGTCATCAGCATTTTCAACCACGTCCTGGGGCCCGTGATGCGCGGGCCGTCCAGCTCGCACACGGCCGGCGCCTATCACATCGCCGGCATGGCGCGATCGCTGCTGGGCGGTCGTCCGCGCCGCGCGTCGCTGGCCTTCGACCCCGGCGGGTCCTACGCCGCGACCTACGCCGCACAAGGCGCCGACCGGGGCTTTGCCATGGGGTTGCTCGGCAAACCGCTGACCGACGAAACCTTCTTCACGGTCCTGGCGGATGCGCCGCGGAGCGGGCTGGAGATCCGCTTCGGCGTCCGACCTCTCGACAACCCGGAACATCCCAACACGGTCGAGATCGAGCTTGTGGCGGAGGACAAACCGGTTCTGCGCCTGGCGGCGAAGTCCATCGGCGGCGGCGAGGTCGAGATCACCCGTGTGAACGGCTGGACGGTGGCGATGAACGGCTCGGCCTACGAGACGCTGGTGGAAACGGAGCCGTCGCTGCTTCGCCGCGTGACCGCGCTCCTGGGCGGCGACGGGGCGAGCCTGGAAGAACCCCAGACGCTTACGCGCGGCAGTTTGTCCGCCGTAACGGTCCGCCGCAGGATCGCGCTGGGTCCGCAGATGCGGCAGGCGCTGGCGGCCTTGCCGGGCAGAGTGCGGGTGTGGGAGTCGGTCCCCGTCTGTTTCGTCCCCACCGGCCAACCCTTGTTCCGGAGCGCGGCGGAGATGGTGCAACTGGCCGAAGAGCGACGGATTTCCCTCGGGCAACTTGCCCTGCAGTATGAAGCACGTCTGCTGGACCTGGCGCCGGACGAGGTACTCGCCGAGGCGTTGCGACGCTACGCGATCATGGAGCAGTCGGTCGAGCGCGGTTTGGACCCGAGCTTCAGCGGGCTGCAACTGCTGCGGGCCTGTGCCGGGACCATCTTCCAGGCCGAAGCCGCGGGGCGTTTGCCGGTACGCAGCCTGCACACGCGGGCGGCGGCCCGGGCCATGGCCGTGATGCACGTCGATGCCGCGATGGGGGTGGTCTGCGCGGCCCCGACCGGCGGCTCGGCCGGCACGCTGCCGGGCGCGCTGGTCACGCTGGCCGAGGAGCGCGGATTGAGCCGGGCGGAGATCGCCCGGGCGCTTTTGGCCGCGGGGGCCGTCGGCGCGATCGTGGCCCGGCGGGCCACCTTCGCCGCCGAAGTGGCCGGCTGCCAGGTGGAGATCGGGGCCGCCGGCGCCATGGCGGCCGCCGCGGTCGTGGAGGCGGTGGGCGGCACCGCCGGGCAAGCCTGCGACGCGGCCGCGATTGCCTTCCAGAACACGATGGGCTCGGTGTGCGACCTCCTGCACGGCATCGTGGAGATTCCGTGTCATACCCGCAATGCCGCGGCCGCGGCCGGCGCCTTCGTCTGCGCCGACCTGGTCCTGGGCGGCTACCGGAACCCGATCCCCTTGGACGAGACGATCGACGCCGTGTATGCCGTGGGCCGGATGCTGCCCGCCGAACTCCGCTGCACGTCGCAGGGCGGATTGGCCGTCACGCCCTCGGCGCAGGCGCTAAAAAGGCTTGCGTGATCCCGGGAATTCGAGCGTGTGCCACTGCTTCGCAGAAGCAGTGCGTTCCGCGGGTTCGGCACTGCTTGTTCCAAGCAGTGGCACACGGCGGAGGCGTTGAAGCCGGGAAGCTGTCAGAAAGGTCGTGGCGGATGTCGCTGAGCCTGCCGCCGTTGCTCTACTTGTCCGCCGCGGAAGTTCGCCGGGCGCTGCCCATGCCCGGCGCGATTGCCGCGATGCGCGAGGCATTCGTGCAACTCTCGTGCGGCCGGGTCGCCGTGCCCGCACGGCTCCGCCTGGACGTGCCGGAGCAGGAGGGCGTCGTGCTGTGCATGCCCTGCCACAGCAAGGCGGAAGGGCTCTTGGGGGTGAAACTGGCCATGCTGTTCGGCGGGAACCGCCAGCGCGGTCTGCCGCTTCTTCATGCGCTGGTGATCGTGGCGGACGGCACGACGGGCGCGCCCTTGGCCCTGATGGACGGCGCGGCTCTGACCATGCTGCGGACGGGCGCCGCCTCCGGCGTGGCGACGGACTGCCTGGCCCGCGGCGACGCCGACGTGGTTGCCGTGTTCGGCGCCGGCGTGCAGGCCCGCGCGCAACTGGAGGCCGTCTGCTGCGTGCGGCGGATGCGGTGTGCCAGGGTCTATGACCCGGATGCGGCGGCCGCCGGGCGGTTCGCCGCGGAAATGACCCGGCAGGCGGGGCTTCCCGTCGAGCGTGCGGCAAGTCCGGCCGCCGCGCTGGAGGATGCCGCCGTGGTTTGCACCGCGACCACCGCTCGTGGGCCGGTCTTCCAAGACCACGACCTCGCGCCGGGCGCGCACTTGAACGCCATCGGCTCCTACCATCCCGACGTGGCCGAAGTGCCGGCCGAGACGGTGTGCCGCGCGCGGATCGTGGTGGACCACCGCGCGTCGGCCCTGGAAGAAGCGGGCGATTTGCTGGTCCCGCTCGAGCAGGGGCTGATTCGGCAGGAGCAATTGCGAACCGAACTGGGCGAAGTCCTGAGCGGAATCGCCCCGGGACGGCAAAGCGCGACGGAAATCACCTTGTTCAAGTCCGTCGGGGTGGCGATCGAGGACCTGTACGCCGCCGCACGGACGCTGGCCAACGCGCGGGCGCAGCACTTGGGTATCGAACTCCCGCGATGAACGGCTGTCCCCGCAAAGGATTCCCGGATCCCAATGTATCCGGCACACTCCGTGTGCCGTTGGGAGGCGGCACACGGAGTGTGCCGGATACATTGATTCCGCCCCAGGTCCTAAACGTCCCGTCTTGGTGTACAATTACCGCGGGCGGGTGCAAATGAATTGCCTGAGCCGGACACGCCGCCCCTCTCGCGAGACTTGCCCAGTTGAACAACGCGACAGAAAGGCCCGAACCGATGAACGACCATCCGACCCCCAGCCGCCGTCAATTCCTGCGCAGCGCCGGTCAAGCGGCCACGACGCTGGCGGCCGTTTCCACGCTGGCTCCGGCGATTCTCTCCGCCCCAACCCCCGGCAAGACGATCGGCGTGGGGTGCATCGGCCTGGGGACCCGCGGGGGCGACCTCATCAATGCGGTCGTCAACGCTCCCAACGTCAAGGTAGTGGCGGTGTGCGACGTCTATGGACCGCACCGGCAGAAAGGCGTCGAGCGGAGCCTCAATCCGGCCGTGAAGGCCTACGTGGACTACCGCGAGCTGCTGGCCGACCCGCACGTCGATGCGGTGGTCATCGGCACGCCGGACCACTGGCACTGCCGGATGGTGCTCGACGCGGTGAAAGCGGGCAAGGACATTTACTGCGAAAAGGGATTCTCGCGGACCCTGGCCGAGGCCAAGCTGATGCGCGACGCGCTGAAGCGGAGCCGGGTGGTGTTCCAACTGGGCCACCACGCGCGGCAGGCCACCTGCGCGTTGCAGGCCAAGGAATTGATCGCCAAAGACATCCTCGGTCCCATCACGCTGGTGCGCACGGGCCGCTTCAAGGCTTCCGACCCGGCGCATCCCAACTGGCGGTGGTACGGCTACTACGAGCAATGGGACCGGCCGGACCCGGCGCAGGTCGCCAAGGATGTGAATTGGGACCTGTGGCTGGGGCCGGCCCCCAAGATTCCTTGGAACGAGCGACACTTCTGGCACTGGCGGTGTTATTGGGCCTACGGCACGGGCTATGCCGGCGACCTGCTGTCGCACGAGCTGGACTTCGTGCAATATCTCCTCGGCCACGGCATCCCGGACACCTGCACTTGCGTGGGCCTGCTCTCGCAACTCCGCGACGATCGCGAGGTGCCGGACACGTGGGCCGCGGCCTACGAGTTCGAGAAGCTGGGCCGGACCGTGACTTTCACCGGGAGCATGAACACCGGCAAAGCACAACAGCCCGTGGAGATTTGCGGTCGGGACGGCACCCTGCGTTTCGACGACATCGCGCACAACGTGACCCGTTTTCAGATACTTCCCGAAGATCACAACGCCCGGACGAACCTGCCCAAGGGCTACGAGTGGCGCAAGACGCCCAAGCAGCCCAATCACATGGTGGACTGGGTGAATTGCATCCAAAACCGCGGTACGCCGAAATGCTCGACCGACGAGGCGTTCGTGGAAACCGCGACCTTCCTGATGTCGCTGGTTTCGTACCGGCAGCGGCGCGTGGTCCGCTGGGACGCCGCTCGGGAAGAAATCGTCTGAGATGGACATCGCGAACAGGAGGGAAACATGAGAACCGGACTTCTGCCCGCCGTCGGCATGGCCCTCCTGTCCTGGACCTGTGCCGGAGAAGAGAGCCACCCGAAAGACACGAGGACAGCCGGAGCCGCCAAGGTCACCGCCCATTCGGACGGCCTGCACGGGTATATCGGCTTCGGCGCGACCCGCCCGCCGGTGCGGTCCGAGTACAGTGCGGGCATGGGTTTCTACTCCGCGGTCTGGCCGCTCGTGGACCGGCCGCTGGCCGACTTCCAGATCGGCCTGGCCGGCTCATGGATCACGCCGGACAACTCCGACGACAAGGACACGCCGTTGGCTTCGCAGGGCACGCTGGCCCGCAAGTGGCCGGACCGGGGTCCCACCTGGGCCAGCGTATTCCAAACCGTCGAGGGCGGCTTGGGCTACTGGGCGAACAACCACTTCCGCTACGGCCCGCCGAAATTCAGCATGAACGCCACGCCGCAATGTTACGATTACGAGGTGGGATCGCCGGGCTGGTCCTTCTTCTACAGCAACGAAGCCCTGCCGGACGATCGCTTGGGCATCGCGCAACTGAGCAACCGGCTGCTCATCCCTCCGGATGCCCTGCCGTTCCAGGGGAATCCCAACGGCCAGTTCCTGGGCTACACCTACATGGCCTTGCCCTTTACGGATCCCACCACGGGCGACCCGCCCACGGGCGACCAGAGTTGGACCTGTTTTCTGAGCGCGGCCAACTTCAAGGGGCCGATCGCCTATTACATTCCGGAGACGTGGAGCAAGATCGGCAAGTTGTTCAAGTATCCCTTCATTTACGGGCGCGGACTCGACGCCCGCCCGGCCGACATGGGCGGCGGCGCCATGGAGATCAACACGGTGCCGCGTTTCGAGGCCCAAGATGCGCAGGGGGTGGTCTATTCCAAGATACCCAAGCTGCAGTTCCCGGTGGACGGCCGGGGAAGAACGCTCCTGGTGCAGGACGTGACGTACTACTCGAAGGCGGCCCTGTACGACGCCTTCCGGGCCTGGCGAAACGGCGGCCCGGCGTGCTCCGGTCGATTCGACGAGAAAGGCGCTTGGAAGTCCAAATTGACGACGCACACCACGCGCTACGACCAGGCCGGCAAGAAACTGAGCGGCGTGGAGCGCGTCTTCGACACCAAGGTGTTCGAGGGCAACGTGTGGGGCCTGGAGTGGTTCGCCGGCAACCTCAGTCCCGCCGGCGTGTTCCCGCAGTACTTCAAACACGTCGGCAAGGAGCGCGTCGCAATAGCGGCCGCGGACGTGCCCGCGGAAACGCAGCTCCTGCCGCAGGAGTTCAAGCTGGCGGGGCGCGGCGAGCCCTACACCTCCCCGGGCAGCGGCGCCTGGAGCCGGCCCGGCCCGAAAAGCGGACCGCTTACGGTCAAGCTCGCCGACGGCTCCGTGGTGACGTACGCCTGGTACCGTTTTGTCGATCAGCCGTCGTTCGAGCAGTACGATTGGAGTGCGGAGAAGAGGGCGAAGCTGCAGGCCTTCGTGGAGAAGATCCATGCGAGCTGGCGCATCGACCGGGACTATATGGCCCCGCCCGGCCGCGGCGGGCTGGTGACGCTCGATCCGGCACTGCTCGTGACGCCGCCCGCGGGCCTGGAGGTGGGTTACGTCCCCATCGTAACTCGTCAATCCGTGCCATGATGATGCCGTCCGGGGGACTTTGCGAGGAGTTCTCCTGGGGAGAGTTGCCGCGGACACGAGCATTACCCGACGGCCGCTTTTCCAGGACAAATCAGGGGGGAAAGCCATGCGGAAATCCATCTACGGCGTCTTCGCCCTCGGTGCGGTGCTGTTGGCCTTGCGGTCGGCGGCGGCCGGTGAGCCACCCCCCGTTCCCGGGGCCGGCGGCGGCTTCACGGTTCAGTCGCCTGCCTTGACGATCACGCGCCAGCGTCTGTGCCGGGGCGAGATCAGCCCTTACCAATGCGGCCAGTTCATCGAATATCTCTGTGCGCTGACGCCGTCGATGTTCGCCGAAAAGGTGTTCGACGGCAGTTTCGAGGGGGTGCCGCCGTACAACGTCGAGTTCCGCAAGGAAACCGACCGGATCGAGCAGCCGTGGTATCCCGACGGCGCGGTACACCGCGGCGAGTTCGCCCTGGACGGCGCCGAGCCGCTCAACGGCAAGGTCTCGCAGCGCATTCGCCAGAAGCCGGGCGATCCTTGCACGCTGGGAATCTCCCAGGGTGGAATGTGCGTCAAGGCCGGCGAGGCGCTGCGGTGCTCGCTCTATCTGCGGGCGGAGGCGGTCGAGCATCCGGTTCGCGTGGCGATCTGGGGCCCCGGCAAGACCTACGCCGCGGCCGAGTTCCGCCCCGGCCCGCGCTGGCAGCGATATGAGGCCAAGCTCGTCCCCACCGCTACCGACGCCCGGGCCACGCTGACGATCTCTTACCGCGGGCCGGGCACGCTGTGGATCGATCTGGTGTCGCTCATGCCGCTCGGCACGGTCTGCGGCTGGCGGACGGACGTGGCGGAGGCCGTCAAGGCGCTGCGTCCGGGGATCATTCGCTTCGGGGGCAGCACCATCGAGGGCTTCGAGTGGAGCGCCACCATCGGCGACCCGGCCAAGCGCGTGCCGTTTACGACCTGCTGGGGCGGGCTGGAGCCGGGCAACGCCGGCCTGGAAGAGTTCGTGCAACTCTGCCGCTGGGCCGCCGCCGAGCCCCTGATCTGCGTGCGGTTCTCCGGCAAGAAACCCAAGGACGCGGCGGACCAGGTCGAGTACTTCAACGGCCCCGCTACCTCGCCCATGGGTCGGCTCAGGGCCAAGAACGGGCACGCCGAACCCTATCGGGTGAGGTACTGGCAGCTCGGCAACGAACTGGGCGACGAGCGCTATCAGCAAGGTTTGGCCGCGTTCTGCAAGGCCATGAAGGCCGTGGACCCGGCCATCAAGCTCATGGCGTCCTACCCGTCGCCGGGGCTGCTCCGGAATGCGGGCGCCTGCGTCGATTATGTCTGCCCGCACCACTACGGCTGCCGGAACCTGGCGGCGATGGAAGCCAGCGTCGAGAGCTGTCGCAAGATGATCGCCGAGTGCGCGCCGGGCCGCGATATCCGGCTGGGCATTACCGAGTGGAACACGACGGCCGGCGACTGGCGCCTTGGCCGGGCCGCGCTGTGGACCCTCGACAACGCCCTGTGCTGCAGCCGCTACCACAATTTCATGCACCGCCATTGCGACCTGATCGAGATCGCCAACCGCAGCAACCTGGCCGATAGTTTTTGCAGCGGCATCATTCAAACCAACAACTGCGCCCTGTTCAAGACGCCGACCTACTACGCCCAGCAGCTCTATGCCCTGCACGCGGGGCGCTACCCCCTGACGATCCGGGGCGACCGCGACGCCGGTCGCGATGCCACGCTGGACGCCAGCGCCACGCTCTCGGCGGACGAGCAGCGGCTTTCCGTCTTCGCCGTCAATGCGACGCGCCGGCCGCAGAAACGGACCCTCGACCTCACCGCGCTGGCCCCCGTGGCGGACGAGGTGAGCGTGTCGACGCTGGCCGACACCGCCGGGGCGGGCGAGCGCGACGCGAGCAATTCCTGGCGCGAGCCGGATCGGATTCGCGTCGAGTCCGGCAGGGCGACCGTCGCCGACGGCAAGCTCGTCCATGAGTTTCCGGCCCTCTCGTTAACGGTGTTGGAAGTGCGTCGCCGCGGGAGCAGCGGGCAGTGAGCCGCTGCCTGGAGCGGAGCTGGAACCTGACCCGGATAATTCATGGAAGAATACTAGCCCGAAGCGCAAGCGAGGGAGTGGGAACGAGCTACCCTCGCTTGCGCGTCGGGCTAGTGTGGAACACACTGCTGCCGGATGCCTTGCCCATGACTAATCCGGGTTAGGGGCTCAGGGGGCCCGGCGGTCGGCGGGTTTGGACGGCGCCGCGGCCAGCCGGGCAACCTTCTCGCGGAGGAAGGCCACGCAGCCGGGCACCTGCGCCTCGGACAGCCCGTGCAGCAGCAACGGCCCGCGGAAGCCGTGGGCGTGGAGCAACGCGATATAGCGATCGTAGTCCAGCCGTCCGTGTCCCGCGGCCTCGTGACCCGCGTCGCCGTCCCGCGCGAGGTCCTTGGCATGGGCCAGGACGATGTCCTTGCCGAGCAGCTCGAATGCCCGGTCGAGGATCTCGCTCATGCGTGCCAATTCGCCCGTGTGGAAGAGGTTGGCGGCATCCATGGTGACCTTCAGGTGCGGGGAACGGACTTCGTCCAGCAGGCGGCGGGCCTTCTGCGCCGAATCGACCACGTTGTTGACCTCCGGCTCGAAGGCCAGGACCACGCCGGCGTGCCGGGCAATGTCGGCCGCTTCGCGCATGCAAGCGACCATGTCGCGCCAGGCCTCCGGCGAATCGTTGTCGGGATGGCGCCGCCACATGTTGTCGCGATCGCGCGTGCCCGTGCAGAGGTGAATCTTCGCCGTGCCCAGACGCTGGCACGCGGCGGCCAGGACGCCCAGGCGGCGCAGGCCGTCGCGGCGATGTTGGGCGTCGGGATGGCTCATGTTGAACGTGCCCTGCACCGAGGTGACCGCGATTCCGCGCTCAGCCGCCGCGCGGCGAATGCGGTCGGCAAGCTCCGGGGGGATTTGCTCGGGCATTGCGGGCACTCCGGCGCAGTCCATGCTCACTTGCGCGCAGTCCAGCCCCACGGCCTTCACGGCGTCGAGCCTGGCCTCAAGCGTCGGCCGCGAGAAGGTCCCCAGAAGAATGCCGATTTGCACGAGGGGCGCCTGTTTCTCTTGCGAGCTGCCGCCGGCCGGTCGCGGGGGCGCGGCTGCCGGGGACTCGCCCGCCAACGCCCGCGAAATCCGCACCAGCGCTGCCCCGGCCGTCAGGCCGCCGGCCGCCTTGAAGAAATTGCGGCGCGTCGCCAGGCCGTGGTTTTCGGGGATGGAATGGAACATGGGTCGCTTGTCTCCTTGGGCTTTCGGTCATTCAGTGAGAATATCCAACTCGGCGATGGCCGCAAACGGCTGGCCGCGCTGCTCGCGCGTCGCGACGAGTTTCAGATAGCGGGCCTTGGTCGAGCGAGAGAACTTCGTGGTCTGCCTGTCGGCCGAATTCCGCCATTTGGCCTTCGCCAAGGCCTGGCCCCAGTGGGCGAGGTCGTCGCTGCAATAGATTTCGGCCTCGACGATCCGCCCGTTGGCCATGTCCTGCCGCGGCAGATACGTCACCCCCGTGAGCAGCACCTCGCCACGCATGTCGATGACGATCTCGTGCGGCATCGGGTCGTCGGGTTGCCAGCGAGTGTGCCAGAACGTCTCCGGGTCGCCGTCGATCGCCATCGCGGCGAGATGATCGTTGGCACGGTCTTCGCTGTCGACGCGTACGACCCTGGCGCCCAGCTTGGCCAGCCTGCTGGTACACACCGGCCGGGCAAAGAGCTTGTCCAGGGCGGCGAGCGTCAGTTCGTGCGCAGGGCGGAAGTTGCCGGAAGCCAGGTAGGCGGCAAGGCTGGACAAGAGCTGCCGCGCGGCGGGCCGCTGATCGAGGTTGTCGGCCAGGTTGATGCTGCAGGCCAGCAACTGCCCCCGGCCGACCCGTGCCTCAAACAGATTGCCCAGCTTGTGATTGCGGGCGAAATTGTCCATCACCTGCACGATAGGCCGGAAATCGGCGGGCGTTTCGTCCAGGACCATGCTGCAGGAGTTCTGCAAGAGGTCCCACCACTGCCAGTTGCTATAGTTGTCGGTCGGGAATTGCGCCAGGGCCGGATGCCGGGGGTCGCAGAGAATGCCCATGGTGTTGGGCTTCTGATCGGGAAACCACACGGGACTCCAGAACACCGGCAGGAACCGGCCGGGTAGGGCCGGCGAGAACTTCAGTTTCTGGGGGAAGAAGGCGACGCTTTTCCCTTCGGCCAGCGCCCGATGGGCATCGTCCCATTGCCGGCACAGCACCACGTCGGCCGGCGGCGCAATCGGCGGGGAATCGGGATAAACCCAGATGTCCCAATCGTTGCAGAACGGCGTGTCCTTGAGCGACACGGTGACGGCCAGCTTGCAGGGCGCCGGGGCCTTGGCCAACGACGCCCGGAGGGCGCCCAGCGGCGTGAGCTTGCCGGTGGGCACCAGCCGCGCGGCCAGGGAGCCGGCGGCAATCTCGCGGCCCTGCTGGTCGCGGATGCTCCACTGCGGCTCGGCGGCGGCGAGGTCCCGCGGGCCGAAGTGGGCCACGTCGGCGGTGGCCTCGAAGGGCTCGCCGCGGGTGAACGTTCGTTTCTTCATCCGCAGGAGCGGCACGGTCGGGCCGCAGTAGCGGCGGTGTTGTTCCGGGGTGACGAAGCCCTTGGAGTCCCAGAACGGATCGAGCGGCCCGACAAGCGCGGTGCCCTGGCTGGGGTAATCGTGCAGATCGAGCAACTGGAAACCGGCGTGGCCGGGGGTACGCAGCAAGACCTCGATTTCCTCCTTGTACAGCAGCACGGCCTGCTTGCCCCAGGTTTCGTAGAACTGCGGGGCCAGGTCGAGCATGCCCTTGGCCCGCAGATCGTCGCGAATGATCGCGAAATTCCGCGGCCGCAGCACGCCGGTGTACTTCTGCACCTCGGCGAAGTTCGGGAAGAACATCCACTGGCCGACTTCGTGCGACACCAGCGGCCGGTCCTCCCCGGCAATCTGATCGCCGAAATCGTGGTCGGTGCCCGGTCCACGAATGCCGCGGAGGGGCGTGACGGTGAATTGCCGGTTGGCGGTCACTTGCGGGTTGTTCGACGACGACGAGTACAACCGCCGCGGATCTTCCTTGATGAGCATGTCGACCCAGTGCGCGAGCACCTCCTGCTTGCCGCCGTACTCGTTGCCCAGCGTCATCAGGCAGAACGACGGGTGGTTGCCGTAAGTCCGCACGATGCGCAGCAGCTCCCGTTCCATGAACGCATCGCGGACCGCATCTTGCCCGGCCGGCACGTTGGCCTGCGGGCCTTCGGCCTGGATCATGATCCCCTCGATATCGGCGGCCTCGAACGCCGCATCCGGCGGACACCAGGAGTGGAAGCGGAGGTGGTTCAAGCCGTGCGACTTGATGATCCGGCAGACGCGCCGCCACCACGCCACGTCGGTGGGCGGATAGCCGGTCAGCGGGAAAACCGCACACTCCAGCGTGCCGCGGAGGAAGATGGGCCGGCCGTTGATGGTCAGTTGCGTGCCTTTGGCGCCGATGGAGCGCATGCCGAAAGAGACACTGCGGAGGTCATGGCCGTGCCGGTTCTTCAGCGAGGCCGTCAAACGGTAGAGGTTGGGCGCGAATTCATCCCACGGCCGCACGCCGTCTCCCAGCGGAATCGCGACCTCGGCGCTGCCCCCTTCGGCGCCCCAGGCCGCCTCCACGCTCCGGGCTGCGACAGCCTGGCCGTCGGCGCTCGACACCCGCACGTCCAAGAGTCCTCGGCCGGCGGTGCCGGTCGCATTGGCGATGTGCGCCCGGGCGCGGACGCATTTGCGCGCCACGTCGGGATAGACCTGCAGGTCGTCGATCGCCACCGGCTCGGTCGCCGCCAGCTCGATCCGTCCGACGATTCCGTTCATGTCGGTCGGCGTGCCGCCGAAGAGCGCGGAGACGAACACGCCCAGGTCGATTCGCACCGTGTTGTCCACGCGGAGCGTCAGGACGTGCTCGCCGGGCGGGACGTTCGTGCCGAGATCGTAGACGTGGGGCGCGCTGAGGCTGTCCTGGGCGTCGCCGGCGGGCTTGCCGTCCAGCCAGGCCTGCGATACCCAGCGGACCCGCTCCAGCAAGAGCGTCACGCGCTTGCCGCGCCAGCCGTCGGGAATCTCGACGTCGCGTTGATACCAGGCGGCTCCCGTGTAGACGTTGGGCCGGTAGAGGCCGTCGAGGGTCGGCTTCCTGGTGTTGGGCACTCCGGCCCGGGCTTCGTCCGTCGTTCCCGGCAAAGAGATCTTGTCCGGCCCCGCAGCGGGCGCGGGGAGCCTGGATTGAT
>Ga0187848_10002579_pt1 | contig 14061 bp, 12 predicted proteins | sample June2016WEW_4_40_FD_132424 | JGI IMG/M metagenome (GOLD analysis project Ga0187848, IMG submission 132424) | Peatland microbial communities from SPRUCE experiment site at the Marcell Experimental Forest, Minnesota, USA - June2016WEW_4_40 | ecosystem: Environmental > Terrestrial > Soil >... | reverse complement strand
CGGGAAGTGGAACGGAAATTGAATTTGGAAAAAACGCGCTCTTGAGATTATGATTAGCCTTCTTTCTCGTTAAAGCGTGCATCGGGACCAGGAATCTGCCGCTGCTCGACAGACCTCCGTGGAACAATTCGTGTCCGTCTCCTGTTCCCTCTCCGCTCCCATCCGATGGGAGGGGAGAGGGTCAGGGTGAGGTGAGGGTTCATGGCAAGGATCGAGATTAAGAGTGAACGGCATCAACTGACCGGCACCAGGGAAACGCGCTCGCCCTGGTCGTTGTGGCTGATGCCCTGGGCTTGGGGATCCAGGGTGAGATGGCCGTCCACCAGAAAGGCATAGCGGTGGTGGCCGTGGCGCAACTCGACCTGCAGCAACCAGGCCCCGTCCGGCCGGTGGCTCATGGGATGGGCCTTCGGGTCCCAGTGGTTGAAGTCGCCGACCAGGCTGACATGTTTGGCCTGGGGCGCGTTGCAGATGAAATTGACGGGCCGCAAGTTGCGATGGGCGCTGTAAACGTGGTAGTTCATGTCAAGAAGAAACGTGGGGCAAAAGGGCCGGGAGTTGGCGGACGGGCTGGCTCAAGTGAGGAGGTTTTCCAGGAGGAGCAGGGCGGTGTGCCGGACCTGTTCCGATTGAGTTTCCAGCAGGCGATAGCTGGCGGTCCAGCCCGCCCGCGTTCCGTGGCGTTCGCGCCAGAGGGTTTTGAGGACACGTTCGGTGCGTTCAACTTGTTGGATGGCCGAGGTGAGACTCTCGCGCCCTTCCGGCAGGTCGGAGATGTCGCCGACCAGAAACCGGCTGATCTGCTTGCGGCCGAACACGGCATGCAACAGCGTCACCACCGTCTGTTCGTAGGCATACCAGCGGCGGTGGAGCAACTCGCCCAGAAAGTCGTGGCGCAGGGCGAAGAACTCCGATCGCGGCCGCTCGGTGTATTGGCGAATCTCCCGCGCCTCGGCCGGAAACCAGGTGTAGAGCAGGGCAAAGGTGCCGTAGGTGTCAATCAATTGCTTGGGATTGTTGTGGTCGGTGGCAATCTCGCCCACGCAGACATCCTGACCCAGCTCGGCGCAGATTTCGGGAAGATCATGCAGCCGCCCCAGCACCCGCCTTCCCGCCTCGCTGCCGTAATTGAAATCGCCCGGAATCAGCCAATAGACATCGTCCGGTTTGCCCCTCTCAAACGCCAGCCCAAGACCGCAATACCACATCTGGCAGGTGTCCACGCACCACGCATCCACCAGGTCCGAATGCCGGGCGGCGACGCCGTCGCGAAACGGCAGGTAGCGCTTGTCCCGCAGGGCGGCGGCATGGGTCTTCCGGTCAATGACCGTGATGGGACGCGCATAAGTCTGCTGGCGCGAGTCCAGTTCGGCGACCAGACGGTACAATTCCCGGATGTTGGCGTAATCATCCAGGGGCCGGAACGGATAAATGACCACGGGATGAATGAGGGCCGGCTTGGCCGCCCTGGACGGGGTTTGGGCGGCTGCGGAAACCCGGGCTTTCCTGCGGTGCTCGTTCTTCTTCATCGGCCCATCATGCCGGATTGGCCGGAAAATTCCAAATGCTTTTGCCGGCGGATGGCCGCACCGGCCAGGCGGAAGACGGCTAATGAAAACACTGAATTGCCAATAACAAATCCACAATGGAAAATTCCCGATTTCCGGTCGCGAGCGCTACCACATGGATTCTCAGAATTGAAAATTGATGATTGAAAATTGGTCATTGGCAATTAAAACGCCCTCTCGACAAAGGTGAGATGCGCCTCGCTCTTGGTGTTCTGCCACAACCCCCTTGCGCGACGGAGCGGTCTCTGGTAATTGAAACCTCATCCCATGAAAACGAAATTCCCGGTTCTCATTCTCGCGCTGGTGGTCTCCTCGGGTTTTTCTGCCGATGCCGCGCCGGCGGTCGCCCAGTCCGAATCCAACGCCGCCGTGAGCATCACCGACAACGGCCGCACCTGGACGCTCGACAACGGCATCGTCAAAGCGACGATCAACAAGTTCAACGGCAACCTGTCGTCGCTCCTCTATCACGGCATCGAGACCATGGGCGGCGGGGGATACTGGGAGCAAACCCCGCAGGAGGCGCCCCAACTGACCCAAACGCTCACGATTGACCCGGCGAAAAACGGCGGGCTGCGCGCCGAAGTCGCCGTCAAGGGCGTCACCGGCGGCACCGTCATGCTGACGCCCGGCGCGCCCGGCGGCGGAACGTACTGCGACATCGAAGTTCGCTACGCCATGGGCCGCGGCGAAAGCGGCATTTACGCCTGCGCTATTTTCTCCCACCCGGCTGGCTACGGCGCGATGGGCGTGGGCGAAAGCCGCTACATCACCAAGCTCAGCAAGATCTTTGACTGGATTTCGGTGGACGCGGACCGCAACATGCTCGAATGCACGCCCCAGGATTGGGGTGCGGGCATCCAAATCCACGCCAAGGAACAGCGGATCTTGAGCACCGGCATTTACAAAAACTCCGTCGAGCACAAATACAGCTACACGGCGGTGCAATACAAAATCCCCGCTTTCGGCTGGTCGAGCACCGCGCATCATGTCGGCGTGTGGTTCATCAATCCGACCATTGAATTTCTCAGTGGCGGCGCATCCAAGCAGGAACTGGTCTGCCATTTTGACGCCAATAACGACCCGGACCCGATCATCCTCGATTACTGGCGCGGGACCCATTACGGGGGCGGGGCGGCCTGCAACCTCCGCGCCGGGGAAGAGTGGAGCAAGGTCATCGGCCCGATCTTTGTCTATTGCAACGCCCTGGCCGACCCCAAAGTCCCCTCCCAGGCCGGCCTCGCCACCCTGGCCGCCACCGCCGGCAACCCCACCGTGCCTGCCGCCTGGAAGGACAACGCGACGGCTCTGTGGCAGGACGCCCTCAGCCAGGCAAAAAAAGAAAGAGCCTTGTGGCCCTACGACTGGGTCAGCGGCGTGGACTACCCGCACCGGGAGGGGCGCGGGACTGTGACCGGCCAAATCGTGCTCAACGACCCGCAGGCGGCCACGACCAAGCTGCCCAATCTGACCGTGGGCCTGGCCCATCCGGATTATCCCGGCGGTGGCAGGCGTGGCGGACGGGCTTCTGGCGCCGGTGACACCAATGCCCCCGCCGGCGCACGTGGAGCTTTTGGGCGCGGCGGCGGGTTGGTGGACTGGGCGCACGACGCCAAGTTCTACCAGTTCTGGAACGACGGGAGCGAGGACGGCAAATTCACCATTCCCAACGTCCGCCCCGGCACTTACACGCTGCATGCGTTTGCCGACGGCGTGCTGGGTGAATTCGTCCAGACCAACATCACCGTCGAGGCCGGCAAGACGGTGAACCTGGACAGAATGGAGTGGAAGCCCCTGCGCTACGGCAGGCAGGTCTGGGACATCGGCTACCCCGACCGCACCGGCGGCAAATTCTACAAGGGCGACGGCGCGAACTACTGGCTCTGGGGCTGGGGTCTGCGCTATGGCGACCTGTTCCCCAACGACATCACCTACACCATCGGCAAAAGCGATTACCGCAAGGACTGGTTCTTTGAGCAGGTGCCGCACGCACTGTCCGACGCCTGGATCAATCCTCAAGCCAAGGATCCGCTCAATCAGCGCTTCGGCTGGGTGAAGGTTCAGGGATCGGACACTTGGAGATCCATCGGCCAAGGCCGGGCGACTACCTGGACCATCAAATTCGACATGGACAAAACACCCAAGGGCCAGGCGACCCTGCGCGTGGCCCTGGCCGGCGCCGACGGCATGGGCGGGCTGGCCGTAGCTGTCAACGGCCAGAGCGCCGGCGCCATCCGGCCGACGCCTACCAACGCCCTGCGCTATAACACCGACAAGAGCGTCTGGCAGGAATGTGTCCTGACCTTCGGCGCCGCGCTGCTGAAGCAGGGCGAAAACGAAATGCAGCTCACTGTGCCTGCCGGGGAAGTCACCTCCGGCGTCGTTTACGACTACCTGCGGCTCGAACTCAACGAGGATTACAAACCCGGCGGCGCGCAGTAAGGTGTCATCGCCGGGTAGTGGTCAAGGTGACTGACAAGTATTGCCCTATGAAATCTTTCTTCGTAACGGCCCTCGTGGCCGCCGCCATTCCCCTGGCCGCCCAGGATTCCCGCACCAATGTCATCATCCGGGCCGAACCGCTTTCGGGCGGGCGCGTCGAACCCACCTTGTTCGGCAACTTTATGGAATTGCTGGATGACGTTGTGCCCGGATCGTGGGCCGAGTTGTTGAACGACCGGTCTTTTGCCGGAGTCCTCCCGGCGGCGGACTGGGTGTACTACGACGGCTCCCTGGATATTTGCGACCGCCAGTGGGACACCAACGCCACCTGGAGCTACGACACCAACAACCCCTTCAACGGGAAACGTTGCGCCAAACTCACGGCCGGCCCCGGCCCGGCCAGCCTGACCCAATCGGGCCTGTCGGCGCGAAAAGGCATGGATTACAGCTTCTCGACCTATCTGCGCGGGGACAACGGGATCAAAGTCACCGTCCTGCTCAAGGCCCTGCTGCCGGGCGGAGAATGGCTTGCCCTGGCTTCGGCCAGGCTTCCCCCGCCTTCGTCAGAATGGCAAAAGTGCTCGATCAAAATGACCTGCCACGGCCAGACCGACCGCGCGGTCTTCGAGTTGCGCGCCGAAGGCCGGGGCCGCCTCTGGGTCAACAAACTGTCCCTCATGCCCGGCGACAACCGAAACGGCTGGCGGGCGGATGTGGTGGAAGCAATCAAGGAAATCCGTCCCGGCATCCTCCGCTGGGGCGGCTCGACTGTGGATCCCGGCCACTACCGTTGGAAAGATGGCATCGGCGACCGCGACCGGCGCACGCCCCGGCCCAATGAGAATTGGGGCCGAATGGACTCCGATGACGTGGGGATGGACGAGTTTTGCCAATTCTGCGAGCTGATCGCCGCCGAACCGCTCATCTGCGTCAGCTTTGCCGATGGCGCCCAAAGCGCGCACGACTTGGTGGAGTATTGCAACGGAGATGCCCGGACCGCCTGGGGCGCCAAACGCGCGGCCAACGGCCATGCCAGGGCCTACCATGTCAAGTATTGGGAAATCGGCAACGAGATCAGCGGCAGCGACGCCGCCTATCTGGATCAATTCCCCGGCTTCATCCAGGCGATCCGCTCCGCCGACCCCGGGGCGCGGATCATGACTTCCTATCCCTCGCAAAAGTTGCTGGACCGGGTGGGCCGGGAGGTTGATTTTGTTTGCCCGCACCACTACACGACCGATCTCAAGGAGTGCGAGTTGGACTTCAACCGGATTGGGGAGATGATAGACCGGACCCCCGGCTGTTCCCGCATCAAGATGGGTGTGACGGAATGGAACATTGACGCCGGGGCGTGGGGCCTGGGCCGCGCCCGGCAATCCACCCTCCTGGCGGGCCTGGAAAACGCCCGCTATCTCAACCTGATGATGCGGCACTCGGACAAGGTCAAGATTGCCAACCGGTCCAATCTGGCCAACAGTTATTGTGGCGCGACCATTCTGACCGCCGCCTCCGGCACCGGCGTCCTGCGGCAGCCCAGCCATTATGTCATGAAACTCTATTCCCTCCATGCCAAACCGGTGCCGCTGGGGGTGGAGCGCTCTGACAACCGGTTGGACCTCTTCGCCTGCGCTTCGGATGACAAGGAATCCGCCGTGGTTTTCGCCGTCAATCCGACGCGCAACCCGCTGCCACTCGTTCTGGGCTTCGGCGGCTTCGACCCGGCCCCCCGTGTCGTCAGCGCCGAGGCGGTGTGCGATGTTCTGAACCTGCGCCAGCCCGACGTGGAGAACCATTGGCAGGAGCCTGAAAGGGTCAGGATGGTCAGTTTGCCCGTTACCGAAGGCGCGGTCCTGCTGCCGCCCTTTTCCGCCACGGCGATTGAGTGTGCGGCGAATTAACGGAGCTGCAACGCCCGCCAGCAGGGCAACATTTCAACCAGGACAGAGGCATGTTTATCACGGCGGCAGGTGATGCGGGCCGCGAGGCGCGGCCCGCTGCACGAGAGGGCGCATGCACTCAACGAAAACAGGAAATATCCGATGGCTCTGCGCTGACTTTTCAGCTCTTCTTCAACTGCCCCGCAATGACTTCCCAGCGGTGCAGGCCGCGGCCCAGTTCCTGCGGCCAGCTTTCCTCCGTGCAGGTCATGAAGACCTGGCTGCGGGCGTGTTGCGCGCGGTCCAGCAAGGGCAGAAAGGCGGCGCGCCGTCTGGCGTCCAGCTCGCCCATGACGTCATCAATCAATAAAATCGGCGGCACGCCGTGGATGTCGGTCAGGTATTCCGCCTGGGTCAGCTTCAAGGCGATGGCGATGGAGCGCTTTTGCCCTTCGCTGGCGAATTTGGCGGCCGATTTTCCGTCCAGCCGCAACTGCAGTTCGTCCCGATGCGGCCCGATGAGGGTGGAGCGAAACACCCGTTCGCGCGCGCGGTTGCGCGCCAGTTCCACGGCGAAGTCGTGCCGGACGGAGGGCTGGTATTCCAGATCCAGCGGCTCGGCGGAGCGGGCCACCCGGGCGTAGGCTTCGCGCGCCAGGCCCGCCACGCGCGGGAGCAGTTCCCGGCGAAAATCCATGATTTGCCGGCCCGCCTCGATCATTTCGTGGGTGAACCCTTCCAGGGCGGCTTCGTCAACAAAACGCTGGCGCAGCAGGGCGTTGCGCGAGCGCACGGCGCGGGCGTAGCGTTGGAGGACGGGCAGATAGACGGCGTGGGTGTGGGCCAGGAGCAAATCCATGAAGCGCCGCCGCAGGCGGGCCACGCCCTTGACCAGTTGCAAATCCTCGGTGCAAAAAACCACCGCGCGCACCACGCCCAGGTAGTCGCCCAGTTTGCGCACCGGCTGGGCGTCCAGGGAAAGTTTGCGTTGGGCCGGCGACCAGTAAATCTTGATGTCGTGTTCGGCCTGGGAGGAAACGGTGGCGCTGACAAAGTAACCTTTTTGGCCGTGGCGGACCATTTGCGCGCCGCCCACCCCGCGGAAGGAGCGCAGGGTGGCGAGCAAATAAATGGCTTCGAGCAGGTTGGTCTTGCCCTGGGCGTTGTCGCCCAGCAACAAGTGGAACCCGGCGGGAAAATCGGCGTCCAACCGCGCGTAATTGCGGAAGTCGCGAAGCCTCAAATGAAGCAAATGCACAGCCCCGGCAGTCTAAGCTGGCGCGGGCAAAGTTGAAAGACTTTTGCTACCGGAGCCTCTGCGTGGAATACTTTTTGAGCTGGGCGTCGTCCCCCGCGCTGGCCGGGTAGCTGACGTCGTTGATGGGGTCCTTGAATTTAACGACCACCAAGGCCAGGGGCAGGTTTTGCTGGCGGCAAAAATCCTCCGCTTGCGCCACATTGCCGAATTCGGTGGCGTGATTCTCGTCCACATCCCAGTCGTCCCCGCTGAAGTAGGCCCTGCTCTCCGGGTTTTGAATCAAAATACGCATCTAATGAATTATCGGCATTGTAGGGGATTCCATTAGGGGATTACAAGGAAAACTTACATTACAAACTTGTCATTATTGTCCCTTATTATTCTCCGCGACCGCTTTCGCCCCCCGAACCCAAACCCGGCCGGGGCAAAATGTTGCCGAAATAGTGCTTGAATTGGCCGCCGGCAACGATTACCTTCCCCCGCTCTTTGCGAAAGAATATTTATGTCCAGAATCTGTGAGTTAACCGGAACCCGCCCGATCAAGGGCAGCCATATATGGCGTAGTGGCAAGGCCAAGAAAAAAGGCGGCATCGGCATGCACATCACCGCCACCACCAAGCGCCGTTTCATCCCCAATCTCCAGCGGGTCAAGGCCGTGATTGACGGCGAAGTGCGCTACATCAGCGTGACCGCCAAGGCTCTGAAAAAAGGGCTGATCACCAAAGCCCCCAGGCGTCGCTGGACCAAGGACGCGCCCGCGCCCGCGCCCGCCGCCGGGTAAGGCCTGGCGCCCGGTTTCACTTCCGTTTGAGCCGGTGCATGGTGGCGCGCTTCAATTCGCGGTCCATTTCCCGCTCCTTGATGTCGTCGCGCTTGTCAAATTCCACCTTCCCCTTGCCGACGCCCAAGGCCACTTTGACCTTGCCATTTTTCCAGTAAAGGGAAAGCGGCACCAGGGCATGGCCTTTGACCGCGGCCAGGGCGGAGAGCTTGCGAATTTCCGATTTGTGCAGGAGGAGCTTGCGGGGGGCTTTTGGCTCGTGGCCGAAGCGGTTGGCCGGGGTGTATTCGTCAATGTGGGCGTTATAGAGCCAGACCTCCTCCTTTTCCACCCGGGCAAAGGCGTCGCCAATTTGCGCTTTGCCGGCCCGCAGGGCCTTGACCTCGGACCCATGCAGGACCAGGCCCGCCTCGTAGGTTTCTAAAATGTGATAATCGCGCCGGGCTTTGGAATTGTGCAAAATTTCGGCCATAACGGATAGCGGCCCTTCCGCCCGGAATGGGGCCGCCGGACCCGGCGTCAGGCGCGACGGCGTTTCTTGGGGGCGGGCTGCGCATCTTCTTCGGTCGCGCTGGATACTTCAAAATCCATTTTCCCCTCGATCAACTCCACCAGGGCAACGTCGGCGATGCCCATGCCGGGGGACTGCTCGATCAACGGCCGGCCACTGCTGCCGCCGCCGGTCAGTTGGCGGACGCGCCGGGAGATGATGTTCACCAAAACGTTGGGGTTTCCAACCTTGGCCATTGCTTGTTTGACGTATTCGCTGTTCACGGGTCGTGCAAACTAACCGTTCTCCGCAGGAACGCAATGATAAAATCGCAAAATGCGGCGGAAATTCTGTTGTGGCAATGGATTTTTCTGTTAAAACCACTGGTCATGTCCGCCGCCATCGCGCTATTCTAGCTCAACCGAAGGAAGCCTTGCCATGAAACCATTGTTCCCCGCCAAATTCGCCTTCGCCATCGGCGCCCTCGCCGCGCTGATCTTCGCCGCCTGCCAGGCAACCAAAGAGCCGGCCACCATCGCCAACCCAAAGGCCTTCGCCCCAGCCTCGTCCCGGCCAACTGCCGACGCACCCACAGCCATCCCATCCGTCTCATCCAACCTGCCCGCGCCCGCAGCTCCCGCCGCCGCAGCTCCCGCCGCCGCAGTTCCAACGGCCCCTGTCACCCCCGCCCAAGAACCTGCCAGCCCGGCGGCGGAAGCCACTCCGGCTGCGGGAGCGGCTGCCGAAGAGCGGGCCACCTCCAGCGATCCCATTGAGCGGATTAAGGAGGAGGGTTTGAACCGTTCCCAAGCGATGGATACCTTGAGCTACCTGAGCGATGTCATCGGGCCGCGCCTGACCGGCTCGCCCAACCTCAAGCGCGCCAATCAGTGGACCAAAATGAAATTGGAAAGCTGGGGCTTGACCAACGCCCATTTGGAACCTTGGGGACCGTTCGGACGGGGCTGGGAGGCAAAACGGTTTTCCGCTCAAGTCATTGAGCCGCAGGCCTTTCCCATCATTGCTTATCCCCTGGCCTGGTCGCCCGGATATGACAAGCCGATGGAGGGGGATGCGGTTTTCATTGACTTGGCGCAGACCACTAATTTGGATCAATACAAGGGAAAACTCAAGGGCGCCATGGTCCTCGTCAGCCCCATGCGCACCAACCTCGCCGTGCCATTTCAACCTCTGGCAGTGCGGTTGGCGGACAGTAATCTGCTGGTGGCGGCAAACACTGTGGACGACCTGGGATTCTTCGGCATGGTGCAGTCGCGCGGCGGCGGAGGCGGAGGCCGCCGGGGCGGATTTGGATCGCAGCTCGGAGCAAACCGAATTTCGCCGGCACGATTGCTTTCGTTTTTGACTGAGGAAAAGGTGGGGGTCGTGTTGAGCGTCACCTCGCAGTTCGACAACGGGACGGTTTTGGTGCAGAGCGCCTCGGTTCCGGCGGGCACCAACGCCGGCGGCGGCGGCGGATTTGGCGGCGGCCGCGGAGGGAGCAGCCCGTATTCCACCAACGCCCCGGCCATGCCCCCGCAAGTCGCCGTGGCGGCGGAGAGCTACAACCGGATCGTCCGCATGATCAAGGCGGGGGAGAAAGTGAAAATGCAGATTGACCTGGAGGTCAAGTTTCACAATGAGGATTTGATGGCTTACAACACCATCGCCGAAATTCCCGGCACCGATTTGAAGGACCAAATCGTCATGCTCGGCGGGCACATGGACTCGTGGCCTGCGGGAACAGGCGCCACGGATAACGGCGTCGGCGCGGCCGCCTGCATGGAAGCGGTGCGCATTATCCAGGCGGCCGGCTTGCATCCGCGCCGCACCATCCGCATCGCCCTTTGGACCGGGGAAGAAGAAGGCCTCCTCGGCTCCAGGGCTTATGTGACCCAACATTTCGGCTCGAATGCAGGAGGACGGGGCGGCGGCGCGGGGCGCGGTGGCCGCGGCGGCCGGGGAGGACGCGGTGGCGGCTTGAGTGCGCCGGGGACCAACGCCCCAACCGAATTGGCCGCAAACACCAACAACCCGCGCGTCGCCGGTTCCGTTGCCCCCATGGCTTTTCCAATCGATGCACAAACCACCAACAACCCGGCCGCGCAGAGTGGTGCTCTTGCCGGAGCCGGAGCCTCCACCAACGCACCCGCCCGCAGAGGGTTCACTCCCGGCCCCGAATACGACAAACTCTCCGCCTACTTCAACCTCGACAACGGCGGCGGGAAAATCCGGGGCATTTTCATGGAGCAAAACGAGGCTGTCCGCCCCATTTTCCGGCGCTGGATGGAACCGTTCCGCAGCCTGGGCGCGGAAACTCTCAGCATGTCGCGCACCGGTTCCACCGACCACGTTTCCTTCGACAGCATTGGCCTGCCCGGATTTCAGTTCCTCCAGGATCCGATGGATTACTTCACCCACACCCACCACACCAGTGAGGACGTGTTTGATCGCATCTCGGCCGAGGATCTCAAACAAGCGGCGACCGTCATGGCGGCCTTTGTCTATGACGCGGCGATGATGGATGAAAAATTGCCGCGCAGCCCGCGCAATTAGCCCGCGCGCCGCGGAAAGCGATGCATGAAATCAGCCGCCCTGTTGTGCGCCTTGTCCTGCCTGGCCGCCCTGCCCTCCCCCGCGCCGGGCCAGACTAACGATGGCGCCTTGTTGTCCCGGGCCGAAGCCAGCAACTGCGAGGAGACCAGCCGCCATGAGGACGTGCTCCGTTTTTTCAACGAACTCCAGAAACGCAGCCCGCTCCTGCGCCAGCAAATATTCGGCCGCACCGAGGAAGGCCGCCCCATGCCGCTCATCATCCTGGGCGACCCGCCCGTCTCGCAGCCGCGCGAGGCGCGCGCTTCCGGCAAGCCGGTCATTTTCGTCATGGCCAACATCCACGCCGGCGAAGTGGAGGGCAAGGAAGCCGTGCAACATCTGGCGCGGCGCATTCTGACGGGCGGCCTTCATTCTCTGCTTGACAAACTCATCATTCTGATCGCTCCGGATTACAACGCCGATGGCAATGAACAGATCAGCCCCACCCACCGCACCGCCCAAAACGGCCCCATCGGCGGCGTCGGCATCCGCGAGAACGCGATGGGCCTGGACCTCAACCGCGATTATATAAAAATGGAAGCGCCGGAAACCCGCGCCTTGATCGGTCTGTTTAACACCTGGGACCCGGACCTGACGGTGGATCTTCACACCACCGACGGTTCTTATCACGGCTACCATCTCACTTATTCCATCCCGCTCAACCCGACGGTGGACGCGCACATTCTCTCCTATTCCCGCGACATAATGATGGCCGCCCTGACCCAGGCCATGAGCCAGGACGGCTTTCGCACTTATTACTACGGCAATTTCTCCGGCCGCGCCCCCGGGCCGGGCGAACCGGAAACGCGCACTTGGAACGCCTTCTCCCAGCAACCGCGCGTCGGCCAAAATTACCTCGGCTTCCGCAACCGCCTGACCATCCTTTCCGAAGCCTACAGCTACCTGGATTTCCACGATCGCATCCAAGTCACCGCCGTCTTCGTGGAAGAAATTCTCAAATACTCCGCCGCCCACGCCGATGAAATCCGCCAGGTCACGGCCCGCGCCGACCGGGACACCGTCAGCAACGCGCGTTCCGCCAACCCGCCCCTAATCGGCGTGGAATACGAACCCAAGGCCCTGCCCGAAAAAGTTCCCTTGCTGGTCGGCCAGGTCACCAACGCCCTCAACCCGCGCTCCGGCCGGAACATGACCGTGGTCGTCAAAGACAAGTTCACCGCCGTGCCCATGCTGGATTACGAGCTCTTCGCCGCCACCCGCTCCGTTCCCCAAGGCCGCGCCTATCTTTTCCGCGCCGAAGACGGCCTGCGCGTGGTGACGGACAAACTCCTGGCCCACGGCATCGCCGTCGAGGAGTTGACCGCCCCGCTGGCCGTCGGCGTGGAAAATTTCACGATCACCAATGTCCACAAGAATCCTGTCATCTTTCAGCGCCATCACGAAGTCAAACTCGCCGGCCAGTTCAAAACGGAAACCGTGACTTTCCCGGAAGGCTCCCGCCTGGTCCGCACTGACCAGCCCCTGGGCACCCTGGCCGCGTACCTCCTCGAACCCGAATCGGACGACGGCCTGGTAACATGGAATTTCCTCGACGCTTATTTGGCCCCCGGCCAGGTCTATCCCATCTCCAAGCTGACGCAGGACGCCAAAATCTCCAGCCGCCTCCTGAGCCAGTGATTTTTTCCCAAGCGTGGTGGGCCGGGTAGGGCGGGCAGTCCTCTGCCCGCCGTCGAGCATTGGCCGAGGAATCAATGTTGCGCTACCAGCGTCCGGCGGCCAGAGGACTGCCCGCCCTGCCACCCATGACTGCCGCATTACGCGCGGCCTGCTTATGCTGGCGTTTGCCTTTATCATTTGTATATGTTCACAGCGGTTTATCGAAAGTGCGGCAAGTGGTGGGCGGCATACGTGGAAGAGGTGCCTGGAGTCAACACTCAGGGCGCCACGCTCGCGGAGACGCGCGCCAACTTGAAAGAAGCGCTGGCCATGATTTTGGAAACCAGCCGTGGCGTTAAAGCCCCAAGGCCCGCCGCGCCTCCAAACGGAATCGGCGGCACACTTTCATGGCGCGCCGGGCATCATTCTTAAAAGTTCTTCACCCATTCACGCGTGCTGGCCTTCATAAATCAGTTGGCCATGCCGCAGAATGTCCTTAATGAACCCATCGCCACGGTCCAGCCGACGCGCCACCTGCTGGGGCGAACGCACAAGGACATCCATCGGAAAAGAAGCCCGCACCCGCTCCCGAATCGCCGCCGCTTGGCGCACATCGCGCCGGCCCCGCGGCAGCGCCATCACGACGAGGACATCCACGTCGGAGTCTTCGTCCGGCATGCCATTCGCGTACGAACCAAAAAGAAATATCTGATCCGGCCGGAATTCGCGGCCCACGCGCCCGCACCAATTAACGATGTCTTGCCTTCGGATCATAGAAATCAGTTCACGCGTCCTTAACCTAACCAACCGTCTCAATCCTGGCAACCATCACTTCAGGCTAATTCCCGTTCTCCGCGGTTTTGGTCTCGAAATCGCCCGCCGTCACAATCACCAGTTTCTTCGGATCAATGTGCCGGCGCAGCGCGGCCGCAATTTGTTCGGGCGTCAGCGCCTCGATTTTCTTTTCCAACTCCGCCTGGCGCGCCATGGTCCGGCCCTCGTAGCGCAGAGTCGTAAGCTGGCTGGCCAGCGCCGTGTCCGTCGAGCGGGCGACCTTGCGCGCTTGCAAATACCCCTGCCGCGCGTTGTCCAATTCCTGCTGCGTCACGCCGTCGCGCAGCAGACGGTCCAGCTCCTCCTGCACGTCCTGGCGGAGGTGCTCGATGTTCTTGGGATTGCATATCGCCGTGATCCCAAAGCTGGCCCGGCGATCCAGCGCCGAGGCCGAAAATCTCGACGTGACTCCATAAGAAAGCCCGTCTTTCTGCCGGATGCGCACGCCCAGCCGCGAGGAAAGCGTGCCGGCTCCGAGAATGTAATCGCCCATCACCAGGGCCGGGTAATCCGCATCCTCGTCGTTCATCGCGAATTCCAGTCCGGCGGTATAAGTGGCGTTGGCCTTGTCCGGGGTGTTAATGGTGTGTTGCGCGCCG
>Ga0187848_10002574_pt1 | contig 14084 bp, 9 predicted proteins | sample June2016WEW_4_40_FD_132424 | JGI IMG/M metagenome (GOLD analysis project Ga0187848, IMG submission 132424) | Peatland microbial communities from SPRUCE experiment site at the Marcell Experimental Forest, Minnesota, USA - June2016WEW_4_40 | ecosystem: Environmental > Terrestrial > Soil > Wetlands... | reverse complement strand
CGTCCAATCCAAACCTGCAGAACATTCCGGTGCGCACGGAATTGGGGCGTGAAATCCGGGCGGCATTTGTGCCGCGTCCCGGCTGGAAGCTGGTGACGGCAGATTATTCGCAGATCGAGCTGCGCCTGCTGGCGCATTTTTCGGGCGACCCGCTGCTGGTGCAATCGTTCCGCGACGGCGAGGACATCCATACGCGTACGGCGTCCGAAGTAATGGGCGTGCCTCCGCTGATGGTCACTCCCGAGGCGCGGCGGGACGCCAAGGCGGTCAATTTCGGCATCGTATATGGCATTAGCGCTTTCGGCCTCGCCGGGCAGTTGGGCATCTCGCGTGGGGAGGCGGAGCGCTATATTCGCGGTTACTTCGAGCGCTACGCGGGCGTGCGCCGATTCCTCGATCAGACGATCGCGGCGGTGCGCCAATCCGGCGTCACGCGCACACTATTCGGCCGTGAGCGGCCCATCCCCGACATGAACAGCCGCAATCCGAACGCCCGCGGCTTCGCCGAGCGCACGGCGGTCAATTCGCCGCTGCAAGGCTCCGCGGCGGACCTTATCAAGCTGGCCATGGTCCGCGTGCAGGCGGCGCTAGAAAGCGGCGGCTATCGATCGGCGATGCTGCTGCAAGTTCACGACGAGCTGGTCTTCGAATGCCCGCCCGAAGAAGTGCAGGCAGTTTCGAAGCTGGCCAAGCGTGAGATGGAGGGCGTCCGCGAGTTGGCGGTGCCGCTGGTGGTCGATATCGGCGTGGGAGACAATTGGCGCGACGCGAAGTAGGGGTGGCATGCTTCAGCTTGCCCCAAAATCAATCAAAAGTAGGCAAGCTAAAGCATGCCCTACCTGTCCGCCTCGTCCCGCAAACGGACACACGCGGGCCTTGTGCCACGCTCGGTGCGCCCGGATTCACGCTTCGCCAAAGTGGGCACTGGCGTGCTTTTCACCTGAAGGGATAGCTTTGCGCTATCAATAGAATGGAATGAAAGCCGACGAAGACCGCAGGCCATCGATCCTGATTGCCGACGATCAGGCGGACGTGCTGGAAGCGTTGCGCCTGCTGATCAAAGCCGAAGGCTATACGGCGGAGGCCGTCACTGCGCCCGCGGCCGCGCTCCATGCCGTTGAAGCACGCGACTTCGACGCCGTGCTGATGGACCTGAATTACACGCGCGACACGACCTCCGGCCAGGAGGGGCTGGAGCTGCTGGAGCGCTTTCTGAATCTGGACGCGGCGCTGCCGGTGATCGTGATGACCGCCTGGGGATCGGTGGAGCTGGCGGTGGAAGCGATGCGCCGCGGGGCGCGCGATTTCATTCAAAAGCCGTGGGACAACGCGCGCCTCTCCGCCATTCTCAAAACGCAGATCGAGCTGGGCCGCGCGCTGCGCAAAGGGCAGCGGCTGGAGGAGGAGAACCGCGCTCTGCGCGCCGAGCGCTTTCCGCAATTGACCGCGCAATCCGCCGCCATGCGCCCGGTGCTGGACATGATTTCGCGCGTCGGGCCATCGGACGCCAACGTGCTCATCACCGGAGAGAACGGCACCGGCAAAGGCCTGGTGGCGCAGACCCTGCATTCGAGCTCGCTGCGCTCGACGCGCCCGCTATTGACGGTCAATACCGGCGGCCTGGCGGAAGGGATTTTCGAAAGCGAGCTGTTCGGCCACGTCAAGGGCGCGTTCACGGATGCCAAGACCGACCGCGTAGGCCGTTTCGAAATGGCCGATGGCGGCACGCTGTTTCTGGATGAGATCGCCAACATCTCGCAGGCGCTGCAAGGCAAGTTGCTGCGCACGCTCGAAACCGGCGAGTTTGAGCGCGTGGGATCGTCGAAAAGCCGGCGCGTGGACGTGCGGGTCTTCTCCGCCACCAACGCCGATCTGCACGCCGCGGTGGATGAAGGCCGCTTCCGCCAGGACCTGCTGTTCCGGCTCAACACCATCGAGTTGCGGCTGCCGCCCCTGCGCGACCGGCGCGAGGACATTCCGCCGCTGGCCGCCCACTTTCTGCGCCAGCACGCCGGGCATTACCGCAAAGCCATCGCTCTGTTCGACGAGGGAGCGATGAAAGCCCTGCTGTCTCACACCTGGCCGGGCAACGTGCGCGAGCTGGATCACGCCGTGGAGCGCGCGGTGCTAATGGCGGAAGGCGAGACCATACGCGCCGCGGACCTGGGCCTGCGCGGCGGGCGCGAAGCGTCGCTGCGGCTGGAGGAGATGAGCCTGGAAGACGTGGAAGCGCTGCTCATCAAGAAGGCACTGGCGCGCTTCAACGGCAATGTGAGCCACGCCGCAAACGCGCTCGGCCTCAGCCGCAGCGCGCTGTACCGGAGGCTGCAGCGGTACGGGCTCTGAAGCCCGGCCGCGCCCGACTGTCCATGCCGCGCACCGACAAAGGCTCCCGGCTCGGTTACGAAAACCGCATTATGATGCTGGCCGTGCTGGCGGCGCTGCCGGCGTCGGTCTGCGCGCTGGTTCTGCTGTGGAGCGGCGGATTCCAGCCGCGCACCGAGTGGACGCTGACGGTGGTGATCGTAGGCGCCTGGCTGGGTTTCGCGGCGGCGCTGCGCGAGCGCGTGGTATTCCCCTTGCAGACGCTGACCAACCTGCTGGGCGCGCTGCGCGAAGGCGACTTTTCCATACGGGGCCGCGCCCCACGCCCGGACGACGCGCTGGGCGAAGTGATGCGCGAGATCAACACGCTCGGCGTCACCTTGCGCGAGCAGCGGCTGGGGGCGATGGAAGCCACCACGCTGCTGCGCACGGTGATGCGGGAAATCGATGTCGCCATCTTCGCGTTCGACGAACACCGCCGGCTGCGCCTAGTGAACCGCGCCGGCGAGCGTCTGCTGGATGCGCCCACCGAGCGGCTGCTGGGCCAGACGGCGGCGGAACTGCATCTCGATCAGTGCCTGGAGGGACCGCCGCAGGCCATGTTGCAGGCCGCCTTCCCCGGCCGCGCCGGACGCTGGGGCATGCGCCGCACACGCATTCGCGAGCGCGGGCTGCCGCTCGAGCTGGTGGTCATTTCCGACCTCACCGAGGCGCTGCGCGAGCAGGAATTGCAGGCCTGGCAGCGGCTGGTGCGCGTGCTGGGCCACGAGCTGAATAACTCGCTGACGCCGGTCAAATCGATCGCCGGCAGTCTCGAGAGCATTCTGGCGCGCGATCCTCTCCCGGCGGATTGGCGCGAGGATTTGACGCGGGGACTGGGAGTGATCCACGCGCGCTCCGACAGCCTGACGCGATTCATCAGCGCCTACGCGCGGCTGGCCAAGCTGCCGCGTCCGCAATTGCAGCCGCTCGAAGCCGGCGATTGCGTGCGGCGGGCGGTCAGCCTGGAAACCCGCGTCCCGGTGGATGTGAAAGAAGGCCCCGCCATCGGCATTCGCGGCGATCCGGACCAGTTGGAGCAGGTGCTGATCAACCTGCTGCGCAATGCCGCCGATGCCGCACTCTCCACCGGCGGCGGCGTGCGCGCCGGCTGGAAGAAAGAGGGCGGCATGGTGGAGATTTGGGTGGAAGACGACGGCCCCGGCCTGGCCGCCACGGCGAACCTGTTCGTGCCCTTTTTCACCACCAAGCCCGGCGGATCCGGCATCGGCCTGGTGCTGAGCCGGCAAATCGCCGAAGCTCACGGCGGCGAGTTAGCGCTGGAAAACCGGGAGGGCGCGACGGGGTGCATCGCAAGGTTGAGGCTGCCGGGGTAGCACGCGACAGTAGGAGCGGACATGCTGCCATTGCGGAGTTTCGTAGCCCGTCCCCCAATTCCCCAGCCCGTAGCTCACCTTGCGCCCGGACGGGTAAGTCAGCGAAGAAAGGGCGCCGTTCAAGAACTACGCAGTTCAGGAGCCTGTCGGAATGAACGGTTTTTCGCTATTTCGACCCCAACATCTCGTGGTCGTTGCCTCAGCCCATCACAACGGATGGTTGTGGAAATTCTATCTCCGACAGGCTCTCAGGCCGTCCCCGTTTCCTTCCCGTTTCCCCCTTTAAGGTAGTGGTGGACGAGCGACAGATGAACCTGCTCGCCGGATAGTTTCGGAGTTTCGTAGCCTGTCCCCGCATCCCTTGTCCCCGCATCCCTCGTCTGTCCCCTGGTTTCCCATATGGGAACCAAGGTTCCTATACAGCTCCCATTCTGGGGTGACGTGTCACCCCTTCAGCCGGCGCGAAGCGCCGTCCTTACGGTGACCGCCGGTAACCAGCGGCAGCGCTACTAACGCGGAGCGCAGATCAGGCCTTGCTTGTTTTCCCCCGCTTACTATGCCTGATCCGGCGGAAGGTTAGAAACGAAATTCCCTGAGTGATCGCTATGAGCAGAAGAAGCGCTATGTCTGATCGCGAAGTGATCGGGTTCGAGCCGTCGGGATATCGGGTCTCCCAAAAGAACGAATGACTCGAGCGAAACAATGAGACCGCGGTCGCCATGCACAAGATCACGCCGAAAATAACCTGTAGCGCGATGTGGCGACGGAAGGCACAAAATGAAATCCACTGCGTGGTCGCCATAAGCAATAGAACCGCCGCGCCCGTTCGCCAGTCCGGCTGACCATTCAGCAAAAGGCCCCGGTAGAGGCCGACGACGATGCCAGCCGCACCCAGGACCAAGCCGAAAAGAACCTGCGAGACAGTCTTCATTATCTCCCTCCTTATTGCGCGGTTCGCACAACCGGAGCAGGGTCAGTCTTGCTCTCGCCGTTCTGTCCGGCAGGTCTAAAGCCCCAGTCATTTTGTGTGATTTGCCCACCATAGGTTCCGGCTGTATTTACGGAAGCGGTCTGTCCTGGGGCCACAACGATTCCTGAGTGGCCGAAGTCCCCATGCGCCTGAGCAATTACGTCGCCGGGCTGTGCCTCGCTCAGCGGCTTCGGGTCCGACAGGCCAGGTATGTGTACCTTCGGATCAGCTAACTCGTGGGCGTTTGGCATTCTCGTGCCGCCCTTACCGTCCGGTACTTCCGGTCGTGTCTTACCAGCTTCAGCAAGCGTGTCGCCCACGAACTCGTTGCACTTGTTGCTTGGATTCTTGAAATGTGGGTGGCCTATATCTTTGCCGCTGGAGTTCGACGTGTTAATAGCCCAATCCATGCTACCCACATGACTCTCTGCGGTCTGTGCCACGCTCAAGCCCTTCACTTGCGCGTCAGTCTTCCACCCCTTCCCTGAAACCTCATTCTTAAGCTTTTGCCAAATGTAGTCCGAGTGCCCGTCGAGATCAGGCCTGGATAGTGGGTTGTCACGCACGTACGCGTACAGATTCAGTGTCTGGGGATCCAGAAGGTTCGCGTAGGGAACGGGCTCTGGTGTCCCCGACCAATCAGCACTCGTGAACCTCCCCTGCGCGCTGGAGAAATACCTGGCCCCGAAGTAATCCAGCCCCGTCTCGGCATCCCGTTCTTTGCCGGTGAACTTCTCTTCAACGCCGTCCGTTCCGCCGAAGCAGGACCCCCGGTTCCCCGCCATCCCTTGCGTAAGCTCCGTCCCGAACGGTAGGTAGTCGTGGCATCCCCCAGCCGGTGGCAGGTTGCCGGATGCGTCCGTCAGCAGCCGCGTGCTCCCCAACCCATCCACCCCCACGTACTGCGTCCCGGACGCCGCCGCCACCGCCCCATACTCCGTCAGCAATTGCCCCGACGCGTCATACAGGTAGGTCGTCGTCGCGCCGCCGCCGCTCTTGCTCACCCGGCGCCCCTCCCCGTCGTATTGGTACGTCGTGCCATTGGCCGACACCATCCGGTTCTCGGCGTCGTACTGATAGGCGCCGCCCATCGGGTCCGCCGTCACGTTCCCCACCGAATCGTAGGACGTCGCCGGCGACCACCCGCCCCCGCTGTTCCGGTTCGTCGCCGGATCGAAGCCGGGCGGCGTCATCGCCGACCAGGTGAACGTGCTCGACGCGATCGAGCGATTCCCGTACGCGTCGTACCCATAGGCCTCCTGCCACGATTGCGTGCCCCCCTGCCCCAGCGTCTCGGCGGCCTGGCTCAGCCGGTTCACGCCGTCGTAGCCGAACGACTGCACCCACGGCGTGGCGCTCCCGTTCCGCGCGATCCACTGGCTCTGCACATTGCCGTTATTCGTGCTGCAATCCGTGCTCGTTCCCGGACAATAATAATTATTCACGGTCAGCAGCGGCGTGCTGTTGAACGTCCGGTTCACCTCCAGCGGCTGCATGCGTTTATTGTACATCCATGCCTCGCCGAGGCCCAGACTGCCGAAGCTCGCCAGCCGGGAAAATTCGGGAACAGGCTATGAAACTCCGAAATAAGAGGCGGCGCGAGCCGCCCAATTCCGGAAGACTTCGCGGTGTCGCGGCTCGGCGAAGTATGACAGACCACCAAAGGCGATGGTCTGTCCTACCTGCCTGGCCCCTACGGCTGAGCGGGCGCGGCGGGTGAACTGGCGGCTTCGTTGTAGACGGCGGTGAAGAAGTCGCGCGAGCTGGGCGAAGGGCCGATGTGAAGGCTTTCGCGGCCGACCTCGACGAAGCCGAGGTAACCGTCATCGCCCAGGTCGTCGAGGATGAAGCGCAGGCATTCGAGTTCCATCGGCGGCAGGCCCGAGTAATCGATATCGAAGACCTGCCCGGAGCTGTGAGCCGCTTCGTCGCGCCGGTCCTGCAGTTGTGCGTCATCCTCCGGCGCAACCAGCTCCGTGACCGGCAACGGGCGGAACTTCTCCTGGTTCGCGCCTATGGCCTCGAACAGGCGGCGCGTTTCGAACGCAATGTAGATCAGGGCGCCGAGCGTGGCGGGAGACGCCGCGCCAAGCTCCTCCCGGCTACCCGCCGCGGCGCCGGGGAAGCGCAAAGTGTAACCGAATAATTCGGGCCGCTCGATAGCTCTGGCCAACAGCTTGCCGTTATCGGCGCGAATGTCTTCGTCCGAACGGAAGATCAGGTCTTCGCGCTTCAGCCACACCGAAAGGCGATGCGGGGCCCGGCCGACGGTGTTGAATTCGCTCTTGTTGGCGTCGGCCAGCGCGGCGAAGGCGGCCGGGTCGGAACGGTACAGGGCCAACAGTTGGCTGGCGCACAGAATCCGGAAGTAGTAAGTGGGCGAGTAGTCGCGCTGCATCTGCTGCTGGACACCGAGATAGAGTTCGCGATTCCAGGCAGGGCTGGAGGAGAAGTACATGCGAGGGACGGTGATCTGGTCCTTGGGAATGCCACGCGCGCGGCGCGTGAGCTCCTGCATTTCGGCCACGCATCCCTCCCCGCAGTGGTAAGCGAAGATGGCCCAGTCCCGCCCGCCGAAGGTCCGCTCCATGCCAGCCAGGTAGTGAGCGGCGGCGGGAATGGCACGTTCCGGAATCAAGCGCTCGTCGCGGACGATCACGGTGTAGCGTGTGCGGCGGCTGACGGTCTTGTACTTGACTTTCCCGCCGGCGGTCTTCACGCGCACCTTCACCTTGACGGTGCGGTAGCGGGTGACCTGGCCCACTTTGAGTCCCATGGTCCGCGCGGTGGGGAGCGAGATCTGCATGATCCCTCTCGGGCTGCCAGCCCAGCTTTCGGCGCTGATGTCGCCCCAGCTTTCGAGATAAGCGATCGCCTCCAGCAGATCCTGCGGGAAACCGCTGGCTGCGGCGGCGGCGCGAAACACCGCCTGCAGCTTGGGATCGCCGGTCACGCGTTTCGCCCCGGCCACGGCCTTCGGTTCCCGCATGATGAAGAATGTCTGCGATTCGACCATCAGCCGTGTGCGTTCGGCCAGCGCGTCGCCGGAAATGCCGTCGCGGTCCACGCCGATCCCAGCCAGCCTGTGCGTTGGCGCAAAGTAGCCGGAGGAGCCGGCTCGGGAAAGCGAGGCCAGGCAGAAAAGAGAGAGCGCCGCGAATTTCATGGATACTTCTAGTGTAGTGGGATGGCGGGGACGCACGCGCTTGGCGGCGGGACGAACGAAGAAAAAGGCGCCCGCTTGCGGGCGTTGGCAAGCTAAAGCATGCCCCACCGGGCGTGGGCAAGCTCAAGCATGCCCCACCGCGGCAAAGTGTGGGTACAATGAGGATTCGCCATGAAGCCATATCCCGTTCTGCTCCTGGCGGGGTGCGCTCTGTTTCAGGTTGCGTGCAAACACGCGCCACCCGCCAATGTTGCCGCGGTGGTGAACGGTCACCCCATCACCTACATGGAGCTCGAAAAGACTTACCAGACGCAATACCCGCAACAACCGGAAGCCGTCAATCGAGACTTGGTGATGTCGCAGAAGCTGGACCTGCTGACCAGCCTGATCACCAACGAGATCCTCCTGCAGCGCGCAGAGAAGCTGGGCCTCACGGCGGTGGATGCCGATGTGGATACCGAGATCAACAAGATGAAGGCTCCCTTCACCAAGGAGGGATTCGAGCGCCAGCTTGCCGACCGGCACATGACGATCGGCGATCTGCGCGCCCAGATCCGCCAGCGGCTTACGGTGGAGAAGCTGGTCAACAAGGAGATCACATCGCAGGTCAACATCACCGACGCCGACGTGACGAATTTTTACAACGCCAACAAAGCCAGTTTTAACCTGGCTGAGGCGCAGGTCCACCTGGCGCAAATCCTGGTCACGCCCGATGCCAACACGCCGGTGCGCAACCTGCGGAACAGCAAAGCCCACAACGAGGTGGAAGCCAGGGCCAAAATCCAAAACCTGGAAGCGCAGCTCAAGCAGGGCGCGGATTTCGCCCAATTGGCGCAGAATTATTCCGAGGACGCGGACTCGGCGCCGAACGGCGGCGACCGCGGATTCATCCCGGAATCGGCGCTGGCCAACTCTTCGCCCGAGGTGCGCAAACTGATATTGTCGATGCAGCCCAACCAGATCTCGCCGATCATTCCCTCGCCGGACGGTTATCGCATTCTCAAGATGATTTCCAAGGAATCCGCCGGCCAACGCGAGATCAACGACCCGAACGTGCAGCAGAGCATACGGGAGAACCTGCGCAATGCCAAGGACCAGTTGCTGAAAGCGGCGTATTACGAAGTGGCGCGCAACAGTTCGAAAATCGAGAACTACCTGGCCCGCAGCATTGTGGAGAACACCGGGCAGACCAAGTAGCGCAGCACGTCATGCGGGCGTTTGTATTTGAAGATCGCTTTTCGCTCGACGCGCTCAAGCTGGTGGAACGGCCGGAACCGAAGCCCGGCCCCCGGCAGGCGCTGGTGCGGGTACGAGCCAATTCCCTGAATTACCGCGACCTGGTGGTGGCGAGCGGCGGGTATGGCCGCCACGTGAAAACGCCGCTGATCCCGTTGTCCGACGGCGCGGGCGAGGTGGCCGAGGTGGGAGCGCAGGTGACGCGGGTTGGTCCGGGCTCGCGAGTGGCCGCCATCTTCATGCAGAGCTGGCTGGCGGGCGCGCTCACGGCAGAGAAGTCAAAGTCCGCGCTGGGCGGCGCCATCGACGGCATGCTGGCGGAATACGTGGTGCTGGACGAAGAAGGCCTGGTTCCGATTCCCGAGCACCTTTCTTACGCGGAGGCCGCGACCTTGCCGTGCGCTGCGGTAACCGCCTGGAATGCGCTGGTGGTGGAAGGCGGAATTCGGGCCGGCGACTCGGTGCTGGTGCTGGGCACCGGCGGCGTCTCCATTTTTGCGCTGCAGTTGGCGCGCCTCCACGGGGCCCGCGTAATCGCCACTTCGAGCAGCGACGACAAGCTCGCCCGGGCGATTGCGCTGGGCGCATCCGATGGCATCAATTACCGCCGGACGCCGGAGTGGGCCAAGCGCGTGCTGGAGCTCACAGGCGGCGCCGGCGTGGACCATGTGATTGAAGTGGGCGGAGCCGGAACCCTGCCGCAGTCGTTCCGCGCGGTGCGGTTTGGCGGGCGGATCAGCCTGATCGGTGTGCTGTCGGAGCCGGGCGCCCAAGTGGATCCGCGTCCGCTGATGATGAAGGGTGCACGCCTGCAAGGGATCTACGTGGGATCGCGCGAGATGTTCGAAACTATGAACCGGGCGCTTGCGCTTCATCGCGTGCGCCCCGTGATCGACCGCGTCTTCCCGTTTGCCGAAGCGGGCGGAGCTTACCGTTACATGAAAGCCGCGGGGCACTTCGGGAAAATCGTGATCAGCCAGGAATGAATCGGGGCTTCGCAAGTAAGGCGGGCCCGGCATGCCCGGCCTCTAGGGGCGAGGCAAGGGTGGATCGGTGAGGCCTAACGCCACCAGGGGCTGACGGGCTGGCCGGGTTCGGGTTTGCGGCGTGCGGGACCGCTGCGGCGCGCCTCGGCCTTGCGCTCCGCGGCCATGGCCCGATCCGTGGCATAGGCGAGGATGTCTTCGTTGGTCAGTTCGTGGTCACCCTGACGATCGGCCTCCAGGTCGGCGGTAATCTTCTGCGCGCACAGCGCCGGGCCTTCCTGGATGCCGACATGGTGCTTTAAGAACAGCTCCATATCCACGCTCACCACGTGGGGAACGGAGGACTTGGTGCCGGCGTCGTTCATGTCGAACCGGTACACACGCCTGTTCTGTTTCTGCTGAAACCCCATGTACCGCAGTTCCATCGCTAGCTCCCTCGGCCGTACCGCGCCGCGCCTGGATTCCGGGCTCACTCGGGCCCCTCACTGTTTTCGTCCGCCGGAGCCGCGACCTCACCGGTTTCGATATCGGCGGGAGGACCTCCCAGGCGCTCCACCTTGCGTTGCACGCGCTTTGCCGCCTTTTCCTTCTGCTTTTCGATCCCGGCGATCTCCTTTTGACGCTTCTTGAATGAGGTGTGCGACCGGGCCGGAATGGTTCATTCCTCCACTAAACGGTCGAAGCCGGCGCCGGGACCGGGCCGGCTTCGTCACGCGATTTACCAGCGTGGTTCGCGGCGCTGCCGCGGTCCTCCTCCGCCGCTGCCTCCGCGCGGACCGCCGCGGAAGGAGCGGCCGCTGTCGGACTTGGGCCGGGCCTCGTTAATATTGAGGGCGCGCCCATTCAACTCGGTGCCGTTCAAGGCGGCGATAGCGCGATCAGCTTCGGCGCTGTCCGTCATCTCGACAAACGCGAAGCCGCGCGAGCGGCCCGTATCGCGGTCGGTGACCAGGTTGACCCTCTCCACGTTCCCGTGAGGCTCGAAGAGCGCACGGATGGAAGATTCGGTTGCGGCAAAATCCAAATTGCCTACAAAAATGTTCTTCATCTTAGATTCCTTCGTATTTGACGGTTCGGGCAAGAGACCAGGCAGATGGACTTCGGCCAAGGCTGTAGCAGGACGATCAAAGACAAATATAGTGTAGCAGATCCAGCCGGCAGGCGCTCGCCACGGCTTGGCGAGCGTGCGAAACGGCACCCTTCGCTCACAGACTGCGTCTCCCCCTCCACCCACTGTCTACGGAAACGGGGCGGATCGGAAGCACACGGCGGCCTCGCTTTCGGCCTGCGATGCCGGAGGTTTGGCGGCAGCTCGAGGTAGGGACGAATCTCGACGCGGCACGCCGGCGCGTGCCACGACTAGTTGCCGGGGATCGGATCGCCGCGATTGATTACGTAAGGATTGCTGTAAGCTGGCAGGATGCGGTCGCCGGCCATGCCGGCCCACACCATGAACCAGGCCCACCTGGGTTGAGCCTTGAGCACTTCGGCGGAAGGCGGAAGGCCGACTTCGCCGAGAGCGATCGGCTTGCCTTCGGCCAGCGCCAGCATCTCGTAATAATACCGGTCGTTCAATTCGCGGTAGTTGTCATAGCTGACTACATCGACATACTGCTGGCCCGGAAAGAAATTGAAGAACTCGCCCACCGGTGCGGGGCCGTTCTGATTCCACACCCAGATCAGGTTATCCAGGTGATGGACGTAGACCATACGGGCATAGACCTCGCGGTAAAGCTGCGCGGTGCCACCCATGCCTGGCCGGCCGCCCCACCAGAAAAAGCCGCCGTTGTTTTCGTGCATGGGCCGCCACAGGACCGGGATGTGTGCATCCTGCAACTGCCTGAGGTAGCCGGCCGCGGTATCCATGTATTTCTCCCACCGCTTGTGCAGCGGGGTGTCGGGCGTGATCAGCTCCGCCCACTGATCGTCGGTGAGACGGGCCTGCACGCTGCCCCTCCAGCTTGCGCCCGGCTTGCCCGGTTCATCCTCGGTGGGGCGGAGCATGTGCCAGCACAGGTAAATGATGGAGCCGGCCGCGGCCTGCTTCTTGGCCTCCTCGATCATGAGGTCGCGATGGAGGATGGAATCCTTATCCTCGTCGTCGGTGAAACCGAAATCCGAACCCCAGATGGCGGGGTACTTGCCGGTAAGCGTGTGGACCTTTTCCGTGTCCAGATCGCGTTGATTGGGAAAGTTGTGCTGGCCGGACAGGATGCCCTTGCCGGATACCGCGCAGAGGGTCTTCAGCAGCGCGCGGGCCTCTGGCGTGGCGTTGGGGTTTACCGGCTCGCAGTTGTAAGCCGGCGCAGCTTGCGGGCGCGGCTGAGCGGGCGCGGGCGGAGTCTGCGGAACGGCGGCCGGCGGCGCGGGCGGAGTCTGCGGAGCAGCGGCCGGCGCCGCTGCCTGCGGGTACAGAAGTGCCGTCGCGCTGAGCAGGATCACGAAGGCAGTTATCGATTTCCGCATGTGGTTTCTCCCAGGAACCAAAGGTTATCACGTTTCCCGGAACCGGGTAGCCGCGAGCGGAGCGGTAGTCGCCACGGCATAGCCACGCGACGTGCCGTTGCCCGGCGTTGTAACAGACCGGGCATTCCGAACGTCTGGGAGGGATGGAATTTGTGCGTCCGGCGCGTTCTTTTGTGTCAAGATGATCTTGAAGGAGTTGTAATAGAGACGAGCAACTCATATGCCGACAAGATTTACGAACGAGATCATCGCCGCAGCCATCGACGGTTACGAAGGGCAGAAGAAGCGCATCGACCAACAGATCGCCGGACTCCGAGCGATGTTGTCCGGCGGCGCGGCTGAGACCGCGGCCACTCCGGCAGCGCCCACGCGCAAGCGCCGAAGAAGGATGAGCGCCGCCGGTAGAAAAGCCGTTGCCGAAGCACAGCGGAAGCGCTGGGCAAAACTCCGGGCCGAATCTGAGCCGTCAGCGGCAGCCTCACCACAGCCGGCGAAAGCAAAACGCCGGATCAGTAAAGAAGGGATGCAGCGGATTATTGCAGCCGCCAAGAAACGTTGGCGGTTAGCGAAAGCAGCCAAGGCGCAACCCACAGCCGCAAAGAAGGCCGCACGAGCCGTGAAAAAGGCCGCGGTCAAAAAGGCAGCGGCGAAGGCTCCCGGAAAGGCGGTGAAAAAAGGTGCGCCCGTGAAGAAAGCCGCCGCGAAGAAGGTCAGGGCGAAGGCGACAGCCGCACCGGTTGCACCGGCGGCGACGGGAACTGCCGCTCAGTAGGTTGCTTGTCGACGATGGCGGTTCGGCGGAATGACGATGCCGAAGCGCAGGGCCCCGGCAGCGGCCGCCGCTGCCGCAAGCCGCAGCGTTATTTACTCATATATTGCTGGCCCACCGCCGCCGCGCCGTAAGTTATGATGATTCCGACTGTGTCCACCACCCTGGACCACCTCGAACCCAAAGCCGTCTGGAAGCACTTCGCGGCTCTCGCGGCCATTCCTCGCGCCTCGGAAAAGGAAGCTGCGGCGCGGCATTATGTGCTTGCCGTTGCCAGGACCGTGGGCCTGGAACCGGTGCAGGATTCCACCGGCAATGTGGTCATCCGCAAGCCCGCGCGCCCCGGACGCGAAGCCGCCGTCCCGGCTGTCATTCAAGGCCACCTCGACATGGTCTGCGAAAAGAACGAAGGCACCCTCCACAACTTCGATACCGACCCGATCCGCCTGGTGGTGGATGGCGACTGGCTCAAAGCGGACGGCACCACTCTCGGCGCCGACAATGGGGTGGGTGTGGCTGCCGCGCTCGCCGTCATGGAAAGCGACACGATCGCCCATGGCCCTCTGGAATTCGTGTTTACGGTCGACGAAGAGAGTGGACTCACCGGCGCTTCCAAGTTTCCCGGCGGGCTCCTCAAGTCCAAGTACTTCCTTAATCTCGACAACGAAGAGGAGAACACGCTTTGCATCGGCTGCGCGGGCGGCGTCAACTCAGTAGCCCGGCGCAAGATCGAGCGCCGCCCCGCCCCTTCCACCGAAGCGTGGCGCGTCAAGATCTCGGGATTGGCAGG
>Ga0187848_10002573_pt1 | contig 14087 bp, 10 predicted proteins | sample June2016WEW_4_40_FD_132424 | JGI IMG/M metagenome (GOLD analysis project Ga0187848, IMG submission 132424) | Peatland microbial communities from SPRUCE experiment site at the Marcell Experimental Forest, Minnesota, USA - June2016WEW_4_40 | ecosystem: Environmental > Terrestrial > Soil >... | reverse complement strand
GAAAAAATGCCTATTTTACAGGTGTTTGAACGGCCTAACGTCCAAATGGAAGCAGGCCTCGACCCTAACCAACTGAATCTGTTCGACTTTTAACGGGACAGCTGTGGGGCAGACCATCGTTTTCTGTGGTCTGCCAGCCAGGGTTTTTTCGATGGCGAGAGCCGAGGATCAGGGGACCTAATCGAGTGCCTGGTGTAAGGCAGACCACAAACAACCATGGTCTGCCCCGCAGTGGTCCCACTCACTTTAGAACTATGGTCGCACTCTGCTGGCTGCTGCTCGCGCTGCCGATGGTAAGCACCACGGGCTGGGCGCCGGTACTGGCCGCGGTGGGAACCACCACTTCCACCTGCAGTACGCCAGCCAACAGACCTGGCGCCGAGCCGGCGAACAGCACCTGCGCGGTTTGGCCGCCGATGGTGGCTGAGACCGGCAGGACTGGCGCGCGGATGATGTAGTTGTTGACGACGCCGTCCTGCCCGGACGGGTCCTCCATGCCATCGCCGGTAGCACGGACGGGTCCTCCATGCCATCGCCGGTAGCAAAGAGGACGGCCACCGATCCGCGCGCCGCGGGGTTACTCGTGCTATTGAGGCTGCCATCCTGGTTGAAAGCCACCACTTCTCCCGAACCGGTTTCGGCCGAGGTGAACAGGCCGGGCGCCGAAGCCGCCACCGGAATCGAAAATGCCGCGGCGGTCTGGCCACGGTAGCTCACCACCACGCTGGCGGTCGAGGAACCGGCGATCTCATAGGGAACCACGACCCCGGTTTGCGAAGCGGATGCAAACAGAATGGGAGCGGGGGTGCCGTTGAAGGTGACCGTCGTGGTGGAGAGCGTGGTGGCCATGCTGCCCGAGGTAGGTATCGTTCCGCTCACCGAGGGCGAAGGCCCGATGGTCCCACCGTTGACCAGCACCACTTCCCCGGGAGCGATCGCGGTAGCCGCCCCAGCGCTGGCGCCGTTGCTCAAACTCGTGACCGCGGCCGGCGGAGCGATACTGCCCAATAGACCGTGTAACTGACCCTGAATGCCGGCGGTGAAATAGAGAGTGTTGGGGTCGCCGCCGCTTTTTCCGTTTCCGAAGACCAATGCCCAGAGCCCCGGGATTACGATCGGTGTGCCGGTTTGAGTCTGAAGGGCGCCCAGAGAACTACCGGTGGTTAGATTGAAGGCGTTGATCGTCCCATCGGCGAAGTTACCCACCAGTAATGCGCCGCCGAAAGCGCCGAAGCCGGCAGGCGCGATCGCAACTCCCCACGGGGCATTCAAGGGACCGTTTGAAACCAGGCGCTGCAATAGGTTGCCGTTAGTATCGAAAACATCCACCAATCCATTTCCAGCCGCACTTACCGGTTGATTCTTATTTGAGTTCTGCAGGGCGTAAGTAACATATAACTTACCGCCTAGATTCCAAATGTTATAAGGCGCGTAACCGCTGGGAAGGTTGGGATCGGTGAATCCGCCCGAGGCAGTCGTGGCATGAAAGTTGGTGTCGAAAACGTCTATTTTGCCCGAATGGAAGTTGGCCGCATAAAGCGTTGGGCCGGCGGCATTGAGGGCGAGACCGGTATATACGGCACCAGCGGAGGAATTGTCCACCATGATGCCCGCGGCGGTGCCGCCGTTCCAGGCCGAAATGGTGCCGTCCTGCGTCGCAAAGATGAATGACGCGGCTTTGCCGTTGGATAGCAAGAAACCGGTCGAGCTGTTTTGCACCTGACCGGTGGGCCCGGTCAGCGATTGCTTGGTAGCGCCGTTTGGAACGCTGGCGACGGTGGCTGAGGCAACACCGGAACCGTTGTAAACCGTCGCCGTCGCGCTGCCTTGATTGGAAATCCAAAACGGACTCGAGGCGCTTTCCGAGATTCCCCAAGGATTGACCAGATGGGAATCGGTGAAATCCGCCATGCCGGCAATATCCGAGACCAGGTTGTGCTGGATATACGAGTTAGCAATTGTGCCCTGCGAAAAGGCCGGAAGAATCCCGATCGCAAAGAGCGCGAACGCGGCGTAACTTGCGTTGTGAACTTTTTGAGTCATCTGGCACCCTCATGCCGAAGCGATAATAGAACGCGGCGCATTGAAGCTGGCGCTCCTTCCACGCACACACGCTCTATCTCAGATAAGTGCCTTCGATTATATACCGGACTTGCCTCGATGATGCGGCTTTCTGTCTAGTTACATCTGTAAAAAGACCAGGCGCGGATAGCCGAATCATGAACACCGCTCGATGTGAGCTTTCGCACGGCGTCACAGTGCGATGGCGTACCTACCGTCAGAACGATCTGCCCTTCAGCCGCGCGATGTTGAATTTGGCGGTGTCGGCGACGGCCATGACTGCCATTACGCCGGCTTGGACAGGGTCGCTGACCACGAGGTCGGACTCCTGGGGGACACTGCCGGCCATGTTCAGGCTGATCACCAGCAAGCCTTGGGCGCGCACCTCGCGCACGGCCGCGGCGATCGCGCCACCCATCAGCGCGCCGGCCAGCACCAGCAGCTTGACGCGCGGCAGGCGGGGCACGGCGCGGACGGCGTCGGCCAATTTCTGCTCGCCCACCAGCGGGATGGTGTCCACCGAAATGTGCTCGCCGCGAATGTTGTGACGGTCGGCTTCCGAGATAGCGCCAATCGCCACCTGGCCTACCTGCGCGCCGCCGCCCATAATCAGAATCCGCTTGCCGTAAACCTGGCCCATGGTGTGTACCAGCTCGACTTTGGTGACGACCGGCAGCTTGCGCACATCGGCCAGCAGCTCGTCCGGATCCGTGGGCAGGACCACTTCGTAGTAAGTGCGGTCTTCGGCAGGCCAGTTAGAGAGAATCTCAACTGACGTGATATCTCCCTGGTGCGCGGCGATCACGCCCGTCACCTGGTGCAGCACGCCGGTTCTACCGGTGGCTTCGACAAGTAATCCGATAATTCGACTCGCCATAAGACGCTCTTATTCTACGGCGGCTTCGCCGATCTGCATAACCACGGAGCGCACGCCGCCGCCGCTGCCGTCGGACATCTGGACCATGGCGATACGAATCAGGTCGTTGGTGGGGTCCATCCAACCTTCGGTGCCGAACGCGCCGCCGTGGCCGAAGGTTCCGGGAGAGTGGAGCAGGAGGGTGCCTTCGGGTCGGTTGACGATCTCGAACGTCAGGCCGTAGCCGGTGCCGCCGAGCCAGCCGGAGGGAGAGACGTTGGGAGTGAAGACGCGCGTCATGGTGGCCAGGCTCTGGCAGGAAAGATAGCGCCGGCCGTTGGACGTGCCGCCGTCGAGCAGCATACGGTAGAACTTTAGCAGGTCGGGCGCGGTGGAATAGAGGCCGAATTCGGGCGCCGGGTATTTGGCGCCGGCCCGATAGAGAGCCGGGTCGCCGGCCAGAATCTCCACGCCCGAGCGCACCAGGTGACCGGCGGCGTGCTTGTAGACCATGGCGATGCGGTCCCGCTGCCCACTGGGATCGGCGCCCGCGTCGGGCGGGAAAAAGAAGGAATCCTGCATGCCGAGCGGCTCCAGGATTCGCGTGCGGATGAAATGCACGTAGTCGTCGCCCGAGATCGCTTCGATGATCCGGCCCAGCGTGGCTATGCCCATGTTGCTGTAGCGCCAGCGCGTGCCCGGCTCGAAGCAAAGATGCTCGCGGCCATAATGGCGCACCGCTTCGGCCAGCGTCAGGCGCAACGTGCGCGGATTATCGCCGATATCGCCCGCCGGGTCGCCGGCCAGGCCGGAGGTGTGCGACATCAATTGCCACACCGTAGCCGGATGCTCGGGCGGATGAGTGGCGCGATTGCCGTTGGGCAGGGTGTCTTCCACAAGCTGCCCTTTGAACTCGGGCAGGTAGTCCTCAACCGGGCGGCGCAGCTCGATCTTGCCTTCCTCCACCAGCATCATGATGGCCACGCCGGTGAAGTTCTTGGTCATGGACATGATCTGGAAGATGGAATCGCCAGTCATGGGCTTGCGATTTTCGACGTCGCGCCAGCCCACGGCTTCGAGCGCCGCCACTTCCCCGTGGCGCGCCACCAGCGCCACTGCGCCAGGTATTTCCTGGCGGTCCACCAATTCCTGCAGGCGCGGGCGAATCAGCTTGAGCCGGCCGGCATCGAGCCCCGGTGTTTCCGCGATGGCCGGAAGCACGGCGGCTGCCACCGCGGCCCAGAAAAGGCAATGGAGGGAACGCATGATCTTTATTAGTGTAGTGCGTTCGCGGAGGGAGTGAGAGCAGCAGCAGGCTCGTGGGACAGACGATCGTTTTTCGTCGTCTGTCAAGCGGTAAACCTGAGAAGAAGCGCGGGGTCTTTCATTTGCAGGGATACGGAAAAGCCTTGCGGTTTCGAATAGCGTCCCGGCGGAGCATCCGCGCCCGTTACCGTCTGCTCGCCGAGCGCCAAGCTGGCATGGAGAACCTTGCCGCGCCATTCCGGCGGCACTTGTTGTTCGGCCGGCGTGCCCGTGTACGTCGACATGAAAGTAATCTTCGCGCCGAGGGACTGCTCGTAAGACCGGAAAGCCTCCTCGCACTGTCCGTCAAAAAGCAAATGTATGCTTTGTTGCATGGTATTCTCCTTGGGTTCCTTGCCGATTCCATAACAGCCCCGTACCGCCGGCGATGGCGCCGATGATCAGAAATGGCTCTGCCCCGGCCGCCACCGTGGCCGGCAGCGGCGCGTCCGGGGATTGGTGAGACAGATCCTGTTCGCAAGCGAAAAATCTCACGTACGGCCGGCGCTGCCCGGTAACTTGGTCGCGAATGGTTCCGCGCAGCATCGGATAGCGCCCTTCCAGCGCATCGAGCACGGACCGCTGCGTGATCTCGCCCTCTACCTCCAGCTCCACTTCGCCCGCCAGGCGAGCGAGCGTTCGCAAATGCGCCGGCAGCACTACGCGGATCATGCGAGCGTCTGCACCTCGACCGACAGCACCGCCGGAAGATCGCGCACGATGGGGATCCAATGGTCTCCGGCATCGGCGGACGCGTACACCTGCCCGCCGGTGGTGCCGAAGTATACGCCGCACCGGTCGAGCGAATCCACCGCCATGGCGTCTCGCAGCACGTTGACGTAGCAGTCACGCTGCGGCAGACCCTGGGTGAGCGGCTCCCACTCGTTTCCGCCGGTGCGGCTGCGGTACACGCGCAGCTTGCCCTCGGGCGGAAAATGCTCCGAGTCGCTCTTGATCGGCACCACATACACGGTATCGGGCTCGTGGGCGTGAACGTCGATGGGAAACCCGAAATCGGTGGGCAGATTGCCGCTGACCTCGTGCCACGATTCCCCGGCGTCGTCCGAGCGCATCACGTCCCAGTGCTTCTGCATGAAAAGCACGTTGGGCCGCGCTGGGTTCATGGCGATGCGGTGAACGCAATGGCCGACTTCGGCCGCCCCGTCGGGCAGAAATTGCGGCGAATGCAGCCCACGGTTCATCGGCCGCCAGGTCTGGCCGCAGTCGTCGCTGCGGAATGCTCCCGCGGCCGAGATGGCGATGAAGATGCGGCCCGGATTGGCAGGGTCCAGCAGGACGGTGTGGAGGCCCAATCCGCCGGCGCCCGGCTGCCATTGCGGCCCGGACCCGTGGCCGCGCAGCCCGGCGAGTTCCTCCCAATTCTTCCCACCGTCGGCCGAGCGGAACAGGGCCGCGTCTTCCACTCCGGCGTAGACCGTGTCGGGATCGTCGAGCGACGGCTCCAGATGCCAGACCCGCTTGAACTCCCAAGGGTGCGGCGTGCCGTCGTACCATTGGTGCGTGCCGGTAGGCCCGTTGTAGACGAACTTGTTGCCCACCGGCTCCCACGTTTGACCGCCGTCGCCCGAGCGCTGGATGACTTGCCCGAACCAGCCACTGGTTTGCGACGCATACAGCCGGTTGGGATCGGCGGGCGACCCCTTGAGATGGTAAATTTCCCAACCCGCAAAATGCGGACCGCTGATCTCCCAGCGCTCGCGTTTTCCGTCCGACGTCAGCAGGAACGCGCCCTTCCGCGTGCCCACCAATACCCGTACGCTGCTCATCCCCTCACTCCTTTTTTGGATTTCCTACCGCGCTTCGGCGCGCCGCCGTCTCCAAATGGAGGAAACAGCGGAGTCGAATCGCGATCTCGCCACCTTCGCCGCGCTTCCGCCACCACCGATTTGCGATGCCTCTCGAGTTCCCCGATGAGAGCGCAGGGCGCCCCGGTCGGTTCGTGCCGCGCTCCCCAGATCAGCAATTCTAACAGCACCGGCGCCAGGTCGTGGTTTGAATGCTCAGCCTCCGGTGAGGAGATTCAGAAAAGCTTGGGCGGCGGGGTGGAGTTTCTTGCGGCGGCGATGCAGAATGCCAACCGGGCGCTTCAGGCCCGGGGCCTCCAGCGGCACGGCGACAATGCGGCCCTGCTCGATTTCGGCCTGCATGGTGCGCGCGGGCAGAATGCTCACGCCCGAACCGAAGGCTACGGCCTCCTTGATGGTCTGAATATTGTCGAAGTGCATGGCGATATGCACCTCGACGCCTTCGGTTCGGAGGAAGCGGTCCAGTTCGCGGCGAATGGTCAGGTCTTCGTCGAAGGCTACGTATTCCGTGCCGTTGAGATCGGCGGGATAAACCCGGGCGCGGCCGGCTAGAGGGTGCGAGGGAGGCACGGCGAGCTGCATTTCTTCTTGTCGCCAAGGGAGGGCGGCGATTTCGCGGCTGGACTCCGGATAGCTTACCAAGCCGAGATCCGCCGACCGGTTGAGCACTGCCCGGTAAATCTGGTCGGGCCGCATATAATCCACTTCCAGGTGGGCCGCCGGGAAACGTGCCTCAAAAGCCTCGCGGATTCCGCTCATTTCCGAAAGGCCGATGGAATAGATGGAGGCAACCCGCACGGTGTCTCCGGCCTGGCGCTTCAGCTCGTCCAGGGCGGCCTGAAATTGCTCTTCGCGAAGCACCACTTCGCGGCAGAGGTCGGCGTAAAGTTTCCCCGCCGCGGTGAGCGCCAGCGGCCTCTTGCCGCGGTCGAGCAGAGCCGCCCCCAGGCGCCGTTCCACCTCCTGGACGTGCTGGCTGGCAGCCGACTGGCTAATTCCGCATCTCTCCGCACCCTTGCTCATGCTGCCGGATTCCGCTATCTCTTTGAAAATAAGGTAGTCGCTGGATGGCACAGAAGTATAATAACATAAGTTAATCTAATTGTATTGTCACAATAAATTTCCATTGCCTTATACTTTATGCGTTGATACACTAGCTGTTAAGGCAATCCCTCCCCGTTCGAAGGACGCCGGCCACCGGACAATCTTTCAGAAGCAGCGAGAAAACCACTTTTATGCCTGACACCACGTTCCGCTTCGGGCTACCCGACGCACAGGGTCTGTACCACCCTGAAAACGAGCGCGATGCCTGCGGGATCGGCTTTGTAGCCAATATCAAGGGCCAGAAATCGCACGACATCATCGTCAAGGGCATTCAAGTCCTGCTCAACCTGACCCATCGGGGCGCGTGCGGTTGCGACCCGGAAACCGGCGATGGCGCGGGCGTATTAATCCAGATTCCGCACAAATATTTTGCGCGGGTTTGCTCCACCCTGGGTTTTACTCTGCCGGCGCCGGGGGAGTACGGCGTGGGCATGACTTTTCTTCCCGTCGAGCCGCCTGCCCGCCGGACGGCGGAAGGGCTGATCGAGCGCCTGATTGCCGAAGAAGGGCTCACCCTGCTCGGCTGGCGCGATACGCCGATCGACGGCTCGGCCATCGGCCGCGTGGCGCGCGCTTCGCAACCGTACATCCAGCAGATATTCGTGGGCCGCGGCCGGGGCATGACGGAAGACCAGCTCGAGCGCAAGCTCTACATCGTGCGCAAGCGGGCGGAAGCCGAAGTGTTTTCCGGCGACATGCCGGGGAAAAGCTTTTTCTATATCCCGTCGCTCTCGGCCCGCACCATCGTATATAAAGGTCTGCTGCTGGCGCCGCAGATCGGCCGTTTCTATCCCGAGTTGAGCGACCCGGACGTGCTCAGCGCGCTGTGCCTGGTGCACCAGCGGTTTTCCACCAACACATTCCCGACCTGGCAACTGGCCCATCCCTACCGCTATATTGCGCACAACGGTGAAATCAACACCCTGCGCGGCAACGTGAATTGGATGCACGCGCGCCAATCGGTGCTGCGCTCGCCCTTGTTCGGCGACGATCTGAAAAAGCTTTTCCCGGTCATCCAGCCGAACGGCAGCGATTCGGCGTCGTTCGACAACGCGCTCGAGCTGCTGGTGATGGCGGGCCGCGACATCACCCACGCCATGGCCATGCTGATTCCCGAAGCTTGGGCCAAGGACGAAGGCATGGACCCGCAGAAGCGCGCCTTCTACGAATATCACGCTTCGCTGATGGAGCCCTGGGATGGGCCGGCGGCGATCACCTTTACCGACGGCCGCTCCATCGGGGCCACGCTCGACCGCAACGGGCTGCGTCCGGCACGCTACATGGTGACGCACGACGATTTGATCGTCATGTCGTCGGAGACGGGCGTGCTGCCGGTGAAGCCCGAGGATGTCAAGATCAAGGGCCGCCTGCAGCCCGGCAAGATGCTGCTGGTGAATACGGCGGAGGGACGGATTATTTCCGACGAAGAGCTGAAATCGAGGCTCTACGGCCGCAATCCCTACCAGCTCTGGCTGAAGGAAAACCAGATCACCCTGGAATCGCTGGCCGAACCGCCGCGCGAGCACGCCGCCGATCACGAGACCCTGCTCGAGCGCCAGCGCGCCTTCGGCTACACCGACGAAGACCTGCGCATGATTCTGGCGCCGATGGCGGAGAAGGGCGAGGAGCCGGTGGGCTCGATGGGCGCCGATACGCCGCTGGCGTGCCTGTCGGACAAGCCGCAGCCGCTCTTCCACTACTTCAAGCAGCTTTTCGCGCAGGTGACCAATCCGCCCATCGACCCCATTCGCGAAGAGCTGGTGATGTCGCTAACCAGCTATATCGGCACGGAGCGTAATATTCTGGCCGAGACGCCGCAGCACTGCCACACGCTGAAGCTGGCGCACCCGATCCTGACCAATCGCGACCTCGAAAAGCTCCGCCGCGTCTCGCAGGGCGATTTTCTGGCCACCACCCTCCCCATGCTGTTCGCCATCGAGGAAGGAGGCAGGGGCCTGGAGCGCGCGCTCGACCAGCTTTGCCGCCGCGCCTCGCTGGCCATCAAGTCGGGCTATTCGCTGCTGATCCTTTCCGACCGCGGCCTCGACGCCGACTACGCTCCCATTCCCAGCCTGCTGGCGCTCACCGCCGTGCACAACCACCTGGTGCGGGAAGAAACCCGCACCCAGGTGGCTCTCATTATCGAATCGGGCGAGCCGCGCGAGGTGATGCACTTCGCGCTGCTGATCGGCTACGGCGCCAGCGCGGTGAATCCGTACCTGGCGCTGGAGACTTTGCAGGTGGGCCAGCAAGGTTGGCCGACGCGCGTCGATCCGGATACCGCCGTCGCCAATTTCATCAAAGCCATTAACAAGGGTTTGCTGAAGACCTTCTCCAAAATGGGCATTTCCACCCTGCAGAGCTATCGCGGGGCGCAGGTCTTCGAAGCCATCGGCTTGACCCGCCGGCTGGTGGATAAGTATTTCACCGGCACGGTGTCGCGCATCGAGGGCGTGGGTCTGGACGTGATCGCCGAAGAAGCCGTGCGCAAGCACCGTTTCGCCTTTCGCGCGCGCGGGGAATCGGAAACCGAGCTGGCCGTGGGCGGCAATTATCATTACCGCGCGCGCGGCGAGTATCACCTGGTCAACCCACAGACCATTGCGAAGCTGCAGCACGCCGTGCGGCAGGAAAACCCCGCGACGTTCCAGGAGTACACGGACCTGATCGACCGGCAGAACCGTCAACTGGTGACGTTGCGCGGATTGCTCGATATCAAAACGTCCAGCACGCCGATTCCGCTCGAGGAAGTGGAGCCCGCGGCTGCGATCGTGAAGCGCTTCGCCACCGGGGCCATGTCCTTCGGATCCATCTCGAAAGAAGCCCACGAAACGCTCGCCATCGCCATGAACCGCATCGGCGGCAAATCCAATACGGGCGAGGGCGGCGAAGACGAAGAGCGCTATCGCGACGACCGCCGCAGCGCCATCAAGCAGGTCGCTTCGGGCCGGTTCGGCGTGACCGCCGAGTACCTGGTCAACGCCGACGAGTTGCAGATCAAGATGGCGCAGGGCGCGAAACCGGGCGAGGGCGGCCAGCTTCCCGGTCACAAGGTGGACGAGACGATTGCGCGGGTGCGCCATTCGATACCGGGGGTGGGGCTGATTTCGCCGCCGCCGCACCACGACATCTATTCCATCGAGGACCTGGCGCAGCTCATCTATGACCTGAAAAACGTGAACCCGCGGGCGCGCATTTCGGTCAAGCTGGTGGCCGAGGTGGGCGTGGGCACGGTGGCCGCGGGCGTGGCCAAGGCGCACGCCGACGTGGTGCTGATTTCGGGCGACACCGGCGGCACCGGTGCATCGCCCTTGAGCTCCATCCGCCACGGCGGCATTCCGTGGGAGCTCGGCCTGGCCGAAACGCACCAGGTGCTGGTGTTGAACGATCTGCGCGGGCGCATTCGCGTGCAGACCGACGGCAAACTGCAGACCGGGCGCGACGTCGCGATTGCGGCGCTGCTGGGCGCCGAAGAGTTCGGCTTCGCCACCACCCCGCTCATCACCATGGGATGCATCATGATGCGCAAGTGCCATCTCAATACCTGCCCGGTGGGCATCGCCACGCAGGACCCGGTGCTGCGCGCCAAGTTCCAGGGCAAGCCGGAGCACGTCGTCAACTTCTTCTTCTTCCTGGCCGAGCAGGTGCGCGGCTACATGGCGCAGATGGGTTTCCGCACCTTCGATGAGATGATCGGCCGGGTGGATATGCTGGAGCCGCGCGAGGCCGTGGACCACTGGAAGGCCAAGGGGCTGGATCTTTCGGCCATCCTGTTCCGCCCGCAGGTTTCGTCGCGGATCGCGCGGCGGTGCGTCCAGGCGCAGGACCACGGTCTCGACCAGGCGCTCGATTACAAGCTCATCGATCACGCCTCCGAAGCACTCGAAAACGGGACGCCGATCCAGATCAAGCTGCCCATCCGCAACGTCCACCGCACCGTGGGCGCCATGCTGAGCGGCGAGATTGCGCGGCGCTACGGTTCGGCGGGCCTTCCCGACGATACCATTCGATTTGAGTTCAACGGCTCGGCCGGCCAGAGCTTCGGGGCGTTCCTGGCCAAGGGTGTCACCCTGGAGCTCGAAGGCGACGCCAACGACTATGTCGGCAAAGGCCTTTCCGGCGGAAGGCTGATCGTGTATCCGCCGCGCAATTCCACCTTCCTGCCGGAGGAGAACATCCTCATCGGCAATGTGGCGCTATACGGCGCCACGTCCGGCGAAGCGTTTTTCAATGGCTGCGCCGGGGAGCGGTTCGCGGTGCGTAACTCCGGCGCCACGGCGGTGGTGGAAGGGCTGGGCGACCACGGCTGCGAGTACATGACCAACGGCCTGGTGGTGGTGCTGGGCGCATGCGGGCGCAATTTCGCCGCCGGCATGAGCGGCGGCATCGCGTTCGTGCTCGATGCCGGGGGATCGTTCCGTTCGCGCCTCTCGGCGGGGGCGGCGGTGGACCTGGAAAAAGTCTCCGGCGGCGATGGCGCGCTGCTGCGCTCGCTCGTCGAACGCCACGTGGAGACCACCGGCAGCCCGCATGGCAAGCGGCTGCTGGAGAATTGGGACGAAATCGTGGGGCGGTTCGTCAAAGTGTTTCCGCGCGAATATAAGCGCGTGCTGCAAGCCAGAGAAGCCGCCCGTGAGGCCGAGGCCGCTCGCCCCATTTCCGTACCGGCGCCGCCCGTGCTGGTTCCGCAGGAGGTGGCGTGATGGGAAAGGTCACCGGCTTCCTGGAATATACCCGCGAAGTGGCGGCGCGGCGCGAGCCGGCCGAGCGCGTCCGCGACTGGTTCGAAATCTATCGGCCGTTTCCGGCCGAGAAAGTGAAAACCCAGGGCGCGCGCTGCATGGATTGCGGCGTTCCCTTCTGCCACACTGGATGCCCGCTCACCAACCTGATTCCGGATTGGAACGATATGGCTTTCCGCGGGCAGTGGCGCGAGGCGGCGCGCCAGTTGCACGCCACCAATAATTTTCCCGAGTTCACCGGCCGCCTGTGTCCGGCGCCCTGCGAGGCGGCCTGCGTGCTGGGCATCAATGAACCGGCAGTCACCATCAAGCTCATCGAAAAGAGCATCGCCGATCGCGCCTTCGAAGAGGGATACGTCAAGCCCGAACCGCCGGCCGCGCGCACTGGAAAGCGCGTGGCGGTGATCGGCTCCGGGCCGGCGGGACTGGCCGCGGCGCAGCAACTGGCCCGCGCCGGCCACGACGTCACCGTGCTCGAGAAGAACGACCGCATCGGCGGCCTGCTGCGCTACGGCATTCCCAATTTCAAAATGGAAAAGCACCTCATCGACCGGCGTCTGTTGCAGATGCGCGCCGAAGGGGTGAAGTTCCGCACCGGCGCCCACGTGGGGAAGAACGTCGCGGTGACGGATTTGCGCAAGGAATTCCACGCCCTGCTGCTGGCCGGCGGCGCGGAGCAGCCGCGCAACCTCAACGTGCCCGGCCGCGAGCTGCGCGGAATTCACTTCGCCATGGAGTTCTTGCCGCAGCAGAACCGGCGCAACGAAGGCGACACGATTCCCGCCGAAGAAGCCATTCTGGCCACCGGCAAGCGGGTGGTAATCGTCGGCGGCGGCGATACCGGCGCGGATTGCCTGGGCACCTGCCACCGCCAGGGCGCGCTCTCGGTCGACCAGTTCGAGTTGCTGCCAGAACCCCCTCTCGAGCGCGCTCCCACCACGCCCTGGCCGCTGTGGCCCATGCAACTGCGCGTCGAAAGCTCGCACGAAGAAGGCGGCCGCCGCAAGTGGGCCGTGTCGACCGTGAAATTCGGCGGTGACGCGCGCGGCAACGTACGCGAACTATACGCCATGGAAGTGGGCCCGCCGCCGCATTTCGAGCCCCGCCCCGGCGCCGAATTTACCCTGGAATGCGACCTGGTGCTGCTGGCCATGGGGTTCACCGGCCCGGTCAAAGGCGGTATGATCGACCAGCTCGGGGTGGCCCTCGACGCCCGCGGCAACCTCCAAACCGACGACAACTACATGACCTCGGTGCCCGGCGTATTCGCCGCCGGCGATATGCGGCGAGGCCAATCGCTGATCGTCTGGGCCATCGCCGAAGGCCGCAAAGCTGCCGCCGGCATGGACCAGTACCTGATGTGCGAAGCGCGGCTGGGGTAGCCTGGGGTAGCGATGCCGCTTGCGGCGGAAGCCTGAAATGCCTACGATGGAAGGAGGTTGAACTACATGACCAACGAACAGCTTTATCTGGCTGTGGGATTGCCCATCCTTGCGGTGGTGAGCAGCTTGGTCATTAGCCTCCTGCAGATCTCCGGTATAAGAGAAGACATAAGGGAAATCCGCGGCGATATTAAGCTTGTGACCGGCAAGGTGATCGAGACGGACAACCGCCTCACGCGGCTCGGGGAACGGCTGAGCCGCTAGCCCGAGCCATCGCTGAAGGCCGCAAAGCTGCCGCCGGCATGGACCAGTACCTGATGTGCGAAGCGAACTTTCGCGATATCTCAGGGTTACCAAGTTATGAAGCGGAATCTTTGCCTCTGTCTCGCGCTGCTATGTTTCCAGGCCGGCAGGGCCGCGGCGCAGTGCTCCTCCGCGCCGGCCAGCTTGAGTGCGACTTGCGGCCAGCTCCAGGGCTATCTGGATAGCTTCAACACCACCGTGAGCGCGGGATGGAACGGTGTGAAAACCCCGGTGGCTTTTGCCGCCGAGGCGACTACCGCCGACTGCAATCGCGGGCCGGCGACCTTGCTCGCCCCCGGCACCTTCGCGCAAGTATTGAGTCAACTGAACGCCTTTGCCTTGCTGGGCGTCCAATCCGTTACCACTTGTATTGGGTTCCCGATTCTCTATCACCTGGATCCGGCGCATTCCGGGCGGGGGTTTTGGTCGCAGTGCTGGGTTGACAGGGCGTTCGGCAGCTTCCTGACGTTTCGGGATAACCTAACTTTTGGTGAGGTAATCCCGAAAT
>Ga0187848_10002571_pt1 | contig 14089 bp, 8 predicted proteins | sample June2016WEW_4_40_FD_132424 | JGI IMG/M metagenome (GOLD analysis project Ga0187848, IMG submission 132424) | Peatland microbial communities from SPRUCE experiment site at the Marcell Experimental Forest, Minnesota, USA - June2016WEW_4_40 | ecosystem: Environmental > Terrestrial > Soil > Wetlands... | reverse complement strand
CTGGGCACGGCAACGATCAACGCCGTCACGAAGAGAGCGCCTAGCGCGCCGCCAGTAAGCTGCCACCAGGGCACCCCGGGCAGGTCCCTGAGCGACCCGTGCCCGTAAAATATAACCGCGACGCCCAGCACTGCGGCCCCGACGGTGAAGGAGATGAACGAGCTCTGGACCGTGCCCACCCTCGCGGCCAGGTTGGCGTTGATAATCGGCTGGAGCGCGACGCTTATCCCCGCCGCAAGCATCAACCCGAAATAGAAGAGGCCGCCCATGGAGATATCTTATCCATTATTATAATTTTGTCAATCCGAAATCCTTGACAATGACCCTCAGCGGATACTAATATCTCAATAGGCATTGCGCGGATGATAAAAAAATCTTCGGGAGAAACCCGGTGATCGGATATATAGGATACCCGCTTCTCTTGATTGCCAGCCTGGCACTGATCCTCTTCGCCTGCGAACTCTTCACCAACGGCATCGAATGGGCCGGACATAAGCTCAACCTCTCGCAAGGCGCTACCGGCTCCGTCCTTGCCGCGGCCGGCACGGCCCTGCCCGAGACGTCCATACCCGTCCTGGCGCTCATTGCCGGAGGGAGTGGCGGCAACGATGTGGCCGTGGGCGCTATCGCGGGCGCGCCGTTCATGCTCTCCACAATCGCCTTCTTTGTCACCGGGGCGGCGGTTTACATCTACAGCCTGAGGGGCCGCAGGGAAAGGACGCTCAACATAGACGCGAAGGTAAAGGAGCGGGACTTAGGCTTCTTCCTGGCGGTTTATTCCGTCGCAGTCCTCGCGACATTCGTGCCGCGCGGCCTGCCCAGGTACATAATTGCCGCGTGCCTGAGCGCCTCGTATGTCTTATATCTGTATTTAAGCCTCCGCCATCAGGGGGAAAAAGGGGGCGAGATCGAGGACCTTCACCTTTCCTCGATATTCAAGCTCAAGCACAGGAAAAGGTATATCTTCATCCAGGTGGTCTTGAGCCTGGCGCTCATCGTGCTGGGGGCGCATTATTTCGTCGTCGCCGTGCAGAGGATATCGGAAGTGGCGGGCGTCCCCGCGCTTCTCTTATCCCTAATCATCACCCCCGTCGCCACGGAGCTCCCGGAAAAGATGAACAGCGTACTCTGGATACGCGACGGTAAGGACACGCTTGCACTGGGGAACATAACCGGCGCGATGGTTTTTCAGTCCAGCTTCCCGGTGGCAATCGGCGTCGCATTCACGCCGTGGGACTTAAGAGGCCCGACGATGGTCTCGGCCGTAATCGCGGTAATCTCGGCGGTAGTGGTATATCTGACGCTGAAGATAAAAAAGGACATCCCGCCCTGGATTTTGCTCCTTGGCGGACTTTTCTACCTGGCATTTATCCTGTATTTGATATTTTAGCGCCCGCAACGCGGCCCTATGTCCCGACCATATTGCAGTCCTCGTGCCGCTGCCGGGCCTGATGGACGAACGCCTCGAGGCGCGTAACGGCATTGGCCTGCAAATTTCCGTCGTAAGACATCGAGAGGTACGGGAAACCGTCGTGGTCCTCGGAGAACTTCTTAAGGAGCGCGGTCACAATCGTGCCGGGCATGCAGTTGAAAGGCATCGTGTTTATCACCCCGCTCACGCCGTGCCGGGTGAAGTCAACGCTCTTGCCCATGCTAAGTATGGCCTCTCCCTGGAACGTCGGTCTAAGGTAAGGCCCGGCGAGCCTCAGCGTCTCCCTGATAGGCGGCTCGTGGACCGTCTTCAAGAAACCCTGGAATATCGCGGAATATTTATGCTCTATCTTAGTCTGCACAATATGGGTAGTCACGCAGCTGACGTATTCAAGCAGCTTCTTCTTCTTGAGGGCGGCGTCGATATTCGTGTGGTTCTGGTAGAATATCCATTCCCCGAACGGCGCGAGCCACACCTCCCCGCCTAAGTCCTCCACCTTCTTTATCACGGACTCGTTAGAGAACTCGTTACTCCGGACGTAAATCTCCCCGACCATCCCGATAAGAGGTTTTGGTTCTCCGGTCTTTGGGATTCCCTGAAACGCCTCCCTCATCCGGTATAGCACCGGCTCCATCGGCAAGCTCTTGGCCACAGCGTCGCATATCATGACCAGGAACTCATCGTAAATCGCCTTTGTCCCGCCGGTTTCCTTCTCGTATGGCCGCGTCTCGTGCAGGCATTTTGTCAGCAGGTCCACGGCCACAATGCCCTGCCAGGCCGCGCGCACGAAGTTGCTGCCCACCATCCCCAGGTCCCTGTACAGCCCCTCGTCCTGGTTCGGCGCGTATATGGGCACGTCCGGGAAACCCAGCTCGTCGAGCACCATGCGGTGGAGCATGTTGTACTGGCCGAACCTGCACGGCCCGGTGCCGGAGGGCATGAAGAAGGCCGCGCGCGAGGAGTCAAACCCCGGGGCGGAGACTATCTTAACCATATCGCCCGTGGTTATTGTGCAGGGGTAGCACTCCTTGCCGGTGGTATACTTGCGGCCCAGGCTCAGCGTGAGGGAGTCGGAGGGGGGGGTAGGCTCGGCCTCCACGCCCTGCCTATTGAACGCGGCCGCCAGGACGAATGCCTGGTCGCACATCCTTGGGATGTATATCTTCCGCCCCTTGCTCCTGGACTTGATGAAGTCCGGCGACTTGACCTTCCGGGGCTTAGCCGAGAGCTTCCCGACGTTCTCGATGCTGTCGAGGAAGGCCTCGCACCTGGTCATCGCGCCCGCGTCGGCGGAATGCTCGTCCACCTCCAACTGGAGATAGGGCTTGTCGCCCATCACCTCCTTAAAATATTTGGTGAGGAACGAGTCCGGGCCGCAGCCGTAGTTGGTTATATACAACGCGTTCAGCCTCGGGTCCTCGCGCACAAGCTCGGCCGCCTGGAGCACCCTCTGACCGCTCCGCCAGTACATGTTGGGCCAGTCTGAGCTGATGTCCACCTGGCCGAGCGGCAGGAAGTCTATGGGTATCGCGGGGACGCCAAGGTCGCGGAGCTTCTCTGGGAGGTCGAGGTTCAGCCCCGGGTCGCAGCCGTTATACGGCCTGCTGATAATCGCGATGGCCCGGCTGCCCGCGCCCAGACCCTTGAGGAAGTTATCGCCCAGTTCCCTTATCCCGTCATAGAATTCCTGCTGGGCTTTCGTGCCCTTATCGAGCGCCGCCCTTATCCTGCCGAGTCCCACGCCGTAGCCGTGCAGCTCGGCCTTCATCTCCTGTGCCAGGCGGTCCATGCCCTGGCGCAGGTTGACCGAGGGCGCGATGAGCTTGAGATCGTTTATGGCCGCCTTCGCGAGATACGGCATCGTCTGCACATACGGGCACGCCACGCCCCGCTCCATCTTGTCCCCTTCCTGGGACAGGTTGATGAAGCTCGGGAGGAATATCCGCTCCACGCCCGAGTCCATCAGGTCTAGTATGTGCCCATGCGCCATCTTTATCGGGAAACAGGACTCCGCCACGACCGCCTCGAGGCCGCGCCTGATGGTCTGCTTGTTGCTCTTGCCGGAAAGCACTACGGTGAACCCGAGCGACTCGAAGAACGTGCGCCAGAACGGGAACTGCTCGTGGAGGAACAGCACGTAGGGTATGCCTATTTTGGGTCCGCGCCGGGTGTCCGGGTCGTACCCTTTGAGGAGGAGCCTCTCCCGCTCCTCGAACAGTCTGGGGAGCGTGTTCTCCCGGCGCGCCGCCTTCCTCTTCACGTCGTATTTTTCGCAGCGCGAGCCGTAGTAAAGCCGGTCTGTTTCGCCCTCTATAGTCACCTGCCTTATCTCGCATAGGTTGGAGCAGCCCTTGCAGTCGAACGACTTCAAGGAGTATTTGCGGTTGCCCAGGTCGAAGCCCTTGAACGTGCTTCTATCGATTTTCCGCTCCTTCACCTGCTTCCGGGCGATGAGCGCCATGCCTATCGCGCCGGTCACGTCGTGGTGCGGCGGGATGTTTATCTTTTTCCCCGTAACGCGCTCAAACGCGGCGGCTACCCCCCGGTTGAACGCGACGCCGCCCTGGAAGAATATCCTGTCCCCCGTCCTTTTATCGCCGACCACGCGGTTGAGGTAGTTGTACACGATGGAGTAGCCTAGACCGGCTACCAAATCCTCCTTCGGCGCGCCCTTCTGCTGGTGGGATACGACGGCCGACTCCATGAACACCGTGCACCGCTCGCCCAGCGATATCGGGCAAAGCGACGAAAGCGACATCTCGCCGAACTGGCCCTTTATGTCTATCTCCAGCCGGTCGGCCTGCTCCTCTAAGAACGAGCCCGTCCCGGCGGCGCAGACCTTGTTCATCTCGAAGTCAACGACCACGCCGTCTTTCAGGCTGATGTATTTCGAGTCCTGCCCGCCTATCTCGAAGATAGTGTCTACCGTGGGGTCTATGTCGGCGGCCGCGGTGGCCTGAGCGGTTATTTCGTTCTTCACGATGTCCGCGCCGACGAAATCCGCTATCATGTAGCGTCCGGAGCCTGTCGTGCCAGCACCCAGGATATTCACCCTGTCGCCCAGCTCCGCGCCTACTTCCCTCAGTCCCTGGCGCACGGCCTCTATCGGCCTGCCCGCGGTCATGAGGTAGCGCTTCGACAGCACGCGCTTCTCGTCGTCTATCACGACTACGTTAGTGCTGATAGAGCCGATATCGATGCCCAGGTAGGCGTCGATTTTTTCGTCGCCGGTAACGGGATGCACCTCGGACAGAGGCGAAGAGCGGACCATGAAGTCGTCGTCGGCCATGAGCGGGGCCAGGCCCTCGCCCTGGTATTTGAGAATGTCTAAGTGCAACTTTATTTTTTCGGTGCCGGAGAACTCCGACACCTTCCCGCTGGCCAGGGCGAGTATCGCCGCGCCCGCCGCGGGCAGTACCTGGAAATGGTCAGGCACGATAAACCCGTCGCCGTCCGCCTCCATTACCTCCTTGAACGCGCGCACCATGCCCGCGTTCGCCGCCACTCCGCCCGCGAAGAGGACGGGGCGCTCTATCTTCTTCCCGCGGCCGATGGTGCTTTTGAAGTTCCTGGCCACGGCGAAGCAAAGGCCTGCGACTATGTCGTAGTCGGGCGTTGCAAGCTGCTGGAGGTGTATCATGTCGGACTTGGCGAAAACGCTGCACCGTCCTGCGATGCGCGGAGGGTTTAATGACTTTAGCGCCAGGGCGCCGAACTCGTCTTCGATGCTGATGTTCAGCCTCTCGGCCTGCTGGTCCAGGAATGACCCCGTCCCGGCGGCGCAGGCGGAGTTCATCGAGAAGTCCTTAAGCCGGCCGCGGTCAAGGACGAGGAGCTTCGAGTCCTCGCCGCCCATCTCTATCACCGTCCGCACGTCCGGGTAATACCTGCCGACCGCGGCGGCAAGGGCTATGACCTCGTTTATGTGCGAGACGCCCAGTATGCTTGCGAGGAGCTTCCCCGCCGACCCGGTTATGACGAGAGGCGTGCCCGGCTTCAGCTGCCCCAGGAACTCCATTGCCGCCCGTAGCGTTTGCCCGTGGTGTCTTTTGTAGGAAGAATTGAGGATGGAGCCGTCGGCGCCGATTGAAACCATCTTGACGCTGACGGAACCTAAGTCGAGCCCGATAATCGCGCCTTCAGACATTGTCTACGCGCCTCCTTGTTGTCACGCGGGCCTGTCAGCTCTCCATATCAGCCAGGCTATTCAGCACCTTGTCTCTTATCTCCTTCGCCGGGGGGAGATCCCTTGCCAGCCTGCCGCCTTCCAGCAGCGGGCTTAGCAGCTCATATCTCTCTCCCCCGCAGCCGCACTTATCCCTCTTACCCTTCAGCGGTATTATTATATCATTTCCGCAGGAAGGACACCTAAGCACGGTCTTGGAGCCGGACCATTTGCCCCTTTTCGCCGCCGGCTGCCCGTCTATCTCAACGATGTCCATGGAAAAGTCCAGGACTGGCGCATTGGAGATAAGCGTGCCGATGCCGTAGGCGTCAACCACCGGGTTAAGTATCGGGATGTCCTCTTCGCGGATACCGCCGCTGACGAAAAGCTTTACCCCCTTGAAGCCTCTAAGGTCCAACTCCCAGCGCACCTCCTCGAGTATGCGGAAGAAGCTGCCCCTCCTGGAAGCCGGGGTGTCTAGCCTCACGGCGTAAAGCGCGTCGCCCATAGCCTCCGCCACCCGCACCGCCTCGAACTTCTCGTCGTTGAATGTGTCTATAAGGACGGTGCGCCTGGCCGCCTTGTCGATTACCTCGTCGAACGCGCGCGCCGCCTCGACGGTGTCTCCGAACAGGAGCACCAGCGCGTGCGGCATCGTGCCCATAGGGTCGGAGCCTATTAGCTCGGCGCTCTTTATTACCGAGACGCCGTCGCATCCGCCGATGTATGCGTTCCGCTCTATCATCGGCGCAAGTACGGGGTGCATCCTCCTGGCGCCGAAGCTTATTACGGGCCTGTCGCCGGCAAGTCTTTTGCAGCGCGCGGCCCCTGTGGCCACTCCCGACGCCTGACAAATGAGGCCCAGTAGCGCGGTCTCGTAATGCCCGAAAACGCCGTAGCAGCCCTCGATTTCCATCACCGGCTCAAGGGTATGGAACACCTCGCCCTCGGCCATGGCGCGGACGTTTACGTCTATGCCCTCAAGCAGCCTGGCCGCTTCCTCGATCCCCGCGAGGATACCCCAGCCCCGGTTGTCCGGGAAGGACTTTACGATGAACTCGGCGCGTACACGCTTGTTGATACCCCTGGCCGCAAGTATCTGCATCGTGCGGCTGAAGTAGACGTCGGTGACCTTGCCCGCCTTGACGTCGTCCGGATCGGCGGTATGGAAAATGCCCACGATGACCCCGGGATTAAGTTACCGGATATAATGCTGGTTTATGAGCCATCATGACGTCCGGTAATCGGTCAGCGCCCGGAAAACGGGCAGATGACCACCTCACCATGATAACTCAAAAAACAGCATTGTATCAGGTCTAAATGATTTCTGCCTTTAATACTTCCCGCATCTGTCTGAGCGCGAACTCATGCATATCGGAACTTAGCCCGGCGACGCAGTCCATGGGGACCCTGACTTTGTACCCGCGCACGACCGCCTCGGTAGCGGTATACATCACGCAGATGTTGGTCACGCAGCCGGTTATAGTAAGGAATTCCGCGCCGGTCTTCCTAAGCTCGGCGTCGAGGTTAGTGCCGTAGAACCCGAAGAACGTCTTCTTGCGTATCACGACCTCGCCCGGCATGGGTTCAAGTTCCCGCACGACCTTCGAGCCGGGAGAGTCCTCAACCGAGTGCGCAGGCCAGTTCCTGAACTCGATGTCGTCGGGGTCGTGCGCGTCGCAGACGAATATGACGGGTACGCCGTTTTTCCGCGCGTTCTCGAGCCGGCGCTTTATGTTCGGGATGACCTCTTTTGCCTGAGGCACTTCCAGCGGGGCTCCCTCCAGGCAGAAGTCATTGAGCATGTCAACTATAACCAGAGCTTCCTTCGGCCCGTCCATTTTTCACCCTAGAGCCTGGATTCTATCAAGGGGGGAAATCGCCGCGGCAACTTAGTGCTTATAAAGAGCTTAGCAGAGAGACGGAAACCTTTCAAGGCCACCTGGCCTGAAGGTTAAAACCCTTTTTTCTTCTTATAGTCGGCTATAGCGCTCTGGAGGGCCTCTTCCGCAAGTACGGAGCAGTGCATCTTGACAGGCGGGAGCCCGCCCAACGCCTCCGCGACCATGGAGTTTGATATCGTTAGGGCGTCCTCTAACTTCTTGCCTTTTACCATCTCTGTTACCATCGAGCTTGTCGCAATCGCCGCGCCGCATCCAAGGGTCTGGAACTTGGCGTCGGTTATGACGTTGTCCTCGACCTTTATGTAAAGCTCCATGATGTCGCCGCAGACCGGGTTGCCTACCTTGCCGATGCCGTCCGGGTCCTGCATCTCGCCTACGTTCCGGGGGTTCCGGAAATGGTCCATTACTTTTTCGGAATATGCCATTTTTAGTCCTTAAAGCTCCTTTCGTATGATAGCCCTCACCCCTGATCCCTCCCCCACAGGTGGGGAGGGGAATTAAAGGGAAGGGGGGTTAAGAAACGGTCTGCTGCCTTAAAAAGTCCTTGTAAATCGGGCTGAAGCTCCTCAGGTTCTCCACCACCTTCGGCAGGACTTCGAGGATTTTATCCACGTCGGCATCCGTGTTCTCACGTCCGAGCGAGAGCCGCAGCGCCCCGTGCGTCTTCTCCACGGGCACGCCCATCGCCCCCAGGACGTGCGACGGCTCGAGCGCATCGGACGTGCATGCCGAGCCGGAAGCGGCGCATATGCCGTGCTCGTCCAGGCCCAGTATTATCGACTCGCCCTCGACGTACTCGAATATCACGTTCAAAGTGCCCGAAAGCCTTAGCGTAGGGTGGCCGTTAAGCATTATATGCGGCACCTTTGCCTTTATCCCTTCCCATAGTTTTTCCCGGAGCCCCAGGAGCCTCGCCTCCTCCGCCTCACGCTCGGCCAGCATCAGCTCCACGGCCTTGCCGAACGCGACTATTCCCGGCACATTCTCCGTGCCCGGCCTCAGGGAACGCTCCTGATGCCCCCCGTACATGATAGGCATTATCTTGGTGCCCTTCCTCACGTAGAGGAGCCCCACGCCCTTGGGGCCGTAGATCTTGTGCGCCGACGCAGAAAGGAGGTCGATACCCATCTCATTGACATTTAGTGGTATCTTCGTGAAGCTCTGCACCGCGTCCGTGTGGAAGGTTATCTTTTTGGCCTTCGCAATCTTCCCTATCTCGGCTATCGGCTCTATCGTGCCTACCTCGTTATTTGCATGCATTATGCTTATCAGTACGGTGTTGTCGTTGATAGACCTCTCCACATCGGACGGGTTCACCATGCCGTATTGGTCCACCGGGAGGTACGTCACCTGCCAGCCTTCCTTCTCAAGCGCCTTGCACGGGTTCAGGACGGCGTGGTGCTCAATCTTTGTCGTGATGATGTGGTTGCCCTTCTTACGGAGGGCGCGGGCGGTGCCGAAGACGGCGATATTGTCGCTCTCCGTGCCGCCGCTCGTGAATATAATCTCTTCCCTCTGAGCCCCGAGCGCATCGGCCATGATGTCGCGCGCCCTCTCCATCTCGACGTGCGCTTCCTGCCCTATGCAGTACAGGGTAGAGGGGTTTCCGTAGCAGCCCGTCAAAAGGCCCTTGACGGCCTCGGCCACCTCCGGCCTTACGGCGGTCGTGGCGTTATTGTCTATATATATTCTGCCCATTTTTAAAACTCCTTAATAAAACCAAAGTACCTAAGTCCACTGGCGGCGCGCCAGTTTAACGTCTCGAACATATACTTATAATAATTTTAATCCCAAAAGTCAACATTGTCCAATAATTTATGCCGATTAAATTTTAATGGGGAGAAAACCTTAATGGGGAGAAAACTGCAGGGTCGGATACTTGCCGCGAACTCGGGCCACGATGGCCTGGCTATTGAGGCCGTGGCGCAGAAGCCGGCCCTGCAGGGTGCGGACTGGATGACTAAACCAGTCTACCACTTATTATAAGTTTTGGCAAATAAGTCCCTTGACTTTTCTTAGAGCCCGTATTATAAGTAAACTTCCTTTCAAGTAAAAAACCGTAAAAAGACTTTTAGATTAAGCAGTTTTGGAAACGTACTATCAGTACTACCAAGAGATTGCCTTATGAGTCTTATGCGTTTTTTATTAATAATTTCCTTATTTATTTCAATCCTTACTATCTCGTCGCCCGAGTCATATGCTGAAAGCAATGACTTACTCCCGACCTTAGAAAAGCAGTACCAAAACAATCAGCTACAGTTTTATCCGCCGATGCAAGTGCCCGAACTGCCTCAGCAGCTTGAGAAGCCACGGCCTGACTCTGACAACGCAAAGTCTCCCAAGGGCCAGGGACTATCACAGTTTGAGCAGTACGTGTCCGTAAAGGCCGTAGAGATTACAGACGCAGAACTTGGGATCATACTGAAATTCAACGGGATCGAATTCAAGCATAGCCGGGACAACCTGCCCGTGGATATTACTGCGATTGCGGTAAAGGTCGTTTCATCCGAAAAAACCAATGCCGAAAAAGAGGGCGCGGGCTCTGCAAAGGCCGTGATCGATGCCGGTTACCTGGTAGGCCGCCTGGATACGATTGCGGCAGTGCTTGATATGCTCGGCATAAAATCGACGCGGCTTGCGTCTACGGACATAAGACAGTTCGGCTACGACCTTTTCAGCCAGGCTCCGTCCAGCTTTGCCCCTGTAGACGTCATCCCTGTCGGTCCGGACTACATAATCGGCCCGGACGACGAGATATGGATAAGCGTATGGGGGCAGATAAACAAGGTGAGCAAGTTCGTTGTGGACAGGGAAGGCAAGATAACCATCCCGGAGCTCGGCGTGATTTACCTTGCGGGACTCCCGTATGCAAAGGCCATAAACCTTATCGAGGAGCGGTTCTCCCATTTCTATAAGCCCTCGGCGGTAAAGATAAACGTCAGCATGGGGCGCCTTAGGACCATCGGCGTTTTCGTGGTGGGGAAGGTCGAAAAACCCGGCAGCTACAGCGTGTCTTCTCTGTCCACCTTGATTAACGCCCTTTTCGCGGCGGGCGGTCCCGCCAAAGACGGCACCATGAGGGACGTCCAGCTTAAAAGGAACGGCGAGACGATAGTGCATTTTGACCTCTACGACTTCCTGCTGAAGGGGGACAAATCGAAAGACGTAAGGCTGATGCCGGAAGACGTGGTCTTCGTGCCTTCGGTGGGTCCGCTTGTCGCCATGGCGGGCAGCGTCAGGTCGCCCGCAATTTATGAGCTGAAATGCGACACGCGGGTGTCAGACCTTATCGAGGAGGCGGGCGGGATAAACGGGCTCGCCTACGATGACCGGTTGCAGCTATTACGGGTGCATAAAGAGCAGGAGCAGACCCTTTCGGAGGTGAACCTCTCGGAGATTAAAAAGGGGACTGAAAAGGACTTCTTGCTGAGGGACGGAGATATAGTCACGGTATTCCCCGTAACCCACATAGTCGAAAACACCGTAAAGGTCTCCGGTCCGGTAAAATCGCCGGGCACATATGGTTTCAGGCCCGGGATGACCGTGAGCGAGCTTGTGACATACGCCGGGGGAGTCCTTAGGTATGCCGACCTGGGAAGCGCGGAGCTTACGAGAATCCATGTTACTCCCGAAGGCCAGAAAACCGAACGGTTTGTCGTCAACCTCGGCAAGGCCCTGACGGGCGACTCCAAAGAGGACGTTTCGCTGTCGCCCGACGACTACCTCTTTATAAGGCCCGTGGCGGAATGGGAGCTCTACCGGCTGGTCAATATCAAGGGCGAGGTCAGGTATCCCGGCGAATACAGCGTGAAAAGGGGGGAAACCCTGTCCTCTCTCATAAGACGTGCCGGCGGGTTCACCGACCTTGCCTATCCGAAGGGTGCCGTCTTCATCCGGGAGTCCGTGAGGGAAATCCAGCAGAAGAGCCTGGACGACCTCGTGGACAGGATGGAGCAGAAGCTTCTGACCCGTTCGTCCCAGGCGATCACGGCAAGCCTTACTCCGGATGAGGCTCAGCAGCAAAAGCTGGCCATTCAGCAGGAGCAGGCCTTCATTGACAAACTGAAGGTGACGAAGGCAAAAGGCCGGTTGACGATAAAGCTTTCCAAACCGGAGGAGTTTACCGGCGGAGAATATGATATCGCTCTTGAAGACGGCGACGATCTTTTTATACCCGAGAAACCCAATTTCGTCCAGGTAATCGGCTCGGTCTACAACCAGAACGCGTTCGTGTTCAAATCCTCTGAGAGCGTGAAGGATTATATAAGAGAGTCCGGCGGCATGACCCCCGACGCGGACAGCGGCGATATCTTCATACTGAAGGTTGACGGAAGCGCCGTAAGCAGGAAAGGCAATGGCAGCGGCATGGGGTTCAGTTATGACTCGGAAAACCACCGCTGGATCGGCGGCTTCATGTCCAGGAAGCTTGACCCGGGCGATACGATAATCGTCCCGGTCGAAACGGACAAGATCGCCTGGCTCAAGGAGATTAAAGATATAACCCAGATATTGTTCCAGGCCGCCGTGGCCGCCGGAGTCTCGGTTGCCATTTTTTAAATCAGAGAAGGGTAAAGCCTGTGGAAGAGACAAGGAGCGGACAGGATGAATTTGCCCTGATCGATTACCTGGATGTCCTGTTCAGGCACAGGCGCCTGATAATCGGCATAACCCTCGCGTGCGGCCTGGCCGCCGCAGCCGTCAGCTTCATTATCCCGCCAAAATACAAGGCCGAGAGCCGCGTCTTCATCACTATGCATAATAATAACGCCATGGACCTGGGGATGCTGGCTGCCTCGGCGTCCGGCAAGTCCTTAGACTTTGGCAGCAATATCTTTAGTCCTAAGTCTTCAAGCGAATTATATGCGGGAATGCTGCAGGGAAATACCATAGCCGACAGGATCATTGACAGGTTCAACCTGCTTGAGGTCTTCGATGACAAGTACCGGGTGGACGCGCGGAGAGACCTCATGAAAGAGGCGGACATTTCCGTAGATAAAAAAAGCGACATACTATCCATAGCCATAGTGGACAAAAGCCCGAAGAGGGCGGCGGATATCGCAAACGCCTTTGTGGAGGAGCTGGATGGCCTCACCCGGAACCTTGCCGTAACCGAAGCGGCCAAAAGGAAGCTTTACCTGGAGGAACAGCTTGAAAAGACCAGGACAGACCTCCGAAACACGGAAGAGGACGTCAAGGAGTTCCAGGAGAAGACCGGGGCGCTTTCCATAGACGAGCAGGCCAAGGCCGCCATAGAGGGTGTAGCCGCTTTAAGGGCCGCTATCGCCGCGAAAGAGGTGCAGCTAAGGGCGATGGAGACCTATGCCACGCAGCAAAACCCGGAGTTCCAGATGGCCCTGGAAGAGCTTGCCGGCATGAGGGTTGAACTGGCCAAGGTCGAGGCCAAGGGGAGCGGCGACCCCGACCCGCTCATGCCTACCGGGAACATGCCCGGGGTCGGGACCGAGTACCTGCGGAGGGCAAGGGAGGTAAAGTTCAACGAGGCCTTGTATAGCCTTTTAAGGGGACAGTACGAGGCGGCAAAGCTGGACGAGGTGAGGGACGCGGTCGTCATACAGGTAATAGACAGGGCGTCGCCCCCCGATAAGAAACACAGTCCTAAAAGATTGCTCATAGTCTTATTGACAACCGCATCGGCTGGTTTGATAGGAGTTTTTACGGCGTTCTTCAAAGAACATCTGGCCGCCAGCCGTCAATCCTGAAACAGGGCCGTCCGATGTCTCTTTTGGACCGATTTCTGGAAAAAGCGCTCACCCATACGCTCGTGCGCGATACCGTCACCACGAGCCTGCTGGGCATGGCCGGCAAGGGCGCCGGCTTTTTAATCCCATTCTTCATCGCTACCTGGTTCGGCGTATCGCCCGATACCGACGCATTTTTCTTCGCGTACGCGCTGGTGATATTCATGGCCACCATTTTCTCCCCCGTCCTAGAGAGCGTCGTCGTGCCCTTTGTCGCGGACTCCCGGGCGGCGGGGGAAGACGTGGGTGCGTTCATAGGCGGCACGCTCGGCGTGACGACTTTAGGCCTGGCCGCGCTCGTGGGCGTGATGCTACTTTTTATAAGGCCCGCGCTGGCCTTTTTTACAAGGTTCACGCCGGCCGGGCTGGAGCTTGTCCACCTCATAATGCTCGAGGCCGCGCCCTTGGTGGTACTGATAGTCTGGTCGAGCATCCTGGCAGGCACGCTCAACGCCTACAAGGTCTTCAGCGTTCCCGCCCTGTCCCCGGCCGTGAGGGCCGTCGTCACGCTGGCGTTCATATTTTTCTTCAAGGGACGGCTCGGGGTGCATTCCATAGCGCTGGGATACGTGGCCGGCGAGGTCCTCCGCACCGTTGTCTTGGTTTATGTCATGGGCAGGCTGACGGACGTCCGGTTGAAGTTTTCGTCCTGGAAAAGCCCTAAGGTACTCCATCTTTTCAAGACCTCCTCCTACCAGGTCACCGGCATGACGGCGCTTGCGTTCACTCCGGTAATAAACAGTGCGATGGCTTCATGGGTCAGCCCCGGCAGCGTTTCCGTCCTGGAATACGCAACCAGGCTCTATATGATACCGACGACTTTTTTGGG
>Ga0187848_10002568_pt1 | contig 14097 bp, 10 predicted proteins | sample June2016WEW_4_40_FD_132424 | JGI IMG/M metagenome (GOLD analysis project Ga0187848, IMG submission 132424) | Peatland microbial communities from SPRUCE experiment site at the Marcell Experimental Forest, Minnesota, USA - June2016WEW_4_40 | ecosystem: Environmental > Terrestrial > Soil >... | reverse complement strand
CATCTCCTCTTGGGAGAAGAACAGCGGCTTTCGTCGCTTCGTAAAGGGCATAGCTCCTCCTTTCAGGAGGAGTATGCCAGGGTTTCAATCTATTGCCTACTTACTTAAAGAACTTAAATCTAGGCCGATGAGAAGTCCAACTAAAACGCCACGACCTGAAATGTTCGGCATAACTCACTCCTTTATCTCTTCCCACAGAGGTCTGTTAGGACATGCTCAGAGCAACAGCTTCAGCGCAAACCGAACCTGCCGCTGCCCAGCGACCGAGCTGATGATGTCGTAACCGCCGTAACTCCTAATCTGTCCGCTGACGAAAACGGCATCCGATACGGTTGCACTCATATTTGCGAAGTTAGGTGTATTAGTTCATAGGATCATGATGCCTGCGAGCTATGGTTTCGTGGGGTTTCCTCTCCGGAACTGTCTCATGGGGGTTCGGGCCCCTTCAGCTCGCAAATCTCGATCGCCTTTGTCAGCAAACCTATGACCCAGGATGCCACTTGAGTTACCACTTCGCGGAAATCCCCGGAACGAGAATGTCAGACAGCGCATATCCGCTGATGCTGGTTACTGAATCCCAAGCTTCGCATCCACCACCCGGGATTGGAGAAGCTCCCACGTTCAGCAGCCCAAACGCCTTCGCCTCATCCCGATTCAGAAGGAACCGGTCAAATTTGCGCACCGCGCTCACGATGCGCGGGTCCTTATCCACCTGCTCGTAGTACCAAATCAAAAGGTTCACGACCCCGGGGCTTCGGGTCTGGCTAAAAAGGGCCTCGCACTCCGATTCGGCGTGGTTGGTCCGGCTCCCCCAGCTCCCGCTGGCGTTTTGGGTCCGCAGCAGCCATTCGATGTGGGGTTTGATTTCCCTGCGGAGTTCTGCTTTCCACTCCGGTTGGTCACAATGTAAATCGAAAGCGATAAGACCTTCTCCGAGATAGGTGGAGTTATGGTAAGGCGCCTCGTCCCACAGGCGAAAGTCATTCTCGGGGTCGCCCTGCTTTCCCCACACACTTCTTCCCTCGTCGTCGGCCACGTACGGGATGACCCCGTCCTTCCTCATGGTACTTAAGACCCAGAGCAGCGCGTTGTACGCCACGCGACGATATTTGTCGTCCTTGGTTATGTAATACATCCACGTGGCGTTTTCTCCGCCGGCCAGGGATGCGGCAGTCGTGTAAGCATGGTTTCGAAGGGCGGTCATTTTCTCGGACTCCGGACCGCCCGAAGGTGCGCAGTGAGCAGGGTCCCCAGCCCTACTACAGTTGGTTGCCCACCCATAGCCTAGAGCGCCGGAGGAAAGGATCAGCCCATCCTTCTCGATCGCCTTGAAGTAGCGTTGTACGGCGGAAACGTATTTTTCTTGCCGGTCTTTGTCAACGTGCTTGTAGAGCACGCTAAACAGCTCCAGGGCACAGCCCGTGTCGGCAAGCTCAATGCCACCGTAACCGGTCAGCCAGTAACCCTGTGGATTTTGTTTCTTCAACAGGCCGTCCGCGTACCCGACTGCCGCGTCCAGATAGCGCTGCTCGCCGAAAATCTCGTACCCAGCCACCAAAGTCCGCATGTAGTACCCACCGACATAGATGACCGGAAAGGTGGTCTTCTCTCTGACGATATAATCGCAGAGTTGCTTAAAAAAATCCCGGGTCTGTGTACATTTGGAATCGGCGCAGAAAGGAGTTCCTCGCAGGGCAGGCGCCGCCGGCAAGAGTAGGGGAAACAGTAGCAACATGCAGAAACTACCCGAAAAACGACGGAAAAATCGCATGACCAGTTTCATTTATCACCTCGGATTTTAGAAGTACTTCCTCTGCGACGAGCTACGATCTGTCGGGAGAGGTAAGGGTACGCGTGCGACTGCCAGGAGGCCACGGTTCGAGATGGGCTGCATGACTTTACCTCCTCGAGCAAAAGGATACGGCCAGAATTGTCCTCCTGCCTCGAACCGCGCTGTGGGGCTTCCAGCTATGCTTCCAGGAATCCAATGATTCGCTGCCCGAGCTGGGACACTACTACACCCCCTCCGCGTTTTGGCGGCCCAAGGCCTATCCTCGGATGGGTATTAACCGGAATTTACGATTTCAACTTTAATCTCCTCGCGAGAACCAGGAGATCCCTTGCTCGCCCGGAGTCGTCAGTCCTCCGGAACGCGTCGGGAAGCTTCTGGCTAAAACATAAACTTCATCCCCAGTTGAACATTACGGGGAGCCCAGGCACTATTGACCTCGGCGTTGCCGACTTGAGTGCATGGCTGGCCGAACCCAATTGTTCCAGCGCAACCCGCGTTAGCGTATTGCCACTGCGGATGGTTGAAAGTGTTGAACGTCTCAAGTCGGAACTGAAGCGTTGAGTGCTCACTTTTGAACCAGGGAACCCGGAAGTCCTTGTGCAGAGCCAAGTCCCAATTGTTCCGGCCCGGACCCGTGAGCACATTACGCCCCATGTATCCAAACATACCCGGCTCATTGTTGGCATAGAGCTGGCTGGCCAGAGGCTGCGTGATCGCGGAGGGGTTAAACCAGGTTACCATTGGCCCGAACTGGGGATCGTTAACTACTCCTTTCTGGATCTTGAGCGGACCCACCGTATTGCAGCGTGCGCTCGTGCCAATTCCGGTCGCGAAGCCGCTCACACCGCAGTTGAAGTCCGTCGGCGAGCCGGTGAAAAAGGCGGTGATGCCGCTCACACTCCATCCCCCCAGAGCCTGCCTGACGAAACCATTGGAGGTGTTCTTAAAGAACGGCAAGTCGTAGATGTAATTGATCATCAACACTTGGGTGCGATTGTTGTCAGACGTCGCTTTCCATCGGCTCAAATCGTTATTGTCATCCACAGACATGGAGGTTTCGAGAAAGACATCGCTGGCATTATCGATCGCGTGTGACCAAGTATAAGAAGTTTGCAGGGTGAGACCGTAACCCGTGGTGTGCCGGAAGTTCGCCTGCAACGCGTTATAGTTGGACACGGCCGAATACTGGAGCTGGTTGATTGTGCCGTAGTCTTGATAGGGAACGAAGTAAACGCTGGGCTCCGCGGTGTTGATGAGGATTCGCTGCACATCGCAGTTGCCCACTGCATCGCACATGGGAGTTGTGTTCGACGGATTGAGCTTATCTGGTGCCGTGAATCCCGCCAGGGTCGGAACATTCTTCGTTTGAGTCCCCACTGGGATTTGGTTCTGGTTGCGGGCTGTACCTAAGTGGCGTCCCAGCGAACCGACGTAGGCCACCGTCAATAGATTATTTCCGCGGAACTCATGCTGAACGTCGAGGTTGAACTGCTGGATACTAGGATACTTGAAATTATACGGAAGAGATGCGATGTTGGCGGGGCCGTAAGCGCCAGGAACGAGGTTTTGATACCCGATAATGTTATACGCCGCGGGAGCCAGAGTCACCGGTGGGTTGGGAGTTTCAAATACACCCATGGCGTTCGCCTCATTACCATTCCCAGGCTCGTAGTAAATGCCGTATGCGCCACGGATTGCCGTTTTTCCGGAACCCGTCGGATCGAAGGCAAACCCGAAGCGTGGACCAAGATTAGGCCAATTTGAGGACTTCACACAGCCCTTTGGGATTCCACCGCTACCGCACTCCACGAGCCCGTTGCCAAACATAGTGTACTCGTACACTTGACCCGTGGCAGAGTTGGGGTACAAAAAGCCGTTGGCACCGAGCACGGCAGCAACTGTAGGGTTGTAAAGGGAGGGCATGAAGTTCGAATCGACCGTTGGCTTGCCATCGTCATACATATCCGTTAACAGGTAATAGCGCACCCCAAAGTTCAGCGTGAGCCTGCGGCTTACCTTCCAGTCATCTTGAATGTACGGCTCGAAATATGTGGCCCGGTAGTGCCCTCTGCTGAAACCACCTACCGGAACGCCATCCACAGTCTTTGTCCCCTCGGTATAAGTTGCGATCCGACCAAGATACATGTCAGCAAGCGAATTACCTGTTGAGTTGGCGGATCCGGTGGCGAAGCTGTACGTCCCCGCCGGGTTAGAGCCGCCATTCTGCGTGCTGTAAAACCTTTCGGCATAGAACCCGACCTTGACCGTGTGCTTGCCTACTGTCCACGCGGCGTTATCCTTGAGGGTGAAGATAGGCTCTTCATCGTAGTTGCCATAAGCATCGGTATACGAATTTTCATAGAAACTGCCAAATGGAATTCCTCCGGACACGGAAACAGCCGGAAGAAAGGGATTTGCCGCATTGGCAGCAAAGAAAGTTCCAGCCGTCCACGTCGAGGGTTTGTCTATCGAGCGTGCGGGGCTTCCGGGACCAGCTTCCGGCATTATGTTATGGGGGCAATTATTGTAGCTCACAATAATCTCGTTCATAATGGTCGGTGAGATGTTGTAAGCGAAGTGTATCGTAGCTTGGTCGGTGGGAACTTTAAAATCCGTCGCGGTCGTATCGTAGCTCGACCCCGACCAGAGCGCCGGCACAGTAGTCGTTCCCCATGAATCCTTGGTGTAACGAACGAACAGCGACGCCTTATTACTGATGTTCTGATCAACGCGAATTACGGTATCGCTGAAATTGGTCGGCTCGCTCTTAGCTGCCACGTAGCCGTCAATCCCGTTGTTGGGGAGAGGAACAAACCCGTTGAGCATCGCTGCCGCGTTGGGATTCACGGGGACTGAGTCCACCGTTTGGCCGTTGACGGTCGGCAAGGTACAGCCCTGACCGGAAATGTAAGCACTATAGTTGGCCGAGGCGGGGTCACATTGGCTGAAGTCCCCTTCGCCCATCAACGGGGTGGGAACGATCCCTCTGGTGACTTGGCCTTGTCGGTAGCGAGCCCATTCCTCCGACCAGAAAAAGAAGGTCTTACTCTTGCTCGTATTGTAATGGTTAGGAATATAAAAAGGCCCACCCAGGGTGAATCCAAAGGTATTCCACTTGAGAGGGGTCTTGGGGGCATTTCCGCCCGGAGGGGCAATCTGCTGATTAATAAACCAATCGTTCGCATCCATAGCGTCGTTACGGACGAACTCATAAGCGTCACCGTGGAAATCTCTGGTGCCGCCTTTGGTCACGACCTCGACGAGCGCTCCGGCATGCTGGCCAACGTCTGCACCATAGTTGGACGTGTTGACCCGGAACTCCGCAATCGAGTCAAGAGCGGGCACGACTACGCCACCCATGGAGGTCGAACCTTCCGCCGAGTTGGCCCCGCCATCATATTCCAGATTGCCGTACTCCGCCCGGCCCCCGTTAAAGGTAACGCCAATCTCCGCGCTGGTGTGTCCCATTTGCATAGGGCTATAGCCATTGTTCTGGACGGAACCTGGCGCGAGGAAGGTCAAGGCCGCGAAGTTGAGCCCGTTCAGGTTCAAGTTTTGGATCTGTTTCGACGTCACGACGTCGGAAATCGCGGCGCTCTCTGTTTCGACTCGTGCTACGTTTCCCGAAACCTGCACCACTTGCGTGACCGATCCGACTGTCAGGGTGAGATCGACGCGCTGGGTTTGGCCTGCGGTGAGTTCGATCCCGGATTGCACCAGCTTTTCAAAGCCCGATGCCTCAGCGGTGATCACATAGTTGCCGATGGGTATCTTGGCCGCCGTGTACTCGCCGGCCGAGTCCGAGGCCACGTCACGTACGAATCCTTTGGCGGGATTCGATACCGAGACTCTTGCTCGTGGCACCAGAGCACCGCTGGAGTCCATTACCGTACCCACGATGCTGGCCGTGTCTTGAGCCCAACCCGTAAGGGTACCAATGAAGACAAACGCTACAAGCAGCACGCTGACTCTGCCAATGGAAGCTGCCAAAGAGACATGGCCGTGTGTACTCTGAACAACACGATATATATGTTTCATAGACCACCTCCTAGAGAGATTTCCAAGACACACTAACCGCTAACACCGAACTACGTGTGATAATCCCAGAGTCCGGATGGAAAAAAACAACCGCAAGGCGGACCCTCACGGAGATAGTCAAAGGCGCTCAAACTAACGTCCCGAGGTGGGTTGCATTCTAAAATTGAGTGGCAGCACATTGACTGCTTTTTCGACGCTTTGGACAGCGGCCCGAACCGCGACCCTACCTTCGATGTATGGATAGCACGCGGGATCGTGGCTGTCAAGAAAAAACTTTCAAGAACGTGAAGAAACGTTTACTCGCCTTGAATCCCAAAAACTCATCCCGGAGAACATGCCTTTAAATCAATGAGTTAATGAGAACTTTTCGAGCTTTTCTGGGATAATGCTGATCTAAATTGCGATGTTGACGATGGATATCTCGCATTGATTCGGACCTGAACATGGGCTATGAGAAATTATTTTCTTGACGCTATGGAAAGACATTTAATAGTATTCTCAGGGCGCGTCTCTTCTTCCTCGCGGTGGCCCATCGAGTAAAATTCTATCGTGCCCAAATCTGTTGCACAAAAATCCATCTGTGCAAACATCCGTCTTGAACTCCGTCGCGTAAACTGCTACTCCCGCACGCGATATTCAGCGCCGGATGGGCACGATATACCGCAGAAAGAGAATTGCGCGATGCGAGGTGATCAGTGGGAACAATTCAAGGCAGCAGCGAAATTCCGGAGCCCCGGCCGCGTGCCCATGGCTCTGATTATGGACAGCCCTTGGATTCCAGGATACTTGGGTATTAAGCACATTGATTATTACTTCGATCAGGATGTCTGGTTTCAGTGCAATCGCAGAATCGTAGAAGAATTTCCCGAAGTTACCATGTTCCCTTCCTGGTGGGTGGAATATGGCATGGCGGTCGAAACCTCGGCATTAGGGGGCAGAGTGCGCTTCGCGGCAGATCAAACCCCCTCGGAGCTGCCGATGTTGTTCCATTTGGAAGATTTGGATCAACTTGGGGAACTTGACCCCCAGGCGGACGGTCTTATGCCCGTGGCGCTCCGCCAGTACCGGGCGCAAAAGCGCCGCATTCTAGAGGCAGGATACATGATCCCCGTAGTTGCCGCGCGGGGCCCGCTTGCCCTGGCGGCTTTTTTCCGCGGCCTGACGCCGTTCATGATGGATATTGCGGACAACCCTGCCGGTGTCCACAAGCTTCTTTCCTACACCACCAAAGCCACCATCCGATGGCTCAAGGCTCAGGCGGAGGCGGTGGGTGACAGCGTGGAAGGTATTCTCGTCCTCGACGATATCGTGGGATTTCTATCCCCCCGGCAATACGCGGAGTTCGCCCATCCCTGCTTGCAAGAAGTTTTTCACAGCTTTCCATCTGTCTGGGTGAAGGTGTATCACAACGACGCCCAAATTGGTCCTTTTCTAGAGGAATTAGGAAAGGTTGGATTCGACGTTCTAAACTTTAGCCACACGCTGGATATTGACGAAGCTCGTAAGAGGACGGGAGGAAGGATCTGCTTGATGGGAAACGTAGCTCCGCTGGAAATCGGCGTGCTTGGCACACAGGAGGAGGTTAAGAGCGCAACGCTGGACCTTCTGCAAAAAGCGGGCAGGGAGGGCATCATTCTTTCTCTGGGCGGCGGGGTTAGCCCCGGAATGCCCGGGGCCAATATCCACGCCATGGCTGCGGCGCTGGCAGAGTTCAACTCACAGTGAATTTGTATCCTCATCGCGCCCGACTGATTAGTGCGCCTGTCGTTGGTGACAAAGTATTTCGCCAGCACCGCCCAATGATCCTAAGGAGGAGCGCCAGGAGTTCCTTGCGGAATCGCGACAGTGTCCAGGTCACAGCGGAAGTTTTTTTAAGGCGCGCCTGCAAAAAGGGAGGCAGGGGTGACATGATAAAAGCACCCAGTTATCCCGTAAGACCTGAGCTCAGGGCTATAGGACAAGGTGAAGAGAGAAGCGGTGGGAGCGCGTACAGTAGGCGGGTAGCTACACGACCCGACCGGAAAGCGGCCCCACCGGCCTAGGTCATATAACCCCAGCCCCGAAGCGGGCAGGAGAGCGGAGTGCGGGAAATCCGCACGCCCAGTTCAATGTGGCAGGGACTGGAAACGGAGTCGTCAGACCACCGCGCGCCAGTTCCCGACCCTACCAGGTGTACACTGCCGTGGTTCAGGATGCCAAAATGGAAATCCTGGTCATAGTCTTCAGTCCACTTCTGGCGTGGGCGGGAAACACGTCGGCCGCGCCCAGCCCGCAGGCGCCGTCAATCATCTTGATTTCCGTCGACACCTTACGCGCCGATCGATTGAGTTGCTATGGGGCACACCGCATTCAAACGCCGCACGTTGATGCAATAGGTCAAGGGGGGACGCTTTTCACCGCGATAAATTCCCAGGCTCCCCTAACCTTCCCTTCGCACGTTTCCCTCTTCACATCCACCTATCCGTTCTTCAATGACATCGAGGACAACGCTGAAGCTCTGCGGCCCAACGCCGTGACGCTTGCCACCCTCTTGAAATCGCGCGGCTACCACACAGCCGGATTCGTGGGCGGCTTCACGCTTGACCGCCGGTTCGGATTGAATCAAGGCTTCGACGAATATGACAGCACCTTCGATCCCCATCGGGAAGGGGATACTGACCCTGGTGACATCAAGCGTTTGGGGGCAGAGGTCGTTGCTGCCGCCGTCCAATGGCTGCAAGCAAATTCCAGCCGTCCTTTCTTCCTCTGTCTTCATCTTTATGACCTTCACACTCCTTACAACCTTCCCGCCGCTTACCGCGGACGTTACGGCGTCGGATACGACGCGGAACTCCGGTACGTTGATGAGCAAGTGGGGGTTTTCTGGGGTGCCCTGCGCCAGCTCCATCTTCTTGATAAGACCCTCGTGGTTTTCATCTCCGACCACGGTGAAAGTCTGGGAGAGCACCAGGAGCAAACGCACGGTTACTTCATCTATCAAAGCACCCTCTGGGTACCGCTGATCATTCACTGGCCGGCGGGCAACGCGAGCTTTCCTGCGCGGGCGGGCGAACCTGCCAGCCTAATGGACGTGGCGCCGACCATCCTCCAGTTCGCCGGCATTCCCCCCCCGCAGGAGTTTCAAGGGCGCAGCCTACTGGAGATGTTACGTCCGGGGTCGCCAGAAACCGTGCGCGATATTTACAGCGAGAGCCTATACGCACACAATCACTTTGGATGTGCCTCCCTTCGGAGTTTGCGTACGGGACGCTACAAGTACATCCAGGCTCCCAAGCCGGAACTCTACGACTTGGTTACTGACTCCGGCGAGACCAAGAACCTTTATGAACAGAAACGCGCGATGGCATTGGCCTTTCAAGAGCGACTGCTCGCCCTTCGTGCCCGGTATCGAAGTGAACATCCACTCGGCCGAAGAGCCCTCGACCCCGAAGCTGTTGCGCGTCTCAGTTCACTGGGATATGTCGCCGTCAGTTCACCGCATTCCGAGGCTTCTGACACGGGTGCCGATCCCAAAGACCGCATTGCGGAATTTGAAGAATATGGACGCGCCACCATCCTCGCCTCCACGGGCCATATCGAGGAATCCAATGCATCCCTCGAGCGGCTCCTGGCGCAGCATCCGGAGCTTTTGGATCTGCGCATGAGTTTGGGACTGAACTTTCAGAGAATGCGGCGCCAGGAGGACGCGGCTCGCGAGTTTCGACAAATCCTGAAAACCGATCCGTTCAATATTCAAGCGCATTTCGACTTGGGGCTCAGCCTCTACGAGCTCCACGAAACGGACGGCGCCACGAAGGAACTCGAGGCCGCTCTCGCCATCGCGCCTTACTACACGCACGCCGAGGAACTCCTGGGCTCCATCTCTCTCCAAAAGGGCGATTACACGGGCGCGCGCGAACATTTTGAGTACATCCTGACCATCGACCCCAACAACTTTGACGCGCATTACAATCTGGGAGCATTGACACTCTGCAAGGACAATGAGAGGAAGGCGAGCATCACTTGCAATCAGCGCTCAAAGCGGATCCCAGCGATCCTGGCGCCCATAACGTGCTCGGAAGCCTCTACCTCAGGAAAGGCGATCTGGAAAAAGCAGTCAGGGAATTTCAGGAAGTGATTCGCCTCCGGCCGCAGATGGCCTCGGCGCACTACAATTTAGGGCTAGCCTTTCGCAAGCAAAACCGGGAGAATGATGCGGTCATTGAGTTTCGCCGGGCCTTGGCGGTTGACCCGCAGTTTCGTCCGGCGCGGGAGGCGTTAGGCCGGCTCGCCAATTCACCGAATTAGGCGTTCACATGGGTTTCTGGTATTACTTCTGGACAGAGAACTTCATCGTGGCGGGTTCGGCTTTCCTGCTCATCACGCTCATTGTCTCGGTGCGCGGTAGGGTCGGGAACTGGCGCGGTGGCAGGGCGGAGATGTCCGTGGCTCCGTTTCCAGCTCCCGCCGCATCACACGTAGCGTGCGGATTTGAGCTTGTTGCCGAACTGGTTCAGGCGGCCTCGAATCGAAGTTGAAGGATGAAGTAAAGACTTCGCATGAGGGGGCTCGCTGGGGATGTGTTACCTGCCCTCACGAGTCGCTTTAGGTTCTGCACCGAGGCAATCAGCAGGGCTTGGATCTTGAATTTTGCTAGCCCTCGATGTAGGTCTCGCCTTAGCCCATGAAATCCTTTGGCCCCCGCCACGACCCCCTCCGCCATCACCCCCCTGGGCCCAGGTCTGCCGGCCTTGGGGGCTGGTCAAGTAAGCTTCGGCCCACTCCAAGGTCTCCTGTCCCTGGCGAATTGCTAGTTTACGGCACAATTCCTGGGGTTAGCCGTTCTTGCGAAGATGCTGAGATGCCCGAGATCAAAACCGTTCCCTCTCTTCCCCTCTCCTATCCTTTTGTGGAACGGTTGATCGGCACGATTCGACGCGAGTATTTGGATCGCACATTGTTCTTGACAACTGCGGATCTCGAAAACAAGTTGCTCGATTTCAGGACATATTTCAATGAGCATCGGTCGCATACTGGACTGCAAGGGCGCACGCCTGACCAGGACACGCCTATGCCGCGACCCGTCGCCAGTCTCCATTCCTATGGATGGCAACGCCACTGCCGAGGCCTCTATCACACACCAAAGGCAGCCTGATTCTCCAAAGAATAGCGCTCCCTGGGGTATCCGGCGGAAATCGGCAAACGGTACTTCCAGTGAAACCACTTGCTGTTTTGTGCTTCTAAGCGCGTCCAGGTTAGCTGATTTGATCTTGTCACTGCCACCGAGTGCGTTCCGCAACTGTGACTTCCCTCAACTGGCCAGCGGTCACCGGCAGAATCGGTCAAAATATCAATTCGCCATTGACAGGCGCATCGCCTCGTGAGGATGTCCTCTTTCGCTGGCCACGGTCCTGTAATCCGTTCATGGGTTCGGCTAACCCCAGGAATTGTGCCGTGAACTAGCAATTCGCCAGGGACAGGCGTCCGAGTCGGAGGTTGGCATTGCCAGCCCGGCTCATAAGGCGTTGCAGGTGACGCTCCCCGGCGCTGGCGCAGTTGAACTCGGGCGTTCGAGCGCCATGGCTTGCTGCAGGTCGGTGCATATCACCTTTCCTCCAGCCGCCCGGTCAGTCCGCACCAGACGGTCTCCGCAAAGATCCAGGATGATAGCGAACGCTAGGCGAAACTGCGACGACACTTACGACGACAACGACGACAGTTTCGGGACTAAAACGGATAAAGTGGGATAAGTTAGAGGAGAGAGGCGCTAGTAAAATCAACAGTTTATGGGAGGGTGGTGGGCCGGCAACGAATTAGCAAGTCGTCATCAGCGCCTCCTGTTTGAAACCCTTCGGGCGCCAAACGAAGGGGTCAAGTCCAAGTAATGCTGCCCCAGATGCGGGGATGGGGTGCCCCGGGTGAAAACGTGAACGCGCCTCAAGCAGGCAATAAGGTCGCAGGGCACATTTAAGTGCGCCACGGTTACAAAAGGTCTCGCAGCTCAAGGAGTCGGGCCTGGACCTCGGCCCACGAGGGATACGGGCCATAGCAAAGCATCCGGCATTGTGCGTCATACTCGGCACTGATGATATCCCCCAAGTTTGCGGGCGGAAATAGCGCATCGCTCTTGGCAAATCGCATGTCGTCGGGATGGAAATAACTCCTGGGAAAATGCGCACGGCTGATCTGGTCGTAATCCACCTTGATGGTCGTATACTCCGCGGACTTCAGCATGGCGACTACTTCTGGCCGCGCCGCCAGTTGAAACAGATCGTAGTAGTGCCTTGCGTAGGTTCCGAGCGCCTGTCCCTCGCGTTTGAGCAACTCCACCTTGCTGTGAATGGCGAACATCTTTTCGACGAAGGTTCGCCGGAAGTGGAGCAGGCGCATGGGAAACGATCCCTCGTCCTCGGCGCCCATTGACAGGCCACTGTCTTGGAGGGACTGACTGAGGTAGGACCGCAGCGTGACGATGGCGGTGGGTTCGCGCCCGCTTGCAGTCCCGGCTTCAAGCAGCACGCGGGGAGCGACTTCGCCAGGCCCGCCGAAGCGTTGGGCGTAGGAGAATCGGTCGCTGCGTCCGAATCCGCCGATGGTCTGGCTCTCGCTGGCAACAAACATCAGAGCAGGGTGGGCACCGACGCTGTCGCGAAGCTTCTTGAGTTCGCGATCAATGGCTCTCTTCCCCAGTTCTGGGCGGAAGGCAAGTGGATCAAGGAAGATGTCGATGTCCTCAGAAAACCGCTGGATCAGGTTCCAGCCCTTAGCCAGGCTGGTGCCGCCTTTGAAGATCACCTTGTCGCCGGCGCCGGCGGAGATGACTCGCAGGGCTTCCGTAACGTAGTAGTCCTTCTCGATGATGGCTGGGCGCAATCCCTGCTTGCGAGAATGCTCCGCCGCCCGCAGTATCGCCTGCTCGAAATCGGGATGTTCAAACAGTTTCACGTGAGCGGCGCTCCTTCGCCTGCCAACTCCGGGCGTGCGGCAGCCCAGCCAGTAGCCCAAAGTCGAATCGGGAAAACGGATTCAAGGAAGCCCGTAAGCGCTGAAGGTCAGGTGAGGTCTTTCCAAGTTCCTCACCCAAGAGGCCAAGCATCGCGCGCACTCGCGGAGGCTCGGAGTCAGCAACCTTGAGGAGGCGGTCAAAGCGGCCTTTCTCGGACAGTAGCCTCAGGGTTCTTCGGATGGTTTCTTCTGGTGGCAACTCGCTCGTCTTACCCCCTCGCCTCAGGAAATCGAGTAGGGCCGCATCGGCCTCGGAAAGATTCGCCCATGCCTCCGGCCTGCGTGTGTGGATGACTGTGTCGCTGCCAACGAGTTTGCGGGGGAGGCTTAAGGCGCTGGTGGCAACCTCGCTGTGTCTTGCGCTCTGCGTGGTGAATCCCAAGAGATTTGCTGCGGCAATGCCTGAAGGAAAAACGGTTTTGCGGCGGGAGGCCAGCTTCTGGATTGCGGCGGGGTTTGGCCGACTCTTGCCAAAGGCAGTCTCACGGGTGCGGTAGTAGACCCCCTTGCTCAAACGTTCGAGTGTCCCCTGGCGGGTTAAGCGCGACAGGGCCTGCGCCACGGCGGCAAAAGGAAGGTCTCGGAAGTCTTCGAGCCGCCATAGTCGCTCGCCGCTGCGTGCGATGCGCTGGCGGACCAAGGTGGTGATGGGGCGTGAGCTAGCCTGGGATAAGGTAAGGGTTGTCATACTCTCAAGATAAAACTCTGGGGTAAATTCGTCAAGTTTTTTTGCAATAAAACTTGACATATCGAAGGGAACACGCCGAGATCTTAGGGAAGATTCCAACCCACAAGCCAACCCACAAAAACCGATGTCTTGTAAGACTTCCGCGAACTTTGGCAGTCCCCGCGGTCTTGTAAGTTGTTGTAAAACCTAAGATCGCAGCGTTGACACGGTAGAGGTCTGGGGTTCGAGTGCCCCCGTGCCTACCATGATTTCTGGGCCGGCATCTTCACACGGAATCGAGCCGACTTTCTCCCCTCCGAAATTCTCCCCATAGAACACGCACTTGCCTGAAGAGGCAATCTTTCAAACGAGTACAAGATCGGTACAACTTGAGCGTTCCGAACGTGGTTTTGCGTGCTTTCGGGTTGCCAACCGTGCCGCAAAGTCAACAAGTTAGGCTACCCTCGTCAGACTGGCAGTCATGAGGTCGAGAGTTCGAACCTCTCCAGGTCCACCAAACTAATCCCCATAAAAGATTCGAGCGAATAATCCCTGCCGTGTTTGAAATTCACCCTTCGGGATCGTAAGAGACACTGTGGCGAGGTCCTAATTCGGT
>Ga0187848_10002562_pt1 | contig 14120 bp, 7 predicted proteins | sample June2016WEW_4_40_FD_132424 | JGI IMG/M metagenome (GOLD analysis project Ga0187848, IMG submission 132424) | Peatland microbial communities from SPRUCE experiment site at the Marcell Experimental Forest, Minnesota, USA - June2016WEW_4_40 | ecosystem: Environmental > Terrestrial > Soil > Wetlands... | reverse complement strand
TGCACCCGCATCAGCCGGTTGATCACCTCGATCATGTGGACCGGGATGCGCACGGTGCGCGCCTGGTCCGCCACCGCGCGCGTGATCGCCTGGCGAATCCACCAGATGGCGTAGGTGGAAAACTTGTAGCCCCGTTGATACTCGAATTTCTCCACCCCCTTCATCAGCCCCATGTTGCCTTCCTGGATCAAATCCAAAAAGGACAGTCCCCGGTTGGTGTGCTTTTTCGCGATGGAAATGACCAGCCGCAGGTTGGCCGCCGCCATTTCGCATTTGGCCGCGTCCGCCCGGCCCGCCGCCTTCTTCATCTCTGCGTGCGCCGCCGTGAATCGCTCGTGCGGCATGCGCACAAATTTCTCCAACTCCGCCAGTTTGCGGCGCGCCTCCCCAAGGTGCTGGGTCGTCGCGGCCGATTTCCGCCGCTGCTCCAGGTCCCGGATCGTCCGTAGCGTCGTTTGAATCTGGTCCGAGGCATTGTCCGACACCAGCATGATTTCCTCCGACACCTTGGGCTTGTAGTAAAACTTGGGGAAATTGGCCTGGAGCGTCTTGTTCAAACGCTCGAATTCCCGCACCGCCCGGGGCGCCGCCGGCTTGCCATTGGCGGGCAGCGTCTGGTCAAAAGCCTTGTCCAACTGCAAATCCAGCGCGCGGGCGCGCTTGACCAGCCGCCGCAAAACCGACAAATGCATGGCCCGGCTTTCCACCTTCTTGTCAACTATAACCCGGTCGAACCGTTCCCGCGGCGGGTCCGACAGCAGTTTCTCCGCCAGCGCCACATGCTCCTTGCCGGTGAAGCCGAAGCCGAAGAGAATCCGCCGCGCCTCCGTTTCGCCTTCCTCGATCCGCTTGCAAATCTCCACCTCCTGCTCCCGCGTCAGCAGCGGCACCTTGCCCATCTGCCGCAGATACATCTGCACCGGGTCGTCCAAAATATCCAGCCGGCTCTCCTCCTCCTCCTCCACCGGCTCGACCGGTTTGGGCCGCTCCAGATCCGGCGCCTCCACGATCTCCACCTCGAAGCCCCGCAGTTTGGAATAAATCGCATCCAGCACTTCCGGCGTCACCACCTCGTCCGGCAAGGCGTCATTGATGTCGTCGTAAGTCAGATAACCCTGGTCTTGCGCTATCCGCAAAAGCTCCTTGATCTTCTCGACGATGACCGGAGAATCTACCGTCACCGTTCCCGCCGGGAAACCGGGCAGAACCGACGGAGAAACAGCCGCCTTCGCGGCCGCGTGATGGCTGTGGCCGCTCTGGCCGTTGCCGCTCTTGGCCTTGCCGTTGGTTTGCGCGTCGAAGCTAAAGCGGGCCTTTTTCGCCACCGCCCCTTTCTTGCTGGAGGTGATGAGGGGCTTGCCCACGCTCGGTCCCTTAACCATGATTCGCTTTCTCAACATAATCTTCTGACACCTTTTCAGGATTTGAGTTCATTAAAAGACGGCAAGTTTTGCCGTTGCCAAACCCTGCAAAAACGGGCGCGGTTTCTTCAATTCGGGACGCTCCCATGAGCCGCATCTGCCCAAAACCAGCCAAACCGCCGCCGCGGCATTAGAATACATACTGTTACGGTTATGTCAAAGACAGAAATGCAATAAATTGGCAAATTCGCCGCCGATTTGGGCTGTCTTTTATATAAATCCCTGCAAGAGAACAACTTGCCAATACAAAAAGAATTTAACATTAATTACGACTTTTCATCGCTTTTGGTGGGTATTTGAGGCCTCTACCACATCTGCTTGTGGTCGTCCCCGAACAATACCCCACCCAGAGCCTTTCCCGTATAGCTTTGTGGCGACGCCGCCACCTCTTCCGGGGTGCCTTGCGCCACTATTTTACCCCCGTTTTCCCCCCCTTCCGGCCCCAAATCAATGACCCAATCCGCCGATTTAATCACCTCCAAATTGTGCTCAATCACCAGTGCGGAATGGCCCGCCCCGACCAGCCGTTGAAAAACCTGGAGCAGCACGCGCACATCATCAAAATGCAACCCCGTCGTCGGCTCATCAAATATAAACAGCGTCGGTTTCTCGACGCCTTTCTCCATGCTCCCTTTTCCATCCTCCAATCTCTCTTCGCTGGCGCCGCATCGCGCCAGGTGGCTCACCAATTTCAACCGCTGGCTCTCCCCTCCGGACAACGTGTTGATCGGCTGCCCCAGCCGCAGATAACCCAGCCCGACTTCCTGCAAAAGTTTCAGACGGGCCACGGCCCGCGCCGCGTGAGGCGATTCGCCAAAGTCGTTCAAAAATTCGATGGCTTCATCCACCGTCGCCTCCAACAAATCGGCGATGTTCCAACGGCGGGGGCCGGCCGGCTCCGCCCTGACTTCGAGAATGTGGGGACGGTAGCGCCGCCCGTTGCAATCCGGGCAACGGACAAACACATCGCTCAAAAACTGCATTTCGATCTTTTCAAAACCGGCGCCGCGGCAGCGTTCGCACTGGCCCTGCGCTGAATTGAAACTGAAGGCGCTGGCGCTCAAGCCGCGTTGTCCGGCGCCCGCGGTCCGGGCAAACAGCTCGCGAATTTCGTCAAACGCCCCGATATAAACCGCCGGATTGGAGCGCGGCGTCCGGCCCAGCAAAGATTGGTCCACCGCGACGACCCGCCCCAGATGCTTCCATCCTTCCAGCAAAAGGCCGGCTGATTTGGCCGCATCGGCGTCCGGCATCTCGCCGGCTTCGTCCTCGGCCGCGTCCGCGGAGGGCGGTTGCCCGGCCAGCCGCTCCTGCAAGGCCGGCAGCAGCACGCTGCGCACCAGGGTGCTCTTGCCCGAGCCGCTCACCCCCGTCACGCAAACGAACCGGCCCAGGGGAATTTCCACCGTCAGGTCCCGCAAATTATGCAAATTCGCCCCGCGCAAAATCAGGCTGGGCTTTGCGGCGCCGGGTTCTCTGCCTCCACCCCGCAAAAGAACCGGCCGCCGCGCGGGAATCTCAATCCGCTTTTTCCCCGCGAGGTATTGCCCCGTCAACGACTGCGGCGCGCGCAGAATTTCCTGGTAAGTCCCTTGAAAAACCACCTGCCCGCCCGAGGCGCCGTGCCCGGGACCCAGGTCAATGATCTGATCCGCCGCCCGCAGGACACTGGCCTCGTGCTCCACCAGCGCCACCGTGTTGCCGGCGTCGCGCAACTGCCGCACGATGCGCACCAGGCGGGCGGTGTCGCGCGGATGCAGTCCCACGCTCGGTTCGTCCAGCACAAACAAAGTGTTGACCAGCCGCGAACCCAGGCAACTGGTCAGGCTGACCCGCTCGGTTTCGCCGCCGGAAAGCGAACGGGTCATGCGGTCCAGGCCCAGGTAACCCAACCCTGCGTCAAGCAAAAAGGCCAGCCGCGAACGGACTTCGTTCAGCGCCAGCCGGCGCGGATCGGACGCCTTCGCCCCGGGCCGGCCCGCGATCAGCCCATCCACAAACCGCAGGGCCTCCCGCACCGGCAGCCGGTAAAAATCCGCCAGAGTCAGGCCGCCCCCTCCGCCCGGCCCATCCATCCTGTAAAGCAGCGCCTCCGGTTGAAACCGCGCGCCGTGGCAATCCGGGCAGGTATTATATTTGCGATAGCGGGCCAGCAGCACGCGCACGTGCATTTTATATGCCTTGGATTCCAGCCAGCGAAAATACCCTTTCACGCCATACCAGGCGCGCGGCCATTCGTGTGCCTTGTCCTGGCCATAGCCCGGATCACCCTCGATAACCCAGTCCTGCATTTCTTTCGGCAAATCCCGGAAAGCCACATCCACCGGCACTTGGCGCAACTTGGCGAATTTCAACAGATCCATCTGGCACTCCAGCCCGGTCTTGGTTTGCCACGGTTTAACCGCCCCGCCCGCCAAAGTTTTGGAGCGATCCGGGATGGCCGCGTTGTAATCTATGGCGATGACCCGCCCAAAACCTTTGCAGGCCGGGCACGCCCCCACCGGATGATTGAAACTGAACAAAGCCGGCGAAGGCTCGCGGTATTCCAGGTCGCACGCCGCGCAGTGCAGGCGGTTGGAAAAATTTTTCACCTGCAAAATCCCTCCCTGCTCCGCCAGCCAGTGAACCGCCAATTTGCCTTTCCCAAAATGATAGGCCTGCTCGCACCCTTCGACAAACCGCGCCCGGTTCGACTCTTTCAATTTCACCCGGTCCTGAATCACCGTCAATCGGGCGGGCGGCGAATCTTTCAGCCGCGCCAGCGACTCGTCCAGCGCCACCACATCCCCGTCGAGCAGCAGCCGCTGATAACCCTGCCGCCCCACCAGCGCCAGCGATTCTTCCAACGAAAATTTTTCGCTCAGATCCAGCGTGAACGTCACCAGCGTTTCCGCCTCGGCCGCCAGCGCGCGCAGCGCTGTCCAGATTCTCCGGGGTGGTTCCTGCTCCACCGGCTTGCCGCAACGGCGGCAATGCAGCCGCGCCAGTTGCGCCCAGAAAACTTTCGTATAATCGGTGATCTCCGTCATCGTCCCGACAGTCGAGCGGGTGGACTTGACGCTGTTGCGCTGCTCGATGGCGATGGCCGGCGGAATCCCTTCGATGCGCCGCGCCTGCGGCTTGTCCATCCGGTCCAAAAACTGCCGTGCGTAAGGGGAAAAAGTTTCAATATAACGCCGCTGCCCCTCCGCAAAAAGCGTTTCAAACGCCAGCGAACTTTTCCCCGACCCGCTCAACCCCGAGATGACCACCAACTGCCGCAACGGCACATCCAGGTCAATATTCTTCAAATTATTCTGCCGCACCCCGCGGAGGCGGATGCAGTCCGGCGTTTTTTTCCTCATGCAGCCTAAAACGTAGTCCGCCCCTCCGCCCTGTCAAACCGCAACGCCGGCGAAAATGGCGGATGGAGAATGCTGGATGGAAATGGCAGAGGGAAGTCAACAGCACCATTGGAGTGAGTCCCTTTTGACGGCGCTAAAACATCTGCCTAATCTGCGCCAAAATTCGCCTCAGGACTGGTTCCGGCATGGAGCCGATCCGCTTTATGACCCGTTGCCGATGCAACGCCGCGAGCTTTGCCAATCGCACAATGGATGGCTTCGGCAAGCCGCAGGCGGCCAAGTCGCCCGACGGAATCATAAATTCCTCGGAGGCCAGTTTGGCAGGGACTTGGGAAGAGATTGCCGCCACGAGCACATCCTCGCTCGCGACATTCAAGGCATCGGAGGAAACAACCAAAGCGGGCCGCTGCTTGGTGCTGCTCAAATCGGTGAAGGGAAAGTGAACCAGAATAATATCGCCGCGTTTAAAATTGGTCATAGACGGCATCTTCCGGATTATTCCAGAATTCGAAGGCCGGTTCTGCCAATCGGGACCAGGCCAAATCGTCCAGCGAGATCTTCAGGTGCTGCGGGAGAATTCGGAGCAACTCGACCTGTTCTTTCACGTCCAGTTTGTCAATGGCCGCGCTGATTTCGACTACAGTGCTCATATCGAAACCTTATCGCTCACTGAGAGCAAAAGCAAGCTGCGAAACCGCGCTTCTCACGGAGTCCAAATCATAACGCCGGGCCTCATTTCCTCTCGCGTCTCAAAAAAAACTGGCGCAACCCGCCCTCTTCACCCAACATCCCTTAGTTCGATTGGCATGAAAGCAAAAATTATTGTCACTCCCAATAGGGCCGTGCTCGACCCGCAAGGCAAAACCGTCGCCAACGCCCTGGAACAAATGGGCTACAAGGGCATTGGTGCCGTTCTCGTCGGCAAATACCTCGAAATCGAATTGCCCGCCGGCGACAAGGAATCCTGGCGCCAACAGCTTGACGCCGCCTGCCGCAAAATTTTGAGCAATCCCGTCATCGAGGACTATCATCTGGAAATCGAACCATGAATTTCGCCGTCTTGCAGTTTCCCGGCTCCAATTGCGACCAGGACGCCCTCCATGTCGTCCAGAACGTGCTCGGCCATTCCGCCCGGTTGCTCTGGCACAAGGAGAATTCCCTGGCCGGCTTTGACGCCGTGATCATTCCCGGCGGCTTCAGCTACGGCGATTATTTGCGCACCGGCGCGATTGCCCGTTTCAGCCCCATCATGCAGGCCGTGCAGACCTTTGCCGCGCAAGGCGGCCCGGTGCTGGGCATCTGCAATGGATTTCAAATCCTGTGCGAAGCCGGTCTCCTGCCCGGCGCCTTGATCCGCAACCGCTCCCTGCAATTTCGTTGCGAGCACATTTTCCTCAAGACCGCCGCGCACGACAGCCCGTTCACCGGCAAAATTCCCGAAGGCAAACTCCTGCGCCTTCCCATTGCCCACGGCGAGGGCTGTTATTTCGGCGACGACGCCACCCTGGAAAAACTCCAAACCGGCCGTCAAATCCTCTGGCAATATGTCAACGCCGCTGGCGAACCAACCGACCAGTCCAACCCCAACGGTTCCCTGCGCAACATCGCCGGCATCTGCAACGAGTCCCGCAACGTGGCCGGCCTGATGCCCCATCCCGAGCGCGCCAGCGAGGAGGTTCTCGGCAGCGCCGACGGCCTGTTGATCTTTGAAAGCCTTGTCTCCTGGCTCCAAACCAACGTCGCCAAGGCGGCGTAGATTGGCAGACCTCAAATGAATATGCCGCACTCCATTGCCCGCGCCTTCCCAAACGGTAAGGTGAGACTCCGTCGACCCCTGAGTGAACCCCTCCTCATCCGTTCGAACCGAGGGAGGAAGGTACGGCTCGATGGGGCTCCCCCACCCGTTATTTTCCAATCCTTGTTGAGCAACCAAAAGATGATATGCTGCATTATGAATTATCGGACCGTTGAAGTTGAAATTGATCACACCAACATAATGCCGACATATCCCGCAAGGTTGTCGCAATCCGGCATGGGCTTGTTGGCGATTTTGTCGAGATCGCCCGCAAATCGAAATTCCAGGCCGCCTAGATGCCGAATTGCCCCTCATTTATTGCAAACCCGGCCACAAAAGCCCCTCGCCAGAAGGACTTCATGCAAATCACGCAGTCTAAATGAAACAATCACTTATGAATCCTCCACAAACTATTGATTTTTTAAATCAACCAGCGCCTGAGCGACTCCGAAAAGAGATTCAGAATATCTGCGATAGCTACAGCCATTCATGGGACCTTCTTTCAGAGCTCACACAAAATGCGGTGGATGCCATCGCTCTTCACAGAAAGCAATTCGGTGACAATGTCAAAAAGCACAAAATCGACATTACCGTCAACTGTTCTGATAGATCTGTCGAAGTTCTTGATTCAGGAATAGGCTTTAGCTTCGACAAATTTTCGTACCTGCTGGCTCCGCACGGTACTGACAAGGTGCCAACGGATCCTGTGATCGGGCAGAAGGGAGTTGGCCTCAAGTACACTATTTTCATCTCCAATTTCTACAATATCGCAACTTGCTCGCCAAATGGGCTCATTGAGGGCACTATTTCGAACGCATGTTCATGGAGGAGGGGTCACGGCGCACGCCTGCCGGTTTTTACAACGATCAAATCAGAAAAGAACGATAATTCCGCTGCATCAACGTTCACGCGCATACTTGTTAAAGACGTGGAACGAATGTACGATGAGAGTGAGGATTTATTCTCCCAACCCATCCAGATTTTACAACTTCTACTCAGAACAAAGACTGCAATTGGTTATTTAAAGAAGTGCTTCGGTAAAGACCAAGGATTAGATATTATCGTCAATTTAACACTAATAACCACTGACGGAAAGACCCAAACTGAAATCGTCAAGCCTTTTTATCTTCTACCGGAAGAATTGATTGCGAGCAATCGGTACATTGACCTAGACGATTTTAAAGAACAGGCGGCGACGCTCGACGACGCACAAAAGGGAAGAAAACTTCAGGGCAAATGCTTAAGAAAAGTGGGTTCTGTTGTTCGCGCAAACAAAAACATAAATTACTATTGCTTCTTTGGATCGCGCAATCTTTGGGCCGACATTAGCAGCATAAATCATCTTTCCAGCACAAACTCCAACGGAGAGGTGACAAACTTTTACGAGGGTGGAATTTACAGTGCGTCGCGAGGAATGCCGACAGGCATCCGGCTTGAAGCGCCGCGAACAGGCAACTTTTCGTATTGGCCTGCCTTCTACATCATCTTGGAGGACGATTCCATTATCTTCGACTTGGGGAGGAAGGCGATCCCCAGTAGAACTGTAGGGTTGCTGAGGGAGATCGCAAAAGGGCTCTTCAATGAATTTGCCCCTTTCTTCGCTTACGTAAGCAGCGATCCACCCGCCGTCACAATGGCGGCGGTTCAACAGCACGAAAGGAGTAAATTCTTTTCCGACCTGGAATTGCTGCCAGATTTGAAGCAGCCGAATATCAACTACCTAAAACATCCTGATTCTCAAGAGGCTGCTGTTGTGGCATTATTCCATGAATTGGTCGGAGCAAAAGTACTACAAGGTTATTTCACTCTCAAGACAGGATACAAAATGACTTATGATCTCTGGGGAAAATACGCGATAGATAAGATGAAAATCGGCCAAAACTGTCGAAGATTTGCCAACCAAAATAATCAGGTCGAACTTCCACTCGTGATCGAATTCAAATATCGAGGAGAAGACATTCTAATCGACTTCGAATCCGACAGAAAATATTTTACGGATATCGACATGATTGTTTGCTGGGACTTCGACGAAGTAGCGTTTTCAAAGCAGCGAGTCACAACGGAAATCTTGCCGAAAGAGGAGGTGCTGTTTTTTGGCTCTAATTACAGATTTGTGTGGCCAGGCGCGTACAATCTTGGGAGTGCCAGCGACAAGCCAGTTCTTGTGTTGCGAAGGTTCCTTGAGGATTTACAGCGTACTTGAGGCAGTTTTGTTAGTGTAGGTACCCAAACAAAATGAAGAGATTTGTGCCGGGGTGCTCGGTCGAGACGATTTTTCGGGCAGTGTGTGAAAAATCTCGGACTGTGCGGATTCGCCAGACACCGGCTACCGGATCTGAAGGTTGCAAGACACAATCTTGTACATCGAATCGTTCAAGTTCCGCGAAACTGTCGCGGAAATGTGAGATGATTTAAGCCATGACCGAACCCGCCATCACCCCTGAATTGGTCCAGCAGCATAATCTCACTCCCGAGGAGTACGAGAAGATCAAAGGCCTTCTTGGCCGCGAACCCACCTACACCGAACTGGGCGTCTTCTCCGTCATGTGGAGCGAGCATTGCTCCTACAAAAACACCCGCCCGCTCCTCAAAACTTTCCCCACCAGGTCCCCGCGCATCCTCGTCGGCGCGGGCGAGGAAAATGCCGGCATTATTGACATTGGCGACGGCCTGGCCATCGCCTTTAAAATCGAGTCGCACAATCATCCCAGCGCCGTCGAGCCATTCCAGGGGGCGGCCACCGGCCTGGGCGGCATCATCCGCGATATTTTCACCATGGGCGCGCGCCCGGTCTGCGCCATGGATTCCTTGCGCTTCGGTCCCATCACCGATGAAAAATCCGAAATCCGAAATCCGAAATCCGAAATTCTGAACAACCGCCGCCTCTTCGCGGGCGTGGTCAGCGGCGTGGCCCATTACGGCAACTGCTTCGGCATTCCCACCATTGCCGGCGAAGTTTATTTTGACGAGTCCTACGAGGGAAATCCCCTCGTCAACGTCTTTTGCCTGGGCGTGCTGCGCCATGAGCAAATCGCGCGCGGCGCGGCCAAAGGCCTGGGCAATCCCGTCTTCTACGTCGGTCCCGCCACCGGCCGCGACGGCCTGGCCGGCGCCGCCTTTGCCTCGCAGGATTTGACCGAGGCCTCCGCTGACAAGCAGCGTAACTCGGTGCAGGTGGGTGATCCCTTCATGGAAAAGGTCGTTTGCGAAGCCTGCCTCGAACTCCTCGCCACCGGCGCCGTCGCCGGCATCCAGGACATGGGCGCCGCCGGCCTGACCTGTTCCACCTGCGAAACCGCCGCCCGCGCCGGCACCGGCATCGAAATCGAATTGGACAAAGTCCCGCAGCGCGCCCCGCACATGACGCCCTACGAAATCATGCTCAGCGAATCGCAGGAACGCATGCTCATCATCGTCCATGCCGGCCGCGAGGAGGAAGTTAAGCGTATATTTGACAAATGGGACCTGCCCTGGGCCTTGATCGGCCATGTCACCGATACCGGACGCATGGTGGTCAAGTCCGGCGGCCGGGTGGTGGTGGATATTCCAGCCAAGAAACTCGCGGACGAAGCGCCGGTTTACCAGCCGGCAGCGCGTGAGCCGGCCTATCTGCAAGCCGTCCGCCAGTTCACCCTCGCCGGCGTGCCGGAACTCAAGGACGCCGCCGCCGCGCTTGGCCAACTGCTCGCCTGGCCCACTATCGCCTCCAAAAACTGGGTCTATCGCCAGTACGACCACATGGTGCGGGACGGTTCCGTGGTTTGCCCCGGCTCCGACGCCGCCGTCATCCGCCTCAAGCACGATTCGCTCCCTGCCGGAGCTGCTCCGGACGCCCCCGCCCTGGAAAAATTCATCGCCATGACCGTGGATTGCAACGCCGCCTACGTTTATTTGGACCCTTGCGAAGGCGCCAAAATCGCCGTGGCCGAAGCGGCCCGCAATCTCGCCTGTTCCGGCGCCACGCCTCTGGGCGCGACGGACAATCTCAATTTCGCCAGTCCGCGCAACCCGGAACAGTTCTGGCAACTCAAGGAATCCGTGCGCGGCCTGGCCGAAGCCTGCCGCGCCTTCCAGGCGCCGGTCACCGGGGGCAACTGCAGCCTCTACAATCAAAGCCCCAACGGCCCCATTGATCCCACCCCCGCCGTCGCTCTCGTCGGCCTGATTGAAAAGCCCGAACACATCACCACCCAATGGTTCAAGGACGAGGGGGATGTTGTCATCCTGCTGGGCGATATTGTTGACAACTCCGATCCGCTCCTCGGCCTGGGCGGTTCGGCTTGTTTGCAGCAAATTCACGGCCTGAAAGCCGGCGCGCCACCGCGTTGCGACCTGGAAAAAGAGCGCGAACTGCACAACACCCTGCGCGGCTTTATTTTCTCCGGCCTGGTGAAAAGCGCGCACGATTGCAGCGAGGGCGGCCTGGCCGTGGCCCTGGCGGAAAGCTGCATCTCCCGGCAGATCGCCCGCGACACCCCCCGCCTGATCGGCGCGCAGATTGATTTGTCCGCCTTTGCCGATGTGCGCCTGGACGCCCTTCTTTTCGGCGAAACCCAGGGCCGCGTCGTCATTTCCGTCGCCCCGGGTGACGCCGTCAAAGTCCTGGAGCGCGCCCGGATTATGGAAGTGAGCGCGGCCAGGCTCGGCCTCGTTGGCGGCCCGGATCTGTCCATCAAAACCACCGCGGCGGAATTCAAGTGGCCGGTGGCGGAACTGCACGCCCTTTGGTGGAACGCCATTGCCCGGGCGATGCAGTGAGCGCCAGCGCCGCAAAAAATCCCCCCGCCTTGGCCAGCGTCTCCTCATATTCCGCCTCCGCCACCGAGTCGCTCACGATGCCGGCGCCGACCTGGAAATAGAGGCGGTCCTTCCGGCAAATCGCCGCGCGAATCGTAATGCTCAACTGGCTCTCCCGGTTGAAACCCAGGTAACCCAGCGCCCCCGTGTAAGGCCCGCGCGCCAGCGGCTCCAATTCATCAATGATTTCCATCGCCCGGATTTTCGGCGCGCCCGTCACGCTGCCGCCGGGAAAACACGAGGCGAACGCCGAAAAGTGCGTCTGCTCCGCGCGCAACCGCCCGCTCACCGTCGAAACCAGGTGCTGCACCTGCGCATACCGCTCCAGCCGCGCCAGCTCCGGCACCTGCACCGAGCCGAATTCGCAGACCTTCCCCAGATCGTTGCGCAGCAAATCGGTGATCATCACCAGCTCCGCCCTTTCCTTCGCGCTGCTTTGCAGTTCGCATCCCAGTTGCGCGTCCCGCGCCGCATCCGCCCCGCGCGGGCGCGTCCCCTTGATCGGCCGCGTCTGGATCTGCGCTCCGCTCAGCCGCAGAAAAAGCTCGGGCGACGAGGAGCAAAGCTGAAAATCACCGCAATCCAAAAACGCCGAGAAGGGCGCCGGCGAAACCTCGCACAACCGCTGAAAAAAATCCTGCCCGCCCCAGTTCGTCACCCCCGTGAAACGATGGGACAGGTTCACCTGGTAAATGTCTCCCGCCCGGATGTATTCCTGGGCGCGCCGCACCGCGGAAATAAATTCCGCCCGCGACCAATTGGAAACCACTTCACCCCGAACCCGCTCCCCGCCGGGGCGCGGCCTTTCCGGCGCCGCAACCAATTGCGTCCGCCAAAACTCCAGTTGTGCCCGGGCGTGACGGGCGTCGCTGGCGCCGTCCGCCCGCAGCCCGGTGGAAACAATCCACGTTTTGCCCAGGCCATGATCAAACACCACCAGGCTGTCGTAAAAGCCCGCGTGGCAATCCGGCAATTCCAGATCGTTGACCGCCCGGCGCGGCAGATGCGGCTCCACGAAATTTTTCAAGTCGTAGCCCCAATAGCCGAAGCAGCCGCCCAGCGGAAACGGCAGATCAATTTCGTCCAGCAACTCGTAACGCGCCATCAGTCCGTCCAGCACTTTCCACGGATCGCCGAACTGCACATGGTCCAGTCCGTCCAACTCGCAACGCGAACCAAACGCGCGCAACGTCAAAAACGGCCGGGCCGCGACCAAAGAATACCGCGCGTGCGGCGGTTCCAACCGCGCGCTGCGCAGCAGGACCAGCCCCGTCTCCCCGCGCAACCGCCCCGCCAGCGATTCCGGCGTGTGCGCGGTCTGGATCTCCTGGAGCCAGGGGCGCATCGGTCAAAACACCGCCGCCGCCAGCAATTTTTCCACTCTCCGCGCCGACTTCAGCGGGCTGACCAGCGCCAGGTTGAATTGTTCCGGCCGGATAAACTCCCGCGCCGCCGCCCGCACCTCCGCCGGACGGACTTCGCTCAGACGCCGCTTGACCAGTTCGGGCGCGAAGATTTTTCCGTAGCCCAGCCACTGCTCCCCCACCCACATCATCTGGTTCTCCGTGCTTTCCAAACTCAAATCCAACTGGCCGGTCAGGTAATCGCGCGCCCGTCCCAATTCGGCCGCCGGCACCGGTTCCTCCCGCAGCCGCTTCAACTCGCGCAAAATAATCTTCAAGGTTTTGTCCAAATTCGCCAAATCCAGGCCCGCCGAGATCACCAGGTCGCCCGTGTCGTCAAAAAAACTGTTGCCGCTGTAAATCGAATACGCCAGGCCCCGGTCCTCCCGCACCGTCTGGAAAAGCCGCGAGCTCATGTTCTCCCCCAGCACCGCGTTGAGCAGCCGCAACGCGAAGCGCCCTTCATGATGGCGCGAACAGGCCCGGACACCAAAAGCGATTTGCGTTTGTTCTGTTTTTTTGGTGCAAAGGCGGACGGCCGGCCTGCGTTGCGCGGCGGTGGCGGGCAGAAAACCGCAGCGCGCCCCGCGATGAAATTCCGCCGCGTAACCACCCGCCGCCTTGACCACCTGGCGATGGGTCAGCCGTCCCGCCGCCGCGATGAGCGTGCCCGCCGCCGTGTAATTCTTCCCTTGAAACTCCAGGATTTGCCCGCGCGAAATCGCCCCGATCGTTTTTTCCGTGCCGGTGATGGACCGGCCCAGCGGCTGGCCCGGCCAGAGCGTGGCGTTGAGCAACTCTTGCACGTATTGTTGCGGCTGGTCCAGATACATGGCCAGCTCCTCCTTGATCACCTCCCGTTCCTTGGCGATCTCCCCCGCGTCAAAGATGGATTCCAGAAACATGTCCGCCAGCACATCGAGCAATTCATCGAAACGGTCGTGCCGCGCCCGGGAATAGAAGCAGGTGTGTTCCTCGCTGGTGAAGGCGTTGAGATAGCCGCCAATCCCTTCCACCGCCTGTGAAATCTCCCGCGCCGACCGCCGCCGCGTCCCTTTGAAAAGCAGGTGCTCGATAAAATGGGAAATGCCGCTGACCGATTCCGCCTCGCACCGCCCGCCCACCCCCACCCAAATCCCCAGGCTGACGCTGGCCATGTGCGGCATCTCCGCCGTGGCCACCGTCAATCCGTTCTGGAGCCGTGTAACTTGGTACATCGGGAAAATGGAAAGATAAAAAAGCGCCGGCGCCCTGCCGGCCAACCGGCCGTTTCGCCGCGCCTGCTTCATCCTAATCTTAATCCTAGCCAAAGATATTTGAAATTTAGCAGCAGCCGCCGATGACGTCTGTGTTGACTCGG
>Ga0187848_10002560_pt1 | contig 14126 bp, 8 predicted proteins | sample June2016WEW_4_40_FD_132424 | JGI IMG/M metagenome (GOLD analysis project Ga0187848, IMG submission 132424) | Peatland microbial communities from SPRUCE experiment site at the Marcell Experimental Forest, Minnesota, USA - June2016WEW_4_40 | ecosystem: Environmental > Terrestrial > Soil > Wetlands... | reverse complement strand
CGGACGGGTTCAGGTAAACCGAGGGTTTGGCCGGGTTGGCCAGCGAGCTAAGCGGTATGTTCATGGGATTTGGCCCGCCATAATAGAGGTCGTATCCCGCCAGGTCGAGCTCGGTGTTAGCGGTCCAGCTGGCCTGCAGCTTATTGATGCAACTCCTGGAATCCACGACATGCAGTCCGGTCGGAATGGCCGGCGGCGTAGTATCTGTAACATCCTCCTGCTGAGCGAGATTCTTGGGAAATACATCTGCCGTGAGGGTCACGGTCGGTGGAGCGCCGCCAAGCGTCTGTATGATAGGCCCGTTCCTCGGCTGGCCAGCCGTTATGGATATTACTATCCGGCGGATGCTCTGAAGCCTTGGGTCCGGCGCCACGCCACCCATGAATACGTACTGTGGTATGGGTGGCGTAAGAGATATTGGGGTGTTTTGCCCATTTTTTGCACCGCCGCCCGCCCCATAATAGGTGAAGGTTAGGTTGGTTATGTTCTCGGCCACGAGTTGGTCGCCATTCGGCGAGGGCTGGCCGGGAGCTGGCCTGTACTGCTTGTAAAGGTTCTGATTGCCGTTCCTGTCAGTGGCGAGGTGATAATATACTGTCGTCCAAACATAACCGGATTTGTTAATATTATCGAAGTTCCACACGTGCACGTTCATCTCTATTGACGAAGGGGTCGCTTGCGTGAACGGGAGGTTCGTCATGTTCGCGTCGCCGTTAGCTTGCGTCTGGTATCCGGCCATCTCTATGTCACGTTCCAGCGCGTCGAGGCCAACCCGGGCATTCTGCCTCATGGAAGACTTGAGACCCTCGGCCACCCACCATTTATGGAGATTAATGTAGGCCGTATACGCTCCGGCGAGGACAAACGTCGTAATGCCAAGGGCTATCATGATTTCTATCAGAGAAAAACCGCGTTCTTCCGGGTGTCTCATAGAAAATACCTATTATGGAGATGATGGTGATTGTGATTGTCTTCCAACGGTCATGGTCGCTATCGAAATAGAATGAGTCTGTTTATAAGTGCTGTACAGGGTATATGCCGTATATTGCTTGCCCCCCCACTGGCTTGCCCACGCTTTAAAGTGCCCCCTGCCTGTCCAGGTCACGAATACCTTGATTCTTTTCAGGGGAATCCCCGGAGGAGAATGTATTGCTGTTACATTCCAATACCGGCTGTAGGTCGTTGTGCCGTTTAAGGCCCAATGCCCGCCGGGGGTAAATATGACATTTGGCGGTATATTTTGTAATACGCCGTTTGTTGTGCTGTGTTGGTCGTAGCCGCTTGTTATATAAACCAAACTCATGTTTCTAAAGCAAGAAATCTTCTGGCCGGCTAAAAGGGTCGCATCCGCCTCCTGCCTCCCCCGATTGAAATTCTTTGACGAATAAATGAACATCCCGGCCACGCCAAGCATCGATATGGTCAATATTGTGGACGCGACCAGCACTTCAAGGAGGGTGGTCCCTTTAATGCCCCTGATATATTGCGTCAATTTTTTTAATAACCGTTTACCCATGTCGCTCCAGACCATCGCTCCATGCTTATATTTCCGGTAATACCCACAATCCTTACCCTGTATCTTTCGCCCGTATCCGGGTTGTACTCGATGTAAACGGCTTCGCCTTGAGAACCGGCACTGCCGGTAATAGCCACGCCGGTGCCGTCCGCGGCGGTGCCGTCGGACCGGAATACGACCTTGTTGCCTATCAGGGGCAGGACGGTTGGGTCGCTTGTATCGGAATAGAGATTGATTTTGCCATTCCATGTCCTGCCTTCGGTCTGCGAATATGTTACGCCCGCCACGGGCATGCCGGGGCCCGAGAGCAGTCCCTGGGGCTGAGTAAACGTTATAGTGTATATGTTAGTGTAGAGATTGAAAGTGCATGTATAATTGGTGCGTTTAGCAATGGATCTCATCCGGGCTTTCATCAGCTCGGTCGAGATCTCGCCCGCGGCGTTCTTCATCCTGATGTGGGGGAGCATGTTATAGTAGTACGGTATCGCGATTCCGGTTACAACTCCGACTATCGCAAGGGCGACCATCAGCTCCAGAAGTGTGAAACCTGATTTTTGCAATTTTGCCTCCCGGTTATTTAGACAGCAATATCCGTGCCATTGTTCTCCAAATAATAAACCAATGAAATCAGTGGCTTGAAATGTTAAAAAGGCTTTATATCCGGCAGGTATGTAGGGAGCTACATAGCAATAGGTAATATGTTACCCAATGCCGTAATCCCTTATCTTGGTGAGGAGCGTCTTATAGCTGACGCCCAGCATCTCGGAGGCCTTGGTCTTATTCCCCTGGCAGGCCCCGAGCGCATTCCCTATGGCGTGTATTTCCGCTTCGCGGGCGGCCCTGCTGGCTATCTCGAAAAGCCTGCCGCCGCTGCCGTCTGCGGGGGTTTCCCGCCCCGCGTCCGGATTGAAACCGACCTGTTCAGGCCCTATCTCCGGCCCGTCCGCGAGGATGACAGCCCGCTCTATGCAGTTCTCGAGTTCCCGCACATTGCCCTTCCACTGCTGGGCCGCAAGGATTTTAATGGCCGACGGCGATACCCCGGCAAGTGATTTTTTCATCTTACGTGAATGCTTTTCTGCAAAATACTGCGCAAGGGCGGGGATGTCCTCCGTACGCTCCCGGAGCGGCGGAACGCGCACCGGAAAGACGTTGAGCCTGTAGTACAGGTCTTCCCTGAAAGAGCCGTCCTTCACCGCCTTGGTCAAGTCCCTGTTGCTGGCGGCCACGAGCCTCATATCGACCAGCAGAGGCTCCGTGCCCCCCACCCGTTCTATCCGCTCGCCCTGAAGTACCCTCAGGAGCTTGGCCTGGAGCGACATGTCCATCTCGCCGACCTCGTCAAGGAAGACCGTGCCGTTGTCGGCCAGCTCGAACTTCCCTATCCTCCTCGTATCCGCGCCGGTAAAAGCCCCCTTCTCATGCCCGAACAGCTCGGACTCGAGCAAATCCCTGGGTATCGCCGCGCAGTTGATGGCCACGAACGGGCCGGTGCTCCTGGGCGAGAGATGGTGGAGCGCCCTGGCGAAAAGCTCCTTGCCCGTCCCGGATTCGCCCGTCAGAAGTACGGTAGTCGTTGTCGGCGCGGCCTTTTTTATAAGCTCGAACGAGTCCTTGAGGGCCCTGCTCTCCCCTACCAGCTTCGGGAAGCCCAGTATTTCCGCAAACTCTTCCTTCAGTACAAGGTTTTCCGCGGCGAGCCTGCCGCCTTCAAGCGCCCGCTCCACCAGCACCAGCATATGAGAGGTATCGAACGGCTTTGTCAGGAAATCGTATGCCCCGGCCTTTACCGCCTCGACCGCGGTCTCGATGCTCCCGAAGGCCGTCATTATGATTATGGGAAGGAGCGGCTTTTTGGCTTTCAGCGCCTTAAGGGCCTCGAGCCCGCTCATACCGGGTAGCTTAAGGTCGGTCAGCACCAGGTCAACCTTCTCCCTGTCGGCGGCCGCCAGGCCTTCCTCCGCATTGCCCGCGAGGACCACCCTGTAGCCTTCCGCCCCCAGGGTCTTTGACAGCATGACCGCCATCGACTTATTGTCCTCGATTACCAGCAGGACGTATTCCTTCTTCGTCATGCGGCCCTCCCGGTCTTCCTGAGGGGCAGATAGATGTTGAAGCTAGCGCCGCCCTTGTCGGCCTTAACGAATACCCGGCCGCCGTGGTAGACGATTATCTTCTGCACAAGGGCGAGCCCCAGCCCCGTCCCTTTGGGCTTCGTCGTGAAAAAAGGCGTGAATATCTTTGGGAGGTCCTTCTTCTCGATGCCGGAACCGCTGTCCGATATGTCTATCCGTATGCATTTCTGGCCCCGGACGGCCGGGTCCGCTCCGTCTCCGGGCATCAGCGCGCGTGCGCTTATCCTGAGGCTGCCGCCTCCCGGCATGGCCTCGTACGCGTTCTTTATTATGTTAATCAGCGCCTGCCTCAGGAGCACCGGGTCGCCCTCCACCGTCGGGAGGCCGTCCTCCATATGAATCTCTTTTTTCACGTTGCCGCCGATCCCGGACAGTGCGCGCAGGGACTCGTCCATGAGAGCGCCGATATCTATTTCTGTGATGTTCAGCTCCGTAGGCTGGCTGAAGTTCATGAACTCCCGTATAATCTCGTCCATTACCCGTATCTCGGCGCTTATGCTCCTGACCGCGTCTTGAGACTGGGCGTCGCCGGAGAGCCTCCTGGCGAGGAAGTCGGCGTAGCCGGATATCACCCCCATCGGGTTCCTGAGCTCGTGGGCAATACCTGCGGACATCTCTCCCAGGAGGTTGATCCTCTCCTTCAGCTCCATCCGCTCCCTAAGCTCCTTCACCTCGGTTATGTCCGTGAAGACCAGTATGACCCCAAGCAGCTCGCCCTCCTTTGTGAGCGGAGACGTCCCGGCCCCCAGCCAGATATGGCTGCCGTCCGTCGTCCTGACCTCCCCTTCGCCGCGCCTCTCGGGCCTGCCTCCGGCAAGGGTCTTCTCTATCAAACCGCAGACCCAGCTTCCGTCGCCGAAAATTTCTTTGAAGTTCTGCCCGCTGAATGTGCCGTGGGTATTTTTTAATATTTTACCGGATGCGTCGTTAGCGGTAATCACGCTGCCGTCCCGGTCAAAGCTCATTACGCCGCTCTGCACGCTCCTAAGGATGCTCTCGTTGTAGCTTTCGACCGACTTTGCCCGTTCCTCGGCCTTGTCCTTGAGCTCCTGCAGCTCTTTTTCTTTCTCCTTGAGGGTAACGACCATCGAGTGGAAGGTATCCACGACAAAGGAGACGTCGTTCCTTGCCGGCGCTCCTCCATCGGCGCCCATCCCCTGTGCCGGATTCAGTATTTTTTTCCGTGATTTGACGAACGTCCTGATTACATAGACCGCCATTACCGCAAGGAAGACCGCGGATATGGTCTTGATAAGGAAATAGGTTGCGGCCAGGTCGGACGCGCTGTACTGGCCCGCGAATTTCAATTTTTCATCCCCGCATCGTCCTCTTAATGCTACTGGCGCGGCTTCTCGTTCTTCATGGCGTTCAGTATCGGCGTGAAGAGCTCGATTGGCAGCGGCAGTATAAGTGTCGAGTTCTTGTCGCCGGAGAGTGTCAGCACCGTCTGGAGGAACCGGAGCTGGAGCGCGCCGGGCTGGGTCTGGATTATGGCGGCGGCGTCCGTGAGTTTCTGCGCGGCCTGGAATTCGCCTTCGGCGGCGATAACCTTCGCGCGTCTTTCTCTTTCAGCCTCGGCCTGCCTTGCAATCGCCCTCTGCATGTTCTCCGGGAGGTCCACGTTTTTGACCTCCACGTTGGTGACCTTTATCCCCCAGGGCTCCGTCTGCTGGTCTATTATCTTCTGGAGCTCTATGTTTATCTCGTCCCTTTTGGCCAGCAGGTCGTCGAACTGGCTCTGGCCAAGTATGCTCCGGAGCGTCGTCTGGGCTATCTGCAGGGTCGCGTAATAGAAGTCCGCCACCTCGATTATGGCCCGCCTCGCGTCCACCACCCTGAAATACAATACCGCGTTCACCTTCACCGTCACGTTGTCGCGCGTTATTACGTCCTGCGACGGCACGTCCATTGTAACAACCCGGAGGTCCACGCGCACCACGCGCTGTATGATGGGCAGGACTATGATGAGGCCCGGCCCTTTTATGCCGGCATCCTTGTCCACCCTGCCCAGGGTGAATATGACGCCCCGCTCGTACTCCTTAAGTATCCTTATGGAGTTCATGATTATCAGGACGATTACCGCGACCGCCACCGCAAACCCGGATAATTCAGTCATTTTAAACCTCCCCGGTCTTTTTGACCTTGAGTTTCAGACCCTTGACATCAACCACGGTTACCTTCTCGCCCTTCTTGACGGGCTTGTCCGAATATGCGGACCAGTGGGCGCCCTCGATGAAGACATCTCCTTCCGGGCCGATATCCGTCCTTGCCTCGCCCGTCTCCCCGACAAGGGCCTCGCTGCCCGTGGTCGGCCTTCGGCGGCGCGACCTTATCGCCACGCGCATCAGCAGGAGGAAAAAAGCGGTCAGTGCGGCCGCCGTCGGCAGTATCAGCTTCAGTGAGATGCGCATGAACGGGAGCGGAGAATCGATAAGCATGATGGAGCCCAGCACGAGCGAGATGACGCCCGCCACGGCCAGAAGCCCGTAGCTTGTCACCTTCACCTCGGCTATGAACATTATTATCGCCAGCAGGATGAGCATGAACCCGGCATAGTTTACAGGCAGGGTCTGGAAGGCGTAGAAGGCCAGCACCAGCGAGATGCCTCCCACCACCCCGGGCAGGATGAGTCCGGGGTTCGACAGCTCGAAGAACAGGCCGATAACGCCCAGCATCATAAGGACGTACGCTATGTTCGGGTCCACGATTACCTTTAGTAGCCCGAGCCTGAACCCAGGCTCCATGCGCTCTACCCTGGCCCCTTTGGTATGGAGCACCACAGGGCCGAATTCCGTCTCGGCCTTACGGCCGTCCACCTTGCCCAGCAGGTCGTCGAGGTTGTTCGCAACCAGGTCCACGACGCCCTTCTTGAGGGCCTCGCGCTCGGAAATCGACACGCTCTTCCTGACGGCGTCCTCCGCCCAGTCGGCGTCCCTGCCGTACTTATCGGCCAGGCCCCGTATATATGCCGCCGCGTCGTTCTCTACCTTGGCGGCCATGGTGCTGTCGAGCTTCTCTCCGCCCATCGAGACCGGATGCGCCGCGCCGATGTTGGTGCCCGGGGCCATGGCCGCCACCGGAGACGCAAGCGTGATGAATACCCCCGCCGACGCCGCCCTCGCGCCGCTGGGCGCCACGTATGTGATTACGGGCACGGGCGAGGCTATGATGGCCTTGACCATCTGCCGCATGGATGAGTCCAGCCCGCCTGGCGTATCGAGCATTATCACCAGTGCGGCGGCCTTTTCGCCGGACGCCCTGGCTATGGATTTTTCTAGGAATTCGGCGGCGACAGGATTAATCACGCCGTCGATTTTAATGACAAGGACGACGGGCGGGACGGCGGCCGCCTCCGCCTTGGCGGGATACAGCATTGCAAGTGAGAGCGTTAAGAGCAGCCATGCTGTCAAGACGCGGATTGACATATTTTTAATCGTCTCCGCCGGGGAAATTGATGCCGCTTAAGTATTATATTAGATGGCAGAACCAAAGTCAATCAATGGTATACCGTTATCCTGGCCTTTGAGCGCAGCTCCTTAAGGTATTCATCGAGCTTTTTATTGGTCTCCTCCTCCACCAGGAGTTTATATATCTCGTCGTGGACGTCGTCAAAACTCTTGCCGCCGAACTGCTCCTTGTGCTCGTCGTAATATCTTTTCTGTTCGTCAAGCGGAACCCGTATGAAGGTCTTGACGCGCCTGTCCACGTATTTGAGGGCCAGTATCTGGTCCCGGAGGTTAGCTTTTAGCTCATCCTCTGTAATCTCGTCCTTTTTAAGGGCGTCCAGGAACGAGGCCTTCGACGGGAAACCGCTCCTGATGGATTCATAGGCCTTTTCCACCTCTTCCGGGGTCACCTGCACGATATTGAATTTCCTGGCGTCCTCGAGGATGAGGATCCGGTCAATCATAGATTCGACCACCTCGTCCCTCAGCTTCGAACCGGCCTTTTCTCCGGCCTCGCTCCGCTTCAGCAAATCCATTTCGACGGCCCTGTCCACCTCGCTTTTGGTTATCACCGTATCGTTCACGACCGCTTCTATCCTGTCGATTACATAACCCGGGCATATCCCTTCGGATAGTATCGGGACAATGAACATGAAGACTGCGGCTATGAATATTCTTTTCATCTTAAAATGCCTGCCCTAATGTGAAGTGCAGCTCCCCGGCGCTTTCGCCCTTCAGCCTTCCGCCGACCTTGAAGCCGTAGTCCACCCTGAGCGGACCGACCGGCGTGTTGTATCTAATACCCACGCCCGTGCCGTACCTGAGCCCTTCCGTCTCGGTCGGGACCTGAATCTGGGTGATGGCCTGCCCCGAGGAATTCCTGAAGGTGAATCCTGTGGAGACGTTCTTGTTAAGCAGCCATACGTTTCCGGCGTCGATGAACGTGACGAACCCGAAGCCGTACGGGAGCGGGTAGCGTACCTCTGCGTTAAACAGGGCCATGGAGTCGCCTCCCGCAACCGAGCCGTCCGCACCCCTTGGGCCGACGCTGTCTAAGTTATAGCCCCTCAGGCTCGATGCGCCGCCGAGGAAGAAAACGTCGCTTATCGGGATGTCGAATTTCCCCCCCCAGCCCGCTATTCCGCCCCGTGCGGAGAGGGCGGCAATAATGCCGTCATGTACCGGGAAATACCAGTTGGTCTGGGCCACCAGCTTCACGAAATCCGAACTAGAACCTAAAAACTTGTTCGCAAATTTCAGGTAGAACGAATGGTCGGAACCGGTCGTCGGGTTGAACGGGTTGTCTCTGTAGTCGAAGACTGCGGACGGTGTTATTGAGGCGACGTTTGATTTCTTCTGGTCCTCCGGCGCCAAAGTCGCGTCCGGCCGCACGTCGCCGAACTTTACCCTCTCGTACTGGTATAGCAGCGAAGACGTTATGTGGTCTCCGAACCTCTTGTCGAACCCCGAGATGCCTATGAGGTCTTTTATGTGGTAATTCGGCTTCTGGGCGTCCAGGTATACGAAGCTTGTCCTGAAGTCCACGTGGTAGCCCAGGAACCACGGCCACTTGTAACTCAAGATGCCCTTTGTCTGCTTGAAGCTCAGGTCGCCGCGAAGAGAGATTGTGTGCGCCAGGCCGAAGAGGTCCCGGTACGAGACCTCGGCAAATCCCCTCTCCTTGTCGAAGTCGCCGTACCCGACGCCGAAGTTTACCGCTCCGGCATACCGCTCCTTTACCGTGACCAGCAGGTCCTTCACCGGCTCGGGCTTTTCAACATCCACCGGCTGTATCCTGACCTGACTGAAGATGCCGAGCTTGTACATATGCTGCTGGCTGAGGAGTATCTTCTCGTAATCCAGCGGCTGTCCGGTCTTGAGCAAAAGCTCCCGGCGGAGCACTTTATATTTTGTGTCCTCGTTGCCCCTTATTATTATCTTTCCGACCCTTACAGGCATGCCTTCCGTGATGCGGTAGGCCAGAAGGACGCCCTTATAGTCGGCGGAGAAATCCTGGCCGACATCGACCGCGACGCTCGTATAGCCCTTCTGCGAATATATGTTCAGGACGGCGTTCTGGTCGTCCTTGAGGAGTTCGGGGTTGAACGGCTTTCCCTCTTTTTCCTTCAGTACACGCCGTATATTTTTTACAGCGACGCCCCCCTTGCCGTCCTGTATATCGATACCGGTGACATAAGTCCTCGGGCCCTCGTTTACGTCTATTATGAGCCTGGCGTCCTTCCTGTCCGGGCTGAACTCTATCCCGCCCGATTTTATTTCCGCCTTTAAGAACCCCTTTGTCTCGTAGTACGCCTTTATCCGGTCCACGTCCCTCTTGACGGCCGCGTCCGTGACATGCCTGCTCTTGAAGATGGAGGAGCTCTTCAGCTCCATCACATCCTTAATCTCGTCTTTTTTAATTTCCTTGTTCCCGCTGACGTCTATCTCGGTGAGCTTCGACCGGGGCCCTTCATCGACGATGAACTTTACCGTAACCTTCGGCGGCGCCAAGGTCTCCTCCGTCCTGGACTTGACGGAAGCGAAATAAAACCCTTCTTCCTGATAATATCCCCTGATCTTGTCGAGGTTCTCGGAGATGCTCTCCTCGCTGACATCCCTGTCTTCCCAGAAGGTAAGGACTTTTTTGAGCTTCTTTGGAGATATCGAGCTATTGCCTTCGAACGTTACATCGAGTACCGGGCCCGCCAGGATATGGAAGTTGAGTACGGCGTTGTCGTCCGTATACGATATCGTCGGGCCCTCTATATCCGCCCTTACATAGTCCTTTTTCACGTAGTATTCGTTGAGGTTGTCGACGGCCTTCTGGGTCTCTTCTTTTTTAAGCGTCTTCCCGGCCTTGAGACCAGTTTTTTTCGCAACCTCACTCTCCGGCAGAGCAAGGTCGCCCGTAAAGTCTATTTCCTTTATGATTGTCGGGGCGCCTTCGTTTATCTTGACTATAAGGTCCGTATGCAGCGGGTCCATCTCTTTCGTGCGGACCGCGGCCTGCGCATGCCTGAAACCTTCGTCCTCGTAAAGCCTGAGTATCTCCTTGGTGGACTCCCGGATAAGCTTCTCGTCCAGGAAATCGCCTTCCTTCTGCGCCATGGCCGAGATAATCTTCTTCTTCGACAAGTTGTCGTTCCCGTCTATGTCTATGCGGGAAACCCTGAGCCTGGGCACTAGGTGATATGTGAGTAGTACGCCTTCAGGCGTATTTTCGCCCTCCACTATGATATTGCTGAACAGCTCCTTCAAATACAGGAGCTTTATGCTCTCGCGCACCTTCTTGGGCGAGAGGACATCCCCCTTCCCTATATCGACCAGGTCATTGATATCAGGGGGCAGCTCTCCCGGATAGTCGTACCTGATGCCGGCCACCCTGGACTCCGCTTCGGGAGGCTGCTCATCCGCCAGGGCAAAAGCCCCCGGGGAGACCAGGACAAAAGCCGTCAAGAGCGCCAGAAGGTATCTTCTCATTTGAACTCGAAATGGAACTTCACGTCAGCGCCGTAGTGGGCGAGGTCGTCCCTGCCGCCCACGAGTGACAGGTTCTTGTTGAATATGTATTCGAAGTTCACGACCTGGTCTTCCGACGTCCCCACGTTCGACGAGTACGTCATGTACAGCTTGTCCGAGAAAAGGCTCTTGCCTACCGTCAGCCTTGGGCCGCTGGACGTCCCGGTGCTTGCCAGGTACGGGTCTATCTGGAACCGGTCGAACCCGGTTATGAGCTTCAGCCTGTCCTCGACCGCGTCCTGGATCTGCCCCGTGACGAACGATGTAGCTTCGCCGGTGGTCACCGCCGATTCATGCCCCTGAAGCGCTTCAGAAGTCCGCCCGAGCGTCAGGAGCGTAATTATCTCTCCGTCGTCAAGCGGCGGGTCGGAGTTTAAGGTTGCCTTTATCTTGTCCAGGGTCCCCGAAAGGTTGAGGTCGATGGTATAGTCCTTGACCTTCGTCTCCGCCTGGATATCGACTATCGGGTTCAGTTTCCGGGGGTCGGCAAATTCCACAACACCGTTAATCAACTTGAAGTTGTTGTTCCGGAAATATACGGAGCCGCTGTTCGATTCCAGCCTGCCCAGGATTACCGGCCGGTTTATCGTCCCCCTGAGCAGGATGTCCGACGAGATCGGTATCTTGGCCACGTTATTGTCTATCTTTATCGTCTCGGCTGCGGTTATGTGCAGGTCGAGGCCGGTCTGCCCCAGGTCCTCGTTCTTCTCCACCGGCACTTCCGGCCGCTTCCTCTGGATCTGCACGAGCCAGCTCTTCCAGTCGATACGTTCCGTATACCTGGCCTTTTTTACCGTAACCTCGCCGGAGAGCGACTTCTGGTTCTCCACGCCCTCGAACCTCATGTCCGCGTCAATGTTCGTGGCAAGCCCCTCTATATATTTTACCTTGACGTCCTGCGCATTTATGTTAAACAAGAAGCTGTCTACGGAAAGGCCTTTCAGGCCGCCCGAGCCCTTGATGGAGACCTTGCCGCCGCCGAACTCCGAGTTGAACCTTGAAAGAGTAAAGGAGTTTCCCTCGAAATCAGCCTCCGCGGAAATCTTGTCGAACCTCTGCGCAAGGTCCTTGAACTTAATCCCCGCGTTGCCCACCGTAATCCGGCCGGTAAGGTTCGGGTTCTTGAGCCCTCCCCGTACCTTCAGCTCAATTCCGGCCGTGCCGTCGATATAGTCCACGTTGTCCTTTATGAGCGGCTTTATGATATCCAGCTCGGCGGACGCCTTCACCGAAATATCCACCTGCTCAAGCCCCGTCGCTCCGCCGGTCACCTCCAGCTTAACCGCCTCGCCCTTCAGCTTGAGCGATTTTACGTCCAGCCGCCCGTTCCTGTATGAAAGGCTTATGTCCCCGTCGTTCTCCAGCTTCCTGCCTAAAATCGCCCCCGATACCTTGCTGAAGTCCATCCATACCGAGGCATTGGCGGGGGTGGCAAGCGTGCCTTCGCCCCTCAAAACGCCGGTAGACAAAAGCGAGACGTCGTCCGGGAGGTCCTTGATTGCGAGCCTCAAGAACGGTTCGAACCGGCCGCCGTTGAACGCGAGCTTGCCGCGCCAGGCGTATGGGCCTTGCAGCCCCAGGACGGCGTCCATTCCGACCTTTCCGTCCAGTATAGTCCCGTTCAGAGACAGAGACGGCCCTTTTATGGATGCGTTCAGGTTGCTCGCCCCGAGGTCCACGTCCTGATAGCTCAGCTTGAACGCGCTGACGTTCCCGGATATATCCGGGTGATCGAACCGTCCGCCGCCCGTCATCGAGAACGACACGCTTCCCTTAAGCGGGATGCCTGTCTTCGCGAGGAGGTCGAAACTTGCTATGTCGAACTTCGCCGATGCGGCCTTCCCGCGGAACGTGCCGTCGAAGCCTATCGCGCCCGAGGCGGTGACGATGTCGCGCCCCTTCGCTGCGATTATCTTCGGAAAGGATATGTCCTTGTCGCTTAAGACGGCGCTCACCTCCGCCTTGTCAACGGCCTGACCGTATACGTCGCCCGGTCCGGTGTTTATCTGGCCCGCGCCCCTGAATTTATTGGCGGTGCCAGAGAAGTCAAGCTCTCCGTCGGCATGGAGGTTCAGCGGGATGTCCTCATAGAATATGGCGACTATCCTCCTGACGTCCACTTTTTTGAGCCCGAGCTTTGCAATGAAGTACGGGTTGTCAAAAGAGGCGCCCTCGCCCTTGAACATTATCTTGCCGTTAAGGAGGAAGCTCCCGGACGACTGGAATATCTGGAAATCGCCGAAGGAAAGCTGCCAGCCCGAGAGTTTTACGTCGCCGCGCGCAGAGCTGAACGGGATGCCGTGCGCCGAGGCGTCCGTAATATGGGCCTTGCCAACTATTTCCGGCTCGGTTATGTTGCCCCGCATATGCGCCGTCAGGTCCAGTTTTCCTACGGTGTCGGAATAGCCTATTAGGGTAGAAATCTCGCTTATGTCTCCGGAGCTTCCCCTGATGTCGATGTCGGACTCGCCGTCGAAACCGACGGTGCCGGTAAAGTCCACGGCGGAGTGCGCGGACAATGCGGTGCCCTTCTCCACGGTAACCGTCCCGTCGCTTATCCTGAACGCGGCCTTGACGTCCCTGAGCGTTTCCAGCTCATGGCTTATGCCGCGCTTATCGTAGGGCTTATCGTATTTCGCAAGCTCGACGTCCCCGGATACAGCGATATCCTTTGCGCTAAAACCTTTGCCGGAGACGTCAACGCTGCCCGAGACCCTCTGCCACGGAATGAAGCCTATGTCCTTCCTGCCGCCCGTGTAAAGCCCGCTTATAACGTCTTTTATAGTCCAGGACGACGTGTAGCCCAGTGCACCCTCCCGGGTATCGAGCGTGAGCCTGCCGGTTACCTCGCCGCCCAGGATGCGGCTGTCGAGCGACGGCATGGTAAGGATTCCCTTTTCAAATTCTATCGCCGATTTAATGTCGTCGGCCCTGACACCCGCGTACTCCACCTTCCGCAGGACAAGGTTTCCGCTGCCGTTTAAATCCGGATAAACACCCTTCACCTTCCCCGAAATCTCGGCCTCGCCCGACGGTCTATTCTTCCCGGTAATCCCGAGCCTGCCCAGGAGGGCAAGATCAAGCTTTGAGGTGAGGCTCAGGTCTAAGGCGGGATTTTTCCCCAGGACTATCCTGCCGGATGTCTTTATGTCCGTGTCCTCTGAGGCAAGATGGACGCCGTTAAGCGTGACCGCACCCTCCTTCATAAGGGCGTCTCCCTCAAAGAGCACATGGAACGGCGGGAGGTTCCCCCTCCTCAATATCACGTCCCTGAGCCTGAACCCGGCCCAGTACCTGTCCTCGCCCGGAGACCTGAAATCGACGCCCGCCTTGCCCGAGAACAGGTTGATGCCTTGGGCGGGGTCGCTGTAACTGAACCTGCCGTCCAGCAGCACCAGCTCCCTGACCTCGGCTTTGACTGCTCCCCTGGCGGAGGGTATCTTCTTTTCCGATAGACTCTTCAGCTTCTCTATCAGCGCGTCGATGTTGAGCCCGCCGCCCGGGAGCCTG
>Ga0187848_10002556_pt1 | contig 14139 bp, 7 predicted proteins | sample June2016WEW_4_40_FD_132424 | JGI IMG/M metagenome (GOLD analysis project Ga0187848, IMG submission 132424) | Peatland microbial communities from SPRUCE experiment site at the Marcell Experimental Forest, Minnesota, USA - June2016WEW_4_40 | ecosystem: Environmental > Terrestrial > Soil > Wetlands... | reverse complement strand
TTTCTCCGATCTTGAAGACCTGCTCATCCCATTTCTGGACAGCTTCCGAGTCAGCGCAAATTTCGCCTGGGTCAATGAGTGATATCGCGATGTTACGCCAACAATCCCTTCTAAAGCTCCAACCCGCTCTGCCTTAATTGACTTGTCCCGGTGCACCATCTGGGCGTGGGCAGAAATTGCGTGACTTGGTCCCGCGATGGCAGTGGGAGCGTCGAACAACTCTGGCGTCGCCTACTGGCAGTATTCACAGTGGCATCATGCACCGTTTGTACCGACCATCTTTGGGGTTGGCACAAGCCAACACATTTAGCCGGTTCGTAGAAGTGCCAGGCATGTAGAGGCGGGAACTAATTAAGGGGGTGGAGATTTCCATCTGAATTGATATGAATCTCCCACTTCCTGTCCTCGACTGGCTAAAGCACTACGATCGAGACTGGCTGCGCGGTGACGTTGTGGCCGGCATCACGCTCGCTGCCTACCTCCTGCCAGCCGGGCTAGGCGATGCCTCGCTGGCCAACCTGCCTCCCCAAGCGGGACTGTACGCGTGTTTGTTTGGCGGGCTGGTTTTCTGGCTGTTCTGCAGCTCGCGGTACACGTCCATCACGGTCACTTCCGCCATATCCTTGCTCGTCGGCGCGTCGCTGGGCGAAATTGCGGGAGGCGACATGACCCGGTTCAGCGCGCTGGCGGCGGGCACGGCCTTGCTCGTGGCGCTCATCGCCTTCAGCGCCTGGCTAGTCAAGGCTGGCTCGATTGTCAACTTCATCTCCGAGAGCGTGATGGTCGGGTTCAAGTGCGGTGTGGCACTCTTCCTCGCCAGCACGCAGTTGCCCAAGTTATTTGGCATCCACGGGGCACATGGCAATTTCTGGCGGAACTCCGGCTACTTCCTTCAGCACCTGCGCGAGACCAACCCCCCTTCACTCACGATTGGAAGCGCCGCGCTGGCCGTACTCGTGCTCGGGAAGATTTTCCTCAAGAACAAACCCGTGACGTTGTTGGTCGTGGTGGGCGGGATTGTGGCTTCGGGCCTGCTCGGCCTCGACGCCCGCGGGGTGAAGCTGCTGGGCGCGGTGCCGCAAGGGTTGCCAGACATCGGCCTCCCAGTGATTCACTGGGCCGATGCGAACGAGTTGTTGCCCCTGGCGTTCGCGTGTTTTCTGCTCGGCGCGGTGGAAACGACCGCTATTGGCCGCACCTTCGCCGCGAAACACGGCGGGCGGCTGGACGCCAACCAGGAGTTTCTTGCGCTCGCCGCGTCCAACCTTGCCGCAGGGTTGGGCCGCGGTTTCCCGGTCAGCGGTGGGATGTCGCAATCGCTCGTCAACGAAGGTGGGGGCGCGCGCACGCCGCTGTCGGGCGTCATCGCGGCGGGAATCATGTTAGTGGTGGTGCTGTTCTTCTCGCACCTTCTTCGTGCTCTACCCCAGCCCGTTTTGGCGGCAGTGGTATTGGTCGCGGTTGCAGGTCTTTTCAAAGTTTCCACCCTCAAGCAGCTCTGGCGCGGCGACCGCCCTGAGTTCGTCGTGGCGATGGCAGCCATCGTCGGTGTGCTAGGGCAAGGCCTGCTGCGTGGTGTGATGATCGGCGCAATCATCTCGCTGGTGTTATTGATCCGTCGTGCGTCCCGACCGCATGTCGCCGTTCTCGGGCGCATTCCTGGCACGCGGCGCTTTTCCGATCGCGAGCGGAATCCAGAGAATGAGATGATCCCCGGCGTGCTGATCTTCCGGCCTGAGTCGGGCCTCGTCTATTTCAACATGGACCATGTGCGGGACACGATTCTGGATCGGGTGCGCGCTGAAGGCGTGCCGCCCAAGCTCGTCGTGCTGGACCTTTCCGCCGCGCCCCTCGTGGACATGCACAGCGCGCACATGCTAGCGAGCTTGGCCGAAGAACTGACCACTGCTGGCCAACGTGTTCAGGCTGTCGAAGCGCGGTCATCGGTGCGCAAGCGGTTGCGTAGCGAGGGAGTAGATGCGTGCCTCGGCGGAATTGACCGGTTCACCTCCGTGGCTGACGCCTTGGACGCCTTTCAAGAAAAGACCACGATCTGAAGATTCTGGAAAGACGCCGACCGCGACATCCCCATCCTGAAGGAAGTTAAGGCAGAGTACGCGAAGCTGCAAATGGGCTGGGGTTATCGCCGCCGACCATCCCCCAGAAATTCTCTACGGTTGTAATCAGGCGATAGCGCTCAAAACCCTCCCAGGCCTTTACTCTCCTAATGCTTGCATCACGCAGACGGTTTGCCGTAGTTCCAAACCAGCGGCAATGGGAGTCCGTCGCTATGGGCAAACACAGAATCAATCCGAATTACCGTCGCCCGCAAAACTTTCGACGCTGCTCTGGGCCAGGAGCTTCACGAAGTGATTCAGGAAGCAAAGCGAATGGCCGACGGGATCCAGAAGTCGTCGGATCTGTGGGACCTGGAACATCACCTAACCCAACGCCGTAAGGAGATTGACCGCAAATACGACTTTCGCGGTTCGCGACTTACAGATGTTGTTGGGGAGACTCTTGTACGAAAATCGCCTCGGCGAGGAAGATCTGCACGGATTGCGGGAAGAGAAGATGAAATCAATCCGTTCTTTCGCCCAGTTTCTCAGAGACGGCGCAGCCTGATCTGCATTCTGAGCGCTATCGCCTGGTTTCGTAAACTATCCAACTCCTCTCCCGGCTCGGTTGTGGGTTTACTTCCTGCTTGCCCTCGAGCACTACGCGTGACTCGGGAACAATTCCGCAAGCCCCGGACGATTTTCGGGCGGGCTGTCAGTGCTGCCAGCTATCGGGGCGGCATGGTGCCTATAGGCTGTGAGTGCCTCTGGGCACACGCCAAGCACGGTGCTGCCGTCGCCGAAGGAGCGTTATATGGCACATGCTGCCGTAGTCGAGATCCCAAAGTCACGGCGACCCATCAACCTCGAGATCCCGGTTCCTTTCGAGGCACACCGCTCCCCAGCCGAATTCAAGGCGATGGGCAAAGCGTTGCGGGATAAGTGTCCGCGAACCTCGCACGCCGAGTGGAAGCCGCCGCACGACCGGCCTGCCCCGGTCCGCCTGGTACTGAAGGCCGCCGAGGGGCGTGTCCCCGATCTCCTTCCCCTTCGCCACGGGCGCATGGTGCTGTCTCCCTTCACCTTCTATCGGGGCTCGGCGCTCGCCATGGCGGTGGATTTGGCGGGTACTCCAGCTACCGGCCTGCGCGTGCAATGCGGCGGAGACTCGCACCTGGTCAACTTCCGGGGTCTCGCCACCCCGGAGAGGCAAGTCATCTTCGCCATCAACGACCTTGATGAAACCCTTCCAGCACCCTGGGAGTGGGACCTCAAGCGTCTCGCGGCGAGCTTTGTGATCGCCTGTCGCGACAACGGCCTCAGCGAATCCGTCGCTAAGGATGCCGTCCTCAGCTGTGTCAGGTCTTACCGTGAGCACATGGCCGAGTTCGCCGAAATGAAGCTGCTGGATCTGTGGTACTTCGCCGTCGAAGCCGAGATGCTGATCGCGAGCATCGAGGATGCCGGCATCCGCCGCGGCGCGATCAAGAACCTAGCGAAGGCGCGTGAGAGCAGCACCTCCGAAGGCATCTTCCCGAAACTCACAGAGGTTTCGGGGGCGATCATCAAAGACAATCTCCCGGCAATTTATCACTGGAAAGGTCACACCGCTGGAGATGTCCATCCGAACGCCAAGCAGATCTTCGACCGGTACCGCGAAACGCTAGCGCCCGCCCATCAGATGTTGCTCGATCGCTACGACATCAAGGACGCCGCGATCAAGGTCGTCGGAGTCGGGAGCGTCGGCACCGTGTGCTCTGTGGTGCTGCTGATGGCCGGCGACGGAGAACCTCTCATTCTCCAGTTCAAGGAGGCACGCGCCTCGGTCCTGGAGGCCTACGCGGGGAAGAGCGTCTACCCGAACCAAGGACAACGTGTCGTCGCAGGCCACAGGCTCATGCAGCCGGCGAGCGACATCTTCCTTGGCTGGGCCGAGGGCGGGCAAGGGCGTCACTTCTATGTCCGCCAGCTCCGTGACATCAAGATCAAGCTTGCCGTTGAGACGTTCGAAGCGGCTAGAATGATCGTCTTCGCCGAATGTTGCGGCTACTCGCTGGCGCTCTCCCACGCGCGCTCCGGGAACCCTGCGATGATCAGCGGATACCTGGGCAAGCGCGACACGTTCGACGAGGCGCTCGCTGCCTTCTCCGTTGCGTACGCCGACCAGAACGAAAAAGATCACGCCGTTCTCAAACGTGCAATCCGCGACGGCAAAGTCGAGGCGGTCATCGAAAAAGCGAAGTGAGCCGCTCGCGCATGGTGCCACTCTCCTAAAGGTGGCGTAATATCCCGATTACGCTCAAACCCGTCAAAGAGCGCTATGGTCTGACTTCGTCAACAATCGCTACAGCCTTTTGGCCACATCACCAAGCTGACGGGACGGCCCCTGTCGCAAGTGACAGTTCCCAGTAAACCCAGTACTTGCTGCAGTAGTGTGTTTCTCCCCACTCGGAAGAATGGTGAGGGGTAACCAGTTTGTCCAAGATTGCAAAGAGCCGCAGTGGCAGCATAAGACTGTTGTTTCTTACGATTCTCGCCGAGATGTTCCTACTGTCCTGCTGGGCGCAGGATCTCGCGCCGCGTGCGTACTTGATCACGCCGTTGCATTCCAACGCGATCAACTTGACTTACTCCTTTTACCACGGCGGCCTGGATTTCAACGGGGTGATTCCCGTTACAGGCGCAACGGGCACTTACAGTGTGCCGATTTTCAGCCTTTATCATTCCTTCAGCTTCTTTGGCCGGTCCGCCAACATCGCAGCGTGGCTGCCCTACGGCGTAGGAACATTTCAGGGGTCTGTGCTCGGGACGGACAAGCAGATTTACCGCTCCGGTCTGTTCGATTTAGGATTTCGCCTTTCCGTGAATCTGAAGGGTGGCCCCGCGATGCCCATCTCGCAGTTCGTGAAGTGGAAGCAAACGGTGGTGTTGGGCGCCAGCCTGAAAGTAATCGCCCCGACCGGCCAGTATGATCCCACGAAACTGATCAACTGGGGGATTAACCGCTGGGCTTTCAAACCGGAGTTTGGCTATTCCCAGCGCTTTAGTGAGAAGTGGATTCTCGATGGCTACGCTGGAGCAGTCTTCTTCACCACGAACCAGGAATTCTATTCGATTCCTACACCCCAGCCCCAAACGAAAAGCCCATATGGTTCATTCGAAGGTCACCTGAGTTACGACGCGAAGCACTACCGCGGGAAGCCGACCCTTTGGTTCTCGCTCGACGGCAATTTCTGGTTCGGGGGAACAACGAGTGTGGATGGCAAATCGAACCCGGCTACCAGGCAGACGGCTTCCCGTGTTGGAGTCACAGCAGCCATTCCGGTGAGCCGCCACCAGTCGATCAAAACGAGCTTCAGTAGGGGAGACTATGTTCGCATCGGTGGCAATTTCGATAGCTTGGCAGTCTCATGGCAGTACACCTGGTGGGGCAGACCGAACTAGTTTGGGCCTTCGGCCAAGCGTGCCCTGCGCAAAACAGTCAACTGTTGAAATATCGCCATTTCACTCACAATCTGGGTTCTGAGTATAAACGCCTGTTTTCGTTAGTTATCAGCCAATGGTTCGAAACAATCAGCCACTCGCACTGTGACTTCGCGGCTGCGCCCGTTTGGACCAGCCGCTTTTCTTTGTGTTCCGTACGACTTGCCTGCGATCTGTATTTATTGACAGTCACCCGCGGTGACGGGTGCGTTAGGCTGAGGGCTGGGAGTGTGTGCCCATTAACGATCGGGAGTCCGTCATGACACAAGAAGAGTCTCGCTTGCAGCAAGCCCGCGAGGGCACGTCCAACTGGAAGAAGTGGGGGCCCTACCTCAGTGAGCGACAGTGGGGAACGGTGCGCGAGGACTATAGCGAAGGCGGTGACGCCTGGAATTTCTTTACCCACGACCAGGCCCGCTCGCGCGCTTACCGCTGGGGCGAGGACGGCATCGCGGGCATCTCCGATGACAAACAGTACCTCTGTTTCGCGCTGGCCCTCTGGAATGGGAAGGATCCCATCTTGAAGGAGAGGCTCTTCGGCCACGAACAGCGAGGGCAACCACGGCGAGGATGTGAAAGCGTATTACTTCTATCTCGACAATACCCCGACCCATTCCTACATGAAGTATCTCTACAAGTACCCGCAGGCGGCATTTCCGTACACGGATCTGGTAGAGACGAACCGACGTCGTTCCAAAAACGACATGGAGTACGAACTCCTCGACACCGGCGTCTTCAAGGACAACCGGTACTTCGACATTTTCGTGGAATATGCCAAAGACGGCCCGGAAGACATCCTGGTGCGAATCACCGCCGCCAACCGCGGGCCGGAGGCGGCAGAACTGCATCTGTTGCCGACGCTGTGGTTTCGCAACGACTGGTCGGCGTGGATTGCCGAATCTAACCGAGCTGCCCGGAAACCGAGCCTCGCGCAGATCGAGGCTGCGGCGGGCACGAGCGCGGTTGCGGCCGCGCATCCGCTGCTGGGTGATTTCATCCTTTCCTGCGAAGGCGATGTGCCGCTGCTCTTCTCCGAGAACGAAACAAACCACGAACGGCTTTTCGGACAAAAGAACGAAAGCCCCCACGTCAAGGACGGCATCAACGATTGCGTGGTGCAGGGTAAACAGGCCGCTGTGAACCCTGACAAGAAGGGCACCAAGGTCGCGGCACACTACCAGGTCAATATCGGTGCCGGTCAGACCAAAGTTATTCACCTGCGGCTCTCCAACAGTTCTTCGGACCAGAAGGGCAAACCCTTCGGAAAGCAATTTGATGAAATCTTCGCTGAGCGGCTTCGTGAAGCCGATGAGTTTTACAAATCAGTCACGCCGCCATCGGTGAGTGAAGACGCGGCCAAGGTGATGCGCCAGGCCCTTGCCGGCATGCTGTGGAGCAAGCAGTTCTTCTTCTTCGACGGTGACAACTGGTTGGATGAGCACCACTCCAACCCGCTCCATACCGGATATCGAAGTGCGCGGAACTCGGAGTGGTACCACATGCTGAACCAGGACATCATCTCCATGCCCGACAAGTGGGAGTACCCGTGGTACGCGGCCTGGGATCTGGCCTTCCACACGCTCCCGCTCTCGATCGTGGACCCCGATTTCGCCAAAGAGCAGATGGGGTTGATGCTCCGCGCCTCCTACCTGCACCCCAACGGCCAGATGCCTGCCTACGAGTGGAACTTCAGCGACGTGAACCCTCCGGTCCACGCCTTTGCCACTCTCTTTCTGCACCGCACCGAGCAGGCCTTGCGCGGCGAGACGGACGTTGAGTTCCTCAAGTTGGCGTTCAACAAGCTGCTGCTGAACTTTACCTGGTGGGTGAACCGAAAGGACCGATTCGGAAAGAATGTATTCGAGGGCGGCTTCCTCGGTCTCGACAACATCGGCATCTTCGACCGTAGCGCCCCGCTTCCCACCGGCGGCCACCTCGAGCAGGCTGACGGCACAGCCTGGATGGCGCTGTTCAGCCAGAACATGCTGGAGCTCGCTTTCGAGGTCACTGCCCACGACCCCACCTATGAGCCCATGATCACGAAGTTCGCCGAGCACTTCTACTATATCGCCAGGGGCATGAACCGGCCCGGTCAGGACGGAATGTGGGATGAGGAGGACGGCTTTTACTACGACCTCTTGCGACTCCCCGACGGCGGTGCCACGCGGCTCAAGGTTCGCTCCATGGTGGGGCTCCTGCCCTTGTGCGCCACCACGGTCATAGAAAAGTGGCAGCGGGAGCGCGTTCCGCGGGCGATGGCTGCGACGATGGAACGCCTGCGGCGGATACCCGAACTGTTGGAGACCATGCACCCCACGGGACCGGGCCATTTGGGCGTGGCGGAGCGCGGAATCACAGCCCTTCTCAACCCGGAGCGGCTCCGCAGGATACTCACGAAAATGCTCGACGAGAACGAGTTTCTGAGCCCCTACGGCATCCGTTCGCTCTCCAAGTTCCACCAGCAGCACCCGTTCGTCTTTAACGTAGGCGGCCAGGAGTACCGGGTGGACTATCTGCCGGCCGAGTCGAATACCGGCATGTTCGGCGGCAACTCCAATTGGCGGGGGCCGATCTGGATGCCGGTGAACGCGCTCATCCTTCGGGCGCTGCTAAACTTCTACCTCTACTACGGCGACAACTTCAAAATCGAATGCCCCACCGGTTCAGGGAAGATGATGAACCTCTTTGAAGTGAGCAAGGAGATCTCCGACAGGCTCGCCCGGATCTTCACCCGCGACGAGCACGACCGGCGACCCGTCTACGGCGGCACGGAGAAATTCCAGAGCGATCCCCAGTGGCGCGACCACATCCTCTTTTACGAGTACTTCCACGGCGACAATGGTGCCGGGCTGGTGGCCAAGACCATCCAGCTCTACGGGCTTCTCGATTCCAAGCGGATACTGGAAGGTGGCAAGCAGGCCGCGTTCTCTCAGGCCGCTCAGGCCAAGGCCGCGTGAGCAGTCAATAGAGTGGATTCAAGTCGCCGAGTTGATCAGAGCCAATATCGCCAAAAGTGAGGTTTGCTTTCTTCCACGTGTCCTTCAGCCGACAGTTCGGCGGGTAGTTGTTGAAACATCCTGATAGCACTCATTGACCTGGACGTGCTCACGGAGCCGCCCGCTCTAGCAGCTACCCGGTCCAGAAGTCGCAATCGGCGAAGTGCGATCCGGCTGAAATGCGGACCGAACGCAAAGGTCCCCGAAGCCCTCGATAAGAGCGAAGGCTTTGTCAAGGCATAGTTCTTCTGGGCAGTGCGAAAGCGCCGCTTTTTTCGGCAGAGAGGTTGAGGACCAGGACTCTGGAAATCTCACGTTAAATCACTCGCGGCGGAACGTCGTTCCACCAACCATCGATTCGACCCAATCGTCGGCCATGATTCTTCTATGCGAACACCCCGTCTCTACGGGATGCGAGAGCGCCCATTCAGTTTCTCGGTCTAGCTTTCGCTGACCAGGGCTTCGGTCGAGCTACTCTCGATGCGAACGACTTCCGGATACGGCTTCTGAGTACGCAGCATCCAGTACAGTCGTACGGCCAGCTTGCGTGCTACCGCTACCTTGGCCACCGCTTACGGCTTCTGATGGCAGCGATGCAAATACTCTCTGCGCAGTCCAGGATCGCAGCGCACCGCCATCTGCGCCGCTTCCACCAGCAGCGTCCGCAGCATGCGATTGCCCTGCTTGGTAATCGCGCCCAGCTTCTGCCGTCCGCCCGAGGAGTGTTCCCGTGGAATCAGCCCGAGATAACTCGCTACCTGCTTGCCACGAGCAAACCGGCTCACATCGCCCATCGTCAGCACGTAGGCCAGAGCCGTGACCGCTCCCACCCCGGGTTGGGTTTGTAGTAGAAGCGCCATTTTGTCTCGTTGCGCTTCTTCTTTCACGGCCCGATCCAGCGGCTCCATCTGCTGATCCAGCATGGCCAACAATCCCAGCAGATCTTCCCGGCGACGTGCGGCCCACGGCTTCAGCGGAAGCTCGCGTAGCACTTGCTGTCCGGCTTTGCTCCACAACTTGTGCTTGCGCTGCACTCCTTGATTCAGGCACAAATGCTGCAACTCATTCTTCACCCGCGTCCGAATCGTCACCAGCTTGTGGCGATGCAACAACAGTTGCCGCAGATCCCGCACCTCACTCGACGGCATCCAGATGCGCGGAAACCGCCCTTCCACCAGCAGCTTCAGAATGTGCTCCGCGTCCCGCTGATCCGTCTTTTGCTGCCGTACGCAACTGGCCCGGATCTGCGCTGCGTCGCCCACCCACAATTCGTGCCCGATCTCGGCCAGCAAGTCCACCCGCCAATGACAGTTTCCTGTCGCCTCCACGCCGATCAACGACGGCACCGGAAGTTGCCGATAAAACTGCTCCGCATCACCCGAGGCCTGAACCAACTTCCGCTCCCCAGTTTCTCCCGTCTCCGTTTCCAACCAACTTACTTGTTGCCAGCTGGGATGAAAATCACACCCTATAATCATCATGCGAAGGCTCCTTCCTTCCCAGCGTCTTTGGTCCTCAACTTCAGACTACCGGGTTCGATTCAAGCCTTCGCTCTTATCCAATCAGTTTCTGGATAACTTCCGGTTGGCCGACAACCCAGGACTAATTCCAAATTCGGTCGAAATCGCAATGCTTGACTAGGCCTCCCGCCATGCGTTCCTCCTAACAGTTATGGAAATGTTTCAGGCGCCATTCACGTGGATTGCCACCAGCGTAACATCGTCGTCCGAGTCGTCACCCGAGTCGCGAGCCGACCACCGCCTCAACTCTCTAAGCAGTCGATCCGCCAAATGGTCTGGCAAGGTACTTTGATCCGTCTCCAGAAATTGCCTGAAGCGGTCGGTACCAAACTCGATCTGCGATGGGTTCGTGGTTTCCGGTATCCCATCGGTATAAAGCAAAGCCCAATCACCTGCCTTGAGCGGCAACTCCACGAAAGAATAGGCTGCTTGCGGGAATTTTCCGAGAAACAATCCATTCTCCTCCACAGCACGCACGCCCTCGGACCGACGCCACAACAACAAGGGAGGGTGACCCGCGCCTGCATACCTCAGCGTTCCCTTCAGCATGTCTACAAACAGATAAGCCGCGGTGACGTAATGGCGCTGAAATTTTCCGCATAACGCTTGATTCAGGCCCAACAGCACTTGCGCCGGGTCGGCAGCGTGCGGCTCTTGCGCCGGCAGTGCAATTTTCAGCATCGAGGCGATGAGTGCGGCTGGCATTCCATGTCCGGATACATCGGCAACCAGAATCCCAACGCGCTTTTCATCGACGACTATAAAGTCATAGAAATCGCCGGCCACAGATGTCATGGGGATGTAGCGTGCGGCAATCTCCAGACCTTCGATTTTGGGAATCTTTTCGGGAAGAATCGATAACTGGATTTCGCGCGCCGTTTCCAATTCTTTCTGGATGGTAAGCAGTTGCAAAGCGAGCTCTTTGCGAATTCCGCGAAGCACAAGGTGGGTTTGTACCCGCGCTTTGACGATGGCGGGAGAAAGCGGCTTATGAATGTAATCTACCGCACCGACCTCGAAGCCCTTGGTCTCATCCTCGATTTCAGTCTGCCCCGTGAGGAATATGACTGGAATGTCTCGCGTCTCTGCGGACATTTTCAACCGAGTACAAACTTCGTACCCATCCATCTCGGGCATCATGACATCCAGCAGGATAAGGTCCGGCAAAGGTGTAACGCTCGCCAATTCCAATGCCTTCGCGCCGTTGGTCGCGATGCGGATCTTGTAACTGTCTTTCAGGATAGAATTCGCGATTTGAATGTTGGCGGGAGCATCATCCACCAGAAGCAGAGTTTTTACTTCGCCAGCCGACTTCATTGTCGTGTCACCTTCGCGCAGCACTGTTCGGCAATGCCATCGAGTTTCACCAACGCCGCCGTAAAATCGAAGTCGCTGATCGATGCGCTCAGAGCATCCAGGTCCGGCTGGTCGACAAGACCCGCAACAGCGTCCTGCAGACTGCGAAATGCTTCCTCGGCACCGCCATCGCTCGCATCGAGTAAGGACCTGAGGCGGGCGATTGAGGCCGATGATGTTTCTCCCTTGAAAGACGGCGGCGTCTCCTTAGGCCGTGAAGGTGTTGATTCGCGTAATGCGTGGTCGATGGCATAAACCTGAGTGTCCAACACGGTCGCGAACGCGCCGAGCAGCGCCGCGACAGAATTCTGGCCTTCACGGATTGCTTTCTCCAGTTGCTGCGCCGCAGACTGCACCTGCGTGATACCAAGATTGCCAGCAACACCCTTCACCGTATGCGCGATGCGTTCAGCCAGTTTGAGGTCCTCGCTTTCGAGTGCGGCAGAAATCCGTAAAGCTGCATTGGCTTGCTTCGCGACAAATTGCCCCAGCAAGTCGCGGTAGAGCCGCCTGTTACCCGCGACGCGCTTCAGGCCGTCGTCCAAATTGATCCCTACGATCTCCGGAAGCTCACCGGCCGTGTTTGCCGGGGTCGTTCTTGCGGGAATCGGTGGTGCCTGGGATTCGGTAGCTTGCCTTGGCCTAGGCTTCGCCCATCGCATCAAGGTCGAAAACAGGACGTCGGGATCAATCGGCTTCGACACATGATCGTTCATGCCTGCGTCGAGGCAGCGCTGGCGCTCCTCAACGAGAGCGTGTGCCGTCATGGCAATGATCGGGAAGTTCTGCAGACGTGGATCACGCCGCAGCAGCCTGGATGCCGTAAAGCCGTCCATTTCGGGCATCTGCAGGTCCATGAACACCACATCGAAGGGCGGAGCCTGACTACCTTCGGTCAGGATTTTCACTGCTTCTCCACCATGATTGGCAACGGTTACGACCGCCCCAGCGCTCTCCAGTAGTTCGGTTGCAACCTGCTGATTCATTTCGTTGTCTTCTACCAACAGGATCCGGATTCCCGTGGCGTCATGCACAGGGGAGTCATCTTTCTTCACGCGAGACCGGCGATCTTCTAGTCCGCCAACGCCGAACAGATCCACCAGCGTGTCATAGAGTAACGACGAATTGACTGGCTTTAACAAATAGCTCTCGATTCCAATCTCTTCTGCCTGGGTTCTGACATCTTCTCGCCCGAATGCGGTCACCATCACAATCTTCGGAATGTGCTGGAGACGACCATCGGCCTTGATGATGCGACTTGCTTCCAAGCCGTCCATTCCCGGCATATGCCAATCCATCAGCACCAATCGATAAGGATCCTGGGAATCTGCACTGGCTATTTCCCGCACGGCGTCCTCCCCGGACGAAACCGATTCGGCTCGCAGTGCAAAAACCCGGAGTGCATCGGTGAGAATCTCGCGCGCCTGCGCATTGTCATCGACAACCAGAGCCCGAATTCCTGCCAGATCAGGGATAAAGCGTTTGCGTTTCTCTTCTGACCCAATGCCGAACCAGGCAGTGAAATGGAAGGTGCTGCCTATGCCGGGCTGACTCTCGGCCCAGATGGCGCCCCCCATCATTTCAACCAACCGTTTGGAGATGGAGAGTCCAAGGCCCGTGCCGCCGTACTTTCGCGTCGTAGAAGTGTCTGCCTGCGCAAACGCCTGGAACAGCCGAGCGCTCTGTTCCGGCGTCATACCGATACCAGTGTCGAGGACCGAGAACCTCACCTTGACTCGGTCCGCCAGTCGCTCCTCAAGCGCAACCGTTACCAATACTTCGCCACGTTCCGTGAACTTGACTGCGTTGTTCACGAGGTTGATCAGGATTTGTCCGAGGCGCAGCGGGTCGCCGACCAGATTGGGCGGAATGTCATGCTGCGCTCCGATCAGAAACTCGAGGTTCTTGTCTTGAGCTTTCTGACTGACAATCGACGATAGATTGTCGAGCACATCCTCAAGCCGGAACCCTGTCTTCTCCATATCCAATTTGCCCGCTTCGATTTTTGAGAAGTCAAGGATGTCATTGATGATCCCGAGCAACGCATGTGCGGCGGACTTCACCTTAGTCAGATAATCTGCTTGTTTCTTAGATAGATCGGTCTTCAAGGCTAGGTGCGTCATGCCAATGATGGCGTTCATCGGCGTACGGATCTCATGGCTCATGTTGGCCAGGAAATCAGACTTGGCTTTGGTGGCGGCCTCGGCCGCTTCTTTGGCTACTGCCAAGTCCGCGGCCTGCACCTGCGTCTGCTTCAGCAGCTTCTTGGCCTCCATCGTGGTCATAAGAATCTTGGTGTTCAGGGCGACTCTCGGTAACAGCGCGTCCAGCAGCGCTTGCTGACGCTCGGACACCGGAGCCGAAGGCGCCAGTTCGACGACGGCGAGCACAATGTCGTGATCAATCAGGGGGACAAAAAGGACACAAGCAGGTGTCACCATCCCTATACCTGCGGAGACTTGGAGGGGCTTCTCGGGGCTGGAAACAATCCGAAGACTGCGCCGCTCTACGGCAGCTTGTCCCACCAGGGCTTCGCCAAGCACAAATTCTCGCGGTTCCGTCGAAACCTCCGTCGCGAAAGCACCGACGCGGGCGAAGCGCATATGGCTGTCGTCGGCGAGGTAGAGGGCACCATAGAGCAGATCCAATGTTTCCGAGATTCGTGACAAAAGGACGGTAGAGAATGCCGCGAAGTCCTCGGCCGACTGCAAGCTAGCAACCGTAGCC
>Ga0187848_10002553_pt1 | contig 14154 bp, 14 predicted proteins | sample June2016WEW_4_40_FD_132424 | JGI IMG/M metagenome (GOLD analysis project Ga0187848, IMG submission 132424) | Peatland microbial communities from SPRUCE experiment site at the Marcell Experimental Forest, Minnesota, USA - June2016WEW_4_40 | ecosystem: Environmental > Terrestrial > Soil >... | reverse complement strand
GCCCGCTGTCGCCCAGCCGGTCTCGATCTCGGTGGTGTGCTGACCGATGGACGCATAGTCGGCCAGCACCAGGACCGTCCGCGGGCAGAGGCCCTCGCGCTGAATCAACTCGGCAGCGTCCCCCTCCACGACCGCGGGGCTGGCGGCATGGGCCAGGATTACCGGCGAGCGCCGGGCCACACTGACCACCGGGGCAAGCCAAGCCGTCCCCCCCGCGGCGCCGCGGCCCTCGGGCAAGCGGGCGACCACCAGGCTGCGGACCGCGCGGGCCCCGAGGGCCGCGACCAGCTCGTGCTGCAACTGCTGGGGACCCAGCACTTCGGTGGTGATTGCCGGGCCAAAGGCCCATGCCGGCGCCCGAGCGGGATCACTGACTGCAATCCACGCCCTCCCCACGCCGAGCTCCGCCAGCGCCGCGCGCCACCGTTGCTGCGCGCCCCGCAATGCCTCCCGCCGGCGGATCACCAGCGGCACCGCCCGGGCGGCGGCCAACGCCGAGCCGAGGATCACCGCCTCGGGATCGTCCGCCGCCGCCACGACCGCCTCGCGCGACTGGCCCCAGAACCGGGTGGCAACGCGGAGGCTCGCCTCGGCGGCGTCCGAGCCGATTGCGACGATCTCCGGCGAGAGTTGCTGCAAGGCGTGGCCCAAGCGGTTCGGCCGCTCGGGGGCCAGCACGACCGGCCGCTGCGGCTGGGCCAACCCGATCAGCCAGTCGGCCTCGTGCGTCGGCGGGTCGGAGATTGCCACCACCAGCGGCGCCGATCCCGCCTGGCGAAGCCGCGCGGCCACCGGGGCGGCCAGGGCCAGCGACCAGGGGTCGTCCTCCGACACGACCAGCAGATCCGTCCCCCGGGCCGGCGCGCCGGGCGCGGCCGCAACCGCCCCCAGCATCAAGCCTGCAACGAACACCCCGGCCAGGGGCGCGCGGGTCAACATCCTTGACAACGTCTTCTCCCCATGCCCGACATCTCCCCCAGAATGCCGCCGCACTGCTTGGGCAGCAATGGCGGGCCTGTAAGAGCATTGTAACAGGTCCCGGTGGCCCGGCCAAGCTCGATCGAAACCGCGTCCCGCGCCCCGTCCGGCCGCTTATTTCGCCTTCGCGGGCGCCGTGGGCTGGGCTGCCGGCGGGTTCGGCGCTGCCGCCGGCTTGGCTGGCTCAACCGGCTTGGCTGCCGCCTTCGCCGCCGGCTGGTCGTCGCGGAGTTCTTGCACCATGGGCTTGACGAACAAGTAGAGGCTCGGATCTCCGGGCTTCGGCTGGGCCTCGAACGTCATCCCGCCCACCAACATGCGGCGATCCACCGGGACGCGGAGCGTGGTTTCCAGATGCTGGTTGGCGATGCTCGGGCGGTCGACCACCGCGGCCACGTCGCGTGCCGCCGACTTGCCCGCGGCCGCAGCCTCCAGGGCCAACGCGCCGCGGTCCGGCCCGCCGCGGAGCAACACCACGCGGCTGTGAAGGTCCAGGACCACCAGCTTGCCGGCGCTTGTGACCATAGGCGTGACCTGGAGCGCCGCCCCTTCCTGGAGCGTGGCCACCACCGGCATGTAGGCCGGCTGCGCCTCGCCGCCAACGACCGGTATCATCCCCCCGATCACCCGCCGTTGCGAACCGGACACGGCATGGACCGTCTGGCCGTTGTAGCAGGTGAGCACCGCCTGGTAGCCGGCCGGGTGCTTATCGGCCTGGCGGAGTTCCTTCAGCAGCGATTCCCAGGCCGCGTCGTTGACCAGGCCGAAGGCGGGGTACCCGCCGGCGGGTCGCGGGTCGCCCTTGGCTTGCCCTTCGGCCAGCAGCGCGGCCAACTGCACATCGCTCAGCCAGAGCCAATGCGCCTGCACTGAGACCGTGCGGAGCGTGCCCCACCGCTTGCGGAAGACGTCGAAAAGTTTGGTAATCTTCTCGTGGGTCTGCGGGGTGGCAGAGATCAACAGGTTGTTGCCCAGCGCCGCGATCGTGCCCTGGCCGCCGTTCTGGTCCCAACTCTTCGGGTCGATAGTCTGCGTGATGGCGTCGATCAGCGTGTCCAGCGAGATGCGGACACCACTGAAATCGGCCGGCGCCGGCCTGGGTTGTGCCGCGCCCATGCCCCCGCGGGCGCCCATGTTGGGAGGCTGGACGACCGGGGGAGTGGGAGTGGCCGGCTGCTGGCGCAGCGGCATGGTCAGCGCCGGGACGCTGAACTGGCCCCCCATGCCCATGCCGCCCATCCCACCACCCATGCCACCCATGCCCATGCCACCCATGCCGTTCATGCCGCTCATGCCACCCGTGCCGCTGGCATTCGCCGACAGGCCGGGGAACACGGGCTGATCGAACGGCCCAAGGTCGCCGCTCACCATCGCCGGGTACGGCACCACAAACGCCAGCAGATCGCTCAGATCGTAGATTTGCACCACGACCTGCGGCTCCTCCGCCTCCTGGCCCGGCGGACTGCTCACTACGGGCTGCTCGACGGCCTGGACCGGCGGGCTGCTCAGTTCCGTGGTCCGTTGTCTTGTGATGCTGGACGACTCGTGGGGGTCCAAGGCGTTGAGCTTGTCCAGCAGGGCCTGCACCCGGTCGCGCATCTCGCGGCCGCGGGGTTTGTAAAGGCCGGTCCCCTCGCTCGTGTCCAGCAAGGCCCGCACCTGTTCGCGCAGTTCGCGGACGTCGTCGGACTGCGCGCGGGCCCACCCGGCTGACGTCAATGCCCAGACCAGCGACAATGACACGATGAGCAAATCGCGATTCATGACAGCCTCCTCTCCCAAGCATGTGGGGGGCGTGCTTGCCCGTGGGCACGCGTGGAAAAGAACCGTTCTGACCGCAAGGGGCTACGCCGCCCCAGTAATCCAGCATAGCCGGGCGGGAGCCGGTGTCAAGGCTGCGCAATGTGGACCGCAGCGGGCACCACGGGCACCATGCGTAGCATGGTCGGCATGGTCGGTGTGCGGAGGCCCCGCACACGGCGTGTGCAGGCTACATTGTGCCGAGCACGCGGCGATAGACCGCGGCCATGCCCGCCGCCATGGCCGTGTCGGAGAACTTTTCCCGGTGGCGGGCCAGGGCACTCTGGCGCATCGCCCGCCAGTCCACCTCGCCGCGAATGATCTTCGCCAGGGCCGCCGCCAGGGCCTCGTGGTCGCCGGGCTCGACCAGCAGGCCGTCGCGGCCGTCGCGGACGATCTCCGGGATGCCTTCCACGCGAGTGGAGACCACCGGCACGCCCGCGGCCATCGCCTCGAACAGCACCAACGGCGTGCCCTCGCCGAACAGGCTCGGCAGGACGAAGAGGTCCATTTGCGCCAGTTCGCGATCCACGTCCCGCGTGAAGCCGACCCACTCGACCGCGTCCTGGAGCCCGAGCCGGCAGGCCAGCGTCTTGACCTCTTGCTCGTAGGCGGGCGTCTCGAAGGGACCGACCACGCGGAAGCGGACCGGCAGGCCCTGCCGGCGGAGCAGGGTCAAGGCCCGCAAGGCCACTTCGATCCCCTTCCGCGGCCGGATGAGGGCCGTCATACCCAGGACCCACTCGGTCTTACCTGTCCTCTGTCCGCTGCCCACTGCCCGCTGCCCACTGCCCACGGCCTCCCGGCACGGCGACCCGTTGGGGACCACCGCTACCCGGTCAGTTGCGTAGCCCTGCCGGCGCAGGTCGTCCGCCAGGCTCTGCGAGACGGCCACCAAGGCACGGGCGCGGCGGAGGCTGAATCGCTCGACCAGGCTGTTGAGCCAGTTTCGCCAGCGGCGGGTGGTGTCGCGGGCCGTGGGGCTCTGGACATGATACACCAGCGGCACGCCGGTGATCCGCGAGACCAGCCCGGCCACGAGCGCCGATCGGGCCGTATGCGCGTAGATCAGCCGGAACCCGCCGGAGCGAACCATCTCCACCAGCGCCCGGACCGGCCGCAGATCGCAGCGGCTCCGCATGGGCACTTCCACCAGCGGCAGGTCGCGGCAGTGGCGGGCCTTGGGAAACAACCCCGGTTTCAGGCAGGCCATGACCACGTCGAAGCCGAAGCGGCCCAGGTGCCGGGCCAGATGGTCCAGGGCCCGCTCCGCGCCGCCGTAGACCTCGCCGTTGATGACGTGGAGCACGCGGGTCCGGGGCAGGGTGGACGACGGCAAGTTTTCAGAGAGGGCTTGGGGTGGCATGAAAGGGGCTGGGAGCAACCCCCATGCCGGGCCGGCGGGCGCCCCACGCGACGGCCTCTCATGCGGGCGTAACCCGATGCCATGCCATGCCTTATGACATCCGCCCGCAGAGGCGCTGCCCCGGCCCGACGAGACGCGACGAACCGGGCCGGCGTCGAGAAACCGCCGCCCGTGGTGAGAAAAGACAACAATGTAGACCGCACACGCCGTGTGCGGAATGCCCGGCACACGGAGTGTACCGGCCGGTGCCAGCTTTCCGCACACGGCGTGTGCGGTCTACAATACGGCGTGGCGGGCGGCCCACAATCCGGCGCATCCCGACTCCATTGGAAACAGCGATGGTCTTCGAGCTTTTCGACCCGGCGATGGACGTGCGGATCACGGCCGGCGATTTGCCCCACTGGTACCAGCCGGGGGTCACTTACTTCATCACGTACCGGACGGCCGACTCCCTCCCAACCGATGTTGCCGAGCTTTGGTACCGTCATCGGGACGATTGGCTGCGACGCCACGGCGTTGACCCACGGGCACCGCGCTGGAGAGAACGGCTGCGCGAACTACCTGAATCCAAGCAGCACGAGTTCCACAACACCTTCTCGCGCGAATTCCTGGAACACCTGGATCGCGGCCATGGCGCCTGCGTGCTGAAGCGCCCCGACCTGGCTGCGATCATGGCCGAGAACCTTGGGCACTTCGACGGCGAGCGATACATTCTGGGCGACTTTGTGGTCATGCCCAACCACGTCCATCTGCTCGTGTGCCTTCTGGGCGCAACGGACATCGAGGACCAGTGCTACTCCTGGAAGAAATACACGGCGACGAGGATCAACAAGGTGCTGGCGCGGCATGGCCGCTTCTGGCACGAGGAGAGTTTCGACCACCTCGTTCGCAAACCCGCGCACTTCGAGCATTTGCGGCGATACATCGGCGAGAATCCGAAGAAGGCCCGCCTGCGCGAGAACGAGTACCTACACTGGCGCAGGCCCTAGCCGCATTTAGCCCGTCGCATTGTAGGCCGCACACGCCGTGTGCGGCATCTCCGGCACACGGAGTGTGCCGGCACTAGCCGTGGCAGACGTTCTGCGCAATAATGGGAGCATGGGTACTTCGGGGGATTTGCCATGTCTTCGATCATTGTTCCTAGGCTAATTGCAATGGACACCTCGACCATTGCTGGCCTCGCCCGCGACCTTCACAGCCCGGAGCAGGAGCAGAGGCTCGCCGGTGAGAGCTTCTCGGCCGAGTTTGCCGCCAGGGGGTGGGTTCCCGTGGTCTTGCTTGAGAATGTCGAGGAGATCCTGCGGCATGGCGACGTTGCGACCGTGCATGACCGCTTTAGGTCACTCGCCAGGTTTCCGCTGGTCGCCCACGTTGATTCATTGGGGTGCCCCGGTTCGATTGGGTCAATTGTGGACATTCTGGCGCGAGAGGTTCGGGCGTTCCTGCGCGATAGGACAAGCGACGCCTTCGCGGTAGTCAATGCGGTGCGAGGCGAGGTTTTCGCGTACGGCGATGGCACAACAGTTGCGAGTCGGCTGCGCCAGAACGCGGAAAAAGCCCGGCCGCTCGCCCAGCGCAGCCACACCGGAGAGAAGTTCGCCTCGTCGCTCTCGCACCTCGACATTATGGGGACCGACGGTGTGAAGTTTGGAAGCCTCAGGGATGACACACCGATAGACTGTGCCATGGTAGACCGCTACTGCGCCGCTTTGCGAAGCCACCTAAACGCTGAGCTTCGGTCGCGCGGCGTCGAGGGAGTCCCTGATGAAACCTTCGACGCATTCGCCGAGAGGTTTGCCGGGGACCGCAAGAAAGGCCTGCTGGAGGCCATCGGGCCCGGCGGTTCCTGCACGGGCCTGGAACTGAGGGAGAGATTGTTACAACGCCAGGGAATTGATCCCAGCCAAGTGAATGCCGGAACGACAGTCCGTAAGCTCGAAATAATGGCTTGCTTCAACGGGAGGCTGGCTTGCGCGAGCCACACGCTCGGGCTTCCCCGGCCGGTTACGATGCGTGACGTACCGATGGATAGGTGCCCGTCGCAGATCATCCAGAACGGCGTGGAGCGCTGGCGGAGGTCCGCGAGAAGGGCGCAGGCCGGCGACCTCTTCGACGCCCATCTTTCGACCCTCGCGTGCTACTGCGGCCTGACGGTTGTGGACAAGCGCACGGGGCACTACCTCCGCCAACTCCGGGAGCACGATAGCCTGGCGGCTCGCCTGATGGGAAGGGTCGTGTCCCTGTCCAAGTACACTGACCTACTATCCCAAAGCCTTTAGCACCTGTCGATATTTCAGGCGTCATGCCTGCCGGCCATCGCCGGCATTCCGCACACGGCGTGTGCGGTCTACATTCATTTACGTATGGTAATCCGCGTTCAGTCGCACGTATTCGGCCGTGAGGTCGGCGGTCCAGAAGCGGACCCCGGCGGTCCCTTCGCGGAACGCCAGTTGAACGAGCGTGTCGCGGTTCTTGCGAATGGATCGCGAGACCTCTTGGCCGTCGAACTCCACGGGGGCGCCGTCGCGGTAGAGGAGGTGGCCGTTCAGGCGGAGCGTGATGCCGGCGGGGTCCAGGGGCACGCCCGCATAGCCGGCCGCGGAGATGATCCGTCCCCAGTTCGGGTCGGCCCCGTGGATGGCGGTTTTCACCAGCGGGCTGTTGGCCACGGTCTTGGCGATGGCCAGGGCCGCGGCGCGGTCGGCGCAGCCGGCGATCTCGATTGTGACGAGGTGCGTGGCCCCCTCGCCGTCGCCGGCGATGGCCTTGGCCAGGTCGATCGCGACTTCGCCGAGCGTGCGGCGGAAGGCGTCCAGGTCACGGCCGGCCAGGCAGCCGCCGGTGCGTGCCTTGCCCGCGGGCGGCCCGCCCGCCGCTCCGTTGGCCAGCAAGAGCACCGTGTCGTTGGTGCTCATGTGGCCGTCGACGCTCATGGAGTTGAAGCTCTCGTCGGCCGCCGCACGGAGGGCCTCCTGGGCCGAGGCCGGGTCCAGTGGGGCGTCGGTCATCAACAAGGCCAGCATGGTGGCCATGTTCGGGCCCATCATGGCGGCCCCCTTGGCCATGCCCGTGATCTGGAAGCGGCGGCGGCCGATGGCCAGCGTCCCGCCGGCCAGCTTCGTCACCGTGTCGGTGGTCAACATGCCACGGGCGGCGGAGTCGAGGTGGGCCTCGGTCGATCCGAGTTGCCGGGCCGCCGCGGCAATCCCGGCTTCAATCCGATCCATCGGCAAGAACGCCCCGATCACCCCGGTCGAGAGCACCAGCGCCTGGTCCTCTTCGGCGCCGCAGGCGGCGGCGGCCAGGTGGGCCATGCGGCGGGCATCCTCCAGGCCCCGTTGGCCCGTGCAGGCGTTGGCCACCCCCGAGCAAGCGACCACGGTCCGGATACGGTCGCTCGGCGTCCGGCTGCGGTCCAGCGTCACCGGCGCGGCGCAGACCAGGTTCTGCGTATACACCCCGACGCCGGTCGCCGGCCGATCCGACACCACGAGCGTCAGGTCCTGTTTTTGCGGATCGCGCTTGATCCGGCAGTACACGCCGGCCAAGGAAAACCCCTGCGGAACGCGGATCGACATATTCACCCTCGCAGCTATCGAAAGACGGCTTTGAAAATCACACGTCGGGGTGCGGCACTGCTCGCCCGCTTCCGGCTGAGGCCCTTTTCCTTCGGGGACTGCGTTCCGGCAGCGGGCCAGCAGCGGCACACGGGCGGACAGCCCCCTCCTACACCAGGGCGGTCGTCTCGGGATAGCCGTACATCACGTTGAAGTTCTGCACCGCCGCCCCCGACGCGCCTTTGATCAGGTTGTCCAGGCAACTGATCACCAGCACCCGGCCGCGGACCACCCGGGCCGTGATGTCGCAATAGTTCGTGCAGGCCGAGTCCTTCGTCCCCGGCAGGTGCTCGACCACGCGGACAAACGGCTCGCCGGCGTAGAATTCCGTCAGGGTCTCGATCACTTTCTCTTCGCTGATCGGGGCCGTGGGGCGGGCGTAGGCCGTCGTGAGGATGCCCCGGTCCATCGGCACCAACTGCGGCGTGAAGATGACCTCCAGCGGCGCGCCGGCCGCGATGCCCAGGATCCGCTCGATTTCGGGCGTGTGGCGGTGGCGGCCGACGTTGTAGGCCGCGACGCTCTCGTTGCACTCGGGATAATGGGTCGTCAGCTTGGGCGTGCGGCCCGCGCCCGACACGCCGCTCTTGCTGTCGATGATGATGTCCTGCGGCTCGATCAGGCCGGCCTTCAACAGCGGGAACAAGGGCAGGATGGCCGAGGTCGGATAGCAGCCGGGATTGGCCACCAGCGGCGCGGCGGGGATCTGCGGGCGGAACAGCTCCGGCAGGCCGTAGACCACCTGGCCCAGCCGGCCGGGGTCGGCGTGCTTCTGCCCATACCACCGGGCATAGACCTCCGCGTCGTCCAACCGATAGTCGGCGCTGAAATCGACCACCCGCGCCCCGGCGTCCAACAATCGCGCTATCACGGCGGCGCTGGCGCCGTGCGGCAGGCAACTGAAGACGCACTCGGCCCGGGCCGCCACCTCGGCCGGACTGAGGTCCTCCAGCCGCAGGTCGAGCCGGCCGGTGAGCGAGGGGTGGATCATCGCGATCGGCGGCTGGCCTTCCTGCCGGCTGGTCACCGCGACCAGTTGGGCCTGCGGATGGCGGAGCAGGATCTTGATCAGTTCCAGGGCCGTGTAGCCCGTGGCACCCAAAATGGCGATGCGTGTCATGCGGTGCTCAATCCCTTTCGGTTGGGTCCGCGCCCGTTCGTGCGGCGGTCAAGGCCCTCAGACCCCGGAACTCTGTAGTATACCGGCCCCCATCGGCGCCGCCAAGCGGGTGGGGCTTGCTACAGGGTCCGCATGCGCGGCCGTCACCGTGGCCGGGCGAAGGCCGGGTGGCGGCAGAGCATCGCGTGGCATTCCCGGACCCGCTGCTCGACCACGGCCACCAGCTCCCGCTCCGGGCGGCCGGCGATTTCCTCCGGCCCCAAGGGCTGGCCGAAGCGGATGAGGATCGTACCCGGCCGCGGCAGTTTCCGCCACCGCGGCCAGGCCGCGTAGGCCCCCTCGATGGCCGCCGGCAAGATCGCCGCCCCCGACCGCGCCGCCAGCGCGGTGAACCCCGCTTGGAATGGGGCGATCCGGCCGTCGTGGCTCCGGGTGCCTTCCGGGAAGATCAACAGCATCTCGCCGTGCTTCAACCGCCGCAGCGACTCCCGCAGCCCGGCGAGGCCCAGCCCCTCGCGGTCGATCGGGATGGCATCCAGCGTGCCGATCAGCCGGCCGAGCAGTGGGACGTGGAACAGCGTTTCCCGCGCCAGGTAGTTCAGCCGCCGCGGGCAGCCCGCACCCACCAGCGGCGGATCGAAGTGACTCTGGTGGTTCGAGACGACCAGCACCGGCCCGCTCTTCGGGACGTTCTGGCGGCCGAAGTGCCGCGCGCGGTACGCCAAGACGCCGCCCAGGTAGACTGTCCGGCGGACGAAGCTGTACCAGAGGCGGCTCCTCAAAGAGCGCTGAGAGATGCGGTGCGGCCGGTCCATTCGGCAATTCTAGCTCGCCTCGCCGGGCAATGCCAGACATTTAGCGGCGGGCGCGGGCCAACGAGGCGATCCGCTCCACGACCTCGTCGACCGACAGCCCGTCGCTGGCCAGCTCGATGGCGTCCGGGGCCGGCACGAGCGCGCCGACGGGGCGGGCGGCATCCTCGCGGTCCCGCCGCTCTTGCGCGGCCAGGACCTCATCGAGCGTGGCCGATTCTCCTCGAGATCGCAGGTCGCCCAGCCGGCGGCGGGCCCGTTCCGCCGCGGCCGCGGTGAGAAAGATCTTGCAAGCGGCGTCGGGAAACACGACGGTCCCTTGATCGCGGCCTTCCGTGACGATGTCCGCTCCGGCGGCCGCCGCCCGCTGCAGCAGCACCAGGCGCTCGCGGACCCGGGGGTTGTCGGCGGCGTAGCGGGTCGCGGCCGTGACTTCCCACGAACGAACGGCCTCGGTGACGTCCGCGCCGTCCAGATAGAGCCGCTCGCCCGACAGGCGCACCTCGAGCCGCTCCGCCAGATCGGCCAACTCCTCGGGCCGGCTCCAATCGACCCCGCGCCGCAGTCCGGCCAGCGCCACCGCCCGGTACATCGCGCCCGTGTCCAAGTAGCGGAAGCCCAAGCGCCGGGCCAGGGCCCGCGCCACCGTGCTCTTGCCCGCCCCCGCGGGCCCGTCGATGGTGATGATCATGGCAGGGCCTCCCCGGCCTCGCGGAGGAAACGGTTCACGGCGTCGGCGTGGGTGAGATTGATCAGGTGGCCGCCGCCGGGGACGATCTCGTCGGCCTCGACGCGGCAGGCGGGAATCAAGCGGTCCCGGGCACCGTGGATCGCCCGCACCGGAATCCCTTCCAGCGGGGCCGGCCTCCAGCGCAAGATCGCACCCACGGCCCAACGCATGAAATGGGGATCGGCGTCGCGGAACATGGCGACGCACATCTTCCTTTCGTCGGCCCCCAGCCCAGGCAACATGACCCACGCACGAGAATCGTTCATCCATCTCCTCCGCTGCGAATATGTCCGAGTCCGGGCGCCCGGCTTCGCCGCGCACTGACCATTGTGACATGAACGGCGCGATCTTCAAGCCGTCCCCCGTGCGACGCGCTGGCGGCGCGGATTCCGATCTGCGGAAGTGTCTCGCACGTCTTTTTGGCAAACGCGTGCGGGCGGCGGAAAAAAATTTTTGCGGGCCTGTGCCGATTGCCGCTCCAAGCGCAGCGGCGCGCTCTCGCTGCGGCGGTGCATGATCGGCGGCGGCGCACGCACGCGCGATCGTTTTCCCGATCGCGCGCCCGCGGTCGACGTTGAAATCCGCGCGCCGCGCGCCGGCAGTTTCGATCGGCGACGTCGCTGCGCGCTGCGCGCCGCGCGCGGTGTTGGAAGATCGCCGCCGCCGCGCTCGGGCGCTGCGCCAAGCGCGGTCGAGGACCGCCCGCGCCGATGACTCAACCGGCCCCGCGGCGCCGCGCAATCCCTGCAACGACCCGCGGCGACGATCATCCGCAAATGCTTATGCGCCAATTCGTTGCGCGCAAGTGCGATTGCGCGGCGCACACTGCGCCGCGGGCCGCGGCGGCCGGCGCGCGCGTTTCGTTGCGGCGGCGGCGCGCGATACGCCGCATTGCGCTCGAAACGGCTGGCGGCAGCGCCGCGCGGCGCTGCGATGCGGCGCCGCCGCGACGTGCTGCGACGCGAGCCGGCCGCGCCGCGCGGCGATGCGGACGCAGCGCGAATGCGAGTGCCGCCGCGCGCCGTGCGGCGCAGCGCAGCGCGCGGCGCGCATCATTGCGCCGCGCCGCGCCGCGAGTCGGCGCGTCCGCGCGACGGCGGCACTTCAAGAGTCGAAGAAGAGATCGCGGTGTGCAAACTGGTCTTGAAAAGTTTCAAGAAAGCGTTACCATCATTTAGAGTGTGAGCATCGTGTGCTCCACGGGAAGCGATCTCTTGTGAAGGAAGGGTCGCTTCCGCCGAAGAAGGATGGAAACGAACAGCAGCGTGACTCGGCGCGGCAACGTGTCGTGTGAAGCGCATCGGGCTGTTCGTCATCTCGTTTCCGGAGTGATGTGCCTCCGGTGCATCGGCCCCAGCCCGATGGCCGGCGAGGAGGTCGCTCCGCCACGTTTAGGAGGACGTACGGTGGCCAAGAAGAAGAAGGTGGCCAAGAAGAAGGTGGCCAAGAAGAAGGTGGCCAAGAAGGCGAAGAAGGCCCGCAAGAAGAAGGCCCGTTAGCGCAACCTTCCGAAGCTGCTACGACGAGAAAGAAGCGCCCGGCACGGCTGACCGGGCGCTTCTATTTTCTTGGGCCGCTGGGGGTCACTGCTCGGGCGGGCGGGGCGGCTTGCCGGTCAGCTCGTTCAGCGCGTTGCGGGCAGCGCGCTGCTCGGCCTCCTTCTTGTTCCGTCCCCAGGCGGGTTGATAGCGGTTGCCGCCGACCTGGGCCGCGATGTTGAAGCACTTGCTGTGATCCGGCCCCTTCTCGTCCAGGAGTTGGTAGACGGGGGTCGTGCCGTGCTCCCGCTGGGCCAATTGCTGCAGCATCGACTTGTAGTTGCTTCCCAGCACCCCACCGGCGGCCAACTCGATCTCCGGCAGGATATGGCGTTCAAGGAATTCCCGCGCGGCCTGACTACCCCCATCGAGGTAGATCCCCGCCACCACGGACTCGAAGACGTCGGCCAGCACGGAGGAAGGGATGCTCGGGTGGGTTGTCATCCCCTTGCCGAGGATCAGGAAGTCCTGCATGCCCAGGGCCTCGCTGATCTTCGCGCAGGTCTGCCGGCTGACAACCACCGACTTGACCCGCGTCAATTCCCCTTCCAGGTACTCGGGAAACTGGCGGTAGAGGAGTTCGCAGCAGACGGCCCCCAGGATCGCGTCCCCGAGGAATTCCAGCCGCTCGTTCGAGGCCAGGCGATGTTCCGCCCCGGAGGCATGCGTCAGTGCGGCCTGCAGGAGTGCCTTGTCGGAGAAGACGTAGCCGATCCGCTCCTCGCAACCCGCCAGGAGGACAGGCATCGGGGTCCCCGGGCCAAATTGCCCTTCCGTCGCCATGGAGTGCACCGTTACGGGAACGCGCGCGTCCCGGGGGTCAGGACGATGCAATATATTATTAGCGGCCGGCGCGGCAGGTGTCAATGGTGGCGGCCACAGTGAGCCCATGCCTTTCTTGGGGCGCAAATTGACCCGGCGACGCCTTCGCGACGCCTTCGCGACGCTTGCGCGGCTTGCCGGCAGGCTACCCCTCCTGCTCGAACTCCATCATCAATTCCACCAGGTCCAGCGAACCAATTCCAAGTTTCTCCCAGTCGCCGTCGCGCACTGCGCGGGGGTTGATCCCCAGCCGCTCAGCGATCAGGGCCGCCAGGCGACTCTCGATCTGTTCGCCCTGGTCGCGCTCGAAGAACCTTGGCTGGCCGCCTGCCGCGAGGAACCAAAGCAAACTGCCGCACGCAGGGCATGTAGCGTCACCGAATGGTCGCGACGGCTCGATACGAACCTCGGCCCGGCACACAGGACAATGGTTCCACTCGCCCTCAGGCGTGCGGGAGGAGATCATGGCCGCCGCTTTGCTGCACCTGCGCGTGTTCGAAGGATTCAGCGAATCCGCGGCTTCTCCAAGCGGACGGCCGGGAGCCGTTTGAGTCGTTGACTGGCCGGATCGACCTCGATGCCCGCGGACTCCAGCGCGGTGACGCCGAGAATTGGCTCGCAGTCTTCTTCCCCAAAGATGACGGTGGCCCCAACAACGTCGCCCATGAATTCGACCTCAGCGACACTGACTTCCAGTTCGGGCTCCGAGCCATCGGCCAGCCCATAGGTTCGCCGGCCCGGACGTACATTGTGCCCGTCAGGCTGAGCGTCCGCAGGTTCGCCCCATGAAAGGAACACAGCATTCACGCCCCCCCCGGGGAAGTCGCACGACGCGCGGCGTCCAGTTCTCGCTCTCGGTCGGCGTCCTCGTCCAAGCGCGCATCATCTTCGGCGTGCAGTTCCGCTGCCGACCGCCCCGCAAAGCCGCGGGAGCGCTGCTCGGCTGCGATCTCTCGGACCACATCTGCAAGTCCGCGCCGTGCCCCGGGTGCTGCGGCGGCGCGGATCGTCACCCGCACCGGGCCGGGCTGCAGGCGCGGTTGGTGCGACAGCCGCAACTGACCACTGGACTCCAAGGTGGCCTCAATCGTCTCTTCGATAGCACTCACCGCGAATCCTCCTTCAATCTCAGTGATTCGCCGAGGTGGGGGGCGTTGTCTCGGTCGCCCCCTTCTTTGAACATACTGAGCCGGGCCGGGAGAGACAAGGGGTTTGTCGCACTTCCCACAGCCCGGATGGGCAGTTAGACCAAACTTCTTTTGGCGTTTCGCCGCTGTTTTGTGGCGGAAGTTGAGATAGCACAATCGTTTAGTTCGCCTGACGCTCCCATTGTGTGCTGCAAGATGTAGCCACTAAATAATGGAATGTGCG
>Ga0187848_10002550_pt1 | contig 14160 bp, 11 predicted proteins | sample June2016WEW_4_40_FD_132424 | JGI IMG/M metagenome (GOLD analysis project Ga0187848, IMG submission 132424) | Peatland microbial communities from SPRUCE experiment site at the Marcell Experimental Forest, Minnesota, USA - June2016WEW_4_40 | ecosystem: Environmental > Terrestrial > Soil >... | reverse complement strand
ACGACTACGCCACCACCGGCGACGACCTGATTTATGTCGCCGACCTCAAACATCTGCGCATCACGGCCTACTTCGATGAACCGGAGATCGGCAACCTTGCCGCGGGACAGCCGGTCACAATCACCTGGGAGGCCAAGTCCGGCGCCACCTGGCACGGACATATCTCCCAGCCCCCCACCACCATCATCAGCTATGGCACGCGCAACGTCGGCGAGTGCCTCATCGACGTGGACGATGCCGACGGCGTTCTGCAGCCCAACGCCAACGTCACCGTGAAAGTCACCACCGCGCAACACCTGCATGTACTCAGCGTTCCGCGCGAGGCCCTGCACTTCGAGGGCACACAACCCTACGTCTTCCGCATCCTGCACAGGAAGCTGGTCCGCACCAACGTCGAGACCGGCATCATCAACCTCACGCGAGTCGAGATCACTGGCGGCCTCGCCGAGGGAGACGCCGTTGCCCTCAACGCAACCACCAACCAGGACCTCAGCGACAGACTCGAAGTCACGCCAGTGTATTGATGAGCATGGACGCACTATTCTCCCCGATGCCTTCGTTCAAGCTCTCCCAACCCGGAGCCGTCAAGCCGGGAAGGTTGCTCGCTCCGTTTGTTGTTTCTGGACTTCTCTTCGCCGGTCTCCTCATCGCTGTTCCAGTCTTCCCCGCTCCGCTGCGCGCCGAGGTGCGGTCCGCGGAGACCGCTGCCTCCGATCGCGCGCTGGGAGCCGACGCAGCCGCCTACCATGCCTTGCAGGAGGGCCGCAGTGACGACGCCGCGAACCTGCTTCGCGCCACCCTTGCCGTCAACCCCGCTGACGCGCTTGCGCATCAGCTTCTGTGCCGCGTTTTCTACGCGCAGGATGCGGTCGACGAGGCCATCCGCGAGTGCGAGCTGGCCGTCTCCACGGCAGGCGCCGCGAGCAATCTGGCCAGCGACAACAACCTCTGGCTGGGCCGCGCCTACGGCATGAAGGCGCGCCGCGCCGGCCCCGTCGCCGGATTCACCCTGGCGCGCAAGGTCGAGGCCAGCTTCGCGCGCGCCGTCGAACTCAACCCCGGCAACGTCGCCGCGCTCAACGACCTGGGCGAGTATTACGTCGCCGCTCCGTTCATCCTGGGCGGCGGCCCCGACAAGGCCCGTGCGCTCGCCGCACGCATCATGCCCCGCTTCCCCGGGGCAGCGCACCGCCTGCTGGCGCGCCTTGCGGACTCCGACAACAACCTGGCCACCGCCGAATCCGAGTTCAAGCAGGCCGTCGCCGCCGAGAGATCGCCCGGCGCCTGGATCGACCTCGCCCAGTTCTATCAGACCCACGCGCGCCCCGACGACGCGCTGGCCGCAGTCAAATCCGGTCTGGCCGCCGACCGCACGCACGGCCCCGCGCTGGTGGACGCCGCCAGCATCCTGACCAAGGCGCGCCGCGCGCCCGAGCTCGCCGAACGCTGCCTGCGCGACTACCTCAGCTCCCGCGCAAAGTCCGACGCCGCCCCCGCCTTCAAGGTGCATCTGCAACTCAGCCGGCTGCTGGCGGCCCGCGGAGACAACCCCGGCGCAGAGCGCGAGGTTGCCGCCGCCGCCGCACTGGCCCCGGCCTTCACACGAAGCGCCAGAACGGCCCAGGGCCTATGATGCGCGAAGACGGTACCATGGACGTTGACCGTCTTCGAGAGAACCTCTCTGAACCCATGACCTCGCTTCCTCCAACTCGCCGGACGCCCGATCGTTCGCCGGCGCGCCGTCTCCGGCGTCTGGCGATCGCCCTGTCGCTCGCCGTCTGTATCTCCCTCGCGCACTCTGCCCAGGCGCAGCTCTCGCTCACAACGGCGGTCGATCTTGCGCTGGGCAGCAATCCGCGCGTGCAGGGGGCGCAGGCCGATTTCGCCAGGGCGCGCGCCCAGCTCTCCGAGGCGCACGACGCCTACGTCCCATCCATCAACGCCGGCGCGGGGATCGGCCAGTCGTACGGATACAGCCCGTATCCGCCCACGCTTTTCACCGTCACTGGCGGCGGGCTGGTCTACAGCGCATCGCAGTTCTATTACACCCGCGCGGCCCAGGCTGGAGTCGACGCCGCCCGGCTCGCGCTGGACGACATGCGCGAGGCCGTCGCCGAGGACACCGCCCTCGCCTTCGTCGCGCTCGACCACGACCAACAGCGCGAGCAGGTCGTCGGCCAGCAGCTCGGATTCGCCAACACGCTCGTCTCCATCGTCGAGAGCCGCGTCGATGCCGGCCAGGACGCAGCGATCGACCTCACCCAGGCCAAACTCACCGCCGCGCAGCTTCGTCTCGCATCGCTGCGCGCCGCGGACGAGACTGCGCTCGACCGCGAGCGCCTGGCGCGGCTCATCGGCCTGCCGCCCGCCGCGCTCAGCGTCGACAGCAGCTTCCCCGCCAGCCCCGTGCCCATCGACACAACGGTTGACACGACGGTCCACGGCTACGCCAACGCTGCCGTCGCCGCGGCCTTCGACAACGCCAAGGCCAAGCAGCAACAGGCCTGGGGAGATGCGCGCTTCCGCTTCCGCCCGCAGATCAACCTCTTCGGCACGTTCAACTACTACGCCACCTTCAGCGACTCGTTCGCGCAACTGCAAAAGGTCTACCAGGCGAACACCGGTCAAACCACCCTGAGTGCCAGCGAGGGCGCGTTCGGCATCCAGATCACCCTGCCTATCATGGATCGATCTCGCGCAGCCAGGGCGCGCGAGTCATCCGCCGACGCCGCGCACGCACTGCACGAGGCGCAAAACGCGCAGATCGCGGCGCTCGATGGCCAGTCCCTCCTGCGCCACTCCGTCACCGAGCTCGAGTCGCAGGCCGAGGTCGCCGGGCTGCAACAGCAGCTTGCCCAGCAACAGCTCGACGTCCTGCAACAGCAGCTCAAGAGCGGCAACCCCGGCGGCCCGCAGATGACCCCCAAGGACGAGCAGAACGCGCGCATCAGTGAACGCGAGAAGTACCTTGGCGTCGTCGACGCCGGCTACCAGCTACGCCAGGCCGAGATCCACCTGCTGCGCCAGACCGGCCAGCTTCTGACCTGGCTCAAGTCCGCCGCATCCGCCGCATCCGCCACAGCGCCCGCTACCTCACAGCTCCAAGCCACGCCGTCACCAGCCCCCACCACGCAACCCTGAGCCGCTCTACTTTGCCAGCAGGAACACGCCCGCACAGACGAAGAGCGCGGCCAGCCAGCGGCGGCGATTGACATTTTCCTTGAGGAAGATTTTGGCGGCGAAGGCGTTGCCGAGGAAGGTCAGCGAGGCGCTGGCCGGAGCAGCCAGCGACAGCTCGACGTTCGACAGGGTGAAGAGCAGCGAGAAGAAGCTGAGCGCCATCGAGAGCACGCCAAGCAGAAACATGGGGCTGGAGGCGACGGCGCGGACGGCCCCGCCGAGGCCGGAGCTGGCGCGGATGCGGTCGAGGTCGCCGATGCGCCGCATGGCGCCCGCGGTGAGCACGTCACCGGCGACCGCCGTGGCCGCGACCGTGAGGATGGTGGCCCAGGTCTCGATTGGGCCCGCGTAGATGTGGCCTGAGTGGATCATTTCGTCCCGCCCGTTACTGCGCCCTCGCCTGCGGGTATGGGTTCTTCCGTCGGGTGATGCGACTCGTGCAGGGTGAGCGACGGCCCGTTGGCAACAAATCCCACGCCGCAAACGATCAGCAGAATCCCGGCCCAGCGATAGGGCGTGATCGGTTCATGCAGCCAGAACCTCGCAAGAAACGCGACGACAATGTAGCCAAAGGCAGTCGACGGAAGCACAAAGGTGAGGTCGGCCCAGGAGAGCGCGGTCAGGTAGCTGGCGAAGAATCCGAGCAGGCAGAAGATCCCGATGATGACCCAGGGATTGCGGATCGCCGCCAGAAGCAGGCCCAGGTGCGCCAGCGTAACCGGGCCAACCTGCGCCATGCCATGCGAGAGCAGCGTGTCGCCCACCGACGCGGTCAGCATGACGGCGAGCAGGATCAAATAACGTTGTGGAGTGAGGGTGTGCTTCATCTGCCTTCTAGGCTATCCGAAGTGCGCCTGCGCGCGTGAAGCGTTTAGCTGGAGGATTCCTGGGCCTTGAGGGCGTTGGCTTCCTTGGTGGCGCGGGCGGAGCGGTTGCGCTGGCCGCGCAGCTTCATGAAGGAACGCGCCTCGGCGTAGAGCCGGGGAACGTCGCGGTGGACGATGGCCTTCCAGACGACGCGGAATGCCGCCTTGGGGCGGAAGAAGTACTCGTCATAAAACTTGTGCACCATCTCCATGACGTACTCGGCGGGAAGGCCGGGGTACTCGATGTGGGCCAACTGGTGGCCGGCGTCGTCGCTCATGGCGAGGTTGGTGATGAAGCCCTTCTCCTTGGCGAAGTCGTAGAGTTCGGTGCCGGGGAAGGCGTGCGCCATGGAGACCTGGATGGTCTCGCAGTCGAGCCGCTTGGCGAACTCGATGGTGTTGCGGATCGACGCTGCGGTCTCGCCGGGCAGGCCAAGGATGAAGTCGCCGTGGAGCACCAGGCCGAGCTTGTGGCAGTCGCGGGTGAAGTCCAGCGCGCGCTGGACGGTTGCGCCCTTCTTGATGTTCTTGAGGATCTGCGCGTCGCCCGACTCATAGCCGACGATCAACAGGCGGCAGCCGGCCTCCTTCATCGCATTCAGGGTTTCATAGTCCGTGGTCACGCGCGAGGTGCAGGACCAGGTGAGGCCGAGCGGCTTCAATTTCTCGCACAGCTCGATGGTGCGCGCCTTCTGGATGTTGAAGGTGTCATCGTCGAAGAAGAACTCCTTGACCTGGGGAAAGAGCTTCTTGGCGTTGGCCATCTCGGCGGCCACGTCGTCGGTGGAGCGCTTGCGCCATGCATGCCCGCTCAGCGTCTGCGGCCACAGGCAGAAGGTGCATTGCGCCGGGCAGCCGCGCGTCGAGTAGAGCGAGACGAACGGATGCAGCAGGAAGGGCACGTTGTACTTGGTGACGTCCAGGTCGCGCGCGTAGATCTCGGTGGCCCAGGGCATCTCGTCGAGCTGCTCCGGGGTGACCTGCGGCCGGTCGGGATTGTGCTGGATGACGCCGTTGGCGTCCTTGTAGCTGACGCCGAGAATCTCGTTCAGCGGCTTTCCGTTGGCGTACTCGACGATGGAGAAGTCGAATTCGCGGCGGCATACGAAGTCAATGGCCGGGCATTCGTTCAACGCCTTGTCGGTGGAGGTGGTGACCGGCGGGCCGACGAAGGCGATCTTGATGGCGGGGTAAGTCTGCTTGATGACCGTGGCCATCTTCTGGTCGCCCTCCCAGCCCATGGTGCTGGTGAAGAGGACGAGGAACTCATAGTCCTTGAGGATGCCAACGACGTCCTGCCAGCTCAGGTGGTGGGGCGGGGCGTCCACCAGGCGCGACCCCTCCAGCATGCCCGCGGGATAGGTGAGCCAGACCGGGTACCAGTAGGACTCGATCTCGCGCGTGGCGGGCCAGCGGCTGCTTGCGCCGCCATCGAACTTCTCAAAGGAGGGCGGGTTCAGAAAGAGGGTCTTCAGCGGCGTCGTCATTGCACCAATTTTACCATTTCTGGGCGGTAATCGCCGCATGGCAGGCGGTATATTCGCGGGGGAGTTGCGCCGCACAATGGCTGCAATCAACGCCAGTTCGCATGGCGAACTCTGCCGGCTTCATCCGCATCTAACGGCAAAGAGGAACATTGCAATGCCCCAGAGCATTCACGACCGTGCCGCCGAGCTGCACAATCTTGCGGCACATGCCCACTCCGCAGCCGCGGCCTCGCATGGACAGGGCAGCCCCACCGCGCATGAGCTCTCGCGCCGGGCGCACGAGTACTCCGGCCTTGCCTTCGAGGAATCTCGCAAGGCGGCCGAAGCTCAGGTCGAATCCCCTGCCCCGCCTGCCGCACGGAGCCGCGACTTCATCTGATATTGTTTTCGCACCATGAAAATCACCCGCCGCGCCGCTCTCAAGTCCTCCGCTCTCGCCGCCTCTGCCCTAGCCCTGCGTGGCCCGCGCCTCTTCTCGCAAGCCTCCAGCGCGGTCGACGCGCACATCGACATTCTGCCCGGCGAGCCGATTGCCACCATCTCGCCGGAGATCTACTCCCACTTCATTGAGCATCTGGGCGGGGTGATCTACGACGGCGTGTGGGTCGGGCCGGAGTCGAAGATCGCCAACACCAACGGAATCCGCCAGGCCTTCATCGACACCATGCGCGCCATCAGGGCCCCACTGCTGCGCTGGCCGGGCGGCTGCTTCGCCGACTCGTACGACTGGCGCGACGGCCTGGGCGCAGCCGACAAACGCCCCGCGCGCACCGGATTCTGGGGACAGCAGGACCCCAACCGCTTCGGGCTGCACGAGTTCATGCACACCTGCCGCGCCATCGGATGCAAGCCGTACCTGGCCGCCGATCTGCGCTCGCTGCCCGCGCGCGACTTCACCCAGGAGATCGAATACTGCAACGCGCCGGCCGGGCTGGTGCCGTCCAACTCCGCCGCGCCCGCCACGGCGGACGCGCTGGCCGCCCAGCGCGCTGCAAATGGCGATGTAGAGCCCTTCAATGTGGATCTGTGGGGCGTGGGCAACGAGAGCTGGGGATGCGGCGGCAACCTACTTCCCGAGGAGTACGCGGCGATGTTCCGCAGATTTACCGCGTGGACGCCGACCTACAACAAGCAGCCGCTGCGCTTCGTCGCCGTCGGGGGAAACGGGGACGACGTGGACTGGACGCGGCGGCTCTTCAAGAGCCTCTACGCCAACGCCGAGCGGCGCAACCTCTTCGGCCTCTCGGTGCACTACTACACCTCGGGCAGTCCCTCGGAGTTCGCCGCCGGGGACGCGCTCCAGTTCAACGCGGACGACTACTATGACCTGCTGACGCGCGCCAGTCTCATGGAGCGCATCGTCACCGGCCACTGGGCCGCAATCACCGAGACCGCCCAGCCCGGCCAGAACGCCGTCAAGCTGGTGGTGGACGAGTGGGGCGCGTGGTACGGCCAGGGCACATCGCTCGGCCACGGATACTACCTGTCGCAGCAGTCCACCATGCGCGATGCGCTGCTGACCGGTATTACGCTGGACATCTTCCAGCGCCACGCGGACAAGGTCGCCGTCGCCGCCGTCGCGCAGTCGATCAACTGCATCCACTCGCTGATGCTGGCGCAGGAGGACAACTTCTGCGTCACGCCCAGCTTCCACGTCTTCCAGATGTATATGCCGCACCGCGGCGGGCAGGCCGTAAGAGCCGAGTTCTCCGCGCCGGCGATTCGCAACCCACTGGCCAACGCGCCGATCCCGGTGGGCGGCAACAGCTACACCGGCTCGCTGGAGGCTGTGAAGCAGCTCGCGGGGCTTAGCGGTTCGGTGTCGATCTCGCCGACGAATCCCAAGCTGCTCACGCTGACGGTGGTGAACCCGCACATCAACCAGCCCGTGACCGCGGAGATCGCGGTCGGCGGAGCAGCAATCGCCAGCTACTCTGGCCAGGTCCTGGCCGAGCCGGACGTCCACGCCCACAACGACTTTGCCCACCCAGATGCGGTCAAACCGTCGGCGGTCGTCGCGGCCACGCCCAGCGGCGGGCGGCTCGCGCACACCTTTCCTTCGGCCAGCGTTACGACGCTACAGATCACGCTCGCCTAACCAACTATCAATCGGGCACCACATCTACTCGGCGTTGCGGTGGAGGGCTTCGTCGTAGAGGGGCAGGGTGTGCAGGCGGATGCGCACCAGCGGCGGGTTGCTGCTGCGGAAGTTGAGGCCGCGGTCGGTCTGGTCGCCGTTGAGGATGCGCGTGGTCTGCCAGACGCCATCGACGAACTGGCCTTCCTCGGCGCGCAGGATCTCGAGTTGCAGGTTGGGTGTCTGCTGCAGCACGGCGGCGGGCAGGGTGAAGCTGACGCTGACGTCGAAGCCGCTGACCAGAAACTCCAGCGGGCCGAGTTGCGCGACCACGGCGCGGCCCTGCAGGGTTTGCGTGCCGGGAGGGTAGGTCCCGTCGGGCTGGGGAAAGCCGAAGGAGACGACTGCGTCGGCGGTGGCAAAGTGGATGGACTGGCGGGCCGCTCCCTTGTCCTCGACCGCGGTGAGCAGCTTGCCGTCGAGGTTGAGCCGTGCGATCTCGGGGCCGGGAGGGTTGAAGAGGGCGTAGTTGTCGGCTGGCGTGGCGGGACGGTCCGGATTGGGGACCTGGTCGGCGGGCTGCGTGGCCTGCGCGGAGCGGTCGATGCCGAAGGGCGAGAAGCCAATGGCGCCCTTGCCCAGGGCGTAAAAGAAGTAGCGGCCGAAGTTTGGGCCGAACTGGCTTTCGGGTATGAAGAGCGGGTTGTCGGCGCGGCCGTAAGTGGCGACGATGGTGCGGAAGAGGGAGAAATCGTCGGAGTAGAAGTCGGGGGCAAGGATGTCGATGGCGGGCGCGGCGGCCTTCCAGATGGGGATGTTGGCCTGTTGCGGGCCGCCGGAGGGATACTCCTGACCGGCCGAGGGACGGTCGCGGTTCTCCAGCGCGTGGACGGGATAGGCGAACCAGACGTTGCAGTACATCGGCAGGGGGTACTCGGCCTTGCCTGCGGCGGCGACCTCGCCGATGTAGTGCGCGGTGGAGTAGGCGGCAAAGGATTCGTCGGCGTCGGGGCCGAAGGTCTTGGTCCAGTTGCCTCCAGTGGGCAGGTGCATGGTGCGAGCGAAGTCTGCGGGAACGGCCGCGTCAAACAACTTCTGCGCGGCGGGGCTGAAGTCGCGGATGGAGCCAACCGAGCCGGATTCGTTCTCCACCTGGATCATGATGACGGTGTGCTGGGCGGCGTCGATTGTCTTGACGTGACGCAGCAGCGCGGCGAAGGCTGTTTTATCGGCTTCGAGATTGGCGGGCGAGTTGGGGCTCATGACGTCGAGCAGCTTGCCGTAGGCGTTCTCCTCGCGCGGGTAGGTCTTCGGGTCGGACTTGATCCACTCCGGAACGTAGTGGTTCTGGCCGTTCTTCCATGTGCCGAACCAGAGCAGGACGAGGTGGAACTTGTGCTGGCGCGCCTGCGTGACCAGCAGATCAACGTTGGTGAAGTCGAACGCGCCCTTGGTGGGCTCAATCTGCTCCCAGTAGACGGGGGCCTCGACGGTGTTGGCGTGCATGGCTTCGGCTGCGCTCCACACACCGGGTAGGGTCGCGGGCCACGCGCTGGAGTTGCCGATCTGGCCGCCGAGGACGAGGAAGGGCTTGCCGTCGACGATGAGGGCGAAGCGGCCATCCTTCTTCTCCAGGCGGGGAATCTCGCTGGATTGGGCCGGGGCGATGGGGGTGAGGAACGAAGCGAGGACAAGTGCGAGAGCCGAGAGAACGAGCTTCTTCATGGGGCCTTCCATTTCTTATGGTTACTGCATATTATTCGCGTGACTGTTTAGTCTTATTGCACAGCAGAATTCTACTGGATCAGCATGGAGACGATGGCGGCGGACATGAGGTTGGCCATGGTCCCGGCGAGCATGGCGCGGAAGCCGAGCCGCGCGAGATCGTTGCGGCGGTTGGGAACCAGCGCGCCGATGCCGCCGATCTGCATCCCGATGGAGCCGAGGTTGGCGAAGCCGCAGAGCGCGAAGGTCGCAATCGAAAAAGTCCGCGGCGAGAGAGCACCGGGGCCGGTCTTCAACAACCCAAGCTGCGTGTAGGCCACAAACTCGTTGAGCACGGCGCGCGTACCCAGCAGGTTGCCGATGACCGGCGCCTCATGCCACGGAATGCCAATGAGCCACGCAACCGGCGCGCCGAAGAAGCCGAGGATGGCGTTGAGCGAGTGCGGGAACGGGACGTGTCCGTGCGCCCAGAGGAAGTTCGATGTGCCGTTCATGCAGGCGTTCAGCAGGCCGACCAGCGCGAGGAAGCTGATGAGCATGATGGCGACGTTGAAGGCCAGTGCACCGCCGTCGATGGTGCCGCGCGCGATCGCGCCGACGAAGTTCTCGTTGGCGTGCTCCTCGGAGGGCGGCATGTGGACCGTGCCCTGGGTGGCGGGGACCTCGGTCTCCGGAACCAGCATCTTGGCCACCAGGATGGTTCCCGGCGCGGTCATAATTACGGCGGAGAGCAGGTCCTTCGCGTTAATGCCAAACGAAATGTACGCGGCCATGATTCCGCCGGAGACGTGGGCCATTCCAGCGGTCATGATGGTCATCAACTCGGAGTTGGTGGCGCCAGAGAGGAATGGACGGATGGTGAGCGGCGCCTCGGTCTGGCCCATGAAGATGCTGGCGGCGACGTTGGTGCTCTCCGCGCCGCTGGTGCCCATGGTGCGCTGCATGATCCACGCCACCACCTGGATGACCCGCTGCATCACTCCGATGTGGTAGAGCACGGCGAAGAACGCGCTGACGAAGATGATGGTGGGCAGCACGGCGAAGGCGAAGACGTGGAGCACGCTGTGCGGATCGCCCAGCGGGCCGAAGACCATCGTGGAGCCGTCGGCTGCGTGGCCCAGCATCGAGGTCACCCCGTCGCTGGCGACCTGCAGGATGCGCTGACCGTAGATCCACTTGATGACCAGGAAGGCGAAGACGACTTGCAGGCCAAGCCCCCAGGCGACGGTGCGCCACTTGATGGCGCGGCGATTGGAAGAGAGCGCGTAGGCGAGGCCGAGAAACGTGATGAGTCCGAGAAGTCCGGTGAATCGTGCCACGATGCGCTCCCTTGGGCGGTTTGGGCTCGTCTGCTACGGCCTGCTGAGGTGTGGGTTGAGTGTAATTAATGGCGCGTGCGTACGGCGAAGGAAATCGTTACGGCTGGCTGCGATCATCCGAGCTGGTCCTTGGTGATGATCTCGCGGATGAGGGGGACGGGGGTGGGTGGCTCGTCAGAGATTTCGAGCGTCTCGCGGAGCATGGCTTCGGGTTCGTCGAGCAGATTGGGGTCCTCGGTGAAGAGCGTGGCGAGGGGCTGACCCACGGCGATGCGGTCGCCGAGCTTGGCATGCATCTCGATTCCCGCGTGGGCGCTGACCGGCGCGCCGGGGTGGGTGCGGCCGGCGCCGAGGCGCTGCACGGCCCAGCCGATCTGCTTGCAGTCCATTGCGGAGAGGAAGCCTGCGCGGTCCGCGGCAAGCGTGCGCGTAGCAGTCGGCTTGTGGAAGGCGGCGGGCGAGGCGAAGGCGGCGAGGTAGGGGGGGGCGTGGGGGGATTTGTGGCTCGATAAGGAAACCGCAGGTCCTTCGACTGCGTGACTCGCGGAATGGCCGCGAGTCACTTCGCTCAGGATGACAGAATTTTTAGGGTCGCTGGTTTGCAGCTCGACCATCTTCAGAAAATGCTTGTAGGCGGAGCCGTCGGCGAGGAGTTGCGCGGAGAGGATTGCGCCGGCTTCGGGGGTTGCGGCCTTGCCGCCGAGGCAGAGCATGTGGCCCGCGAGCGCGTGAGTTAGTGCGAGGAGGTCGGCGGAGAGGCGGAGCTTATCCGGCGGAAGGGTGAAGGCGCAGCCGGGCGAGAAGTGCTGGAAGAGTTCGAGACACTCCTGGACTTCGACCCAGTTGCCTGCGAAGCGTCCCAGTGGCTGGTCCATCGAGGTGAGCAGGGCGACGGTGCGCGTGCCCGCCCGCTCGCCGGTCTCGACCATGAGGCGCGCCAACAACTGCGCGTCGGCGGTGCGCGAGATGAAGGCGCCGGAGCCGGTCTTGACGTCGAGGACGAGGGCGTTGAGGCCGGCAGCGAGCTTCTTGCTCATGATGCTCGCGGTGATGAGATAGGGCGACTCGACCGTGCCGGTGTGGTCGCGCAGGGCGTAGAGGATGCGGTCGGCGGGAACCAGCGTGGGCGTCTGGCCGGCCATGGCGAAGCCGCATTGGCGCAGGATGGAGAGGAACTCCGGCAGAGGGAGCTGGGTGCGGAAGGCGGGGATGGTTTCGAGCTTGTCGAGCGTGCCGCCGGTGTGGCCGAGCGAGCGGCCGGAGATCATGGGGTCGCAGAGAGTGAAGCCTTCGCCGTCTGCCGCGGGTGCGCCTGCGGCTGCGACGATGGGCGCGATCAGCAGCGAGGTCTTGTCGCCGACGCCGCCGGTGGAGTGCTTGTCGACCGCGAAGGAATGTAACGACGAGGTATCGAGTGTCTCGCCGGAGAAGCGCATGGCCTGGGTGAGCGCAGCCAGCTCCTGAGGATTGAGTCCGCGCAGGAAGATTGCCATCAGCAGCGCAGCGGTCTGGCTTTCTGTGGGGGCGTCGGGGGGCGGGCTGACGGCAGATTCCCGCTCGACCAGCGCGCGGATGAAGCCCTGGATTTCGGCGTCGGAGAGGGCGAGGCCGTCGCGCTTGTGCTGGATCACGTCGATGGGGTGAATGGTCACGACTTCGATTGTATGTTGGTCCCATTGAAATGAAGCGGGTTGTTTGGATTCCAACCAGGAACGATGGGTCGTGAGCTGTGAGCTATGAGCCATAAGCCATGAGCCGAGGCTATTCGGCGGCGAGGCGGAAGGCGGCGGGAAGCAGCGCGGCGAGCGTGGTGGAGACGGTGTCGCCGGTGGCTGAGGGGTAGAAGACGGCGGTCTCCGGCGTGGCGAACTCAAGGATGGTCTGGCGGCAGGCGCCGCAGGGCATACAGGCTGCGCCATTCAGGTTGACGATGGCGATGGCGCGGATGCGAATCTGGGGGCCGTAGAGGGTGACGGCAGCGGCGATGGCCGCCTGCTCGGCGCAGCAGGTGAGGCGGTAAGAGGCGTTTTCGACGTTGGTTCCGGCGACGATGGCCCCGTCCTGCCTCTCGTCTGCCTGCAGCAGGACCGCCGCGCCGACGCGGAAGTGGCTGTAGGGCGAGTAGGAGTTGCGGGCGGCCTGGGCGGCGCACTGTTGGAGGGCGGAGACTTCGGCTTCGGTGGGAGGCATAGATGAATGAGGGTAAAGGGTGGGAGCGGGGAAGGCAAGCGATGAGGTGCGCTCGGCCCGGCCAGCCTTCTGCCTGGGGCTCAAGGTTGTGGGGCATGAGCCCGATAAGGAAGAGGTGGAAGACTTAACGAAAGAGTTTCTCGCGGAGAGCCAGGAAGGCCTGGAGCGGATGGAGCTGTGCCTGACTGAGCTTGAGAAGCGGCCGGACGATGGCGAGCTGGTGGCGGAGATCTTCCGCGCGGTGCATACCATCAAGGGGACGACGGGGTTTCTGGGACTTGGCCGGCTGGAGAAGCTGGCGCACGCGGGCGAGAGCCTGCTGGGAGAGTTGCGCGACGGGAAGCTGGCGGTGAGCACGGAGCTGGTCAACGGGCTGCTGGAGCTGATGGATGGGCTGCGCAGGATCCTGCAGACGATTGAGGCGACGGGGACCGAAGGCGAGCGTTCGAGCGACAACGACGACGCGTTGCTTGCGCATCTGGCAGAGCTGAAGGTTGGGGGTGGGGAGTTGAGGGCGAACGTAGACCCAGCATCTCTCCCTCAGGGTTCGGCGCAGCCGGCCCCGCCGGCGGTCGCGCCGGGGGTGGCTGCGGCGGCTGGCCCGTCGATGCAGGACAAGACGTTGCGCATCGACGTGGAGGTGCTGAACCGGATGATGAACCTGGTGGGCGAGCTGGTGTTGACGCGCAACCAGATTCTTCGCTGCTCGCCGGGCGCCGGGAACTTTCCCGAGCTGGCACGCAAGCTGAACAGCGTGACGGCGGAGCTGCGCGAGAATGTGATGCAGGCCCGGATGCAGCCGGTGGGGTATCTATTCCGGAAGTTCCCCCGCATGGTGCGCGACCTGGCGGCAATGTGCAGGCGGCAGGTGCGGATTGAGTTCGAGGGGCAGGAGACGGGGCTGGACAAGAGCCTGCTGGAGGCGGTCCGGGACCCGCTGACCCATGCTGTGCGGAACGCCGTGGACCACGGGATCGAGCCGCCGGAGGAGCGGGCCAAGGCGGGCAAGCCGGCGGAGGGCGTGGTGCGTATGCGCGCGTACCACCAGAGCGGGTCGGTGGTGATCGAGGTGAGCGACGACGGGGCGGGAATCTCAACCCAGCGCGTGCTGGCCAAGGCCATGGAGCGCGGGTTGGTGACGCCGGAGCAGGCAGCTTCCATGCCCCAGCGCGAGGCGCTGCAGTTGATCTTTGTGTCGGGCTTTTCCACGGCGAAGCAGGTGACCAGCATCTCCGGGCGCGGCATGGGGATGGATGTGGTGCGCACCAATGTGGAGAAGGTGGGCGGAAGCGTGGAGCTGGAGTCGCAACTTGGGT
>Ga0187848_10002548_pt1 | contig 14166 bp, 12 predicted proteins | sample June2016WEW_4_40_FD_132424 | JGI IMG/M metagenome (GOLD analysis project Ga0187848, IMG submission 132424) | Peatland microbial communities from SPRUCE experiment site at the Marcell Experimental Forest, Minnesota, USA - June2016WEW_4_40 | ecosystem: Environmental > Terrestrial > Soil >... | reverse complement strand
TCAAACGAATGCGCGAGTGCTAAATTCAAAATTCACGCCGCAGCGGGTGGATATTGAAGTTGAAGCTTCCGAACCGTCGCTCGTCGTCGTGGCGCAAACCTGGTATCACAACTGGCGCGCTTACGTGGACGGCCAGCCGGCGCCTTTATTGCGGGCGAATCACGCATTTCAAGCCATTCAAGTCCCGGCCGGGCGGCATTACATCCGGCTGGCTTACGAAGACCTGGCGTTTCAATTCGGCGCGGCGGTCTCGATTTGCATGGCGGTGAATTGCCTCATTTTCCTGCACTGGCTGAGAAAGCGTCCGTTCCGCCCGCAATCTTGAGCGAATTTGGACAGCCCCAGCAGGGCGACATCGTTGTAGTTGTCCGGCAATAACCGCTTAAGCTCCGTCAGGAGTGACATCAAGATTTCGCCTCCTACGGGGCTTGAAGGAAAAGAGAGTGTTCGGCTACAAAGATACCGCTCCTAAAGGAGCTAAATGAAACCACGGCGACAAATTTATCCGAAAGCTTAAAGTTATTTCTCGACAAACGGCCCCTTTTACGGATTCAAATGTGGCGGAGACAATGACCAAAACCAAACGCATCGGCATCTTGACGGCAGGCGGCGACAGCCCCGGCTTGAATGCCGCCATTCGCGGCGTCGGCAAAACCGCTCTCGGCTTTTACGGCATGGAGATCATCGGCTTTCGCGACGGCTTTCGCGGCCTAGTCACCGACCGGCGGCTGCGGCTCGATCGAAGCACGCTGGCCGGAATCCTCACCGTCGGCGGCACGATCCTCGGCACCAGCCGCGACAAACCGCATCGCATGACGATTGACGGCCGAACGGGCGACATGACCGGGGTCATCGTCAATAATTACAAAAAATACGGACTCGCCGCGCTCGTGTGTCTCGGCGGCGGCGGCACGCAGAAAAATGCGCTGCGGCTCACGGAAGCCGGGCTGAACGTCATCTCAATCCCCAAAACCATTGACAACGACGTGGCGATGACGGACTCGTCCATCGGTTTTGCCACCGCGCTGGATATTGCCACGGAAACCATTGACCGTCTGCACAGCACGGCGCACAGTCATCATCGCATCGTGGTCGCGGAAATCATGGGGCATCGCGCGGGCTGGCTGGCGCTGGGCGCGGGCATTGCCGGCGGCGCGGACGTGATTTTGATTCCCGAAATTCCCTACCACGTTGACAAGATTGTCGAGGCCATCCGGCGTCGCAGCCGGCACGGAACCAATTTCAGCATTGTGGCCGTGGCCGAGGGTGCGATGAGCGTGGACGACGCGCGCGCCTTTGCCGCCGCCGAAAACCGCAAGGACAAGGCGCGCAACCCGCGCGAGCGAAACGACGCCAAAATGGAGCTGGCCGCGATCGAAGCCCGGCACGCCGGCAACACGCTCCGGCTCGCCAAACAGCTTGAGGAACTCACGCGCCTCGAATCGCGCGTCACCATTCTCGGTTACGTGCAACGCGGTGGCACGCCGTCGCCGGCGGACCGGCTGCTCGCCACGCGGTTCGGCAGCGCGTGCGCGGATTTGATTCACGACAATGTTTTTGGCGTGATGGTGGCCTCGCGCGGCGATGGCATGGAACCCGTGCCGCTGGTAAAGGTCGCTGGCAAGCGCAAAACCGTTCCGCCCAATCATTCCTGGGTGGAAACCGCCCGGCGTGTGGGAACGTGTTTGGGAGATTGAACGTGCAGTCTTTGCCAGCACGGGTTGGTGCCTGATTTCAAAACAAAAATTGTGATGGACCGAAACTTGCAACCGGAACACCTTGGCAACATGAATAATGACAGGCTGCAGAACAAACCGTCCATTACTAGTTAGGCGGAAAACCCCGCCAACCACACCATGTCAACCGAGCAACTCGCCGATACCACGTCGCTGTTTGGTCGCGCATGGTTGGCATTAGCTGCGGCGCTCGCGATTCACGTGGCTGACGAGGCGCTCACCGATTTTCTCGCGGTTTACAACCCCACAGTGCTGAAGATTCGAGCGCGGTTTCCTTGGATTCCGCTGCCGACATTTTCATTTCGAGTGTGGATTGTTGGTTTGGCCGCGGCGGTAGCGCTCATGTTCTCGTTGAGCCCCGTCGCATTTCGGGGAGCCAGATGGATTGTGGTAGTCGCGGTTCCGCTCGCGGTGATGATGGTCGGCAATGGTCTCGGACATATCGGAAGTTCACTCTATATGAGACGCTTCATGCCCGGAGTATACTCATCGCCAGTTCTCATTGCCGCTTCATTGTTTGTGTTGATCTATGCTCTACGGTTGCTCTGAGTTTGTGATAAATACGCCTAATATGAGGACAGGCTGCAAATTTTAAGTTTTCCTCGCAGCGTTCACCCCTCCGAAAATGTTTCAGGCTTTGATCACCGTTGCGCCCGCCGCCGGACGCGAGACAAAAATCGTCGGTTCGATGCCGGTTTGCTTTTTGTAATCAGCGGTGATCTTTTTGGAGATGGCTTCAACGGCATCGCTTTTCACCAAGGCCACGGCGCAGCCGCCAAAACCGCCGCCGGTCATGCGGCAGCCGTAAACGCCGCCTTTGACGCCGATGGATTCCGCAATTTCGACGACGGCGTCCAATTCCTTGCAGCTTACTTCGTAATCGTCGCGCAGCGAGCGGTGGCTGGCATACATGAGCTGGCCGACGGTCGGCCAGTTGGAAGCGCGGACGCCTTCGGCAGCATGAACGGTGCGTTCGATTTCGCCGATGACATGGCGCGCCCGGCGGAAGACCACTTTGTCAATTTTTCCCTGCACGCGTTCAAGCGCGTCAGCGGTTGCATCACGCAGGGAAGGCACGCCAAGGATTTTTGCGGCGGTTTCGCACTGTTTGCGGCGGGTGGGATATTCACTGCCGGTCAACTCGTGTTTGACGTTGGTATTAATGATGAGCACGGCAACGGAGGGATCGGTCATCGGCACCAGTTCCGGTTTCCGCGAACGGCAATCGAGAAGCAGGATGCGGTTTTCCCGGCCCATGACGGATATGAACTGGTCCATGATGCCGCACGGCATTCCGGCAAAGTCGTGCTCGGCCTTCTGACAAAGCAGCGCCTTTTCCACCGGGTCCAGTTTTTTGCCGGTAATGATTTCCAGCAGGGTGGCGGTGGCCACTTCGAGGGCCGCGCTGCTGGACAACCCGCCGCCCAGCGGCACAGTCGAATGAATCAGCGCATCGAAACCGCCAGGATTCAGTCCGTGGGCGAGGAAACCGGCGATGACCCCGGCGGGATAATTCGCCCACGCCCCTTTCGGGAACGGCTTCAATGGTTTTGTAAGATCCATGGTGGCAGATTTGTCACCGAGGGTGGAGTGAAGCCGTATTTGGTTCGTCTCCCGGGACGGACGATCAGCGGCAATGACGGTGTAGCGCTCAATCGCCATCGGAAGCACAAAACCGTCGTTGTAGTCGGTGTGCTCGCCGATGAGGTTGACGCGACCGGGCGCGGCGACAATCCAACGCGGCTGACGGCCATACAATTTGATGAATTCCTGGACTGTGTGGTCGGCGAGTTCTTTCAGGGTCATAGTTGGCACAACATGGTCAGCAATATAACGTGTAAAAACATCGCTGGAAAAAGATAATTTTCCCCCATCAGGCCGGCGGCGGTGTCTTCCGGCTTCGCGTCGCGCCGAGCAGCATCAACACGCCAAACACGAGCAGGATCATGCCCCACCAGAGGTTGATGTTGAGGTTGAGGGAGCGCGCGTCCGCGCCGTTGACCAGACCGGTGATCACCAGCAGCACCCCGATAAGCGAAAACATAAGGCCGATTGGCCAGCGGATGTCGAGTCCCATAAATTTGTTCCTTTCGTTTTACCAGAATATAAAGTTGAGGATGACGCAGCCGATCAGCAACACGGTGCCCACCACTGCCGGGCGCAGATACCACGCCTGGTTTTCATCCTTGATTTTCGGCGTCAGGGAATAAACGAGGCCTTTCAATTCCTCGTCGGTCTTGGTGCGCCGCGTCGCCAGCGAGATGACCAGCGTGAGCACGAAGCAGACCGTGAAAGCGAAAGCCGCGAGCCAGAAATTCTGGGCCATTTCGCTGGGGAAGGCTTGCACGACGTGCAGGTAGCCGCCTTTCATCCCTTTGATCACATGGCCAGCCGCATCCACATTACTGGTGGTGGTGGTCAACGCATGGAATCCCGCCGAACTGGCTATGCCGCCAAAAAGTCCGAGGAACGCACCGATGCCGGTGGTCCGCTTCCAGAACATGCCCAGCAGGAACGTGCCGAACAACGGGGCGTTCACGAAACCGAACACCAGCTGGATGATGTCCATGGCGTTGTTGTATTGCTTGGCAAAATAAGCGCAGAAGATGCTCAACACGATGCCGACGACGGTGATGAATTTGCCCATCCAGAAATAATGCGCATCACTCTTGTTCGGCATGAAATAGGCCTGGTAGAGGTCATAGGTCCAAATGGTATTGAACGCCGTCACATTGCCGGCCATGCCGGACATGAACGACGCGAGCAGCGCCGTGAGCGCCAGACCGAGCAGCCCGGGTGGACAGTATTTTTTGAGGAGTGAAAGGATGACACTGTTGTAATCGTTTTCGGCGATGCTGTTGTAAAGACCCCGCTTGATTTGATCGTCGGATAATTTACTTGCGGCATTAGCAGCGACCAACGAAGCAATTTTGTCAGCGGCCACTTTTTTGCCGAGCGCGTCGCCGACGGCCTTGACGGCGGCGGGGGAATCAGCCGGATTCGCATTTTTCAACACTTCGACGGCCTGGACATAATTTTCCTGCGAAACAATCGGTGGCGGAATGCGGTAGTCTTTGTTCGGCATCGAGGACAATGCGATGGCGATCATCCCTGGGAGGATGACCAGGACGGGGAAAAGCATCTTGGGCACGGCGGCGACGAGCGGGGTGTTGCGGGCGGCGGTCATGTTCCGGGCCGCCATGGCGCGCTGGACCACGAGGAAGTTGGTGCACCAGTAACCGAACGAAAGCACGAAACCCAGGCCGAAGACAATCGCAAACCAATCCACGCCCATGGGATTATTGGCGGAACCGGCGAGAACCGGCTTCCACGCGCTGGTCCATGCATCGGCTGCGTAGGTGGTGCCGGCGTCCTTGAGATACAAGGCGGCTGGATTGGTCGCGACACCTTGCAGCGAGTGGTTCATCGTGTGCCAGCCACCGACGTCCTTCAAGCCGAGGTAAACCACCGGCGCGAAGCCAAGCACGATCATGAAAAATTGCAACACCTCGGTGTAAATCGCGGAGGTCAATCCGCCTTTCAGCACGTAGAGCAACACGACACCGGAACAAATCCACAAATAAATGTCATAGCTGCCAAAGTCCATTCCCAAAATATTCGTGTCCAATTTCCACGGCAGCAGGTTGGTGAGCAGCCGGGCCAGCGCGTCCATGGAAATGCCGGAGGCAAACACGGTCATCACGGCAAACGCGACCGCGTTCAGCGCGCGCACGGGTTCGTTGAAACGCATCTTCAGGTATTCCGGCACGGAACGCGCCTGGGAGCCGTAATAAAACGGCATCATGAAAATCCCGAGGAACACCATCGCCGGGATCGCGCCCACCCAGTAGAAATGGCAGGTGGCAATGCCGTATTTGGCGCCGCTGGCGGCCATGCCGACGAGTTCGAGCGCGCCGAGGTTGGCGGAGATGAAAGCCAGCCCGGTCACCCAGGTCGGAATTGAACGTCCCGACGTGAGGAAGTCCGAGGAGCTTTTCATGTAACGGGCGAGCGCCCAGCCAATGCCAACAACAAAGGCGACGTAAGCGATTAAAATTGCGTAATCAACCCACGCAAGATGAATTGGTTGCATAAGGTGTGGCAAAGGATTTAGTGGTTAGCCTGGGCGGTGTCAATCCAATTGCTTTTCATCGGAACTTGTGATTTATTGTGCCGCGAATTAAATTTTATGCCCACAAAAATTGAAGCCAAGACCAAAGAACTGTGCCAAACCATCATTGACCAGCCGGAAATGATTTCCATCCGCAAGCGCATTGACACCTTTTTGTCCGACCCCGGAGCGCGCGGCCAATATGAAGCGGTGATGAGCAAAGGGCAGGCGCTTCAGGAAAAACAGGCGCGGTCGCAACCGCTCGAAAGCGCTGAAATTGCCGACTTCGAAAAACATCGCGACGCCCTGATGAAGAATTCCATTGCGCGTGGATTTCTCGATGCGCAGGAAGAGTTGCACGAGATGCAGCATTTCATCCAGAAATTCATTTCCAAAACTCTCGAACTGGGCCGGGTCCCGGGCGAGACGGATTTGGCGGAAGGTTCGTGCGGCCACGGCTGCGGCTGCCATGAACATTGAAGCCGACCGGCTGGATTTAGGGGGAACCTCACGTGTGCCGGAAGCATTTCAACCGCGCGATGTAAAACGTTTCGAGGCCGCCCTGCGCCGCTTCGAGAAGGAAAACTCCCACGACCCGAACATCGAGACCGTCAATAGCATTTCCCGCCCGCGTGAATTGCTTTACGCCCAACGGCTGACGGATTGGGTCCTGCGGCTCTGCCCGGCCGCATCCGAGGAACTTCGCCTGGCCGCGCGCTGCCAGCACATTTGCCGCTGGGAAATCCCGCGCCAGTCTTATCCGATGACCCGCGCCGGATATTTGCAATGGCGCGCCACGCTCAAAAAGTTTCACGCCCAAAAAGCCGGCGACATTTTGCGCGAAGCCGGCTACCCGGAAGACGTGATTCGCCGGGTGCAGGATTTGAACCTCAAGAAGCATTTCCCCAACGACCCCGAAGCCCGTGTGCTTGAAGACGCGCTCTGCCTTGTTTTCCTCGAATTCCAGTTTGCCGATCTCGCCGCCAGGACCGCCGAGGACAAAACCATCAATGCCCTGCAAAAATCCTGGCAGAAAATGACCGACGCCGCGCGGGCTGAGGCGCTGAAGCTGAATTACAGCGAACGTGAAAAAACCTTGCTGAAGCGCGCACTCAACGGTTAATCAAAACTCATGCCGCTACACCAGATTTGGCTCGGTTAAAAAAGTGTCAAAACTCACTCCGGACCCGTTTTTGACCCGTTTTCAGCCGCGTGTTTCTGCTGCCATGGCAACAGCGCCCAAATACACCCGGCCCGCTCGCTGCAGGAAATTTTACTTTAAGCTCTTACTTCAATCGTCTGTCCTAAAAAGGAACTCACCCAATTAATAACAAATACATTCGGAAGGACAAGGGATGGGACCCTCCGCCCCTTGTTGTACGCACAAGGGGGTGACAGTTCTACATATGGCGCCTAAACCACCCAGGGGACATGCCGCACCAGGGATTTTACAACTCCCATTTTGATTTGGAACACACCCTTCCACTGGGAGGGTCTGGGCGCATATTATCAATGCACCTGTGACCATCACCATGAACAACGCACCCACCATTATTTTTGTTACTTTTTTCATGACGTTTTTTTTCATGACGTTTTTTTCTTTGATTTGTACCTTGTCAGCCACACAAAATGAAAGCATCTCTGATTATGCTTCGCTAATTTCCTATCTGTCTGATATTTGAAATTCTTGTGCGCAAAGCAAAATGCCGACATAGCGGAAAGTCAACATTAAAAAAAGCCCTGTAAAACGGAGATACAAACGCAATTTCGATTGGCGGCTCGTCAGTAGTCTCGCCCCACCTTTTGATTCCGAGTGGCAATGCCGCCGCCACCGGCCGCGCCACGCGGGACTCAAATTTTCTTATTGAGTTGTTTTTGCTTTTTCCCAAGCGCAAAGAAGATTGCCATGGGTGGAATCACTCCCAACGCCAGCAGCAGCCAGGCTACAACGTTTCTGCTTGCCACACCCAGCTCATCAAATCTCGGCCCGTGCTTCAGCCCATATTCCGCCTGAGCCAGAAGCGCGGGATCATTGCCTGACTTCCAAGGTTCGCCGGCGTTGAGCCAGTATCCGGCATACCGGAATATTCTGGTTTTGCTCATCCTTTTATAGCGATAGTCTTCGACGTAAGTCGCCGCGACGGCTGGCTGGAGGACTTCCTCCAATGCATCATCCACTTTTACCGATGTCGCCTTTATTTCCGCCGTCTTATATGGATAAGCGAATACGGATGATGGTTTTGTGACGTTCGTCAGTCCGTAGTAATATATTGTGAGTTCCGAAGCCGCCGGGATTGCCATTCCATTTGTATGATACCATTCCGCGCAATGATAGCGAGCCGCCACAAAATCCGACGGAACTGCTTTCTTGATGGAGAGACCTACTTTAAAGTGATTCCGTTCCCTTGTTCCCACGGGGAAATCCACTTCCGGTCGCAAAGATTCTTGTTTCTCATTCAAGTCAAGGCCCTGGTCCCGCACCATTTTGCAATCCTCAAGGAATCTTCCATCCGCAGAGGGAGTCATGATCCAATTGTAGCCGTAGGCATCGGGATGATTTCGTGGATGTTCCCAAGGCAAAGGAACCTCTTTCAACCCCATGTTGTTGGGACTGACGGTTTGTGGGGCAAAACCGTAGGCTATCCACAAGGCAGCAACTCCCAGCGGGTCATCCCAGCCAGTTTCAAAAAGTTGCGATCCGCGTATGGTAACCAGATTCGTGCCAGTGGGCGGAATGTTGAAGTAATAGTTACCACCTTGAGGTTCCATCGTGTAAATGTTGGTGCCATCCCAGACAAGTTCTTCCCACCATCTTTTATCAAGAAGATTGGTCGCGTGGATACTCCAAGTATCCCCTGAAAAAGTCACCGTAAAACTGCTATGTGCCTCCTGATTTGTATAGGGCGCCCCAGTTCTCGGATTGCCAACCTTCAGATTCAATTCTCCTGTGACCTCGACGGATTTCTGGCCCAAGGCCACCTGTGGCAGGAACGCCAGCGCGAAAATTAGGGGCAGGTTCTCCGAAGCCCGCCGCCGCGAATTCCAAAGTATTCGGATCAGCCAGGGCAGCGTTGTCATCGTCAACAAAACCAAAGCCACAATCGGCAGCACTTTTTCCTGGGTCTTGCTCAAGTGAAGCAATCTCCCCAAAATGCCGAGGCAACTGCATTGAGTGCCGCCCACAAAGTAGAAAGCCCAGCGATACCACAGGATGACCCCCACGAACGTCAGTATCACGATATTTGCCGCATCGCGGCCGCGAAATCTCAAACACAATAAACCTGTAACAGCTTCAAACAAACCCGCAATCAAATACATTGTTTTGTTGGGAATCACCGGGAAAACTGGGTTTTGGAGATTATGCGAGACGTCTGGAACTGTTAAAAAAGCAAAATGTGACGCTGCGAAAAGCAGCAGGATGGTTGCGGCGATCAAATGAAGGACAGTATAAAGGGGCGATTTACCGCCAGTCGGTTCGGTTTTAGTGTTCATATTATTAAATGACATTCATCATTGTGTTCACCGGACTGGCTTGTCAAACCGAAGGCAGTTTGGCTATTCTCCGAACCGTTGTAGAAAACAGAAAAAACGCCGCCGTGGCGACACCGATGAAATTGTCATAACACTGCTCCGACGCACACGGCGCTTAAAGCCAACACCACACCTGCCGGATATACAACGCATCCAGCGATTCTTGCTTTAGCCACCTATTCTGAATGGAACTTCACTAATACTGACAGAGGCATATCGTGCAAAAATACTCACCACCCCCGGCCAACACCATATTATAGCATGTGTAGGTTATTATTATTGGTGGCGGACAACCATCAGGCCATTGATTTGGCGCGCAGTTATTGATCACTTCGTAGTAACAAATGGCACCGGGATTTAAGCAACCGTCAGGAAGACCACCACCAGAAGGAAAGTTCATAAAACACGCCGACTCCCATCCTCCTTGCTGTGCCGTGCATATCATCGCTGTACCCACAGCCATCACCAGGAACAGGGTGGCCGCCATTATTCTCATTGTTTTTTTCATAACGTATTTTTTTGCCTATATTTTTTGCCCATACTTTGTCAGCTATACTTATACTAATGCACTCCGAGCCATTTCCCATAAACATTAATATATGTCTGGCTTTCCAAAGGCTTGTGAAAAAAATTGCGCCGATATACTGGAAAGTCAACACTAAAAAAGACCTTGTAAATATTGGCCAAATCGGTGATTCCAAGCTGACACAAATACTCGAAAAATGCCATTTTAAATCAGCATCAGTCATTCTGACAATGGGCGATGGAATCAAACTAATCAATGCCAAATTCCCTTGAACAAAACACCCGCGTCATCTGTTTCAAGGTGGCGCAATTGGCTTATGGTGGGCTTGGAAAAATCTTGCTGAATCGGGCAGCAACGGCTAAAGCGGTTTTCCGTTGGTGGGGTGAGCGTCCCCGCGAACTGGAAATTTGACTTTTAAGCCGTGCGGCCCGCCAGTAGTCTCGTCCCACCTTTTGATTCCGAGTGACAACGCCGCCACCGCCTGCCGCGCCACGCGAAAACCAGGTCCCGCTTTGCGTGGACCTGGATGGCACGCTCATCAAGACCGATTTGCTCTGGGAATCACTCGCACGGCTGCTGCGGCGAAATCCGTTTCAACTCCTGCCCGTTCTTTTCTGGTGGGTGCGCGGCCGGGCTTTCTTGAAACGGCAGCTCGTCCGGCGCGTCACCATTGATCCCGCCGCCCTGCCCTACAACGAGCCGTTCGTTGCCTTTTTACGGGAACAGAAAATGGCCGGACGAAAATTGGTCCTCGTCACCGCCTCCGACCGCGACATGGCCCTGCCCGTGGCCAACCACGTCGGGCTCTTTGACGAGGTGCTGGGCAGCGACGGCAAAACCAACCTGCGTGGCGCCAATAAACTGAAGGTCTTGGTCGAAAAATTCGGCGAACGCGGTTTTGATTATGCCGGCAATTCGTCCGCCGATCTCGCCGTCTGGCGCGGCGCACGCGAAGCCATCGTCGTCAATGCCAGCGCTGCCGTTTTGAAACGGGCCGCCGAATGCGCCAAGCCCGGCCCGACGTTCACGCAGGATTATTCGCCGTTCGCCACGTTGAAAAGTTTCCTCAACGAACTCCTGGTTCGCAGCGGTTATCTCCTGGCCATCGGCGCCGGACTTTTGTTGACCGCCGCGTTCCCGAAAATCGGCATCGCCGGTTGCGCTTGGATTGCGCCGGCCCTGATGATGGCCGCCGCTTATGGCAAACGCGGCGGCGATGCCTTCCGCGTTGGTTACGTTGCCGGGTTGGCTCATTTCCTCTCGTCGCTTTACTGGCTGCTGCTGATTCCGGTGACGGGCTTCCCGATTCTCGGCTGGTTTTTATTGGGCGTCTATCTCGGGTTATACCCGGCGGTCTGGGTCTGGCTCATGACGAAGTGCGAAGCAGGAAGTACGAAGTACGAGTCTTGGGGCCAGCGCACACTTTGGTCGCTCACGGGTGCGGCCGTCTGGGTGGCGCTGGAAATGGTCCGGGCACGGCTGTTCAGTGGTTTTCCGTGGAATCCTCTCGGCGCCTCGCAATTTCAACTGATACCGCTCATTCAAATCGCCTCGGTCGCGGGTGTCTATGGCGTTTCATTTTTGGTCGTGTGGGTTTCGTTGTCGCTGTTTTCCGGCGTACGCATGATTTTTCGCCGGCCAGTCTCCCGGTTTGCATGGCAGATTGAAATTTTCCTGCCGCTGGCCGCAATCGCGGCGCTGTTTGCATTCGGTTTCGCGCGAATGAACGGACAAAATCCTTCCGGTGCGGCGCTGCGCATCACGCTCGTTCAACCCAGCGTGCCACAAACCTTGATTTGGAATTCGAGTGAAGACGAAAAACGCTTCCAACAATTGCTTCAACTCAGCCAGCAGGCACTGGATTCGACCGGTTTGACCAATGACGAACCCCTCGCCCCATCCCTCTCCCCGCCCGGCGGGGAGAGGGTGGCCGCAGGTCGGGAGAGGGGCTCGAGTAAGACCGACTTGCTCATCTGGCCGGAAGCCGCCGTGCCGGAATTCGACGAGGTCAGCTACGCCGCCATTACCAACCTCGTTCGCACTCACCACCTCTGGTTGATTTGCAACGCCGACGACGCCAGATGGCGGCCCAATGCGAAGAATAAGGACGACTTCGACGTTTTCAACGCGGCGTTCCTGTTCAATCCGGCAGGCCGTTGCGCGGCGGTTTACCACAAACAAAAGCTGGTCATCTTTGGTGAATACATCCCGCTCGTGCGCTGGCTGCCGTTCGTCAAATGGTTCACACCCATCACCGGCAGCTTTGGGTCCGGTGACCGTGCGGTGCCGTTTGAAATGGACATTCACTCGGAGCGCCGGCCTCCGGCCCGGCACCAATCGAATGCTGATATTCCCGGCGCCGGATCGGAGACCGGCGCTCCAGACCGCGTCAAAACCGCCACGCTCATCTGTTTCGAGGACGTGTTCCCGGAACTCGCGCGGGAATACGTCCAGGACGGCACCGATTTTCTGGTGAACTTGACCAACGACGGCTGGTTTGGCGAGAGCGCGGCGCAATGGCAACAGACCGCCGCCGCGGTTTTCCGCGCCGTGGAAAACGGCGTGCCGCTGGTGCGCTCCGCCAACAACGGCCTGACGTGCTGGGTGGACGCCAACGGCCGGCTGCGTGAAATTTTCAGGGACAAAACCGGCAGTGTTTACGGCGTCGGCGCAATGACGATTGAACTCCCGTTGTCGCAACCCGGCGAAAAGCGCACACCGACTTTTTACAATCAGCACGGCGATTGGTTTGGGTGGTTATGCGTCGGCGTCACGGGCATTTTGTTTGTCGTAAAAATTGCAAGGCAACGTCGCAAACAACAACCTTGAGCTTCCGTGCCCTTTGCGGCTTGCCACCGCCTTGCGGTGGAATAAGCTTCTCCTGACTGGCGTTATACCAATTCCCAGAGATAATCGGTGCAAATGGGTAGGGCGGCGCTGCTGCGCCGCCGGGTATGATGGCCGCGCAGCAGCGCGGCCCCACCGTCTGGAATAGGTGCCGATTATTATTGAAAAATGGTATTAACCATTAACCCAGCATTCTATGCCATTCACCGCTGCTCAAATTGCAGAACAACTCCGGGGCGAAGTCCTCGGCGACGGTTCAGTCCAACTCACCGGCTTCGCGCCCGCCGACTGTGCCCGGGCCGGCGACCTCACTTTCGCCGAGAGGGAAACCCACTTCGCCGCTGCCGAACAAAGCCAGGCCGCCGCCATCCTTGTATCGGAGGCATTCGCGCCGTCGAAGAAAGTCCTCATCCGCGTGCGGAACGCGCGCGTGGCCATGGCCAGGGTGCTGCCGCTCTTTTTCCCGCCGGATCAACAACCGCCCGGCATTCATCCGGGCGCGATTATTGATGCCTCGGCGCAAATTGATCCCACGGCGCACATCGGGCCGGATTGCGTGCTGGGCGCGCGGGTGCGGCTCGGCGCGCGTTCCGTGCTCATGGGCGGCAACCATATCGGCCGGGACTGTCAGATTGGCGACGACGTGTGCCTGTTCCCAAATGTCGTTGTTTATGCGCGGACGCAGATCGGTCATCGGGTCAGCATCCACGCCGGCACGGTCATCGGCTCGGACGGCTATGGCTACGTGTTCGACGAGGGCCGCCACCGCAAAGTGCTGCAGGTCGGCAATGTGATCATCCACGACGACGTGGAGATCGGCGCCAACGCGGCCATTGACCGCGGGGCGCTTGGTTCCACTGTCATCGGCCAGGGCACCAAGATTGATAATCTTGTGCATGTCGCGCACAACGTCGTCATTGGCCGGCACTGTATTGTCATGGGCCAGTCGGGTTTTGCCGGCAGCACGCGCCTTGGAGATTACTGCGTGATTGCTTCGCAGTCGGGAATTGCAGGACATTTGAAGCTCGGCAACCAGGCCATGGTCGGCGCGAAGTCCGGTGTGATGCGCGATATTCCCGACGGAGGGGCGGTGCTCGGCTATCCGGCCGCGCCGGACAAACAGGCCAAGCGGCAGATGATTGCGGTGCAGCAGTTGCCGGACATGATCCACCGCCTGCGCGAACTGGAGAAGCAGGTGGAACAACTCCGTGCCAAAGTCGGCATTTAAAGATGCAATGGCAGGGCGGTGCTGCCTGCTCGCGATCTATCGGAGCTGCGTCGCCGGGTATGATGGCCGTGCGGCAGAGACTGTCTCAAAACTCCGGCAAATTTTTGAATGAATCGCGGCGGTTGGCGTCTGAGAGACATGGCACAACCCATCGCTCCCGACTACGGCCAACAATTTCTTTTTCCAC